>Ga0153915_10006180_pt1 | contig 11207 bp, 4 predicted proteins | sample Opewatmetagenome_2_FD_107003 | JGI IMG/M metagenome (GOLD analysis project Ga0153915, IMG submission 107003) | Freshwater wetland microbial communities from Ohio, USA - Open water 3 Core 3 Depth 3 metaG | ecosystem: Environmental > Aquatic > Freshwater > Wetlands | place: USA: Ohio, Lake Erie...
AGGAGTGGACCTCGCTATTCGGCTTGGGGTGGATCCTAAGAAAGCAGACCAAATGGTTCGAGGGACCGTTGTCCTTCCTCATGGCACTGGCAAGAAGGTCCGGGTGCTGGTCTTTGCAAAAGGTCAGAAAGAGAAAGAGGCATCGGATGCAGGCGCCGATTTTGTGGGAGGAGAAGATCTCATTGAGAAAATCTCAAAAGGGTGGTTGGACTTCGATAAAGCGGTCGCCACACCAGACATGATGGGTTTGGTCAGTAAATTGGGAAAGATTTTAGGGCCTCGTGGATTGATGCCCAACCCCAAAGTGGGAACCGTCACCTTCGATCTGGAAAGGGCCATCAAAGAGATCAAGGCTGGCAAAGTGGAGTTTAAAGTCGAGAAGGCGGGCATCGTCCATGTGCCCGTAGGAAAGGTCTCTTTTGGATTTGGGCGATTATTAGAAAATGTCAAAATGCTTCTGGAAATGATCATGCGGGCCAAGCCACCGACGAGCAAGGGGATCTATTTACGGAGTATTGGCTTATCCACCACGATGGGGCCTGGAATTAAAATTGATCCTCTCGACATCAGAAATGTTTTGAAATCCTAAAAATGCAAGGTCGATCTTAAGATAAAGAATTGAAGTAAACCTCATCTAAGATGTTAGAGGGTGAATCTCGAAATTCGAACATGTCGGGTTCTCAGGAGAGTGATGGAGTTTGCCGGAGGAGGTAAAGTTCGTTGAATCGGAAAGAAAAAGCACAGGTCGTATCCGATCTGGGTGAACGGTTAAAGGGGTTCCGAGCTGTTGTCTTGACCAATTACCGAGGGCTCAATGTGGAGCAGATGAGCCGCTTGAGACAACGGTTAAGAGAAGAGAAAATTTCCTATCACGTGGTCAAGAATACGTTGATGAAACTGGCCTCCAAGGGGACGGACCTGGAAAAATTGGATGACTACTTTGAAGGACCCACAGCGATGGCGGTCTCTTATGGAGATCCTGTCCTTCTGGCAAAGATTTTGCAGGAATTCGTTAAAACACAACCCAACCTTGAGATTAAGGTCGGCTTGATTCAAGGAAAAATGGCGTCTGCTGAAGAGGTCAAGGTGTTGGCAACGATGCCTTCTCGTGAAGTGCTTTTTGGTCAAGTGTTGGGGGGGATTCAGGGGGCAGCCAATCAACTTGGAGCAGTTCTCTACAATGCTATCCAGCAAACGCTTGGAGTCCTTCAGGCCCGTGTCAATCAGCTGGAAAAAATGGAGAGTGGAAAGTAGAAAGTGGGGAACAGGAAGGAGTTCAGCGATTTTGAAAACCGGGCTCGACCTTCCACGTTCTACCATCTAATAATTTTGAGATAGGAGGATTTTTAAAATGGCGGACATCCAAAAAATTGCTGAAGAGATCGGCGGGTTAACCTTATTGGAAGCACGTGATTTGGTAAAGGCCTTGGAAGAAAAACTGGGAATCAAGGCCTCTGTGCCAATGGCCATGGCGGCGATGCCGGTTGCCGGGGCAGGAGCGGGAGCGGAAGCCGCTGCCGCTGAAGAAAAGACCGAATTCGATGTCATCTTGACGGGTTTTGGCGATAAAAAGATCCAGGTAATTAAAGTGGTCAGGGAGCTGACCGGATTGGGTCTGAAGGAAGCCAAAGACCTTGTTGAAGGTGTCCCCAAGCCCGTGAAAGAAGGGGTTTCGAAGGACGAAGCCGCCACGATGAAGAAGAAGCTTGAAGAGGGCGGGGGGACGGTTGAAGTCAAGTAGGGAAACATCAAGAGTTATTCAGGTGCTTAGAGATTAAGTGGTTGCCGGCTTGGCAATGTTGAATTTCTCTTGTTAAGCGAAGCACCAAATACCAATCCCGCAAAGGAGCTTCGCACAGGTAGGCCAAATTACAAGCTCTAGCTAAAGATGGTTTTAGGTCATTTGGAATTGAAAATTGGAATTTATTTGGGGCCGTCATGGCGGGATTGGGTTCCGGCGATGCCGGGCAAGGAATATTGTGGTCTCTTCCCAGAAGGACAAAGCGAATGTTAGGTGACGGTCCGAACGGGAGGAGACTTTTTATTTAAGGGAGGTTTCTGAAAAAGCCTGGAAGTCCCTGAAGGGGGCGGGCAATAGTTTTTAGAACTCTCTTAAGAGAGAGGAGTGATTATGGCCAGCGTTGTCCCTGTCTATCGAAGGTACCGGAAGAACTTTTCAAAAATTAAGGAAGTGTTAGAGATCTCCAATCTGATCGAGGTTCAGAAAAAATCCTACGAGCAGTTTCTACAGGCCAACGTGGACCCGGAGAAGCGGGAACCCGTTGGACTTCAAGCGGTCTTCAAAACCGTCTTCCCGATCAAAGATTTTTATGAAACCGCCTCCCTTGATTTCGTAAACTACCGTCTCACCGAGCCGAAATATGATGTCGAAGAATGTTTGCTCAGAGGGATGACCTATGCCGCACCCATTAAAGTGACGGTTCGCTTAGTGGTTTGGGATGTGAATGAAGAGACCAAGGCCAAAAGCATCAAAGCCGTCAAAGAGCAAGAAGTCTATTTTGGCGAAATCCCACTCATGACCGAGAACGGAACGTTTATTGTGAACGGGACCGAACGGGTGATTGTGAGCCAACTTCATCGCTCGCCTGGAGTCTTTTTTGATCAGGATCAAATCAAGCCCCATAGTGGCGGGAAGGTCTTCTACTATGGACGTATCATCCCCTACCGGGGATCTTGGATTGACTTCGAATTTGATCAGAAAGATCTTCTCTACGTGCGGATCGACCGTCGTCGGAAGATTCCCGTCACCGTTCTCCTCCGGGCTCTCAAATACACGAAAGAGGAGTTGTTGGACTACTTCTATCGTAGGGAGAAGGTTCTCATCCGGAGAGGGAGGTTCCAGAAAGAAATTTCAAGAGATGTGTTGGTGGGACAAAAGGCCACCTCCGATATCTTAGATCCGGAGACCCATAAAATTATCCTCAAGAAACATCGCCGCATTACAGAAGACGCTTTTAAGAAATTGGAACTGGCCAAGATCAACACCATATCGGTAGAGGTTCAGGATCTCATCGGCCGATACCTGGCGAAGGATGTCGTTGATCCTGAGACAGGAGAAGTCATTGCCGAATGTAATGATGAGGTTACGGAAAAGCTTCTCAACGAAATGAAAGAGAGGAAAATTGAGGTCTTCGAAATCCTGTTCATCGATAACATCAATGTCAGCTCCTCATTGCGGGACACTTTGGTGGTGGATAAGATTGGGTTAACCCAAGAGGAAAGGGAGAAACTGCCCGGACTCGAGCCTGGCAAGTCGGTTCGTGAGAAGGAGTCCGAAAGGGCCCTGATTGACATTTACAAGAGACTCCGCCCGGGAGATCCCCCCACCATTGAGACAGCCCTCGGCCTCTTCTACAATCTTTTCTTCAACGGCGAGCGATATGACCTCTCCAAAGTGGGAAGGATGAAGTTGAACCATAAAATCGGTCTAAAGGGAAACCCTCCCAGGGTGTTGGTGTTGACCGAAAGATGGAAGAAAGAGGCGCTAGCGGCCGGAGCGACCTATGCAGGTGGGAGAGAGTTGGTCGATCGGATCTCGGAGGGATGGCTTGATTTTGACGAAGCAATGGCTACGCCGGAAATGGCTGAAGAGATTCAACGCATTGCCAAGATCCTATATCCCATCGGGCTCATGCCTTCCTTGAAGGACGGAACCATGACCGATGACGTTCAAGGCAAGGCTCGGAGGATTCTGGAGGATGAGAAGACCACTCTAAGAAGGAGAGATATTCTCGAGGTCGTCAAGTACCTAATCAAACTGAAGGATGGTCAGGGTGCTGTCGACGATATTGACCACTTGGGAAACCGACGCGTGAGGACCGTTGGAGAGCTTTTGGAAAATCAATACCACATTGGACTGGTGAGGATTGAGAGGGCGATCAAGGAACGAATGAGCCTTCAAGATGTGGAGACCTTGATGCCCCATGACCTCATCAACTCAAAACCCCTCTCGGCCGTCATCAAAGAGTTTTTTGGCTCGAGTCAGCTTTCCCAATTTATGGATCAGACGAATCCTCTTTCAGAGATTACGCACAAGCGTCGGCTCTCCGCCTTGGGCCCTGGCGGTCTCACCCGAGAGAGAGCAGGGTTTGAGGTGAGGGATGTCCACCCCACCCATTATGGCCGAATCTGTCCCATCGAGACTCCAGAGGGCCCGAACATTGGGCTGATCACCTCTCTCAGTACCTATGCCCGCGTCAACGACTATGGGTTTATCGAGACCCCTTATCGGGAAGTGATCAACGGGAAGGTCACGAATCATATCCGGTATCTTTTTGCTTTGGATGAGGAAGAAGAGATTGACGGGCAGAAACCCGCGATCGCCCAAGCCAACGCCCCGCTGGATAGAGAGGGGAGATTTGTCGCCCCGCTCATCTCTGCCCGAAGAGGGGGCGAGTTTATGATGGTCAAGCCCGAGGAAATCCGGTATATGGATGTTTCGCCAAAACAGTTGGTGAGCGTGGCCACCTCTTTGGTTCCTTTTTTGGAGAACGATGATGCCAACCGGGCGCTCATGGGGTCGAACATGCAACGCCAAGCCGTTCCTCTCCTCAGGACGGATGCCCCGCTGATCGGCACGGGAATGGAAGCCATCGTGGCAAGGGATTCTGGAGTGACGGTGGTTGCCAAAAGGGACGGCGTTGTAGAAGATGTCGATGCTTCGCGAATCGTCATCCGTGCGGACGAGGATGGTCAAAAAGCGGACGACCCAGGAGTGGACATTTACACGTTGATCAAATACAAGCGGTCCAATCAGAACACCTGCATCAATCAAAGGCCGATCGTCCGCATCGGGGAGCGGGTTAAAAAGGGTGAGGTGATAGCGGATGGGCCAGCGACCCATATGGGAGAACTGGCATTGGGAAGGAATGTTTTGGTCGGCTTTATGCCTTGGGGAGGGTATAACTTTGAGGATTCTATCCTCATTAGCGAAAAACTGTTGAAAGAAGATACCTATACCTCAATTCATATCGAAGAATTGGAGTGTGTCGCTCGGGACACCAAGTTGGGTAAAGAGGAGATTACTTGTGACATTCCCAATGCCGGGGAGGAGGCGTTGAAGGATCTTGACGAGAGCGGAATCATCCGGATCGGAGCCGAGGTGAAAGCCGGTGACATCTTGGTCGGTAAAGTGACCCCCAAGGGAGAAACCCAACTCTCTCCAGAAGAGAAACTCCTTCGAGCCATCTTTGGTGAAAAAGCGGGAGATGTTCGAGATACCTCATTGAGAGTCCCGCACGGTATTGAAGGGATCGTGATCGATGCGAAGGTCTTTTCCCGGAAAGGACAGGAAAGGGACGAGCGGACGAAGGCGATTGAGGACCAAGAGAAAGCAAGGTTGCTAAAAAATCAAGCCGATGAGATTCGGATCATCCAGAACAGCACGCGGAGAAAGATCGGAAAATATCTGGTCGGCAAAAAAACCGCCCATAAAATTGCGGATGAAAAGAAAAGCCGCGTCTATTTGGATGCCAAAGAGAAGATAAAGGAAGAGCATCTCTTTGCCGTTCCCTTTGATCGACTGAAAGAGATTGATGTGATGGAGGGGAAAAGAGTTCTTCCCGACGTTCACCGTTTTCTGGATCATGCAGAGCTCCAGATCAATGTGGTCAAGGGAGTTTTTGGGGATAAATTGGCTAAACTTAAGAGGGGAGATGAGCTGGCTCCGGGCGTGATCAAAACCGTCAAGGTCTACGTCGCCATGAAGCGAAAACTCTCTGTCGGGGATAAAATGTCCGGCCGTCACGGAAACAAGGGAATCATCTCCCGCATCCTCCCTGAGGAGGATATGCCGTATTTGGAGGATGGAACCCCGGTCGAAATCATCCTCAACCCATTAGGCGTCCCATCACGAATGAACGTGGGCCAAATTCTTGAGACCCACCTGGGATGGGCTGCCAAGGGCCTCGGATGGAAGATCGAGGAGTTCTTACAGAAGCATTTCGACCCGAAACTGCTCCGAAGAAAGATTAAGGACATCTATTCCTCAAGAGAGGTGAATGAATACTTGGAGCAAGCGACCGACGATGAGATTATCGAGTTGGCTCGTAAACTGGGCGATGGGATTTTTGTTTCGGTTCCTGTGTTTGATGGCGTTTCAGAGGAAGAGATCAAAGACCTCTTGAAGAAAGCCGGACTTCCGACGACTGGCCAAACGATCCTTTATGATGGAAGAACCGGGGAACCTTTTCACCAGAAGGTAACGGTGGGCTATATGTACCTCCTCAAATTACATCACTTGGTGGACGATAAGATTCACGCGCGGTCCATCGGTCCCTATTCTTTGGTGACCCAACAACCGTTGGGTGGCAAAGCTCAGTTCGGAGGACAGCGGTTAGGCGAGATGGAGGTGTGGGCTCTGGAGGCCTATGGGGCAGCCCACTCCTTGCAGGAATTCTTGACGGTCAAGTCGGACGACGTCGCGGGAAGGACTCGGGTCTATGAGGCGATCGTCAAAGGGGAACATACGTTGGAGCCCGGACTGCCAGAGTCATTTAACGTTTTGGTTAAAGAATTACAGAGCCTCTGTTTAGACACCGAATTAATTGAAGAAAAAAGGGAAGAAATCTAACGGAACTGTGAACGATGAACCATGAACAATGACGATGAACCATGGACAGTTCATTGTTTATCGTTCATCGTCCATCGTCTCAAAGAAGGAGGAAGACATTGGAAGATTATCTATCATTCTTTGAAAAGGGGAAAAGTCCGATCAACTACAACGCCATCCGCATTTCCATCGCCTCTCCAGAAAAGATTGAATCGTGGTCCCACGGAGAGGTGAAGAAACCGGAGACGATTAACTATCGGACTTTTAAACCGGAAAAAGACGGGCTCTTCTGTGCCAAAATCTTTGGCCCCACCAAGGATTATGAATGCAATTGCGGTAAATACAAACGGATGAAACATCGAGGCATTGTCTGTGAGAAATGCGGAGTAGAAGTCATCCAGTCCAAGGTGCGCAGAGAGAGGATGGGGCATATCCGGCTGGCCACCCCCGTGGCTCATATCTGGTTCCTCAAAAGCATCCCCAGCAAGATCGGGATCCTTTCGGATATGACACTGAGAGAGTTAGAACGGATTCTCTACTTCGAAGCGTACCTTGTCCTCGACGGAAAGAAAACGCCTCTGAAGAAGGGCGAAATTCTTTCTGAAGATCGATATCGGGAAGCCAGAGAGAAATACGGGGACGAATTCGCCGCCGCCCAAGGAGCGGATGCGATTCGCGAACTGTTAAGAAACACGAATGTGAAAGAGCTTTCCCAGAAGCTTCGGACCGAAATGAAAGAGACGAGCTCGGAGGCCAAAAAGAAGAGATTAGCCAAACGGCTCAAAATTATCGAGTCTTTCCTCGAATCAGGAAACAAACCGGAATGGATGATTTTGGAAGTCGTTCCGGTCATCCCGCCTGATCTTCGTCCTCTTGTCCCCTTGGACGGGGGTCGGTTTGCCACCTCCGATCTCAATGACCTTTACCGAAGGGTTATCAACCGAAACAACCGTCTCAAGCGGCTTCTCGAATTGAATGCTCCGGAGATCATCATCCGTAACGAGAAGCGAATGCTCCAGGAAGCCGTGGATGCCCTGTTCGATAACGGGAAGAGAGGGAGGACAATCCTAGGGGCGAATAAGAAACCCCTCAAATCGTTGAGCGATATGCTCAGAGGAAAGCAGGGCCGTTTCCGTCAGAACCTGTTGGGAAAGCGTGTGGACTATTCCGGCCGTTCGGTGATCGTTGTGGGCCCTGAGCTGAAGCTACATCAGTGCGGACTTCCCAAGAAGATGGCCCTCGAACTGTTCAAGCCTTTCATCTACCACCGTTTGGAAGAGAAAGGTTTGGTGACGACGATCAAGAGCGCCAAGAAGATGTTGGAAAAAGAGAGGCCTGAGGTCTGGGATGTCCTGGATGAAGTGATCCGTGAACATCCCGTGCTCCTCAACCGTGCTCCCACCCTTCACCGTTTAGGGATTCAGGCCTTCGAACCCGTTTTGATTGAGGGCAAGGCCATTCAACTTCACCCGTTGGTCTGTGCTGCCTTTAACGCAGATTTTGATGGGGACCAAATGGCGGTTCATGTTCCCCTTTCTGTGGAGGCCCAATCAGAGGCGAGGATTCTGATGATGTCCACCAATAACATCCTTTCCCCTGCCAACGGAAAACCCATCATTATCCCTACCCAAGACATTGTCCTTGGAATTTATTACATGACCAGGGAGCGCCCCTATGTCAAAGGGGAAGGAAAAGTCTTCTCCAATCCAGAAGAGGTCCGAATCGCTTACGATGCGAATGAAGTCGACCTCCATGCCCGGATGAAAGTCCGATTAGATGGGGAGCTCGTCGAGACAACCGTGGGCCGAGTCCTCCTGAAGGAGATTCTCCCTGAGGAGATCCCATTTCGATTGATCAACAAGGTGATGAAGAAGAGCGAGCTTGCCAATCTCATCGACTATTGCTACCGGTATGGGGGAGATAAGAAAACGGTCCTTCTCTCCGATCGGTTGAAGGGTTTGGGTTATTATTATGCGACCTTGGCCGGGATTTCCATTTCCCTTGATGACATGCTGATTCCTTCCAATAAGGAAAAACTCCTTCAAGAAGCCCAGCAGGAGATCGAGAGGGTTCAAGAACAATATACGGAGGGGTTGATTACCGACGGAGAGCGATACAATAAAGTCATCGACATCTGGGCTCAGGTCACTGAAAACATTGCGGGGGTGATGTTGAAGGAACTGGGGAATGAGGAAGTAGTGGCCCCTTCTGGAGAGAAACAAATTACGGAGAGTTTAAACCCCATTTACATCATGGCCGACTCCGGAGCTCGAGGCAGCGCCCAACAGGTGCGACAATTAGCCGGGATGCGGGGTTTGATGGCCAAACCTTCCGGAGAGATCATCGAAACTCCCATCACCGCGAACTTCCGGGAAGGGCTGACGGTTCTGCAATACTTCATCTCTACCCACGGGGCCCGAAAGGGACTCGCTGATACGGCACTCAAAACAGCCAATGCGGGATATCTCACCCGACGATTAGTGGATGTCGCGCAGGACGTCGTGATCAGGGAGAATGACTGCGGTACCCTGGATGGGATTGAGGTCGAATCGCTCGTCGAGGGAGGGGAGATCATCGAATCGATGAAAGAAAGAATTCTGGGCCGTGTGGCCTTGGAAGAAATCCGGGATCCTTTTTCCAATGAGGTGATCGCCAAAGGCAATGAAGAAATTGACGAAACCTTGGCTGATCGCATTGAGGATATCGGCATTGATAAGGTCAAGATTCGATCGGTGCTTACCTGCAAATCGAAACAAGGTGTCTGTGCCCTCTGTTACGGAAGGGATTTGGCCCGAGGGAGACTGGTCGGTGTGGGGGAGGCGATCGGCATTATCGCTGCTCAGTCGATTGGCGAGCCGGGAACCCAGTTGACGATGAGGACATTCCACATCGGTGGAACAGCCAGCCGGCGGGCAGAACAGACCACGCTCGAATGCCGGATTGACGGGAAGGTAAAATTTATCAATCTCAAGACCGTCAAAAACCGCGAAGGGAACCTGATCGTCATGAACCGCAACGGAGAGATTGCGGTCTTGGATGATAACGGAAGAGAACGAAGACGATATTCCGTGATCTATGGCGCCAAACTGAGGGTTAAGGATGGGCAAAAGGTAAAGGAAGGAGAGATCCTGGCAGAGTGGGATCCTTACTCCATCCCCGTTTTGACGGAAGTCTCTGGAAGGGTGAAATTCGGGGACGTCATCGAGGGGGCGACCATGCAGGAACAGGTGGACGAGTTTACCGGCCTTTCCAGAAAAGTGATTACCGAATCAAAAGATTCAGAGCTTCGGCCGAGGATCTCCATTAAGGATGAGAAAGGCAGGACGATGAATCTTCCTGCTTCTACCTCCCAAGCTCGGTATCTCCTTCCGGTCGGGGCGAACATTTTTATCTCCGAAGGAGATATGGTGGAAGCCGGAGACGTCATCGTGAAAATCCCCCGAGAGACGACCAAGACGAAAGACATCACAGGAGGTCTTCCTCGAGTGGCTGAACTTTTTGAAGCCAGAAAACCCAAAGAGTATGCCTTGATCAGCGATATTGACGGGATGGTTGAATTTGGAAAGGACCTCAAAGGCAAGAGGAAGGTGGTTATTCAACCCGATGTGGGCGAATCCAAGGAATACATGATTCCCCGAGGAAAACATGTCAGCGTCCATGAAGGCGATTTTGTCAAAGCGGGGGAGGCCCTCATGGATGGCCCTTCCAATCCCCATGATATTCTGAGAGTCTTGGGCGACAAGGCCCTTGCCCGGTATTTAGTCGACGAAATCCAAGAAGTCTATAAACTCCAGGGGGTCAAAATTAACGATAAACATATCGAGGTTATTGTTCGCCAGATGCTGAAAAGAGTGAAGATTAAAGAAGTAGGAGATACTCACTTTTTGGTGGACGACCAGGTGGAAAAATTTGTCTTTCAGGAAGAGAATGCCCGCGTCATGACGGAAGGAGGAAAGCCCGCTGTGGGAGAGCCTCTGTTCCTTGGAATCACGAAGGCTTCTCTCATTACGGACAGTTTTATCTCTGCCGCCTCCTTCCAGGAGACCACCAAAGTGCTCACGCAAGCGGCCGTCGCAGGAAAGATGGACTATCTAAAAGGCTTGAAGGAAAATGTGATCATGGGACGCCTGATTCCTGCGGGGACGGGTCTTTCCAAGTACAAGCAATTGGAGCTCTGGGTGGAAGGGTATACCGAAGAAGAGGTTCCGCCAGGAGGCGAAGAGCAAACGACAGCAGAGGCATCTGCATGAGGTAGAAACTGAGGATTCAAGGATTCAAGCGGTCCGGTAGTCAAGGTGAAATCCTTGAAGAAAATATGAAAGGCCCATTCCGTAGCACTACGGAATGGGCCTTTTTTCTGTACTGGTCCGCTTGAGTGTAAATTTGACCTAATTTTCGAGCTTATTAGGGCACATTGCCTTGACAAGCAACTCCGTTTTTCCTATATTGAAATTAGCCTAATTACTCCATGGAAATGCCTTCACCGTTCCCCTCTCCCCGCGTCGGGGAGAAGGCTTGGGGAGGGGAAAATCAGGGACAAGAGAAAAGACGACTGGGTTTGAATTCGTACGCATACTAACAGGAATCACTTCAAGAACAAAAGGAGATTCGAGATGGAGAAGATCGGAAAGGTTAA
>Ga0153915_10006181_pt1 | contig 11206 bp, 9 predicted proteins | sample Opewatmetagenome_2_FD_107003 | JGI IMG/M metagenome (GOLD analysis project Ga0153915, IMG submission 107003) | Freshwater wetland microbial communities from Ohio, USA - Open water 3 Core 3 Depth 3 metaG | ecosystem: Environmental > Aquatic > Freshwater > Wetlands | place: USA: Ohio, Lake Erie...
GCGGTGCCCGGCATCCTGTCCGCCGGCATCTTCGCGTTCACGCTGTCCTGGAACGAGTTCATCTACGCGCTGGTCTTCCTCTCCTCGCCCGAGAAGAAGACGGTCCCGGTCGGCGTCGTCTCGGAGCTGATCCGTGGCGACATCTACTTCTGGGGCCAGCTGATGGCGGGCGCGCTGCTGGGCTCGATCCCGGTGGCGGTCGTGTATTCGTTCTTCGTGGAGTACTACGTCACCGGCCTCACGGGGTCCGTGAAGGGGTGACGACAGAGCCCGGGGCACCCGACTCCGGGGAACCTATTTGAGGGGGAGCGACCAATGGCACAGGTAGTCCTCAAGGACCTCAACAAGAAGTACGACGAGGTGCACGCCGTCAAGGACGTGAACCTCACGATCCGCGACAAGGAGTTCATGGTCTTCGTCGGGCCCTCGGGCTGCGGCAAGACCACGACCCTCCGCATGGTCGCGGGTCTCGAGGAGATCACCGCCGGCGAGATCTCCATCGGCGACCGGGTCGTCAACGACCTGCCACCCAAGGACCGGGACATCGCGATGGTGTTCCAGAACTACGCGCTCTACCCGCACATGAGCGTGTACGACAACATGGCCTTCGGGCTCAAGATGCGGAAATTCCCCAAGCCCGAGATCGCCAAGCGGGTGCAGGAGGCCGCCGAGATCCTGGGCATCCAGGAATTGCTCAAGCGCAAGCCGCGGCAGCTCTCGGGCGGTCAGCGCCAGCGCGTGGCGGTGGGGCGCGCGATCGTCCGTCACCCCCAGGTGTTCCTCTTCGACGAGCCCCTGTCCAACCTCGACGCCAAGCTGCGCGTGCAGATGCGGGTGGAGCTCAAGCGCCTGCACGAGCGCCTGGAGACCACCGCGATCTACGTGACCCACGATCAGGTCGAGGCCATGACCCTCGGCAGCCGCGTGGTGGTCATGAAGGACGGCTGGGTGCAGCAGGTGGGCGAGCCGCTCGAGATCTACAGCCGGCCCGCCAACAAGTTCGTGGCCGGCTTCATCGGCTCCCCCGCCATGAACTTCCTCCCGGTGACGGTCAGCGAGACCAACGGCTCGATCTTCCTCGAGACCACCGGGCTGCGGACCAAGGTGCCCGCCGAGAAGGCGGGCGCGCTCAAGGCCTACAAGGGCCAACCGGTGACCCTCGGCATCCGGCCGGAGGACCTCCGGGTCGGCTCGGGCGCCGACTCGTCGGACCTGGCCTTCGACGCAGTGGTGGAAGTGGTGGAGCCGCTCGGCTCCGAGATCCTGCTCAACGTGAGCGTGGGCGGGCAGTCCGTCGTCTGCCGGGTGGAGCCGTCCGTCAAGGCGCGGCCGCACGAGAAGATCCGCATGGCCTTCGTGCCGGAGCGGATCCACTTCTTCGACACCAAGACCGAAGCGGTCATCAAGTAGGCGGGCGGTGCGGCCGGAGGGTCGGCACGGGTCGGCCCTCCGGCACAACCTCTCGCCCACGACGGGGTGAGACGACCGCGCGAGGGTTCTCGCGATCGCCCGAGACCTCCCGAAGGAACTGGAGGCCCTCCATGGACCAGACCGTTGCTTCACCCTGTGCCGGAACGAGTCCACCCACACCCTGACCTGCATCGCCAGGTCCGCGCACGAGACCGCGGTGGTCGTCTCCGGGGCCGCCACGGGATAGAGCCGCCATGTCGCCCGGGGCGACCTGCCCCGGGCCTGACCTCCGCCCTCCGATGGTTCGGCCTCCCGGGCGCCCGATCGCGGTCCTCGCGCTGCTGGTGATCGCGACGGGGCCGGGCCCTGCGCGGGCCGAGGACGCGGTGACGCTGCCGCCGGTGCTGGTGACGGCACCGGTGCCGCTCTCCGAAGGCCTCCCGCGCGACTGGGTCCCGAGCGCGGTGGACTCCCTCGGCCGCTCGGAGGTTCAGGCCGGCCGCCCCGCCGGGCTGCCCGAGGCGCTCGAGCGCCACCCCGGGGTGACCCTCCAGAACGAGCAGGGCAACCCCTTCCAGCCGGACCTCGTGCTGCGAGGCTTCACCGCCTCCTCGGTGACCGGCCTTCCCCAGGGCATCAGCGTGTTCCTCGACGGGGTCCGCCTCAACGAGCCCACCGTGGAGGAGGTCAACTTCGACCTGATTCCGCTCGACGACGCGGCCAGCGTCGAGGTCATCCGCGGGACCTCGGTGTTGTTCGGCCGGAACACCCTCGGCGGCGCGATCAACATCGTCACCCGCCGCGGAGAGCCGACCCGCGAGATCGTCCCCGAGCTGGAAGGCGGCAGCTTCGGGCGGCAGCGCCACCGCCTTCGGGTCAGCGGCCAGGCCCGCCCGCTCGACTACTACCTCTCGCTCACCCACCTGCAGGAGGACGGCTACCGGGATTTCACCCCCTCGCGGCTGTCGAGCGGATTCCTCAAGCTGGGCGGGCACGTCCGCGACCTCGACGCCGCGATCTCGTACCAGTACAGCAACAACCGGATCGAGCAGGCGGGCTCCCTTCCCCAGGCGGAGCTCGGCCGCGACCGGCGCGCGAACTTCACCGCGGGAGACTTCTACGCCCCCCGGCTACACCTGGCCATCGCCAACGTGCGCTATGCGGTCGCCGACCACCTGGCGGTGGACGGCAACGCGTTCGTCCGCGACCTGTCGGTCGAGCAGTTCAACGTCAACGCAGCCGCCGAGAACAGCCGGCTGCTCAACCACACCCGCTCGGTGGGCGGGCGGATCCAGGCGAGCTACGACCGGCCGCTGCTCGGGCTGGATCACGTCCTCATCGTCGGCCTCGAGTACACGCGTCACGACGTGACAAGCCGCACCTTCCAGGAAGACGTGGCCGGCTCCTCGCTGGAGGCCGACCTCGCGGATCGGGAGGACGCGGCGGGCGCGTACGTGCAGAGCAGCCTGGCGGTGGCGCGCGGCTTCGCCGGCCCGCGCTCGAGCCTCGTGCTGACCGTGGCCGGCCGCTGGGACCTCCTGCGACACGATATCGATGACCGGCTCGGAGGGCCGAGCAGCGGGACGCACATCTTCCAGCGCATCAATCCCCGCGCCGGCCTCAACGTGAACCTGAGCGAGCGCGTCGGCCTCTTCGCGAGCTACGGGGCGGGCTTTCGGGCCCCCGCGTTCCTCGAGCTGACCTGCGCCGGTCCGGGCGCGGCCTGCCCGGGCCTCCAGGTCGGAGCGGCACCGGATCCTCCCCTCCAGCCGGTGAAGGCGCGCACCTACGAGGTGGGGCTGTACTCGCGTCCGGTGGAGTGGCTGGATCTCACCGCCACCGCCTACCGGAGCGACGTGGAGGACGACATCTTCGCGGTGGCGCCCACCGGCACCACCGGGCTGTTCTTCCAGAACATAGGGAGGACCCGGCGTCAGGGGGTCGAGGCGGGTGGCCGCGCGCGCGCCGGACGGATCCTGGAGGCCTATGTCAACTACACGTACACCGAGGCCACCTTCGAGAACCGGATCGTCGACCTGGCCACTCCCCTGTCTCCGGGAACCGAGACCGTCCGGGCCGGCGGCTCGTTCGCCCTGGTGCCGCGCCATCGCGTCAACGCCGGAGCGACCTACCGCCCCCGGCCCTGGATCGGGCTCTCGCTCGACGCGCGGTACGTGAGCGATCAGTTCCTGCGCGGCGACGAGGCGAACCGCCAGCGGCCCCTGCCCGCGTTCTGGGTCCTCGACGCCGGCGTCACTGTCCGGCACCGCGGCTTCGAAGGCTTCCTGAAGGTCAACAACGTGCTCGACAACCGCTACGAGACCTTCGGGACCTTCGCGCCCAACACGCGGGAGGCCGGGGCCCCCGTCGAGCGCTTCCTGACCCCGGCCCCACCCATCCACGTACTGGCGGGACTGCGCTATGCGTTCTAGAGCCGGGGCCCGCCGGCGCCGGGAGATCGGGCTCGCGTACGTGCTGCTCGCGCCGGCGGTGGTGCTCCTGGTCGTGGTGCTCGCCTACCCGCTCGCCTGGGAGGTCTGGGCGAGCTTCACCAGCCTGTCTCCGCTGCAGGACGGCGGCCCCGCGTTCGTCGGACTCGAGAACTACCGTCTCCAGCTCGCGAGCCCGCAGTTCTGGCTGGCCGCCGCGGTCACCGTCGCCCACGCGGTGGTCACCACCGCAGCCAAGCTCGCCATCGGGATGGGCTTCGCCCTGCTGCTCGCCCGACCGTTCCGCGGCCGGGCCCTGGTGTTCCTCGCCATCTTCCTGCCCTGGGCGTACCCGGCCAGCGTCAGCGTGATCGGCTGGTACTGGACCCTCAGCCCGCCCATCACCACCTCCTACAGCGTGTTCATGGGCAACCTGAAGAACGCGGTGGACGGGGCGCTCGGCTCGGGCGCGTGGGCCTTCCTGAGCGTGACCCTGTTCAACGTCTGGCGGGGCAGCTCGTTCATCGGCGTCCTGCTGCTGGCCGGCATCAACGCGGTCCCTCCCGAGCTGTTCGAGTACGCGACCCTCGAGTGTGGTAGCGCCTGGCAGCGGTTCTGGTCCGTGACGGTGCCGCTGCTCCGGCCGTTTCTCGCCCTCGGGGTGTTCCTGTCGCTCACCACGGGCTTCGCCGACCTGGCCAACGTCTGGATGCTGACCGCGGGGCGCATCGTGTTCCCGGTGATCGGAACCCAGGCCTACTGGCTCGCCATCGGGGGCGGCGAGTTCGGGCCCGCCTCGGCCCTCTCCCTGCTGCTGGTGCCGTTCCTGCTCGCCGCGCTGCTCGTGCTCTTCCGGCTCCTCGACGGGCCGGACCGGGCGCCCGCGTGAAAGCGGGAGCGCGGTGGAGATTCTGGCACCGGGCCCTGGTGGGCCTGGCGGTGGTGTACTGCCTGTTCCCGATCTACTTCGTGCTCGTCCAGTCGCTGAAGACCGCGCAGGAGGACGTGTTCGGCTACCCCCTCATCGTCCTGCATCCCACCCTCGAGAACTTCGAGGAGCTCTTCGTCCCGAGCGGACAGCCGCGCGGCTTCGTCGGCACCGTGCTGCACCGCTCCTATCCCTTCTTCGTCTGGCTCGAGAACACCATCGTGGTGTTCACCGGCACGGTGGCGCTCACCCTCGGGACTGCGCTAGCCGCCGCCTACGCCCTCGGCCGTCTCCGTCCCCCCGGCTATCGCTGGTGGCGACGGGCGATCTTCGCGACCTACGTCATCCCGCAAACCATCCTGTTCGTCCCGCTCTATCACGTGGTCAACGCCCTCGGCCTCGACGACAACCTGCTGGTGCTGGTGCTCGTCTACCCCACCACCGCGCTGCCCTTCTGCGTCTGGATGCTGTCCACCTACTTCCAGCACCTGCCCCGCGAGATCGAGGAGGCGGCGCTGCTGGAGGGCGCCGGACGCGCCACCGCCTTCTTCCGCATCCTCCTGCCCCTGAGCCGCCCGGTGCTGGTGGCCGCGGGTATCTTCACGCTCGGCACCATCGCGAGCGACTTCACCATCGCCTCGGTGTTCCTGCTGAGCGACATCAACCAGACCATCCCGGCCGGGCTCGGCACCATGGAGGTCGCGCTCGACGAGCTGCTGGCGGTGGCCGGGATCAACCTGATGGCGATCCCGATCGTGCTGATCTCGGCCTGCTTCGCGCGCGGGTACGTCCGCGGGCTCACCGCGGCGATGGTGGAGGGGGCGTGACCGCGGGCCGGATCCGGATCACCCGGTGCAGCGCGTTCTCGGCCACGAAGAGATCACCCGCGCCGTCCACCGCGATGCCTTCCGGATCGCCCAGGTTGGCGACCACCACGCTCACCGCCCCGGCGGGCGATACGCGGAAGATCTGACGGATCTGGAACCCGCTGCTGACGAAGACGCTCCCATCGGGCCCCACCGCCATGTGCGTGCGGTGGTAGTGCCCCGCGGGCAGACGCGCCAGCAGCCGCGGAGCGCTTCCGGGAGCGAGCTCGAAGAGCTGGCCCACCGAGTCGAGCAGGACGAGGTCTTCCGTCGCCGTGATCGCGGCCGAGATGAACCGGTAGAGCGGCGGCTCGCCGTGGAGCGGAGGGGTCTCATGGGCCGGGAGGACCGGCGGGATCAGGTCGAAGCGCCGGGGCAGCGGCACGTCGTCCCGGGGATCGACCCGGAACACCACCGGCCCGTGGTAGGCGTTCGCGTCGAGACCCTCGAAGCTGGCGGGGGGAGGCGTCTCGGAGCGCTGCTGGGCCTCCGGGCTCGCATAGTCGAGCACCACCAGGCGGCCCTCCCGATCGAGGGCCAGGCTCGAGCCGCCGAGGAGCTGGTTCAAGCCGATCCCGAACAGGGCGAGGCGCCCGCCCGCGCTCAGGCGGTACACGCGGTTGCCGTTCTCCTCGCCCAGGTAGAGGTCGCCCGAGCCCGGATCGAGAGCGAGGCTCCCGAACGCGACCTGCCGGTGCGCCTCGGTGAAGGGCACCACCACGCGGGGCAGCCGGGTGGCGTCCAGCGGGAGCGCGGCCAGCTCAAGCCGGTAGAGCTTGGCCGCCGCATCGCCGCGCCAGCCGTGGCTCAGGACGACCAGGTGGCCGGCGCCGTCGAGCGCGAGCTGCACCGGGCGCGGGATCCCGGTCACCACCACCTCGGCCCGGTGATCCGGCCCCACCTCCACCCCCGGGCTGGCAGGACCCAGACCCGCGAGCAGGACGCCCAGCGCGAGCAGCCCGCCCGAGCGGGCTCCGGGGAGCCAGGTCAGTCTTGACATGTCGAATTGCCGAGTGCTACTGTCCGCCCGTCGAAAGCCGCGGCCGAGCGTGGCGCGCGGTGTAGGGACCCTGCAGCGCACTCCCCGATCCATCGTCCACGTCTCCATGCGGGAGGTGTATTGATGATCTCGCGATCTTGCGTCCTACTCACACTGCTCGTCCTCCTGTCGGGTCTGGCGGCTGATCCCGCGCCGGCCCAGAGCGACAATGCTCCGAAGGGTGTGAAGACCACGGGGCTGGTCACCTCTCTGGGCGGCTTCAAGGATACCGTCGAGGCGCCGATCCTGGTGACCGGCTCCACCGTCGAGATCGCACCCGGCGGACAGACCGGACGCGAGCAGTTCCGCGTGCCCACCTACGTCTACGTCCTCGAGGGGACGCTCACCACGGACTACGAGGCCGGCCCGGTCGGGATCAAGGGCGCTCAGTACCACGCCGCGGGCCAGTCCTTCATGGATCACGGCGGATGGTGGCACAATCACCTGAACCGGACCGACAAGCCGGTGAAATATCTGATGCTCCACCTCGGCTACCCCGGCGCGCCGAACCCGGTTCAGAAAGCCGAGGCTCAGTAGCGCCGTCGGGCGTGGCGCGGCCGGCCGACCCGGCCGCGCCGCGACCGACCGCTACTTGCCGACTCCTCCGGTGATCCCCTGGATGAAGCGGTCCAGGAAGAAGTTGTAGAGGATCGCGACCGGCAGGCCCACGAGCAGCGCGGCTCCCATCAGGGAGCCCCAGTAGTACACGTCTCCCCGGATCAGCTCGGTAGGCACGCCCACCGGCACCGGCTTCTGGTCCCCGGGCGCCACGAAGGCGAGGCCGTAGAGGAAGTCCTGCATCGAGAGCGTGAAGGCGAAGATCACCGCGGTGAGCACGCCGGGCACGCTCACCGGCAGGACCACGCGCAGGAAGGCGCCCAGGAACCCGCAGCCGTCCACCCGCGCCGCCTCCTCCATCTCCATCGGGACCGTCTTGAAGAACCCCATCATCAGCCACGTGCAGAACGGGATGGTGAACGTCGGGTACACCACCACCAGCGCCCACCATGAATCCTGCAGCCCTAGCGCGGCCACCACCCGGGAGAGCGGCAGGAACAGGATGATCGGAGGCACCAGGTAGCTCATGAAGATACCGATGCCGGTGTTCTCGGCTCCCGGAAGCCGCAGTCGCGCCAGCGCGTAGCCGGCCGGGACCGCGGTCAGCAGGGTGATCAGGGCGACCCACACCGAGATCGTCATGGTGTTGCTGATCCAGGCCCCGTAGTTGGTGTGGTAGAAGAGGGTCCTGAAGTGCTGGAGGGTCGGCGCCAGGTTGAACCAGAACGGGATGTTGTCCATCCGGTAGAGGTCCGGGTCCTGCTTGAAGGCGGTGATGGCCATCCAGTAGATGGGGAATACCGCGATCAGCACGAACGGCGTCACGCCCGCGTAGATCAGCAGGTACCGCCTCGTCTCCTTCTGGCGGGCGGTCCGGGGCCGGGCCAGCGCGCTAGTACTCACGGCGCTTCAGGTTCCTCAGGAAGACGAACATCGCGGGAGCCAGGAGCGGGACGAGGAACAGCGCGATGGCGGCGCCGCGGCCGAGGTTGCCCGCCTGGATGCCGATCTGGTAGGCGAGCACCGGCAGGATCTGGGTCGCGTTGCCCGGACCGCCCTGGGTGAGGATGTAGACCACCGAGAGGTCGGACAGGGTGAACACGGTGTCGAACAGGAAGCCCACCATGAGGATCGGGAAGATCATCGGCACCACGATGTTGTGGAACCGCTGGAGGAACGAGCAGCCGTCAACCTTGGCCGCGTCCAGCACCTCGGTGGGCACCGAGGTGAATCCGGCGAGCAGGACGATGGCGGAGAACGGGAAGGTGCGCCACACGTTGACGAGGATGCACGCGATGAGCGCGAGCCGGGGATCGCCGAGCCACACCGGCCACGCGTCGGTCCCGTAGGCTCCGATGAGCCCGAGCCGGCTCAGCACCCAGTTGAACACGCTGAACTGGGAATCGTACATCCACTTCCAGCCGAGCACGCTGATGGCGACCGGCAGGGTGAACGGGATCACCACCAGCGCCCGCACCAGCTTCTTGCCCCGGAACTCCTGCAGCAAGAGGAAGGCCAGGCTGGTGCCGAGCAGGCTCTTGAGCACCGCGGCCACCACGAAGAAGACCACGCTGTTGCGCAGCGCGATCCAGAAGCTGTCCATCTCGAGCGCGGCCTTGAAGTTCTCGAGGCCGATGAAGCCCGCCACCTGCTCCCCCACGCTCGCGTCGCTGACCGCGAGGTACAGGGAGAACAGGAAGGGCACCGCCACCAGGAGGGTCACGTACAGGGCCGCCGGCGCGAGCAGGGCGTAGCCGAAGCCGAGCCGACGCGCGCTCTGGCTGCGGAACCACGCCCCGGACCGCGGCACCGCGGCCAGGGGCACGGCGACCCGGACACTGGTGTCCGGATCGCCGGCCTGGGAGGTTTGGGTCATGCGCGCTTGTGCTTGGCGAAGATCCGCTGATACTCTCCGAGCCCCCACTTGATCGTCTCGTCGATCCCCTGACCCCGCGCCACCCGCGTGAACATGTCGGGCAGCACGAAGAGGTTGGCGACCTCCTGGATCTGGGTGGTGTACGGGCCGGGGTAGCCGAAGAAGGCCACGATCTTGGGGAAGTCCTGGAGCACCTGCATCTTGGCGTCGCTGCCGATCACCGGCATAGGCTTCTTGGCGGTGTCGTTCAGGAACGGCATGTTGTAGCCGGTGCTCTCGATCATGCCCTGCTTGTCGTTGTCCATCAGGTGGACCAGGAACTCCTTGGCTGCGGTCTGGTTCTTCGAGAACTTCCAGACCATGAACGCGTTGGGTGCCGAGACGCTCACCCGCTTGCCGCCGGGACCGGCCGGCTCGAGGGCGATGTGAGTGTTCTTGAACACCGCCGGGTTGGTGGTCTCGGTGGTCCGATAGGCCGAGATCGCGTCGTGGATCCAGCTGGCGATCCCGGAGGCGAGGTAGCGGTTGTCCGAGGCGTCGTCCCACGAGAAGACCTCCGGGGTCATCCCCTCGTCGAAGAGCGCCTTGCCGAAGCGCAGGGCCTCGCGCATCTCCTTGGTGTCGATCGTGGGGTGATCGCCGGACGGGTCGGTCTCGCTGCCCCCGAAGCTGAACAGCAGCGAGCGCCAGTTGAGGTTGGCGTCGTTGCAGTGGGAGAGCTGGATGCCGGTCGGGTGCCCCTTCGCCTTGAGGGTCCGGGCGGCCACCCGGGCGGCCTCCCAGGTGTCGGGCGGCTTGACCCCGGCCTCGTCGAAGAGGTCCTTCCGCCAGAGCATCGGAAGCAGGATGTAGTAGATCGGGATCCCGTAGATCCGGCCCTCCACATCGACCGGCGACCGCGCGGCCGGGATCCAGCCGCCGTACTTCTTGCCGATCTGGTCGTAGATGTCGGTGAGGTCGGTCAGCGTCTTGTAGTAGATGCGGGTCAGGATGGTCGAGCCGTTGAAGAGGATGTCGTGGCCGGCCCCCGCCGCGAACTCCGCGGCCATCCGGGCCGGGATCTCGAGGTGGGGAATGTGGTCCACCCGGACCTTCACCCCGTTCTTCTCTCCCCACTCCCCCGCGAACTTGTCGAACCAGGTGTCGTAGGCGGGGATGAAGTGGCTCCACGTGAGGATGCGCAGGTTGCTTCCCTTGATCTGGGCGGGGGCCTGCCGGGCGGCGAGCATGGTGGCCAGGGAGCCCCCAGCCAGGCCGATGCCGGCGGTCCGGACGAACTGTCGACGGGTCACCTGAAGCGGATCGCGGTCGGGAGCGAAGCAGGCCATACGCTCTACCTCCTGGTTGAGAGGCCGACGGACGGGACGGTGAGTGGCGTCGGTGGTGCCGGATAACCTCCAGGCGGGCGGTGCGCCCGCTCACTGCTGGGCCCAGGGTCGGAGTGGAGCCGGTCCCGGCGGACCCAGGGGGGGTCCGTCGATCCCGCCATGCGGGACTAGCAGCGCAGTATCACTGTCGGTGGACGCTTGTCAAGGCTCGTGGCGGAGCGCGGCTCGCCGTCCCGCGCTCAGATCAGGCCGGCGAGGGCGCGGCCCACCTCGGCGGTGGTGGCGGTGCCCCCGAGGTCCCGGGTCAGCCCGTTGCCCGCCTCCACGAAGCGCTCGATCGCGTCGACCACCGCGCGGGCCGCCTCCGGATGCCCCAGGTGCTCGAGCATCATGGCCCCGGTCCAGATCTGGGCGATCGGATTGGCGATCCCCTTGCCCGCGATGTCGGGCGCCGACCCGTGCACCGGCTCGAACATGGACGGATGCTCCTTCTCGGGGTTGATGTTGCCGCCGGGCGCGATGCCGATCGAGCCCGCGATCGCCGGCCCGAGGTCCGAGAGGATGTCGCCGAAGAGGTTCGAGGCCACCACCACGTCGAACCAGTCGGGATGCTGCACGAAGTGGGCGGTCAGGATGTCGATGTGGTACTGGCTGGTCTTGACGTCCGGGTACTGCTTGGCCATCGCCGCGAAGCGCTCGTCCCAGTACGGCATGCTGTGGATGATGCCGTTGGACTTGGTGGCGGACGTCACGTGGCGCCGCGGCCGCTTCC
>Ga0153915_10006182_pt1 | contig 11205 bp, 13 predicted proteins | sample Opewatmetagenome_2_FD_107003 | JGI IMG/M metagenome (GOLD analysis project Ga0153915, IMG submission 107003) | Freshwater wetland microbial communities from Ohio, USA - Open water 3 Core 3 Depth 3 metaG | ecosystem: Environmental > Aquatic > Freshwater > Wetlands | place: USA: Ohio, Lake Erie...
CGCCGGACGCTAGGCCGCCGGACGCTACTGAAGCCGGACGCTACGATTGGGAGTCGGCCCACTGCCGGGCATTGGCTTCCGCCTCGGCCTGCGTGGCGCCGACGATGAGGACCGAACGCTCGGGCTTGGTGCCGCCGCCGCGCGTAATCCACGCGACCCAGTGCGGACCGCGCGCTTCGCTGTGGATCTCGTACGAGCTCGTGGGTGTCATGGTGCCGACAAACGTAGCAGAAAATAATTCCCTTTGCGCAGGACGGGCCATCCCATAGAATCAATTTCTTGGAGGTTCAATCGGTGACATTGACTTGTCCGAACTGCGGCAACGACCGGAATTTTCAGGTCAAGACGCTGCAAATGCACGTTGTCCACCTGGAAGACGGCCGCGTCGAAGTGTCGGATGAAGATCGTCCGACGGTGCTCGAAGTGCTGTGCGACGAATGTGAAACGGCCCTGAAGTTCGAAGAATTCGAAGAGACGCTGCGGAAAGAAGTCCTGCTTACAATCGGCGCGCGCTGACCTTCAGTCCTCGTCTCCGGCTTCCTCAAAGTTATCGCAGTCCGGGCACACCCACTCGCGCACGGTCCGCGTCGTCGGCTTGGGATTCCCCGGTACCTGCGTCGTCACGATCGACTCCTTGAGCTGCATCGTGCCGCCGCAGAGCGGACATTCTTTGACCGCCATACACGCGCGCTCACACTAACACAATCTTGACATCGCGCGACCGCGCTCCTATCGTACGGGCGTGGCGCACGAATGCTTCGCCGACGAAATCGCGATTGATTTTCCGTCGGCCGGACGCGTCGTCGAGCGGATGCGCGACTCGTTTCTCGGCGAGCCGGCCGCCCGCGATGTGTTCGAGGCCGAGCTGCCGCTTTCTCCGCGCGAGGCCTTCGACGGCATCGTGACGCCGCTCGTCGTGCCGATTCGCGGCGCGTGCCCGTGCTGCGGCGGACGCGGAGAGTCCTGGGCCGAGCCCTGCGGGCGCTGCGCCGGCTCGGGCGAAGCCGTCTTTCATCACACGGTCAGCGTCGCGGTGCCGCCGTGCGTCGCCGACGGCGCGACGTTCCGCTTCCGCGTCACCTCGCCGCACACCGGCTCGGTCCGCGTCCACGTCCGCATCGCCATCCAGCCGTCGCTCGTGTGACCCTTCGACGAGCTCAGGGTCACCCCGAGTAGAATCGAGGGGTGACGACGCACGTCGACTTCGTCGCGATCCTGTTCATCGTCTGGGGCGCGCTGACCGCGCTTGTCGGCCTATCGACGCTCGCGCTCGGCGTCGGCGCCGCGTCGCTCGCGACCTCGCCGACAGGCGGCGGCCACGTCGCCGCCGGCCTGACTGCCGTGGCGTTCATCACGCTCGCGGTCATCGCGATTCTGTGGGGCGTCGGCCATGTCTTCATCGGGGTCCCGCTCCGCAGGCGCAGTCCGCGAGCCCGGCTGCTGGCGATTCTGGCGGGATCGATCGACCTGCTGCTGCTGCCGTTCGGCACGCCGCTCGGCATTTACGCGCTCTGGGTGCTGCTGAACGAACGCGGCAAGGCGCTGTTCGGCGTACGATATTCTTAACGTCATGGCCGTTGAACAAACCGGCGTCCTCGAGGCTCTGAAGGTCGTCCAGGATCCCGACTTACACCGCGACATCGTCAGCCTGGGCTTCATCAAGGATCTCAACATCAAGGCCGGCGACGTCTCGTTCACGATCGAGCTGACGACGCCGGCGTGCCCCGTGAAGGATCAGATGCGCGATCAGGCGCGCGCGGCCGTGCTCGCGCTTCCCGGCGTGACGGGCGTGAACGTCACCATGAGCGCGAGTGTGCGGACGAGCGGCATCGGCGGCGAAGGCGCGCGCGCGCCGCTGCCGGGCGTGAAGAACATCATCGCGGTCGGCGCGGGCAAGGGCGGCGTCGGCAAGACGACGGTCGCGGTGAATCTGGCGATCGCGCTCGCGAAAGCCGGCAGCCGCGTCGGCATCATCGACGGCGACATCTACGGCCCGAACGTGCCGATCATGCTCGGCATGAAGACACAGCTCACCACGGACGGCCAGAAAATTCTGCCGGCCGAAAAGTACGGCCTGCAGGTCATCTCGATGGGCTTCATGACAGGCGAGGACGCGCCGATCATCTGGCGCGGCCCGATGCTGCACGGTGCCCTCCAGCAGTTCTTCCGGGAAGTGAAGTGGGTCGACCTCGACTACCTCATCATCGACATGCCGCCGGGCACAGGAGACGTCGCGTTGAGTCTCGGCCAGACGGTGCCCGTCGCCGGCGCGATCGTCGTGACGACGCCGCAGCAGGTGTCGCTCGCGGACAGCCGGCGCGCCGTGGCGATGTATAAGAAGCTCAACATCCCGACGCTCGGCATCGTCGAGAACATGAGCTACTTCGTGTGTCCGAACTGCAGCCACGAGTCGGACATCTTCGGAAAGCGCGGCGGCGAGAAGATGGCCGCGGAACTCGGCGTGCCGTTTCTCGGCGGGATTCCGATCTACCAGCCGATCCGCGAGGGCGGAGACTCCGGCGTGCCGCTGCTCATCAGCGAGCCCGACGCGCCGGCCTCGAAGGCGATTGTCGAAGTGGCGGCGCGGGCGGCCGCACAAGTCTCGATTGCCGCGTACAAGCAGCCGACCATTCCGCTCACTGTCGTTCGGTAACGGCCGCGCTCCCGCGGCGTTTCTTGCATCATTCTTAGACGTGGACATTCCGTTCAGCAAGCACACGCTCGCCAACGGCCTCGACGTGCTCCTGCACGAATCGCACGGGTGTCCCATCGTCGCGGTGAACATCTGGTATCACGTCGGATCGAAAAACGAACGGCCGGGGCACACGGGCTTCGCGCACCTGTTCGAGCATCTGATGTTCGAAGGGTCGCAGCATCACGACAGCGGGTTCTTCCAGCCGCTCCAGGCCGCGGGCGCGTCGCTCAACGGATCGACGAACGCCGATCGCACCAACTACTGGGAGGTCGTGCCCGCCAGCGCGCTCGACCTCGCGTTGTGGATGGAATCCGATCGCATGGGCTATCTGCTGCCGGCGCTGACCGCGCAGAAGTTCGCCAACCAGCGCGACGTCGTGCTGAACGAGCGGCGCCAGAACTACGAGAATCGGCCGTACGGCCTCGCGTCGATGGCGATGCTCGCCACGCTCTATCCCGACGACCACCCGTATCACTGGACGACCATCGGCGAGATCGCCGACCTTCGGGCCGCGAAGGTGGAAGAAGCGCATGAATTTTTCCGCCGGTACTACCATCCGGCGAATGCGTCGATTGTGCTGGCCGGCGACTTCGATTCCGAGGCGGCGCTGGCGCTGGTGCGGTCGTACTTCGAGGGCATTCCGGCGGGACCGCGCGTCGAATCCGTGAAGCGGGCGGCGTCGCTCGATGCGGAGCGCAGAATTTATCTCGAGGATCGCGTCGAGCTTCCGCGCCTGTATCTGGCCTGGCTGACACCGGCGATGTACGCGGACGGCGACGCCGACCTCGACCTCGCCACCGATCTGCTCGCGAACGGCAAGACGTCGCGTCTCTATCGGCGGCTCGTGTATGAGGAGCGCATTGCGATCGACGTGTCGGCATCGCAGAGCTCGCGCGAGATGTCGAGCTTCGTGCAGATGTCGGCGACCGCGGCACCCGGCCACACGCTGACCGAGATCGATCGTGTCATCAGCGAAGAAATCAACGCCGTGGCCGGCGACGGCCCGACCGACGACGAGATTGAGCGTGGACGCGTGCAGGCCGAAACGCACTTCATGCAGCGGCTGCAGACGGTCGGCGGCTTCGGCGGGAAATCCGATCAGCTCAACGCCTACAACACGTTTCTCGGCCGGCCCGATTACTTCACCGAGGATCTCGGGCGGTACGAGCAGGTGACGAAGGCGTCGCTGCAGCGAGCAGTGGCGCAATATCTGCGCGACAGCCGTCGCGTCGTGCTGAGCGCCGTCCCGCGCGGGCGCCTCGATCTCGTGATTGCGGATTCCTCGCCGGTGGCGGTTTCGTGAGCGCCGCCTCGATCGCCGTCGATCGTTCCAGTTTGCCACCGCTGCGGCCGGTCCCGCGCTTTGTCTTCCCGGCGGTCACGAAGTCGACGCTCGGCAACGGCCTGAGAGTCTGGACGGCGCACCATGCGGCGGTGCCGATGACCGGATTGCTGTTGCTCGTCCGGCGCGGGGCGTCGAGCGATCCGGCGGGCCGCGAAGGCCTCGCGGCGTTTACGGCCGACATGCTGGACGAAGGCGTCGGATCCCTGTCGGCGATCGACGTCCACCGGGAGCTCGCGCGGATCGGCGCGCAGTTCGATACCGACGTCGGCTCGGACGCGATGCTTCTCGGCCTGACGTCGCTCAGCAGGTTCGCCGGCCGCAGCCTGGCGTTACTCGCCGATCTGGTCGTCCGCCCGGCCCTTCGCGAGGACGACTTCCTTCGCGTGCGGCAGCAGCGGCTGCACCGGCTCATCCAGCTTCGCGACATGCCCGGCGCCACCGCCGAGCGCGCCTTCGCGAAGCTGCTGTATGGAAGCACGCCGTACGGCCACACGCCCCTCGGCAACGAGACGTCGCTCGGCGCGATGACGATCGACGACGTGCGGATGTTTCATCAGCGCACGATCCGCCCGGAAGACACCACGCTCATCGCGGTCGGCGACTGCGATCACGAGACGATCCGATCGCTCGCCGAGAAGGCGTTCGGCGAATGGAGCGCTCGCGGCGCGGTCGAGGGCGGGCAGACGGCGCCGCTACCGCACCCGCCGCGTCTGAACATCGTGCCGCGGCCCGGCGCCGCGCAGTCCGAGCTGCGCATCGGCCATGTCGGTGTCGCGCGATCGACGCCCGACTATCACGCGCTCGTCGCGGCCAACATGGTGCTCGGCGGCCAGTACGTCAGCCGCATCAATCTCAATCTGCGCGCCGACAAGGGCATCACGTACGGCGCCCGCACGGCATTCGAGTTCCGGCGCGCGCCCGGGCCGTTCGTGCTGAGCGTCAGCGTCGACAAGGCCGCCACGGCGCTGGCGATCGCCGAGTCAATGAAGGAAATCGCGGACATCCGCGACAGCAGGCCCGTGTCGGCGGACGAGCTCGGCATCGGCGTCGCCGCCCTCACGCGCGGCTACGCGAAGAACTTCGAGACGTTCGATCAGGTCGCGCGGGCCATTGCACAGCTGTCGCTGTTCGATCTGCCCGAAAGCTTCTACAGCGAGTTCGTGCCGCGCATCGAGGCGCTGACGCCGGCCGAGGTGTCGGGCGCGGCGGCGCGCCATCTCGACCCGTCGCGCCTGACGACCCTCATCGTCGGCGACGTGGACGCGACCAGCCAGGAATTCAGCCGGCTGAATCTCGGTGCAGCCGCGCTTGTGGCTGCTGATAGCATCTAGTTATCTCGTTGTTTGGTCTGGTCATTGGGGCATGTGGCATTGAATCAATCAATGCCAGATTGACCAGATGATCAATTGCCACAATGAAAGCTGTAAGGTTTCATCGCCATGGCGGGCCTGAAGTACTGGCCTACGAGGACGCACCCGAGCCAGAGCTCGCGCCGGGCGAGGTGCTCGTACGAATCCGCGCGTGCGCGTTGAATCGTATCGATGTCTGGGGGCGCCGGGGACGGCCGGGACTGACGATTCCGCTGCCGCACATCTGTGGCAGCGACGTCGCCGGCGAAGTGGTCAGCTCGGCGGGGGTTGAAGTCTCACCCGGCCGCAGGGTCATGCTGCAGCCGGGCATCAGCTGCGGCCGCTGCGTGGCGTGCCTGTCAGGCAAGGACAATGAGTGCCCGCGCTTCGAAGTGCTCGGGCACATGAACACCAGCGGCGGCTACGCGGAGTTCATCAAGGTGCCGGCGCAGAATCTGGTGTCGATTCCCAACGAGGTCAGCTTTGTGAAGGCCGCGGCGTTTCCGCTGACGTTTCTCACGGCGTGGCACATGCTGATGACCCGCGCGCGGCTCAAACGGGGAGACGACGTGCTCATACTGGCGGCCGGGAGCGGCGTCGGCCAGGCGGCGATTCAAATCGCGTTTCTTCACGGGGCGCGGGTCTTCGCGACGGCGGGGTCGCCGCGCGCGATTGAGCGCGCGAGGGCGCTCGGTGCGTTCGAGGTCATCGACCACTACAAGCAGGATATCGGCGGTGAAATCGACCGGCTGACGAACCACCGGGGCGTCGATGTCGTCCTAGAGCACGTGGGCGAGGCGACCTGGGCGCAGAGCATCGGGTCGCTGGCCCGCGGCGGCCGGCTCGTCACCTGTGGCGCGACCACCGGCGTGAACGCCGCCATGGATTTACGAACACTTTTCACCAGGCAGCTCTCGATTTTCGGATCCTATCTGGGGACCAAAGGCGAGCTGCTGCGGGTAGCCCGGTTCTTCTTTGCCGGCCAGCTCGATCCTGTCATCGATCGGACGTTCCCGCTGGCGGATGCCTCCGCCGCGCATCGTCATCTCGAAGAAGGAAAGCCGTTCGGAAAAGTCGTGCTGGAAGTCTGAAACATGCGTCCGCTTCAACGCTGGAGTGCCAGCCTGTTCGGTGCCGTTGCCATGGTCAGCGTCCTGCTGGCGGTGAGCACCGTGTGGCTGTTCCTCACCAGTCCCGTGAACGTGGCGAACGCCGTCAACGAGGGCGACGTGTCGCCGCTCATTCGCAGCCTCGCGGAAGCGCTGTTTTCCGCGCTGCGCGGAATCCTGCGATATCTATAGGTCCACCTGAAGGTGGACACTACGTACGCTTGACGCGATCGTCTTGTAGTGTGCGCCTTCAGGCGGACGTCAGCGTTCTCTTCAAGAACCGCGTAAGTACCCACCCATCCCAGTACTTGAACGGCGTCTTCCCGGTGCTGTAGTGGCCGCACGGAAGGACGGCGACTTCGTGCGGGACGTTGCGCTCGCCGAATTCACGCACCAGATCCTCTGAGAGATCGAGCGGGAACGTCAGGTCGTACTTCGCATACACCAGCAGCGTCTGTCGATCGTGCAGGCGATCGAGATACCAGCGCGGGCTGATCGGCTTCCATAGCGCGCGCAGCGCGTCGAGATCGATGTGGCCGTCGAGCCCCTTGCGGACATGTTCCGTCGAGAGGCCGCGCCACACGACGTCGGCGAAGTACGGCGAGATGTGATTGAGCGCTTCGGCGCGAATCAGCGGCTCGTGCGCCGTCGTCAGCAGGGCGAGACACGAGCCGAGGCTCGTGCCGAGAATCCCGATGCGCTCGTAGCCCTGCGCGGCGAGCCAGGCGATCGCGCGGCGCGCATCGAGCACGGCCTGGCGGCAGACCTGCACCGTGCGCGCGACGTTCGCCGAGACGATGTAGTCCGCGCGATGCAGCTCCTGCGGCATCCGCTGATGGTGATACGGCAGGCTGAGACGCAGCGCGCTCAGGCCGCTCCAGTTCAACAGGCGGCACAAGCCGACGTGGCCGCCGTTGTCGGCGTTCCATTGCGGCAGCACGAGCACGGCGGCGCGAGGTGATCCTTTCGTCGCGCGCGCCTGGAAGTAGCGGCAGTAGACCGTGTTGTTTTCCGCGTGCGGCGTCGGAAACGCGGTGGGAAATGTCAGCAGCCGATCGCCGTCGCCGGACGGCCCGGAGAGCGAGTACTCAGTGGTCGGCGGCGGCGTGAAGAAGCTGTCGCTGTCTTCCATGACGTCCGACACCCACTGGTGCAGAACCGTGCCGGCCGGCGCCGCCGGCTCGTCGCCGTCTTTCGGAATCCAGTCGAGGCCCCAGTCGAATTCGCGGACGACGCGATCCGTCGTGACGGATGCAAGGCGGCGTTCCCATGCGTGGAAGGCAGTTTGCAGCACCAGTCAACAATGCTATACTCATCGGCTCATGCAGTTCTCTCTTGACGCGCAGAAGAGCATCAAGTGCAGCCCGCGAAAGCGGGCGTGCCGCGTCGGGGAAGTTGTGCTCGTTACCGAAGACTAAGATCCACAGTCGCATCGCGAGCTGAACACCGCCGACGCTGGTTGAAGAAACCACCGTCGGCATTTTTTTTGGCACGAAGAACACGAAGGACTTCTCACACAGCACGAAGGGCACGAAGACGATGGCGCAGATTGAAGTCGGAATTCTCGGTGCAACAGGAATGGTCGGGCAGCAGTTCATCGCGCTGCTCGCAAAGCATCCCTGGTTCAAAGTCACGTGGCTCGGGGCGAGCCAGCGTTCCGAGGGCAAGGCCTATCGCGACGCGGCGGCGTGGCGCCTGCCGGCGCCCGCGCCCGACGACGTGTCGAAGCTCGTCGTCGAGCAGGCGGCGCCGGGCAACGCGCCGAAGCTGGTGTTCTCGGGCCTCGACTCGTCGGTCGCCGGCGAGATCGAAGGCGCGTTCGCGAGCGCGGGACACTTCGTCATCAGCAACTCGAAGAACTACCGCATGGACGCGACGGTGCCGCTGATGATTCCCGAAGTGAACGCGGATCATCTGAAGCTCCTCGACGCGCAGGCATCCGCGCGCGGCTGGAAAGGCCGCATCGTCACGAACCCGAACTGCTCGACGGTCGTGCTCTCGATGGCGCTCGCGCCGCTTCGCCAGTTCGGACTCAGGACCGTGATGATCACGACGCTGCAGGCGATCTCGGGCGCCGGTTATCCGGGCGTGCCCTCGTGGGACATCCTCGGCAACGTGATCCCGTTCATCGACGGCGAAGAAGAAAAGATCCAGAGCGAAACGCAGAAGATCCTCGGCACGCTCTCCGGAGGCGCCGTCGCGCCCCATCCGGTCGTCGTCAGCGCGACGACGACGAGAGTGGCCGTGCATGACGGGCATACTGAATCCGTGTCGGTGAAATTCGATCGGACGGTGACGCCCGAGGCGCTCATCGACGCGTTCAACAGCTTCCGCGGCCGGCCGCAGGAGCTGAAGCTTCCGTCGGCGCCGCTGCAGCCCGTCGTCTATCTGGCCGAAAAGAACCGGCCGCAGCCGTCGCTCGACGTCAACCGGGACGGCGGCATGACGGTCTCCGTCGGACGCCTGCGGTCCTGTCCCGTGCTCGACTACAAGTTCATCGCGCTCGGGCACAACACGATCCGCGGCGCCGCCGGCGCGGCCATTCTCAACGCCGAGCTGATGCATCAGGAAGGAATCCTGTGAGCGTCGACTCCGCGGTGATGAAGTTCGGCGGCACGTCGGTCGCCGACGCCGATGCCATGACGCGTGTCGTCAACATCGTGCGCAGGCAGTGGCAATCGCAGCCGAACGGCAGCAGGCCGCCCGTCGTCGTCGTGTCGGCGCTGTCGAAAGTCACCGACGGACTGATTCGCGCGGCCGATTTCGTCCGAAATGGCGATGGCGAAAAGGCTGCGGCGCTCGTGATGGAGCTGCTCGAGCGGCATATTGTGATCGCGCGGACGCTGACATCGCATCAGCGGGCCGAGGATCTGGTGAAGGCGCTGCAGGCGCAGTTCGCGGCGTTGAGTGGGCGCGTGATTGCGCTCGCGTTCGGGAAGAAGGTCACGCCAGCCGATCACGACGCGATCGTCGCGATGGGCGAGCTGGCCAGCAGCCGCATCGTCGCCGCCGCGTTTCAGGAGCAGAACCTTCCCGGCACCTGGGTGGACGCGCGCGAAGTGCTCGTGACTGACGCCGAGCACACGGTCGCTGCGCCGGACATGGACGCAACATGCCGCAAAGCGCACCAGATTCTGGCGCCGATCACCGCGCGGCAGGAGATCCCGGTGCTGGGCGGCTTCATCGCTGCCACGAGCGCAGGGGTGACGACGACGCTCGGCCGGGGCGGGTCGGATTATTCGGCCGCGATCTTCGGCGCGTGCCTGGACGTCGGCGAAATTCAGATCTGGACCGACGTCGACGGCATGCTGACGGCGGACCCGCGGGTCGTGCCGTCGCCGCGCGTGGTTCCGCATTTGTCCTTTGCCGAAGCCTCCGAGCTCGCGTATTTCGGCGCGAAAGTCCTTCACCCCGCAACGATTCTCCCGGCCGTTTCCAAGAACATCCCCGTTCGCATTCTGAACTCGCGGCAGCCGCAAAATCCGGGTACGCTCATCACGGCGGAGGCGCGCCGGGAAGGCCACCTGGCGGCGCTGGCGTGCAAGCGCGATGTGACCGTCATCGACATCACGTCGACGCGCATGTTCATGGCGCACGGTTTTCTGCGGCGGCTGTTCGAGGTGTTCGAGCGATTCAGGACGGCCGTGGACGTGGTGACCACGTCGGAAGTGAGCGTCTCGGTGACGGTGGACGACACGCGCAAACTCGACGAGATCATCGCGGCGCTCAGTGCGTTCGCGGACGTGACGACAGAGCCGAAGATGGCGATTGTGTCCGTCGTCGGCGATCGGCTGCACGACGATCCGAGCGTGTTCGCCCAGGCCATCGTCGCGATCGACGGCATTCCGCTGCGGCTCGTGTCGCAGGCGTCGTCTCGACGGACGTTTACGTTCGTGCTGCGTGATGCCGAGGCGCCCGAGGCGATGACACGGCTCCACAACGCGTTTTTCTCGAATTGAGGAGGCCTGAAGGCCGGCACTACCATGCGCATACTGCTCGTCGGTTACGGCAAGATGGGACGGATGGTCGAAAGCCTCGCGGAAGAGTTCGGCTGCGAGGTTGCCGGTATGATCGATCCGCATTCGCCGTCGGGGACCGACGGCCCCGAGTCGGCCCGGTGGAGCGGCGTCGACGTCGCGATAGACTTCTCGACGCCCGATTCGGTCGTGAAGAATGTGCCGGTGCTGGCCGGCCGCGGCATCAGCGTGGTCATCGGCACGACCGGCTGGGAGAAAGACGAGCCGGTTGTCCGCCGGGCGGTCGCGGACACGGGCGTCGGGATTGTCGCGGCGCCGAATTTTTCGACCGGCGTCGTCCTGTTCGAGGCCGTGGTGGCGCGCGCGGCGGCGCTCTTTGGCGCGCATCCGGAATTCGGCGCGTGGCTGAACGAGGCGCATCACAGCACGAAGAAGGACGCGCCGTCGGGAACCGCGCTCATGCTGAAGCGCGCAATGGAGCGCGCCGGCTATCCGCGGCCGATTGACGTCTCGTCCGTCCGCGCGGGGTTCATCCCCGGCGTCCACACGGTCGGCTTCGACGGTCCGGCCGACACGGTGACGCTGACGCACGCGGCCCGCGATCGCACGGCGTTCGCGCGCGGCGCGCTGTTCGCGGCGAAATGGGTGAAAGGCAAGCGCGGCTGGTTCAACATGCACGACGTGCTCGGGCTCGACGACGTCGACTGGCGCGAAACGCAGGAAGTCAGAA
>Ga0153915_10006183_pt1 | contig 11205 bp, 13 predicted proteins | sample Opewatmetagenome_2_FD_107003 | JGI IMG/M metagenome (GOLD analysis project Ga0153915, IMG submission 107003) | Freshwater wetland microbial communities from Ohio, USA - Open water 3 Core 3 Depth 3 metaG | ecosystem: Environmental > Aquatic > Freshwater > Wetlands | place: USA: Ohio, Lake Erie...
ATAGATATATCTTGGACAGTATTTACGTCTGAACCAGAAACATTAAAATTTACGGTACTAAAGTTGTATGAAGTCCCACCACCACTTACAGTTATATTATCTATTTGATATTGCAAAGTACCGCTAGTTGCCAGAATTTGATCAAACAAATAGCCAGAAATCGTCGTTACGTTTTCTACATATTCTGCCTCGGAAAGGAATTCCACATCGAGGACTTGGTCTTCACCTATACGACTTCTAGCCATTTATCATCCCTCTATTTATAGAAGTTTAATTATTTTTATTTTCTTCTATTGTATTAGATTCATCTTCTATCACTGCCATTCCTTTTCGAGCAGTACCACTTTCTTTTAATTCTCTAAGAGTTCTATCACGGTCTTCTGCTCTTCGTTGAGCCGCTACCATATTAGACACTATATCAAGAATTATCTTTTCATTGGCTTTTAACTGCGCAATTTCACCCTGTAAAGCGATCATTGCTTTAGATTTTCTTTCTATATCCTCTCGAAATCTAGCCGCAAGTGTAACTATAAACCCAGCCTCTTCTTGAGATATAACCTCATCACTTAAAGCATTATCAATAGCTTTTCTAAAAACAGACAATTCATCTGACATAAATTTAAATTCTCCTTTTCCTTTAATTAATATAAAGCGGGGGTATTTCACCCCCGCAAAATTATTTATTACTGCTTAACAAAGCATATAATAGTAGCCGGATCTACTACATCAAACCTAAACGTTATGTTACTACCATCTGTTTCAGCATAATCCCTATCAGCATTAGCACCATTAGTACCAGTATCAGCCAATATCAACTGACCATTTACATAAACATCCATATTCTTACCTTCTTGTCCAGAAGTTGAATCTGGAGTGTAAGTAAATCCTAAAGTATAAGGTGTATTTTTAGAAATAGTAGATGAAACATCTATAATGTGCTTTACACCAAAACTATTGCCAGTAGACTCCGATGCGTTAGCTAATTGAATATCTAATTTTTCAAGAGCAGCCGCTATGGAATCTCCATCAGCTATATAATTATCTTCTGTAAAAGTAGCATCTCCTATAGATGTATTCAATACATCTATGGCTGTCTGTAAATCAGACGGATTACTATATAGCGAATAAGCTCCAGATATATTTGTCCATGTGTCAGCAGTAGAAAAATCACCATCAGACGCTCCAACATAAGACATAAGATTCAACATATCCTGTAGTAATATTGGGTCGCCTTCAACTTTAGTGATAAAGTCTGTTCTAAACCACTCATACTCTGCAAGATCTGACATCAGACGTCTATGTGGATAAACAATTTTTACACCGCCTGAATATGAATATTCATTAAAATCAAAATTAATAGCATCACCACTTGGGGTCACATAACCGCCACCAAAATCAAAGTTTACATCATCACCACTAGGTGGAACATATCCACCACTAGTAACTGTGTCAGAAACTTCATAACCTGATGGGAATCCAACTTCTGACCCATTAGCGTAAAACTTAATATAAACATCAGTACCACTACCAGTTCCACCAAAATCGGCGCCGTCATGGAATAAACCATAAACAACATGCCCGCTAGTAGTAACTATAGAAGCATTACCTGCTACACTAACAAGGTCTACAGCACAAACATCCAGTGCGCCGCCCTCATCATAATAAGTACCAGCAGTACTAGAAAAAATAGGAATACCCCTTCTATCAGTCGAAGTAGCATATGCTGTAGTAAGTTCCAATAAAAATCCTGATTGAGTACCACTTACAGAATATCCATAGCCCCCATTATCAGAAACTACAGGTACTATAACAGTCTTAGCATCTAAGGTTTTATTCTTCAAATTTGTTAAATTTAATTCTTTATTTTCGGCATTACCACTTGTGGTATCTGTAGGATCAAAATAATTCCCTAAAGAACTATACCATTTACTAGTTCCTTTAGAAAGTTTTATTAATGTTCTTATAACATTAAGATCTTCTTCAAGAGAACCTGAAACAGTAGGTTCAGCAACAGCCCCAGTGGTAGCACTTGCTACTGCATCATCATAAGTAGCAGAACGTCTAATTTGTTCTAATTGTGTTAAAAGACTTCTAGACATTATTTGTACTCTCCTTTACTGGAATTTTTACTGTCTAATCATATAGGTAATATTCCTACCCGCCTGAACATTGAATCTAAATGTAATACCGGAAGTACTAGTTTCACCATAGTCGCGATCTGCATTAACACCAGCCGCACCTGTATCAGCAGCCAATAATTGACCACCAACATAAACATCCATATTCTTACCTTCTTGTCCAGAAGTTGAATCTGGAGTGTAAGTTAAACTACTTGGTAGAGCATGCTCAGTACCAGCTGTAATATCAGAAGCAACTTCTTCTATGTATTTAGTCGATGCACCAGTAGATATGGCATCCATTAAATCTTTAATTTCCATATCTAACTTATCAATAGAAGTAGCTAACCCTTCACCATCTACTATATAGTTATTCTCGGTATAACTCCTATCACCAGCAGCAGTATTAATAGCGTCAATAGCACTTTGTAAATTAGATGGATTTCCTGATAATGGATAATTTCCAGTGGTATTTGTCCATGAACCAGCAGTGCTACTTACACCATCACTGGCACCTGTATAACTCCACAAGTGAAGAATATCTTCAACTATCTCGATATCACCTTCCCAAGAACTTACAAAGTCAGTTCTTTGCCATTCATATTCCTCAACATCCGCCATCACTTTACGTCTTGGCACTATGAAATAAACTTCAGTAACTGTGCCACTTACAGCGGAAAGATCTGTCACAGCGTCATTTGCATAAAAACGCACATAAACATCTGTACCAGCGCCCGTCCCACTAAAATCAGCACCATCATGGAACTTAGCATAAATATTATTTCCTGAATTATCTTGAATCTGAGCGTCAGTTGCTTTATCTAACACATCTATTCTTACTACTCTATCGGCTCCACCTTCATCATAATAAGTTCCGGCATTAGCTGTAGAAGCAAATATTGGAAGACCACGTCTATCAGTAGCAATAGCGTAGGCTACATTATATACAGTAGAATTAGCGGAGGTCAAAAGCACACCAGTGGATGTCCCTGATACAGTGTATCCATCACCACTATTATCTTCCTGAACTGCAAGAATAACTGTCTTAGCGTCTAGTGTATTATTCTTAAAATTAGTAATATTTAAATCTTTATTTTCGGCATTACCACTTGTGGTATCTGTGGGATCGAAATACTTACCAAGATCAGTGTACCAATCGGCGGTACCTTTTGTTAATTTCATTAATGAACGAATATTATTAAGGTCCCCTTCCAAAGATCCACCAGTAGTAGGCTCTGCAACACCACTAGTAGTTACACTGGCAACTGCGTCATCGTAAGTAGCTGAACGTCTGATTTGTTCTAACTGTCTTAACAAACTTCTAGCCATTTTACATTTTTCCTCCTGTTATTTATTTTAAGTAGGTATTTGGTAATCCACAATTAAATGATCATCATTGTAAGGCTTTACATATATAAGTCTAAATTCGTTTGAACCCTCTTCCTTATAATCAGTATCCTTTACTAATCGTTGCCCATTATAATAAACTGCCAGTGACCCTATAACATAATTGTAATACGTGTTAAAAATTCTATTAGTATGATTCTTTTCACCCGATACGTCTTCATTAGAAATAAGAAGGTTTACCGAAGAGCCAGCACCACCACTGCTATCACTGCGTCGTTTAGTTAATATTACAGCCATAATATCACCTCGTATTAATCTATTAAAACGCCAGTTAAAGCTATTATTTGGTCTTTAATAACTTCATCCACCAACTCATCTAGCATAGCTTTTAATCTTTTAATGGTTTTAGCCCGTTCCGCCAATCCTGGTGATGGGTCGTATTTACTAGCGTCGTCATTTATAACGGCACCATCATCAACCATATCATCGGAAGTCATATTTTCCAATAAAGAAATAGCGGCTTGAAGTATCAGATGGTCCGAAGTGATACTAGCCGATGGAACATTTGCCGGTATCATGGCATCTCCATACGCCTCATAAATCTCTCTATCAGAAAATTTGAATGTGTAATACCATATATCTATAATATCATAATCACAAACACCACTATTCATCAGCGTGCCACTAAAAGTAAGATACTTGTAACCTTGAACTATTGGGTCTGTTAGTGATGTTTTTTCTTCAGAACCACTTACAGTAGCAAGAGACACTAAAACAGGCCAACCTTTCGATTCAAGTTCTATGGTTTTTTCATCTGCATGAATAAAATCACAACTGTTACTAGCGCAATCTTCCAGATACATACGTGACAATCTATGAAAATCACCAATGTATCGTCTTATTTTTCTTATTATTATTTCTTGATCAGCATCAAATTCCACCTCAACTGGATATGTAATACCATGAAATAATGCTGGGGATATGCCTTGAACTGGATCAGAAAGCGAGCTTTCTCCGCTATTCCCATAATAAGATGACCTATACCAATAATCGGTTGTTCCAGTAATATCATCATATGTGTAGGTTGTTACTGATGGTAATAGAGTTATATAGGCCAAATGATCGTAAGTACCTTCCTCCTCATCTGATCTATATAATCTAATATACTGATATAACTGTACTACGGTATCAATATCTGTAACTGTAATAGTTAATCGTACCATTAAACCATATCTCCTTTATTATTAGGATACAGTGGTCTCTGCCCAAGCACTATAGGTAACTGCATAATCATAAGTCGGCCAATTAGACGCATAATCAGATCCAGATATAGTCTGATAACTCATAGCATTACCTACAGTTTCCTCTATTCTTATTAATTCGTCTGCAGAAGTGTAATATTCAACTCTAACTGGATTATATTTAGAACCATCCAGCGCGGATATTCCTATATTTCTATCATATGTGTTTGTATATCCAGGCATTTATTATACCCTCCTAGAAAGCTCCAACATTTGAATGCGTTTTCTTAACATTTTACATACAGTGTCTTTATCTTGTAGTTGACTTGCCTTACTTAACGCATACTTTAGTATTTTTAAATCAGTAATTTTATCAAGTTGACCTTTCAAATTTCTTACTGATAGTTCTACCAGTTCGTCTGCAGTCAATTCCGTTTTCACAAAAGGCGCAACAGGTTTATTTTCTTTTTCAATTACTTTAGATTGAGAATCTGATGGTGATATTTCGATATTAGTATTAGTCTCTTTGTACATAACCTCCCAAACATCCCTATCACGCAACTTTATTTCTCTAATCCAATCTACAAAGGGTTTCCCTTCTGGTATATCATGTTTTACACCATAATTTTTATAAAGTTCGTCCAAAGATATCTTTTCATTCGGACCTACAGACCTTTTTAATGCATGTCTCCATAAAGGAGATTTATTTCTAATATAACCTTCCATTCTACCTTATCCTCCTCATAATTTTAATTATTACTTGTCATCTTCCGTTTCCATTGATAATCCATATCCATAATTCTTATTAGTTCTATCTATCAGATGATGCAAAATATTGGATAATCTATGTAATGTAATTACACACATAAATATCAATAATATTGATGTAGCATCAATATCGACAGATAAAAATAATGCACAAATATAAAACAGACTTACCCATACTGAAGTACAGTACGGACAATCTATCAAATCATGCATAAATTTTACCATTCTATTATTAGATCGATTGAATAAATATTGCCTTAGAGGCTTAAATAATTCTGATTTACTCAAAATATTAGTCGTAGCCTCTATACTAAAAATAAGTAACACAAGTAGTAATACCATAAAAAACCTCTTTAGAAAGGCGCCCTATTTGCATAGAGCGCCGAATCTATTATATTATAATGATCTATCAATAACACCAATAGAAAGCATTCTCGGATCAAGACATGCGAAACCAATTTCTTCCCAACCAAAGAATCCAGCTTTCTGGACTCTAAGAAGTGTTGGATCATCATATGCTTCGTATTCTTTCCTAATAGGCATAACTAATGAGTCATTAACACTAAGATCAAAACCAATTATCTGGGTTTCGCCAAGTGTAGAAACTGTACCATCAGCAGCTGTTACATTAGGATTATCAAGCTGATATGCGTTATATAATTCACCGCTATCTGCCTTGAACTTACCATATTCTGAACTATAACCATTGATATTATAAAGACCGGTTGCGCCTAAATGTTGAACGACATGTAGAGTAACATTCCAAATTGCACCCATACCAGAAGCCTGGAAAATCTCTCTTCTTGTAACTGGGTCAATATCTGTATCAGTCCATTCGCGAATATCAGCAGCATCTTCAGGAGATACATAAAGGTCGGTAAGCTTACGACCTATTCTCTGGAAGCCAACAATCATTCTATTAATCAACTCCTTTGAAAGATAACCAGCACCAGTAGATGCAGGATTAATTTCATAAATAGGAGCTGGGCGAGAGCCTAAAAGACCCTTACCAGAAAAAGCAGATGTAGCAGAAGGAATTATTACCCTCCAACCACACTCTTCTTCATAATCAGCAATTGCTTTAGCAGATTTAGCTGCAGCACGCTGAGGAATATCAATACGTGAGTCTCTAGCATAGTTTAACTTCCAGTCGCCAGATCCGTCAATTGTAAATGTAGGAACATTTACCTCTTCTCCGATACCTTCAATAAAGTTCTGTGCTACATAACCCAGACCAGGGAGAATCCATACAGGAATCTCAAAATCTTCAGCAACAGGATATACTGCCTGTGCGCCAGGGCCAAGTCTTTCAACAGAGAACAGCTGTCTCATTATAGATTCGAGCTCTATAGCTTGAAGGATAGGTGTGGTTAGCGCCGCGGCGAAAGCCTTGTACGCTGCCAATCCTTCCGGAGTGCTGATTGCAGCCGTTGCCTTAAAAAGGTCTTGCATTTCCTTTCTTTCCATAATAGCTATTTCCTCCTTCAAGAATTTTGGATGTGATTTATATCACTTTTATCCATAAATATTATGTTTTAAATTATTTCTTGGTTAGACCAAGAGTTTAATACGAATTGGATACAATGTAGTATTCGCAATATTAGCAGACACTTGAGCGGCGCTAGCACCTTTCATTACTCTTGCAACTACTGTGGAAACACCAGTAGGTATATTAGTAGATGCATTATTAACCTTGCCATAACTACCTGTCTTATCGACATAAAGCAAATCACCAGGTCTCATAATTGTAGTACCTGCGGTGTCTACATTATAATGAATTGTATCATAAATACCCAAATGAGCAACACCAACTGGAGCATATTTAGTACCATTAATTACACCGCTTGAATTATACTTTGGCTGTGCAATGACATCTGAGGAGCCAAGGTCACCAGGCATATAGTATCCAGCTGGATGAACTTGATGATAACCAGTCTTAACGGTTTGCATCAAGAAACCAAAAGGAACTGCCTCAGCGCCAGAGTAGCTTCCAGTAGATGTATAAAGGTCTACTATTGCTTCCTGTTGTGCAGCCGCATTAACCAAGTAGCATACAGCACCGGCATACGCAATAACTGCGCCAACACCAGTTGATGTACTGGTTTCATTGAACTGACAAAATTGATCTTCTATAACAGGATGTCTAGGAATAAACATAATTACATTCCTCCTTCTTTAAATTTACTAATTTATTTATTTCTTTTCTGACTTTATATCAATAGCCATTTGGCTACCTAATTCACGGTACTTAGTCAATATATCTGTGGAAGTATCGGATTCCATATTAATAGCCGCAGTAGCAGCTTTATCAGAATCTATACTTGCCTGTACACTAACTGCCGCATCTGTAAGATCTTGTGTATCAGTAGCACTATTAGTAGCAGCAGATGCAGCCTCAGCGGCTTTCAACTGACTAATAACAGCTTCTCTTATAGAAACAAGTTCTGTTTTGTAAGAATCAAAATCTTCTGACGACATTTCTCTTACTTTTGCGATTTGGGCGTCTTTATCGCTAGAAGATACTCCTACAGATTCAAGATCTGACATTCTAGACGCAGCCAACTGATCTTTCTTAATATTAGTTAGTTCCAATTCAGCGGTTTCAGCTCTCTGTGTAATAGTGGCTTTTTCCTCTTCAAACTTAACTTTATCTTCTTCAAACTTCGCTTTTTCGTCTTCAAGTGCTTTTTTAGCATCTGCAATTTCATTCAACTGAGATTCCAAAGCCGTGATGGTTTCTTGAAGTTTAGCTATTTCTGCAGCGTACTCACTATCCTTTGCCTCTAAGGATGCATTTAACTGCACTATAGTTTCAGCCGCCTTATTCAAAGCAGCTTCAGTTTCTTTTTTCATCTCGGCTTCTTCTTTTTTCTTGAAGATCTCTTCAACGACGCTTTCTATGTTTTGAAAGAGTTGATCGTTCATAGAAAATAAACCTCCTTATAAATTTTTTATATCGTAAATTTGTAAAATAGTATAACCAACCCCAAAAAATTAAATCTTCCAAATTTACTTTAATTCCTTTGCCTTTCTCCCAATGCTTTATAAATCCATTTTTATTTAATAATTATTTCCAGAGTTGATTAGTGTCTGTAGCAGAAAAGGTCACACCAGTTCCAAGTGATACGAATATATCATAACTTGCACCAGCAGCGCCACCTTTTAGTGTAACTATGTTACTAGTAGTATCCTTATCTACGTAGTAACTGGTTGACGCGGCGGTAGAATTTGTGGGTGTAGCAAATATCTGTCCTTCAGACACTGCAAAATCACTAAACTTTACCCCGCTGGCTACCACTGATTCTGTGGTACCGGACGCCACTGTAACACTTGTAGTCCACATAAATGGCACCCTTTGACCGTTACCTAAATTTTTGTACATCACGGACTTGTCATCGTCTGCATTTACGCGTACTACTTTAGGAATACTCTTTCCTCTCATTATTGCTTGCGGCATGGGCGGTTCCTCCTTTTAGATTAGTTTTTTGGTAATACTTTCTTTAATTCCTGAAGCAATTTGCCTCGATTATCGTTTGCTTCAGATTTGCACAATTTCGCTTCTACAAGTTCGACTATTTTCCTATTAGCTTGGACGCGCAGACATTGGGGATCTGTGGTGTCCCTACTAAAAGAAGTGCAGCCGCTCTCGTAGAGTGTGCACCAATGCTCATGTATTACTTTTGTATCTTCATCTGCCGGTTCATTGGCATATACATATTTTCTGTAACTTACACAAGGACCTACGCTAGTTTGCGATCTAACATCAACTGAATCTATACCTGATTGTTCTTTTTTCATAGCGTCATCCCCCTTATCTAATTCAACTATTATTATATTATCTTCTTCTCGTTTATTCGCAGTCTCAAATATAAGTGACCTTGGATTCGCTGGTTGTTTTACTATACCACATCCAGAGAACATCAAGTCCCTCAAAACTCGTGCTACTTCTCCAGCAGCTATTTCTATACCGCGTTTTACTATTTTAGCCATCTTTCCAACAACTTCAGTGCTAGCCAATCCCATAGCCTCGGCGTCTTTTCTACTGAGTATAAGATTGCCTACTTTCACATCGTAGCTCTGAAAGTAAGTTTCCATTGATAATTTCCATTTATTGTTTTTTATTTCATCAGCAAGTTCTGGAAAACGACTTTTATAAACTATCCCACAAATCATGATATCCAGATTCATCTTATCTAGTTCTTTGTCAGTTCTATTAGCTAATTCAGTAAGTTCTACTTTATCGCCCTGCTGATCAACAAAAGCACTAGAATAGATATGCCCAACTATTTCTTCTTCGTTGTGCTCAATGTCTAGTGGTTTATTTACGATAGTATGAAACGCCTTTACCAATTCAGAAGGCATAAAATAAGCATGATTCAAATTTTCACCAGAGGATACAAAACATCCAGAGAAAAATAAAACATCTGGGGTTTTATTCTTTGGAAAATCTACTATAGCAGCGACTTCCTTTACTAAATCATCAGTCCCTTCAACTAAATGTATAGCAGCTTCTATAGTTATAGGTTTTTCTTTAGTAGTCATTGGAGGCTACCTCCTTATAAAAATATCTTTTCTAATATAAGAATAGTTAGATTATTACTATTCAATACTATTAGAATTCCAAGATTCTATAAATCCTTCAGCAAAAGCATCGAATTGTTCAGGCGTCATAGTTTTAGCAGCCTCTCGCAAAGCTATACTCGCTGTTTTCTTAGTCTGTGCAGTAGGTTGATTGCTTGGGGATTGATTAGGCACCTTAGTATTTTTTGTAGGATTGGTTTCTTGCTTCTTTGGAGTGGCGACTTTACCCTTAGGTCTACCACTCGATGGGGTGCCAGTTGGCGCTCCTGTAGGCTGTATATTAGTTCCAGCAGACTTCTGAAATGGACTACCTACTATACCAAGTATACCATCCATAACACTTGGGAATTCCTCTTGCATATTAGCAAATTCATTATCATATTCAAATCCAAGTTGCTCAAGAGCAGTCCTATAAGATAACATACGACGGTCCACAAGCTGAGAAATTGTACTCATATAAAGAATAATATCTCTAAGAATTGTATTATCCCATCTAACCTTTGGAAATCTTTCAAATCCTTGTGATTCAGCTATGTCCTTATATTCATTATAAATCCACATCTCGACTTGATTTCGCGCATAAGTAATCTCTTCCACAATTGTCCTAGACAATAATGCGGCAGTAGCCTGCCCTAAATTACCTGTACCATCTATTATAGCACGGGATATGGCAAGTGCACCAGTAATATCTTCATTTACTTGTTTATATTTATCCTGACCTAAAATGTCACCTATTTCAGGAGAAACTATTTTTTCTATATTTAATGTATGATTCCATACAACATCAAATGATTTTGAGGCTGTATCAAATAATTTAGCAACTGCTTCTAATTGAGTTTGGTCAGTAACTGGATACTCATCACTACCAATTGTTATTTTCAGAATATAATTAGTGATACCATCTAAAGTCGATAAGTCCGCCTGTCTTAAAGCATTCTTATATTCTATCGCTTCAAAAGCTTTTACCCCGCGCGGTTTTGGATATCGTTCGTAAGGCATTTTCCTATAATCCACAGCACCAACATACATTGGATCTAAAGGAATAGCGCCACCAGCTTTAATAGCATTCTTAAAATCGCTTGGTAATAGCTTCACTATTTCTTTTTCGTCTTCAGTCAATTCACCTTGACTTTTCTGTAACATCTTTTTTA
>Ga0153915_10006184_pt1 | contig 11205 bp, 10 predicted proteins | sample Opewatmetagenome_2_FD_107003 | JGI IMG/M metagenome (GOLD analysis project Ga0153915, IMG submission 107003) | Freshwater wetland microbial communities from Ohio, USA - Open water 3 Core 3 Depth 3 metaG | ecosystem: Environmental > Aquatic > Freshwater > Wetlands | place: USA: Ohio, Lake Erie...
GCATGTACGGTGCGTACCACCACATCGCGGTGCTAGGAAAAGAGGCCGCCCCCCAGGACCATACCTACGATGTGGTCGGTTCGCTGTGCGAGAACAACGACAAGTTCGCGGTTGACAGGCAACTCCCCGAAATTAACGCCGGCGACGTGCTCGTCATCCACGATGCCGGCGCCCACGGCTTCGCGATGGGCTTTCAATACAACGGCAAGCTCCGTTCCGCCGAGCTGCTGTTGCGGGAAGACGGCTCCGTCATGCAGATTCGGCGCGCGGCAACAATAGACGATTACTTCGCGACGTTGGATTTTTCCAAACTGTGAGGAGCTTGTCGGACTTGATTCCGACAAGCTCCATAGGCAAAACCGCCCCTAAGAAGAGTTGGAAAATGTCGTCAAGAAACTGTTAAAACGTCGTTCCTTCATGCTGACGAGGCAAAACGGCTGAGGAATTGGACATTATTCAGGAAAAATCGGGCGGTTTTGTATTTAGCAGCGTGTCGGACCCCCTAAGTCCGACAGGCTGCCAGGGATAGGCGAATTAACCCGGCCGCTGGCGGTTGCCCCGAGCGTCGCCGGATAGCTCGCGAGTTCAGCGAGGCTGTCAGCGAGCGCGCGACGGATGAATTCCGGCGTTGGATGCTTCGGTTCCCCGATGTAGAGCGCGATCGGCTTGAGTTTCGGAGTGGGGGTGGCGCCGGCAAGCAGCGTCGTCAGCTTCTGGAACGGGTAGCTCTGCAGCCGGTCGAGATTCGGATTCACAGACGATATCTTCGTGTGCGGCGTGGCGGGCGCTTCATGCCCGGCGCGTGCGTGAGGATTAAAACGGGCAATTGTAGAGGTGTTTGCGTAGCGATGCAGGACCGCTTCGCCTCAGCGCGTGCTGGGGGTTGAGGGCAGCGTATCCAGGTCCGGAGTCGGTCGCGGTTTCCAACCCCGCTTGGCGTGATCGGCGACGACCGTGGTGAAAATTCCGCCGCGCACGTAGAAGCGGGCGGTCAACCGCATGAACCGCGGCCGCGTCGCTTTGACCAAATCGTCGAGGATGCGGTTGGTCACGGCTTCGTGAAATGCGCCCTCGTTGCGGTACGACCAGATGTAGAGCTTGAGGCTCTTCAATTCGAGGCATAGCCGGTCGGGGACGTAGTCGAGGATAAGTGTGGCGAAGTCCGGTTGGCCGGTTCTAGGGCACAGACAGGTAAATTCCGGTATTTCCATGTGAATCCGGTAATCGCGGCGCGGCGCCGGGTTGGCAAAGGTCTGCAGCCGCTTGCTGGATGTGGACGGCATTATCGTAACGGTGCAAATCGGTTAGAATGACGCGCTGATTTCATTTGAATTATAACCCTACCTACAGCGGAAAAAATTGCGTCTCACTCAGATCAATCTCGCCGGTTTCAAGTCTTTCGTAGACCCCACCCGTATTCCCGTCCCCGGACAGCTGGTCGGCATCGTTGGCCCCAACGGCTGCGGCAAATCGAATGTGATCGACGCCGTTCGCTGGGTGCTCGGCGAAATGTCGGCGCGCCAACTGCGTGGCGAGACCATGCAGGATGTGTTGTTCAACGGTTCGGGCGAACGCCAGTCTGTCAATCGCGCGAGCGTCGAACTCATCTTCGACAACAGCCTCGGCAGGGCTGCTGGTCAGTGGTCGAACTATGCCGAGATCTCGATCAAGCGCGTGTTGCAGCGTGACGGCGATTCGTCGTACTACATCAATAATCTTCACGTGCGGCGGCGCGACATTGCCGATATCTTTCTCGGCACCGGTCTTGGCAGCCGCGCCTACGCCATCATCGAACAAGGCATGATTTCGCGCGTGATCGAGGCGAAGCCTGAGGAACTGCGCATTTTCCTGGAGGAGGCCGCCGGGGTCTCGAAATACCGGGAGCGTCGGCGCGAAACCGAACTGCGGCTGAAGGATACGCGCGAGAACCTGCTCCGCGTGGATGATATCCGCCTGGAGCTCGACAAGCAGATCGAACACTTGCAGGCCCAGGCTGAAGTCGCCAGGCGCTACCACGAGCTGCAGGGTGAGCTGGCGACGACGCAAAGCCTGGTGTGGCTCACGAGGAAGCAGGAGGCGGCTTCGAGCCGCAACCGGTACACCCGGGAAATCGAACGCCTCGGAATCGAACTCGAAGCGGAAACGGCGAAGCTGCGCGAAGCGGAGAAACGCCTGGAGGAATTGCGCTCGCAGCACTATCGCGCGAGTGACGATATGCACGCGGCCCAGGGTGCCCTCTACGAGGCAAACGCTGAAGTCGCGCGTCTCGAACAGCACATCGCGCATGTGCGCGACAACCGGCACCGTGTCGAACGCCAACTTGCCGCGCTGGGCTTGCAACTTGAGCATGGCCAGTCGCAACTTGCGACGGCGCACAATAGTCTCAGCGAATGGCGCGACGAAAAAGCGCGTGCGGACGGGCAGGTTGCGGCGTGCGCGGCGCAGGTCGCGCAGGAAAGCGAAAAGCTGCCGGTGGCGGAGGAAGCTTACCGCGCCACCGACAACCGCCGCGACGAGTCGCAGCGCAATCTGGCTCTGGCGGAGCAGGAGGCGCAGGTCGAACAGACCAAGCTGGCGCACGCGCAGCGCCTGCTCGAACAGTTGACGCAACGCCAGGAACGCCTGCTCGAGGAGCGGGCATCACTGCCGGCACCGGATACGACGGCGATGGAGCATCTGCGCCGGGAAATGCATACGATTGAGCGCGCGTTGAACGAGCAGCGTGCAACCCTGGTCCAGAAGGACGAGCTGCTGCCCAACTCGAGCAAGTTCTGCGCGACAGGAACGATATGCTCGATGTCGCCACGCAGCGTATCACCGGGATCGAAGCGCGCATAGAGGCGTTGCAGCAGTTGCAGGATCGCCTGGCGCGCGGCGCCGAGATGGAAGGGTGGCTCGCCGCGCGCGAGCTTGAGCGGGCGCCACGGTTGTGGCAGGGCATCACGATCGAACCTGGCTGGGAGGACGCGCTGGAAGCCGTTCTGCGCGAGCGGTTGAACGGCATCGCGCTCGACCGGATCGAGAAATCCGCAGCCTGGCTGAGGGACGCGCCACCCGGCAAATTGACCGTGGTCGATTCGGATGACGGGCCCGCGGCCGGAGCGGCCGGTGCCGTCGCGGGAGCCGAGCCTTTGCTCAGCTACGTTACGTGCCGCGACAGCCGGCTTCGGGCGGTGCTTGCCGAGTGGCTGCACGACGTGTTTGTCGTGATCGATGGCGCCACCGGCTTGGGCATGCGCGAGCGGTTGCCGGCAGGAGCGATGTTGGTTTCGCGCGAGGGGCATATCTTCACCCGCCACAGCGTGAGTTTCCATGCTCCCGATTCGGAATTGCACGGCGTGTTGTCGCGGCAGCGCGAAATCGAACAATTGCAGGACGCCATCGGTGTCGAGCAGGCGCAACTCGCAGGCCTCCGGACCACGGTGACTGCCGCCGAGCAGGAGATCGAACAACGCAAGGCCGAACTGACCGCGCTGCGCCACGCAGTGGATGAGGAGCAGCGCCACCATCACCGCCTCCAGATTGAGGCGCTGCAATTGTCGGAGCAGGCGGAGCGACTGACTCAGCGCGGCGAGCAAATCGCCTCCGAACTGCAGGAGGTTGCGGGGCAGACCGCTGCCGAGATGGGACACAGACATTCGGCGGAAGCCAATCTTTCCCGGCTGCAGCAGGAGGCTGTCGAGTACAGGCAACAGTTGGAATTGGCGACCGATCTCTATCACCGTGCCCAATCGGTGCTCGACCTGCAGCGCGAAGCGTTGCAGAAAGTACAGCACGACCATCAGGAAGCCCTGTTCAGGCTAAGGACATCTGATAGTAAAATAAAAGAGATAGAGAATTCACTTCAAGTGTTTTCTGAGAATATTGCGAGCGTAAAAGAGGGCGTCGAGGCCCAACAAAAGGAACTCGCGGGCTACGACGAGCAGCCCTGGCAGGATCAGTTGCAGCAAATGCTTGCGGCGCGCGCCCAGCGCGAGCAGACATTGGCGCAAACTCGGGATGCGCTCGAGAGCATGGAGTCGCAACTGAAGGAAGTGGAGCAGGAACGGTTTGGGTGCGAACAGAAGCTCAGCCCCCTGCGCGAACGCATCGGCGAAGTCCGGCTCAAGGAGCAGGAAGCGCGTCTGATCGAAGAACAGTTTGCGCAGCAACTGGCGGACGCCGGCGCGCGCGAAGAGGAGTTGAAGGCGTTGCTGGAAAAAGGCACGCGGTCCGGTGCACTGCAGAATGAAATCAACCGGCTCAACGAGGAGATCCAAGCGCTCGGTGCGGTCAACCTTGCCGCGCTCGAGGAGTTGCAGGCGGGGCAGGAGCGCAAGAACTACCTCGACGCGCAGTCGCTCGACCTGACCGAGGCAATGACCACGCTCGAAGACGCGATCCGGCGCATCGACCGTGAGACGCGCGAACGGCTGCAGCAAACCTTCGACGAGGTCAACCACCATTTCGGACAGATGTTTCCGGCCCTGTTCGGCGGCGGGTATGCGAAACTGGTGCTGACCGGCGAGGAAATCCTTGACAGCGGAGTGCACGTAATCGCCCAGCCGCCGGGCAAGAAGAACACGACCATCCATCTGCTCTCAGGAGGCGAGAAGGCGCTCACCGCGTTGGCGTTGGTGTTTGCGATGTTTCAGTTGAACCCCGCGCCGTTCTGCCTGCTGGACGAAGTGGACGCGCCGCTCGACGATAACAATACCGGACGATTCTGTGACCTCGTCAAGAAGATGTCCGCACAGTCGCAGTTCCTGTTCATCAGCCATAACAAGATCACCATGGAGATCGCCAACCAGCTGCTTGGCATCACGATGCAGGAGCCCGGCGTATCGCGGGTGGTGGCGGTCGATATCGAAGAAGCCATGAAGCTGACTGAAGAAGTAGCGGCCTGAGTAGATAGAAAGCTCCGTTATGAGCGACTTGCAGATAAGCCTGCTGATTATCGGTGCGGTGGTGGTCGGCGGGGTTTATCTGTTCAACTGGCAGCAGGAACGCAAGTTTCGCCGCAAGCTGGGGCAGGTGTTCGACGTTGAGCGTGACGACGTGCTGCTCGGGGCCGGGCCGCAGACCGACGGTCGGATCGAACCGCAACTGCAAGGAGGAGAGGAACCCGCGGCGACGCAGGTGTCTGGGGCGGATGAAGGCGACGAGGTGGGATCCGCGCTGCTTGCGCCCGCCCCGGCACCGGGATTCGATACCGCGATCGATTACGTAGTTGCAGTCGACCGCGAGGCACCGATCCCGGAGGCCGTGGTTGACGAACTTCTCAGCAGAGTTGCCGCGTGCGGCAAGCCGTATCGCGCTGCGGGCTTGGAGGTCGAATCGGGCCAGTGGGAGGATCTCACGCGTGCTGCCGGTGCCCGTTACACGAAGCTGCGCCTGGCGTTGCAGTTGGTGAACCGCGGAGGCGTGGTCAATCCGGCGCAGTTGGCGATGTTTTGCGATGCGGTGAGAGGCTGCGCCGGCAGGATTGCCGCAAGTGCTTCCTGTCCTGATGCGCAGGCAGCGCTCAAGGCGGCGCGCGAACTCGATGGGCTCTGCGCAGAAGTCGACATCGCGATCGGCGTCAACATCGTCGCGGCGGACGGGGCGGTATTTCCCGGGACCAAGATCCGTGCTCTCGCCGAGGCCGCCGGATTCAAGCTTGAGCCCGATGGGGTGTTCCATTTCCGCAATGAACTGCGGCAGACGCTGTTTACGCTCGACAACCATGAGCCCGCACCGTTTCTTCCCGAGCAGATCAAGAGTCTGTCCACCAGCGGCATTACCCTGTTGCTCGATGTGCCGCGTGTCACCGACGGCCCGAGGGTCTTCGACCGCATGCTCGAGATCGGCCGCAACCTGGCGCAGGCGCTCGGTGGGAAGCTCGTCGATGACAACCGTGTTACGCTCAATGAGGCCGGCATCGCCAAGATCAGGCAGCAGCTCGCCGCGATTCATGCCACGATGGAAGCTCGCGGCGTCGCTGCGGGCGGTGCGCGCGCGTTGCGTTTGTTTTCCTAAATGTCCGTCCCGAAAGACGTTGCCATCCGGGCACGCCAACTGCGCGAGGAAATCGAGCGGCATAACTATCAGTATTACGCCCTCGACAACCCGTTGATATCCGACCCGGATTACGACCGGATGTTCCATGAGTTGCAGGAACTCGAAGGTCGCCATCCGGATTTGGTTACTCCCGATTCTCCGACGCAACGGGTCGGCGCCAAGCCCCTTGCCGAATTCGCGGAAGTGGTGCACGGCACGCCGATGCTGTCGCTCAACAATGCTTTTGACGAAGAAGAAGTCGCGGCATTCGATCGGCGCGTGCGCGAGGCGCTTGCTTTGGACCACGTCGAGTATGCCGCTGAACCCAAATTCGACGGTCTGGCGGTGAGCCTCGCGTACGAGCGCGGCGTGCTGATACGGGGCGCGACGCGCGGCGACGGCTACACCGGCGAAGATGTGACCGCCAATCTGCGCACTGTCAGGGCGATTCCACTCAAGCTTGCCGGTCGCCATCCGCCCAAAATGCTCGAAGTGCGCGGCGAGGTGTTGATGTTGAGAGCCGATTTCGAGCAACTCAATCGAATCCAGCGTGAAAAAGGCGAGAAGGCGTTCGTCAATCCCCGCAACGCCGCGGCGGGGTCGCTGCGCCAGCTCGACCCACGCATCACCGCCTCACGCCGGCTTACGTTCTTTGCTTACGGTCTGGGAGCGGCCGATGGCGTGCCGCGTATGAGCAGACACAGCGAGTTGCTCGATTATCTTGCCCAAAACCGCTTTCCCGTCGCGCGGGAACGCAAGGTCGTGAACGGCTTGGCGGGGTTGCTTGACTACTACCGCGCCATCGGCGCCAAGCGTATGAAGTTGCCCTACGACATTGATGGCGTCGTTTACAAGGTCAACGACTTGCCGGCGCAGGGGAAGCTGGGTTTTATTGCGCGCGCGCCGCGCTTTGCGGTAGCTCACAAGTTTCCGGCAGAGGAAGCGACCACACGAGTCGAGGCAATCGAAGTGCAGGTTGGCAGGACGGGAGCGCTTACGCCGGTGGCGCGCCTCGATCCGGTGTTCGTCGGCGGGGTAACGGTGACCAATGCAACGCTCCATAACGAAGACGAGGTACATCGCAAGGACATCCGCGTTGGCGATACGGTAGTGGTGCGGCGGGCAGGCGATGTGATTCCCGAAGTGGTGCGCGCGTTGGCCGACAAGCGGCCCGCACATGCTCGCAAGTTCATCATGCCCACCCGGTGCCCGGTATGCGGCTCGACCGTGAAAAAGCTGGAGGACGAAGCGGTGGCGCGTTGCACCGCGGGGCTCTATTGCCCCGCGCAACGCAAGCAGGCGCTGCTTCATTTCGCGTCGCGCCGCGCGATGGATATCGAAGGCCTGGGTGAGAAGCTCGTCGATCAGCTCGTCCAAAACCACATCGTCAACACACCCGCCGACCTCTACAAGCTTGGAATCGCCGCGCTGTCGGGATTGGAGCGCATGGCGGAAAAATCGGCGACCAACGTGATTGCCGCAATCGAGAAGAGCAAGCGCACAACGCTGGCGCGTTTCATTTATGCGCTCGGGATTCGCAACGTCGGCGAGACTACCGCGCGCGATCTGGCGCAGCATTTTGGTGGCATCGACGAAATTGCCAAGGCCGATGTCGAAGCGCTGCAGCACGTCACGGACATCGGCCCGGTCGTGGCTCAGAGCGTCGCCCAGTTCTTCGCCGAACGTCACAATCTGGAGGTCATCGCGCAGCTTCTGGCGGCGGGGGTCACTTTCGAGCGCGTTTCGCGTGCGGCGCCGGTCTCGAGCCGGGCACGAGGCAAGACTTTCGTGCTGACCGGCACATTACCCAATCTGACGCGCAACGACGCTAAACAGAAGATCGAGGCCAGTGGCGGGCGGGTTATCGGTAATGTTTCGAAGAAAACCGACTATGTGGTGGTCGGCGCCGATCCCGGCAGCAAGTATGATAGGGCAGTGGAACTTGGCCTTACGGTGCTCGACGAAAGCGGATTATTGGCGTTACTGAAGGGGGTATAGAAGGTGAACAAAGTGACCAAAGCGGTATTTCCGGTAGCCGGCAAGGGCACGCGCTTCCTGCCGGCAACCAAGGCGAGCCCCAAGGAAATGATGCCCGTCGTCGACAAGCCGCTGATCCAGTACGCGGTGGAGGAGGCGGTGGCGGCCGGCATGACCGAGATGATATTTGTGACGGGACAGGGAAAACGCGCGATCGAAGACCACTTTGACAAGGCATTCGAGCTCGAGGCCGGGCTCGATCAGCGCGGCAGCACACAGTTGCTCAAGATGGTGCAGAACATCATCCCGCGCCATGTGTCGTGCATCTACGTGCGCCAGGCGCAGGCGCTCGGTCTCGGCCATGCGATCCTGTGCGCGATGCCGGTGATCGGCGACCAACCGTTTGCCGTGGTACTCGCCGACGACCTGATAGACGGCAAGCCGCCGGTCCTTCAGCAGATGGCCGCGATGTTCGCGCGCCGCGGGCGCTCGCTGATCGGTGTGCAGAACGTGGCGCGGCAGGAAACCCGGCAATACGGCATCGTCGAATTGGATGCGCGGTCGAAGTCGCCGCATCGCATCACCGGTATCGTCGAAAAACCCGCTCCGGATGTTGCGCCGTCCACGCTCGGTGTGGTGGGGCGGTATATCCTGACGCCGCGGATCTTTCATCATCTGCGGCGCCTCAAACCGGGAACAGGCGGGGAGATTCAACTCACCGACGGCATTGCCCGCTTGTTGGGTGACGAAGATGTCCTTGCATACGAATTCAACGGCGTCCGCTATGATTGCGGCAGCAAGCTCGGGTATCTGAAGGCCAATGTCGCTTTTGCGTTGAAGCACCCGGAGGTCGGGGTGGAATTTCGCAATTACTTGAGCAAAATGGGATGTCGGCTTCCGGAGTAATGTTCTTCATCGGTGTATTATCATGTGCTAATAGACAACCGAAGAGGAGAGCGCCATGGCACACAAGTTAATGATTGTTATGGTAAATACCGACCCCAAGAACGGTCCCGAGCTGGGTGCGCCGTTTTTTCAGGCGACAGTTGCGGCCGCAATGGACTACGAAGTCGAAGTGATTCTTACCGCGCGCGCCGGCGAGCTGGCCGTGAAAGGCGTGGCGGAGAAGCTGTTTGTCAAGGAAGGTTCTCCGAAGAGCGTCTATGATTTCATCAAGGACGCGCATGAGGCCGGTGTCCGCTTCAAGGTCTGCACGCCGACGCTCGATCTATGGGGCAATGACCTGATACCGGAGATCGAGGAAACCGTAGGCGGGGCGTATGTGATCGAGCAGGCGATGGACGATAACGTCGTGACCTTCACGTATTGAGTGAATACTCCAATCAAAACAGCCTGGCGGATACTCGACACGGCGGAACAGCTCTGTTCCGCCGTTGTCGTGTCCGACGCGGTCGCCCGCATCGCCCGGGAGGTGAGCGACAGGCTGCGTGACAGCAATCCGCTGATATTGGGCGTGATGCGTGGCAGCGTCGTATTCGCCGGACAGCTGCTGCCGCTGCTCAATTTTCCGCTGGAGTTCGATTATCTGGATGTCACGCGCTACCGTGACGCGGTTCGTGGCGGTGCGATTAGGTGGCAGGTGAGCCCCGGAACGGAGGTGAAAGGACGGGTGGTGCTGGTCGTCGATGACATTCTCGACGAGGGACAGACGTTGGCGGCGATCCGCGAAAAAATATTGGCTGCGGGCGCACAAGCGTTCTATAGCGCGGTATTTGCCGAAAAGGAAACCGGGCGCGCCAAGCCTATCAGCGCGGATTTCATCGGCGTCAGGCTTCCCAATCGTTTTGTATTCGGTTTCGGGATGGACGTAAAAGGGGCATGGCGTAACCTGCCTGCGGTTTACGCCCTCAAAGAAGGTGAGGCGTGAGGGTGAGGCGTGAGGGGTGAAGAGCGATACATCATGGGTCGCATTAAGCTCTGGTGCTGGCTGTGTGTGATGGTGTCGCCAACTAAACGCATTGAAGTTCGCGCCTCACGCCTCACGCCTCACGCTTCAATATGTTAGCCATCATCGGCGGCAGCGGTTTGACGCAACTCGCGAACCTGGAGGTGACGCGCCGCCAGGTCGTGCGCACGCCGTACGGCGAACCCTCCGGGGCACTGACGTTCGGAACGATCCGGAAAACAGAAGTAATCTTTCTCGCCCGCCACGGCTACGGTCACACAATTCCCCCGCACGAAGTCAATTACCGCGCCAACATCTGGGCCCTGCACTCGCAGCAGGCAACAGCTGTCGTGTCGGTAGCTTCAGTCGGCGGCATTCGCCCTGGCCTTCCTCCCGGCACGCTGATCGTGCCCGACCAGATCATCGACTACACCTGGAATCGGATGTCGACGTTCTACAGCAGTTCCGACCGCAGCGTGACGCACATCGATTTTACGTTTCCCTATTGCGAGAAACTGCGCCAGCGCCTGCTCGGGGCTGCCGCCGCGGCAGGGGAAGAGATCGTTTCCGGCGGAACTTATGCCGCGACCCAGGGGCCGCGCTTGGAAACGGCGGCGGAGATCAATCGGCTCGAGCGCGACGGCGCCGACATCGTCGGCATGACTGGCATGCCGGAAGCGTCGCTCGCGCGCGAGATCGGTTTGTGTTACGCCGCGATTGCGGTGGTCATCAACTGCGCTGCCGGGCGCGGGGCGAGTGCCGGCGGTGTCAAGCTTGAGGATATCAACGCCGTGTCGCAGCAGGCGATGGCGCGAGTTCGCCACCTCCTTGACGAACTGGTGATGCTCGATGGCGATTAGGCCGGTACTCAGAATGGGTAATCCTCGCCTGCTGGATCAGGCGCAGCCGGTGCCGCGCTTCGATACGCCAGACCTGCATGCGCTGGTTGCCGATATGCAGGACACGATGCGGGCGCTCAACGGCGCGGGACTCGCCGCGCCGCAGATCGGAATCGGACTTCGAGTCGTGATTTTCGGTATCGATCACAATCCGCGCTATCCCGAAGCGGAGGCGGTGCCCCACACGGTGTTGGTCAATCCGGTATTGACCCCGATGGGCGACGAATTGGAAGAAGCCTGGGAAGGGTGCCTGAGCGTGCCCGACATGCGCGGTCTCGTGCCGCGTTACAAGGACGTGCGTTACCAGGGTTTTGACCAGTTCGGCAATGCCATCGACCGTGTGGTAAGCGGGTTTCACGCGCGCGTGGTACAGCATGAGTACGACCACCTTGCCGGGATACTGTA
>Ga0153915_10006185_pt1 | contig 11205 bp, 7 predicted proteins | sample Opewatmetagenome_2_FD_107003 | JGI IMG/M metagenome (GOLD analysis project Ga0153915, IMG submission 107003) | Freshwater wetland microbial communities from Ohio, USA - Open water 3 Core 3 Depth 3 metaG | ecosystem: Environmental > Aquatic > Freshwater > Wetlands | place: USA: Ohio, Lake Erie...
AAATAATCTGTGGCGCGTCTCTGATACAATTTCATGGCAACCAGTCTGAGCCAGGCGTCCATGAAGTTTTTTCGCACATGCGGCATGTCCGTAACTTTTACTCCATAAAGAATGCGGTTGGCGGCATGGGTAATGGCTTCGTAAAAACAGTGTTCAACTACGCCAATGGACGCGGGACCGATATTGAACTTGCCGATGTTGACCGTATTGAGCCCCGAATCCCAGGCGTGAGATCCACGAGAAAGAATATCATCAGCGCCAATTGGATAATCATGGAGCGCGAAGTTGGAAACGTATTCCTGATGGGAAATAACGTTCTTTTTGAGTTCATAAGCTTTATGGTGATAATTGGTAACAAAGAAAACATAGTCGTCGGTACCATCCTTGACCTTGCCCAGAGTGGAAACCATCTCCGCTTCGTTGCCGTTTCCTATATAGTATTTTTCACCGTTTGCCACCCATGTTCCGTCTTTTGCCGGTGTCAATGTGGTTTCGGTGGAATAAATATCCGCGCCATGCGTGCGTTCGGAAAGTCCGAAGGCAAATATCGCTCCTTTTTTGAGCAACTCCGCGGCCTTCTTTTTGGCTTTTTCATTGGGGCTCATCCAGATTGGACCAAGCCCAAGAATACTTACCTGAAAGCAATACCAGTAACCCAGACCGTAAAAAGCCAGTAACTCGCTGTATTCGCTGTTGCGGGCGGTATCCCAGCGGCAATCGGGATCACCTCCGCCATACTGACCGGGCGTAAGCAGTTTGGCAAAGATTTGTTCCTTGGCAATAAAATCAACAAACTCCCGATACCAGACTTTTTTGTTATAGTCATCGAGCAGGCGTTCCTTGCCCATTTTCTCGAAAAAAGCAACAGTCTTGTCTATAATATCTTTTGAACCTTTATCAGCCATGAGGCTCTTAAATTTTTTGGGCTGCAACAGATAATTCATTTGATTCTCCTTTTATTTAAAAATAATCATTTTTTTGTTTCATATCCCTTCAAAACAATATCCTATAATATGCTACACCTTTTAAAAAAAAGAGTCATTATAAGATTAAAATATAGACAATATCACCATTACAATTCTTCCTCATGTTTATCAAGCAGGCATTGTCGTGAAAACTCCGCGCGGATCGACCTCGGTACGTATGATTTTCAAAGCCTCGTCTGTAATCAATTTTGTCTGAGGAATTTCTCCTTCCGGCTTAAGGAGCTCAAAACCGGTGAGAGATTGGGCAATCTCAAAAGTAACGCCGGGAGTCAGGGATTTGACGCGCATGCGTTTGCTTACAGGTTCAAAATCATAAACGCCCCAAGGGCTTATCACAGCAACCGGACCATTGCCCAGAAGACCTGCCTCCTTACGGGAATTGCCGCCTGTTAAATGTCCAACAGAGGTAACAAAATCTACTTTCTCGGGAAATTTATCCGGCGTTTGCAGTCCTACCAGCACCATATTTTCTGTCAGAGATGACAGGTCATTATTACCGCCGCTGCCTGTCATGCGAACAGCGGGCTTGTGAAAATCTTTGCCGATCATGTGAGTATTCACGTTGCCGTACATATCCACCTGGGCAAAACCCAGGAATCCGATATCCACATATCCGTTGTAACACTGAGCAAAAGAATAGGACATCTCCATAACTGTCGGTGATTTACGCCAGGTAAAGGGACATCCCACTGACCAGGGCATGTCACCCTCAATTGGATCCTGCCCGCCCGATTCGTAAACAATGGTAATATTGGGGGCATGAGTTTTCTTGGCCAGGATTCCTGCTACCATGGGAATACCTGTGCCTATATACACAATCGAATGATCGTGAATCTGCTGTGCGATTATATAAGCCAATGTTTCTAACGGATTGGCGGGAGCATTTAAGTCTCTCATTGTGTCCTCCTTTTAGTAAAACAGTCCTGAATCGTGCTTCAGGGTATATTCTTCATACGAGAAATCGATATCTTCATTATCTCCTTCGGCGGCCTTGGTCTGACGACGCGCCTCGGCAATCCACTTCGCTCCTCCCAGTTTGTCGACAAATTCAAACTGGTTCTTTGTGCCCATAATCCATTCATCGAGAAACGCTTTCATATTTTCATTGGAAACGCCTCCCAAACGGATGAGTTTTTCCCACCACTGACGCGACCAGTAGTAATAGCCAGGCATGTTGCCGGGTACCGCTCCAAAGGGAAGTTCGACCACGGCATCAGCATAAAAAAACGGGATGATAGAACCTTGCCTGTTATAGCGAATGTCGTTTTCGGGGACGATTTCCTCGGCTGTAATAATTAGTTTTCGCGTTGCGGCCGCCACGGCAAGATCATTAACCGCCGGACCGTAGATGTAGGCGTTGCCATACTTATCCGCCGCATGACAATGTATTATAGCCACGTCGGGATAAAGAGCCGGAATAAAAACCACCGGGTCATGATCATCCTTTAACGGGTTTTGCATGACCTTGAGATAGGGATTATAGCGCACGATATCACTGCCAAGCATCTGCTTACTGAAAATTCCCGGAGTACCTAACTGGGCGGCCTTAAACCCCAGTGCGACCCCTCCATGGCTCCATTCGGAAAGTATCTTGACTCGCTCTGCTTTAAGCATGCGGTCATAACTTTTATCAATTCCTCTCATCTCAACACCGATGTAGGAATTATGAGAGTAGCCGACACATCCGTACACGATTTGAAAACTCTGATTAGTGTTAGGCGCCCCGATCATCTGAAGATTCTTTTTCCCCTGACGGATAATCTCATGAAAGGCCTGATGAGGTGTCCGCACATATGAGAAACCAGAATCTGTCATGATGTCGCCATCCTGCACAAAAGTTGAAATCGCTTCGGTAAGCGACATGCGCTTATCTTTTTTAGCATGATCCTTTTTCAGATGCGCTGCGCGGGCAGACTCGAAATCTATCAAACGGTCCAGAATGGACGTATCGCTCAACCTTAGATTTGCAACGGCTTCACTGTTGTATAGGTATTTAGCCATATCTATACCTCCTTATGTATTTTCTTGTACTACCGGTCATTTTACACTTACAAAATGCGACTATCAAGCATAATCTTAAATAATTTAAACACTTTAGATTATAAATGATTTGCCGCCAAAGTATTGTAATTAAATCGCTTTTGTTGAAATTTATAATTAAAATCGGTAAGTTTTGCCGGTTCCGGCTTTTTCGATAAAATCGCATCCTGATAAAATATTTTCCCGCTTGACTTTATTTAGCCATATTATAATAATGCTAGTATAATGGTATTAATTCCTGATTCATTGGACTCAGGAAAACAAATTTGGCTGTCCTGAGTTTTTACTTCTCCTGTCGTCAACATCTTTTTGTACTGCAAGCATCGTCGAAGAGTCACGCAAAGTTCTTTAAATAGAAAAGGGCATTAGCTGGCAGCGTAAAAGCGTGAAACATGTCTTGTGTAAAGCATGATTTATAAAATGCTTGTAAAGAGAATGCCATGAAAATACCCGGGAAACGAATAATCATCACGGTCACTATTTTATTTGCTGTGATCTACCTGAGAGCTCACGCAGACTTTCATTTTAAAAGCAAAAATCCTAAGCACGTACCGCCGGAAAAAATCACTATCGCTTATTCCACTGCCGGGAAGCAGTTCAGGAAGTAATGAATTGCCCAATCAAGTTAGGCAATGAAAGAAGAGATTGCTTCTCTCATAATGAAGGAAAGTTACATGCAATGGCAATATTGAAGCGTTAAGGGCGAATCCCCATGAAAAAGAAACACGTTATGGTTGTGGACGATAAAGAGGAAAACCGCTACCTCTTGCACTCCATGCTGCAAGGTTATGGTTATGAGGCTGTAACCGCCGTAAACGGCGCGGAAGCGCTGGAGATGGCGCGTCAAAACCCGCCTGATCTGATTATCTCCGACATCCTTATGCCGGTGATGGACGGATTTGCCCTTTGCCGCGAATGGAAAAAGGATGAGCACCTGAAGTTTATCCCTTTTATCTTCTACACTGCCACCTACACAGATGAGCGGGACCGGAGATTCGCCCTTGGCCTTGGTGCCGAGCGATTCGTCGTCAAACCGGAGGAACCGGAGGTTTTCGTATCAATCATCCGGGAAATCCTTCAGCAAGCCGAAAATCTGTCAGTAGCGCAAACCACACCGGCAACAAGCGAACAATCTCCTCTTCCTGTTAAAGCAGCCGAAAAAGAAGATTCCGTTTATCTAAAACAATATAATGAAGTTCTCATCCGCAAACTGGAAGCCAAAATGGAACAATTGGAACAAGCCAACAGCCAGCTGGAAAAAGAAATCGCCGCGCGTAAGCAGTCGGAAGAAAAAACATTAGAATTTAATGAGGAACTCGAGCGATTGGTTGCCGAAAGGACCAGCGAACTGAGCAACAGCCAAATGGCTTTGCTCAATCTGGTGGACGATCTGAACGAAAGCGCGAAAAAAATTGATTCCGTCAATCGATCCCTTGAGGCAATCAATAGAGAATTAGCCACTTTCACTTACTCGGCTTCCCACGATTTGAGGGCGCCCCTGCGGAGCATTGACGGGTTCAGCAACATTTTGCTGGAGGATTACAGCGACAAACTGGATGATCAGGGGAAAAATTATCTGGAAAGAATCCGGCGCGCAACGCAGCACATGGGGCAACTGATAGACGACATGCTTAATCTGTCACGGGTAACGCAGTCTGAAATCAATCTTCAGGATGTCAATTTAAGTATAATGGTTCGTAATATTATCGATGCTAATCATCCCAGAAGTGCGACGGAAGACATTGCTGTCGGCATTCAGGATGGCGTCATTATCCGGGCGGATCATCGTCTGATGAACATCGCCATGACAAATATACTGGATAATGCCTTTAAGTTTACCGGTAAAACCGAACATCCGCGGATTCAATTCGGCGCCGATGTCATAAACGGCGAAACGGTTATTTTTGTCCGGGACAATGGAGTAGGGTTTGATATCGCCAGCACAGTCAAGCTCTTTGGCGCTTTTCAGCGCTTTCACCGAACCGATGAATTTCCGGGAACGGGGATAGGACTGGCAACTGTTCAGCGGATTATTAACCGTCACGAGGGACGGATATGGGCACAAAGCGAACCGGGCAAGGGCGCGACATTTTACTTCACCCTGCCCCCGTGAGATAAAATCAGTGAAACGGTATTTCGTTGTCATCATTTCATAAGCAACTGACAACGAGCCAGGGGATGCGAAAGAAAAGAGGAGGGATCATGGAAGATAAAGTCATTCTTTTGGTCGAGGACAATCCCGACGATGTGGAATTGACCTTGCGGGCGTTCAGACAAAACAATATTTCCAACAAGGTGGTCGTAGCCAGAGACGGTGCGGAAGCTATTGATTACCTGACGGGTACAGGCATGTATGAAGACCGGAACTCAAAAGATATACCTGTCTTGATCCTATTGGATTTGAAACTGCCCAAAATTGACGGACTGGAGGTATTAAAGAGAATTCGCAGCAATGAAGCCATCCGATTAATTCCGGTGGTCATTCTCACTTCCTCTATAGAAGAAAATGATGTGATCGCCGGTTACAGGAATGGCGCCAACAGTTACGTCCGTAAGCCTGTCGATTTCAAGGAATTTATTGAGGCAATCAAACTGCTTGGACTCTACTGGCTTCTTTGGAATAAACCTCCACCGGTAAAAATCAAGTGATTTCAAGATGCATAACCGTATCATCACCCGTTCGTTTGCGTGATTATTTCTTTTGCCTTCTCGCTTAAGAAATTCCAAAGTCCGATTTGCCGGAGAGTATCCACTTTCGGTATTCCACAATCAGTCCACCCGCGCTCACGATAATAGACGTTGATCAATTTCCGCAGCTCTTCCTTTCTGTGTCTCATAAGAATTTCCCGTTTATCCGCAGTTTTCATCTGTTTAATTTCCGTAATATCCTTGTTTAAAATAACACTCAACTGTTGATCGTTATAATCAATTTCTCGTTCGTAAAGGACATCTTCCGTGGGACCGATTGCCCTGTCCGGAATCCAATCGTGTCCGCAGGTTTCCTTTCCATAAGCCATTGCATTCATCACCCGTTGTAAATTAATATCCCGGTCGGTCTGCTCAAAAATCTTTTCCCATGTCATATTAGCACCCAACATGCCATTGTAAAAATCCGCATAGATTTCCTGCGATGCCGGATTGATGTAGATATCCGTATCCTTGCGAAGACCCGATTCGGGGTTAAACACATCGACCCAGGGCAATTTGCACAATCCCAAATTATCATTCCCCAGCCTGACGCGTGGATAGGTGATTAAAGCCCGCGCCCTCGCTTCAAAAGTTGGAAAGGCGCCCAGCAAATCCACTTTGACCAGCCAGGCGGCGGCATGATGCGCCCCGATATCACTGGCCGCTGCATAGGATGCCTGCATGGATAATGACCTGTGCGTCCGGTAAAGAGAAAAAGGCAGACCTTTGGTTTGCATGGCAAATTTTTCGAGTTGACTCCTGGGATTGGATTTGCCGGTTCTGGCAACGTATTTTTCGGCAATCCAAGTAATCAGTTCCAGCATGCCTAAACCGGCAATACTGGTCAGAGCAGTTTTACGGTAAGCAAGATCATGGATAAATTGCAGCGCGGCTTTTTCATCACCCCAGGTAAGATCAAAGCCATCCGTGTCTTCCTGAGTCAGATAATTACGCTGGTAACACTCCATAATAAAAGCCATGATTACTGCCGTGGTAATGGTATCCATCCCGTAATTATCGCAATGCCAGTTTGCTTCCATGATAAATTCCGGATGCCACATTCCGAGATTGGAACCGAAACCGGCAGCGGTTTCATATTCGGGACCATCCACCCATACCTTTTGTCCTTTGTGTTCGCCGGATGTCAACATGACCCAGCCGCCTTTAGTGCAACGCAGGTTGCATCCGGGGAAACAGCCGTCCATGCCCCGATGTTCAAAAAGACGCTCGGCGTAAGCCGTGCCGCATATTTGCGGGGCATCCGGATGAGAGCCATACTGATAATTATTCACGGGCAGCGATTGATACTCATCTTTATTCATAAAAGAAATTAAACCGGCTGATCCTTTGCTGTGCATTTTGAGCGCCTTAGGATCTATTTCTTTAACAATGTTGTGCAGTTTCAATCCCGCATGTTTGACTTTCTCCCAATCGGCCGCGCCATATGGATTCTCACCATGCGGAAACTCAGCCAGAACTACAACGGCGGTTATACGCTTATGGCTCATCACCGAACCCAGGCCGGTACGTCCGGCCTGTTTGGTACGGAAAAGACCTTTTGTTCCATCGACAGGTTTGGTGGCATCGAAATAGTGGCTGTTAATGCAACCATAAGTTGTGTTTGCCGCGCCAATTCCCGTGGACAGAAAAGCGATATCCTTCTTCTGCCGGCCTTCCCGGATAAACTGATCGATAATTGTTTTTTCCAGATCAAATACCTGATCACTATCGGGCGCTTTGGTTATTGATATCTCCCGCTTAAATCCATCAATAACAATCATCGTGTTTCCTGAAGCGATGCCTGTTATCTCCAGAGCATCAAACCCGGCGTATTTGAGATAAGCGCCAAAATAGCCGCCGAAATTGGAAACTCCCGGAATATGCGTCAGCGGAGATAATGAAACAGCCATACACTTGCTGGTTCCGGGAAATTGCGGAATGCCGCCCAGAGGACCTGGCGAAAAAATCAGAGGATTTTGAGCGTCATAAGCGGTCGTAGCGGGGTTGACTTTTTTATGCAACAGATAAAGCCCCATCCCTCTGCCACCGATAAAGTAATCCCGCACATGCTGATCAAGCTGATTGACCGCAATATGATCATTCCCCAATTCTATCGAAAGAATTTGATTGGCGTACCCATGGACAAGCGGTGTTTTATTATATTTCATTTTTAATCCTTATAAAATAAAATGATAAAAACGTTTTTGGAATTGATGCTTTTAAAAAATAGCAGCCTGTAAATTATTCGATAAATAATATACAAAAAAAGACAGACCGAAACCGGTCTGTCTTTTAATTATACATAAAGCTCAAAACTGATTATTTTTTTGACAAATATTCGTGTATCGCATTGGCTGCCTTGCGTCCGGCGCCCATTGCCAGAATAACCGTTGCCGCTCCGGTTACAATATCGCCTCCGGCATAAATGCCTTCGCGACTGGTAAGACCGGTTTCATCTTTAGCCACAATGTAACCCCACTTATTAACTTCCAGGCCCTTTGTCGTTGCGGGAACGATGGGATTGGCTACAGTTCCTACGGCTACAACGACTGTATCAACATCGATCACATACTCGGAACCTTTTATAGGTTTCGGACTTCTTCTTCCTGAAGCATCTGGCTCGCCCAATTCCATTTTAAGGCATTTCATACCGGTTACCCAACCGTCTTTGTTTCCGATATATTCCACAGGAGCAGTCAGCATTAAAAATTCGACGCCTTCTTCCTGAGCGTGATGGACTTCCTCTTTCCTTGCCGGCATTTCCACTTCGGTACGGCGATAGATGATCATTGCTCTTTCAGCGCCCAGTCTCAAAGCAGTGCGCACTGAATCCATTGCTACGTTGCCTCCGCCGATAACAGCAACTCTCTTGCCGCGAACGATAGGCGTATCGTACTCGGGGAAGCGGTAAGCTTTCATTAAATTGGAACGTGTAAGATATTCGTTGGCTGAATAAATACCGATCAGGTTTTCTCCGGGAATATTCATGAACACAGGAGCTCCGGCGCCCACACCGATGAAAACAGCCTGGAAGCCTTCTTCAAAAAGCTCATCTATTGTTTTTGTCCGGCCAATGACATAATTGGTCTCAATTTTTACCCCCAGACTTCTCAGACCTTCCACTTCCGCTTCCACGATAGCTTTAGGCAGACGAAATTCGGGAATACCGTAAACAAGCACGCCGCCGGATTTATGCAATGCTTCAAAGATGGTCACATCATATCCCAGCTTGGCGAGATCTCCGGCAATAGTGAGTCCGGAAGGGCCAGCGCCGGCAATAGCAACTTTTTTGCCGTTGGATTTGGCAATAGCCGGGACCGAAATTTTACCGCTTTTGCGTTCGTAATCGGCAGAAAACCTCTCCAGACGGCCAATGGCTACCGGTTCGCCTTTTTTACCTAAAATACAGGTTTTTTCACATTGATCTTCCTGGGGACAAACGCGGCCGCAAACCGCCGGAAGACTGTTGGTTTCTTTCAAAACTTTTGCCGACTCGATAAAATTGCCTTCAGCAATCTGTTTGATGAATTCCGGAATCTTTACGTCAACCGGACAGCCTTCGATACAAGCGGGTTTCTTGCATTGAATGCAACGCTTTGCTTCGATAATCGCCGTTTCTTCGGAATATCCAAAAGGAACTTCCTCAAAGTTATGAACCCTTTTCTTAGGATCCTGTTCCGGCATTTTCTGACGCGGTACTTTTTCTTTCTTTTCTTTGGTTTCTTTAGTTTCCATCACATCCACACCTATGTTTTTCATAAGCCTCGCGCTCTGATTCACAATAAGTCTTCAGGCGGTCGGACAGTAATTTAAAGTCAACTTCATGTCCATCAAATTCAGGACCATCCACGCAGGTAAACTTTGTTTTACCTCCCACAGACACGCGGCATGCGCCGCACATACCGGTAGCATCCACCATGATTGAATTCAAGCTTACAACAGTTTTGATGCCGTGCGGTTTTGTTACGTCGCAAATAACTCTCATCATGGGAACAGGGCCAATGGCGAAAACATGATCAATCTTTTCACCTTTATCAATCATTTCCTGTAATACAGCGCTGACAAAGCCATGAACTCCGTAGCTTCCGTCATCGGTAGTTACTATCAGACGATCAGAATTTTCCCCTATTTCTTTTTCCAGAATGAGCAAATCTTTGGTGCGCGATCCGATTATCGAAATTACCTCGTTGCCAGCCTTCTTCAAAGCAACTATCAGCGGATAAACAACACCGACTCCAACTCCACCGCCGACGCAGACGACGCGCCCGAAGTTTTCGATCTCCGTGGGATTTCCCAGCGGTCCCTGGACATCCTGCAGTGAATCACCCGCCTTCATCTGTGATAATTTCGCCGTCGTTTTCCCGACAATCTGATAGATGATGGTCAGGGTGCCTTTCTGCGCGTCGGAGTCCACGATGGTCAGGGGAATACGTTCGCCCGTCTCATCAATTTTCAAAACGATAAACTGCCCGGCTTTTCTCTTTTGCGCAATGACCGGAGCCTCAAATACCATTTTGACTACGTTCTCGGATAAATTTTTGTTCTCAACAATCTTGTTCAACTTTCATTTCTCCTCTATTATAAAGAGTATACTTATTTATGATTTACCAAAGCCCTGCAAACCTTTAATCATTGTTAAAAATCGCGGGGCAGTTGATCCAGTTGGGCCAGTGAAAACACAGGACCATCTTTACAGACATACTGGCTGCCGACATTGCAGCGACCGCATTTGCCGATACCGCATTTCATGCGCATTTCCAACGAAGTCAGAATGTTTTCCTTGGAAAAACCAAGCTCAAAGAAGACCGGCAGTGTAAACTTGATCATAATGGGCGGACCACAGATTACGGCAACCGCATTCTTCGGAGATGGCGCGGTATCCTTGCAAACGGCAGGAACAAAACCTTCCCTGCCCTTCCATGTTTCATTACCCTTATCCACTGTGATGACAGTTTTGATATCATCTCTCTTTTCCCATGCGGCAAGTTCATCCTTATAAAGGAGCAGACCGGGATTCCTTGCACCGTAGATCACGGTAATTTCGCCGAAGCGCTTACGGTTATCCTTGTACAGCATGTAATTGATCAGCGAACGCAGGGTTGTAAAGGCAAAACCGCCGCCAACCACCACAATATTTTTATTCTCCAGAAATTCAATCGGCCAGGAGTTGCCCAATGGACCACGCAGACCCATTTGAGCGCCCTCATCCAGGTCATGAAGAGCGGAAGTCACAAGACCGGGCACAACTGTTCCCGCTCGCTGGACTGTAAATTCAACATAGCCCGGTTCCGTGGGTGAAGAGGCAATCCCGATGGGCGATTCACCTTTGCCATAAATAGACAGTTCACCAAATTGTCCGGGCGTGTATTTAAATTTTTCTTCGTCTTCCTTGTTCAGAAAGGTAAACCGAAATGTTTTGATATCGTTGGTATCAACTTCGTTGGTGATCTTCGCAATCTGAACCGGCATAGGTATGTATGGGTTGTTATCT
>Ga0153915_10006186_pt1 | contig 11204 bp, 4 predicted proteins | sample Opewatmetagenome_2_FD_107003 | JGI IMG/M metagenome (GOLD analysis project Ga0153915, IMG submission 107003) | Freshwater wetland microbial communities from Ohio, USA - Open water 3 Core 3 Depth 3 metaG | ecosystem: Environmental > Aquatic > Freshwater > Wetlands | place: USA: Ohio, Lake Erie...
AGGCCGGCGTTGAACGCCTGCCTGATGTTGCGCACCCGGTAGAGGTCGCTCCAGATGAGACTCCCACGCACCGCCGCGTCGTAGCCCTCGAGGGCGCCGAGCGCGGTCGGCTCCCGGCCCGCCTTCAGCACGTCGAAGATCGTCTCGGCCGCGAGGATGCCCGACCACATCGCGTAGTGGATCCCTTTCAGGGCCGGCACGTTCACGAAGCCGGCCGAGTCGCCGGCCAGCAGCGCTCCGGTCACGCTGAGCCGGCGGGGCAGGGCGTGGAAGCCGCCCTCGGGGATCGTCTTGGCCCCCCAGCCGTGCTCCGCACGGCTGCCGCTCTCGAGAATGTGGCGGATCAGCGGGTGCAGCTTGAACTGCTGGAGCAGATCGTGCACCGAGAGCGATGCGTCGGCGTAGTCCAGGCCGACGACCAGGCCGAGCGAGACCTGCCGCTCCCCCAGAGGGTAGACGAAGCTGCCGCCGAACTCTGCCGCCGCCCTCCCCCAGCGGAGGGGCCAGCCCATCGTGTGGATCACGCGATCGAGGGGGCGCGCGACATCCCAGACTTCCTTGACGGCGAGCGCGTAGATCTGCGGGTTCTTCCCCTCGAGCCCGAAGTGATGAATCAGGGCCGACGCCAGGTGGCCGTGGCTGCCCTCGGCGATGACGGTGGCCTTGGCTGCGATCTCGACTCCCGGCTCGAAGTTGGCTTGCGGGGTCCCATCTCTCCCGCGTCCCTTGTCTCCCGTGAGCACCCCGCGCACCGCCCCGTCGAGAACCAGGGCCTTCACCGCCGCGGTCTCGCTCAGGATCGTGACGCCGAGTGCCTCGGCGCGCGAGCCGAGCCAGCGCGCCATCTCGCTGAGCGACGCCACGTGATTCCCGTGATTTCGCATCGTGGGCGGGAGCAGCGGTGAGCGGATCGCGCCGCGCTCGGTCAGCAGGTAGAGCGCCTCGCCCGGCACGCGGCAGCGGAAGGGCAAGTCACGCTCGGGCACGTCCGGAAAGAGCTTGCGGAAGGCGATCGGATTGACGACGGCGCCCGACACCAGGTGGGCACCCGGGTACTTGCCCTTCTCGACGACCGCGACCGGGACATCGCCGAGCCGCTCCTTCACCTCGGGCGCGCCGTCCAACAGCTGTGCGAGCCGGATGGCTCCCGTGAGGCCGGCGGGGCCGGCGCCGACGAACAGCACGCCGACCTCGATGCGCTGGTCCGGGCCCGCCTCGGGGACGTGCAGGTACTCGGTGTGGTCTATTCTGGGGCGATAGTCGGCCGGGACCGCCGTCACGTTGACCTCCGAGGGTCAACGAAGGTAGCGCATCGTCCTTCGAGCCGGGAGCGGGGTTTGGAGCCCCAGGCCAAGCCGCAACTGGGTCCGGCGCCTGCCGGGCGGCGCCGGTCGGCTAGTCGGGCCCTCCGGGTCTGCGCAGTCCCCGAAACCCGGGGCCCGGGGCCAGCTGGAAGTCCTTCACGGAGGCCGGGAGCATCGCCCACTGGTCTTCGCGCAGCACGGCATGCACGTCCACGATCGCCCTCCCCACGTCTTCGCGGGCCGCCTGGAACAGCGGGCGCAGCCGGGGCATCAAGCCCATGAGGCGGCTCGGGTCCGGGCTGGTTCCCAAGCGCTCGAGGACCCGGCGCAGCGAGTCCACGCGCACCGAGTTCCGCGATGCCAGCGAGTCCCTGAGCCCGGTGAGCAGCACGACCTGCCCGGAATCGAGGCGCAGGGAGTCACGCATCGCGAGGGTGATGCCGGCGGGGTTGGGCAGCGCCGAGTCGATCCGCGCGACCAGCACTGCAGGGGTGATCTGCGGGCGGAAGCCTCCCTGGCCGCCACCGAAGCCGCCGCCGACTCCGCCGAATCCGGCGAAGCCTCCCCGCACGCCGCCGCCGGCCCGCATCGCATCCAGTGCCTGCCGCACCCGGTCGGGCCCGATCGTGATGCGTCCCTGGATCCCGATCTGGAACGGAGGCCGGTATGCCGTCGCGGAGCCGTACGTCGCGCCGAAACGCTCGTTAACCTGGTAGCTGTAGGTGTTGGTCGCCGGGTCGAACCCGGTCACGTAGAGCAGCGTGCCGTCGGGACGCGTCTGCAATCCCCAGCCCTGGGCGCCGTTCACGCCGTGCAACAGCTCATCGAGCCCACGGAGGAAGTTGAAGGTCACGACGGAGATCTGGAGCCGGTGGTTCAGGCCCCAGAAGGCGGGCCGCCAGTTCAGCTGGAAGTCCACCGTGCCCTGCCACGGGCCGCGACACGAATTGCGGCTCGCGACGGCGCCGACCTGCGACTGGAGACAGTCGCGCACCGAGGGAGAGGCCCGGGCCAGCAGCTGCGCCATCTCCTGCGCGGCCGGCGACGCGGCAGCGGCGCTGCTCGGCGCGAAGATGAACGCCCGGTCGTTGCGCAACCCGTCGCCATTCACGTCCCCGCCCACCATCGGTGTGAACGGCGTGGCGGAGGTGACCCGGCCCACCGAGGTGATCTCCAGCGCCGTGTTGAACGGATAGGTGAGGGTGAGCACGAACGCGTGCGTGCGCCCGAAGTCGCTGGGGCTCCACTCGACCGCGTTGGGGTTCCCGGCGGTCGTGCCGCGGATGCCGGTCTGCTGGTCCTCGGCGTGCTGCCATGTGTAGGACAGCTGGAAGACGATCCCGGGCCCCACGATTCCGCCCAGCGTCGCGGTCACCTGCTGCGAGCGGGTGTGGAGCCCCGACGCCGCCTCGAGGACGTTGCCGAAGGCGCTGTCCATCCGTGAGGCGAGGAAGCTCGGCGCGCCGGTCGACGCCGCGATCTGGCTCGCCGTCACATAGACGGGCCGGTTCCCCTCGTTGGGAAGCGTGAAGGCGGGCGCCGAGACTAGGTTGAGGTCGGTCAGCGCGGTCTGCGCCACCCCGTAGGCCACGCTCCCCTCCACACTGACGCGGAAGAGCGGAGTCAACCGCCGCTCGACGCTCAGGGAGGCGCGCCAGGCGCGCGGACTCTCGAGGCCGGGCGCCAGCGCCGTCACCGTCGGCGCAGCCTGGAAGCCGGCGGGCTGGAGGCCTCCCGACGCAGTGCAGTCGAACGGGATCGAGTCGGGGTTCGTGATGTACATGGCCCACTCGGCAGCGGGGACGTCCGCGCCGACGCAGTAGAGCTGCGCGGTCGAGGAGGTGAATCCGGTCGCCGCGCGGGCCTGCGCCACGAGGTTGGTCGGCGCCTGGTTGCGAAACTCTCCCACTCCGCCGCGGAGCACCCACCGCGCCGGCTGGAAGGGGAAGCCGCCGCCGGCGGGCGTGCTGCCCAGTGTCCAGGTGAAGCCTGCCCGCGGAGAGAGGTGCCACTCACCCGGAAGGCGGTCGGTCCTGAGGCCGAAGACGGAATCCACCGCTGGGTTGTAGGCCGGTGGATCGCCGAAGCTCGAACCCTCCAGGCGCACCCCGTAGGTGAGTTGGAGGGGCCGGGTCGGCACCCAGACGTCGCCCGCGTACAACCCCCACTCCTGATCATAGGAGCGACGCTCGGTGATGCCTAGGGTGCGGCGGAAGCCCGCGGCCGAGTCGGCGGCGAGCTCCCCGAGCGAGTTGTAGAGGTACGTCCCGTACTGGTCCCCGCCGATCAGGTTATCGGTCCGCTGCGTCACGTATGTGCCGCCGAGCTTGAAGCGGTGACTGCCGGCGCCCGGGAGCCAGGACAGCTCCTCGGAGGCCTGGAAGCTTGACGACGTGGTCCTGGTCGGGAGGCCCGCGTTCCCGCCGAAGACGAGGGTGGTCACGCTCTGTGTCGTGTCTGGCAGGCTCGACGCCACCTGCACGCGCCCGGCCGGGAGGTACGCCAGCGGGTCCCCGCTGTTGCGGGCCCCCTGATAGAAGCCCTGCAGCTCGCTCAGCACGGTGGCGCCGAAGTGCGAGGTGAGGGTCGCCATCAGGCCGCCTGCCGAGTTCGTCAGGTTTCCGCCCGTCTGCGGCAGCGCCAGGGAGCCGACACGGGAGGGGTCTTGGCCGGTGCCGTTCCAGTTGCCGCGCAGGGTGAGGTTGTGCGCGTTGCTCAGGACGTAGTCGAGCCGCACCAGGCCCGAGAAGTTATCGGACCCGCGAGTGGCGGCGCCCGGCACCATCGCCGGGGGAACGCCGAGCGAGTCGAGGATGTGGAGGAATCGCTGCACCGAATCGGGAGCGACGCCGAGGCGCAGGTAGTCCGCGGCCCCGGCCGTGAGCAGCGTGGTCTGGGGGTCGGCGCGAAACCGGAGCATCCCCGACGCGAAGAGGAAGAGCCGGTCGCGGACCAGCGGCCCGCCGATCCCGCCGCTCACCTGGTTCTGCGTGAAGCCCTGCGTGTAGGGTGAGTTTCCCGCGTCCACCGACAGATCGTGGTCGCGGAGCTGGTACATGGTCGAGCCCTGGACGACGTTGCTCCCGCTGCGGGTGGTGGACGCGACCAGACCGCCCGAGAACTGGCCGCGGGAGACGTCGTAGGTGCTGGTGACGACGCGCGTCTGCCGCAGCCCCTCCTGCGGGACGGTGGTGTTGCCGAACAGGAGGCCGTCGAGCGTGACCGCGTTGGCGTCGGGGCCGAGCCCGGCCACCGAGAACGACGAGGCGGTCGAATCGGTGCCGCTGATCGGCAGGACGCCGGGCACCAGGGACACCAGCGAGGCGAGGTCCGTCGGATCCACCGGAAGCCGGGCCAGCTGGTCGGGAGAGAAGGCGCGTTCGCTCGATCCCGGCGTGGGCCCCTCCCCAGGCCGCAGGGTACGTCCGGTGACGTCTATGGCGTCGAGTGTGACGGCGCTCGACTCGAGCTGGATGTTCCACACCAGACGATCTTCGTCGGCGTCGCGGGTGATGAGGGCCGTATGCGGGGTCATGCCCAGCATGCGCGCCGTCATCCGGTACTGCCCTCCGCCGTCCGGGAAGAGAATGGTGAACCTGCCCCGTTCGTCGGTGCGCGCCCGCCGGGTGACCTGGGTTTCCAGCGAGTACGCTTCGATGGTCGCGTCCGCCAGCGGCGTGCCGTCCTCGGCGGTGACGACGCCGGTGATGATGTCCGTCCCAAGCCCCGCCTGGGCGGCGGCTGGCTCTGGCGCCAGCGTGAAGAGGGCTCCGACGGACAGGGCTGCCAGCAGGTACGTCCGCAGCATGATCGGCACCGGATGTTGGATGTGACGGGTGACATAACAGCTACGGCAGACAGGTAGACGGTGCTGGACGGACCGCGTTAGGTGGTGTCCCTGCGGCGGTTGCGGCCCCGGCGCCGCCTCAACGTTTTGTCGCGGTGCGCGTACTCAAATCGGGCACGTCTGTCCTTCTGCGCCCGCTGCTGAAGGTCCGGGTACCCCTCCTTTCGCCGAGTCTGCCATGCGCCGTGCTTCGCGCCCGATCGCCATCGCCGTCTCGTTCGTCCTCGCCTCGACGCTCTCGGTTCGTTTGGCGGCGCAGGAGTCATATCGCCTGCCGCCCAAGGAGGTCGTCGACATCCTCGACGCCCCCCTGCCGCCGGTGACCTTTGTGAGCCCGGACCGCGCGTGGCTGCTGCTCGCCGATCGTGCGGCCATGCCGACCATCGCCGACCTGTCCCAGCCGATGCTGCGCCTCGCCGGCACTCGCATCAACCCGGTCACCAACGGGCCCTTCCGGGCCGTCACCTACACCGGGCTCAAGTTCGAGCGCGTCGCCGACGCTCAGGTGCGCGAGGTGGCAGGGCTGGCCGGCGCGAAGATCGGCTGGCCGGTGTGGTCGCCCGACGCTCGCCGGGTCGCGTTCACCGTCACGGGCTCGGCGGGCATCGGCATCTGGACCGCCTCGGTGGACAGCGGGCACCAGCGGCCGCTCGTGGCGCCCGCCCTCAACGCCGCGCTCGGCGCACCCTGCACCTGGATGCCGGACAGCGCGGAGCTGCTATGCCGGTTCGTCCCGGACGGCCGCGGGCCGGCGCCCTCCGCTTCCCGGCTGCCAACCGGTCCGCACCTCCAGGTGGCGGAGGGCAGGGCGTCGCCAGCCCCGACCTACGAGGACCTGCTCCAGAATCCGGACGACGAGCGGCTGTTCGACTACTACTTCACCTCGCGGTTGGCCCGGGTGAACGTGGCCACGGGGCAGCAGGCCTGGATCGGCGAGCCGGGGATCTACACATCGGCCGATCCCTCACCCAACGGGCAGTACATCCTCGTCCAGCGCCTCCATGCGCCGTACTCCTATTCTGTTCCGGCGAGCCGCTTCCCGCTCGCCGTCGAGGTCTGGGACCGCGACGGGCGCCTGGTGCGGAGGATCGCGGATCTGCCGCTCGCCGACCACATCCCCATCCGCGGGGTGCGGGCCGGTCCGCGCGCACCGCAATGGCGCCCCGACAAGCCGGCGACGCTGGTATGGGCGGAGGCGCTGGACGGCGGCGATCCGCGCCGCCAGGTCCCGCAGCGCGACCGCGTGGTCGCCCTGATGCTGCCGGCCGGCGACACCACGGAGATGGCGCGCACCGAGTCCCGGTTCGGTGGGCTGGTGTGGGGCGAGCACGGCGGCCTCGCGCTGCTCACGGAGTTCGACCGCGCGGCGCGCCGCACCCGGCAGTGGCTGCTCAGCGTCGACCAGCCGGGCGCGGCGCCGCGCAAGCTGTTCGACCGCAGCTCCGAGGACACGTACGGCGATCCCGGGCGGCCGGTGATGACCCCGACCCCATCCGGCGACCTGGTCATGCTCCAGTCGGCTGACGGCCGCTACGTGTACCTGGCTGGCCCGGGGGCGTCGCCGCAGGGCGAGCATCCGTTCCTTGACCGGCTCGATCTCAGGACCCTGCGGACCCAACGGCTGTTCGCCTCGGCCGACCCGTACTACGAGACGGTGCTGGCGGTCCTCGATCCGGGCGCCGCCCGCATCCTCACCAGCCGCGAGTCGCAGGCCGAGCCGCCGAACGTCTTCGTGCGGGACCTCGGACGCCGCCCGGCGAGCCGCCAGCTCACCGAGGTGAAGGACCCGGCGCCCCAGCTCCGCGGCGTCGAGAAGCGGCTGGTGACCGCCCAGCGCGCCGACGGCGTCCAGCTCTCCGGCACGCTCTACCTGCCGCCCGGATACCAGGCCCGCACACGGCTGCCCCTCATCCTGTGGGTGTACCCGGCGGAATTCGGCACGGCCGACGCCGCCAGCCAGGTCCGCGGATCACCGAACCGCTTTACGCGCATCACCGGCGCCTCCCAGCTGTTCCTGCTGACGCAGGGCTACGCCGTGCTCGACAACCCGAGCCTGCCCGTGGTGGGCGGCGACACCGCCAACAACGGGTACGTGCCGCAGGTCGTCGCGGGGGCGAGGGCGTGGATCGACAGGATGGTGGAGCTGGGCGTGTCCGACGGCTGGCGCGTCGGCGTGGGCGGTCACAGCTACGGCGCCTTCACCACCGCCAACCTGCTGGCGCACTCGGACCTGTTCCGCACCGGGATCGCGCGGAGCGGCGCGTACAACCGCAGCCTTACCCCGTTCGGGTTCCAGAACGAGGAGCGCACCTACTGGCAGGCGAGCGACGTGTACACGCGGATGTCGCCGTTCACCTACGCAGACAGCGTCAGCGAGCCCATCCTGCTGATCCACGGCGAGGCGGACGACAACACCGGCACCTTCCCGATCCAGTCCGAGCGCATGTTTGCGGCGCTGAAGGGGCTGGGCGCCAGGGCGACGCTGGTGACCTATCCGTACGAGGCCCACGGCTACGCCGCGCGGGAGACGCTCCTGGACTGCGTGGCGCGGATGATCGAGTGGTACGACCGCTACGTGAAGAACGCGGCGCCAAGACCGTAGGCGGGGTGCCTATATTGCACGCATGAGCGCCAATTCCTTCGGCAGCCGCGCATCGCTCCGCGTCGCTGACCGCACCTACGAGATCCATCGGCTCGACGCCCTGGAGAAGGCCGGCTTCCCGGTGGCGCGCCTCCCCTACTCCCTCAAGATCCTGCTCGAGAACCTGCTGCGGCTCGAGGACGGCATCTCCGTCCGCAGGGCCGACATCGAGGCCCTGGCGCGCTGGGATCCCAAGGCGGCACCGTCGCACGAGATCGCCTTCATGCCCGCGCGCGTGCTCCTGCAGGACTTTACCGGCGTCCCGGCGGTGGTGGACCTCGCGGCGATGCGCGACGCGATGCGCGCGCTGGGCGGCGATCCCAAGAAGATCAATCCGCTCCTGCCCGCGGAGCTGGTGATCGACCACTCGGTCCAGGTGGACGCCTTCGGCTCGCCCTCCGCCTTCCAGGTGAATGCTGACCTCGAGTTCGAGCGGAACCGGGAGCGGTACGCCTTCCTGCGGTGGGGCCAGCGGGCGTTCCGGAACTTCCGGGTGGTGCCGCCCGACACGGGCATCGTGCACCAGGTGAACCTCGAGCACCTGGCGCGCGTGGTCTTCACCACCGAGGCGGGGACGCCGCAGGCCTACCCCGATACGCTGGTGGGGACGGATTCGCACACCACGATGGTGAACGGCCTCGGCGTGCTCGGCTGGGGGGTCGGCGGCATCGAGGCCGAAGCCGCGATGCTCGGCCAGCCGATGACGATGTTGATCCCGCAGGTGGTCGGATTCCGGCTCGGCGGGCAGCTCGCCGAGGGGGCGACGGCGACCGATCTCGTCCTCACGGTCACGGAGATGCTGCGCAAGAAGGGGGTGGTCGGGAAGTTCGTGGAGTTCTTCGGCCCCGGCGTGGCCACTCTGCCCATTGCGGACCGCGCGACCATCGGCAACATGGCGCCCGAGTACGGCGCCACCTGCGGCATCTTCCCGGTGGACGCCGAGGCGCTTCGCTACCTGCGCTTTACCGGCCGGCCCGAGTGGCGGATCGCGCTGGTAGAGAGCTACGCCAAGGAGCAGGGGCTGTTCCACGCGGCCGATTCGCCGGAGCCGGTCTTCAGCGACACGCTGACCCTGGATCTCGGCGCCGTGGAGCCGAGCATCGCGGGTCCGAAGCGCCCGCAGGATCGCATCCCGCTCCACCGGGCGAAGCGGGCCTTCCTCGACGCGCTGCCGAGCCTCATGGAACCGACCTCGCCCGTCGGCCCGCCGGGCGGCGACCCGAATCACTGGGAGTCGGAGGGCGGCAATGGGGGCGTCGTCACCGCCGCGGCCAAGCCGACGCACGTCACGGCTACGCTCGACGGCGTAGAAGCCAAGCTGCGCCACGGCTCCATCGTGATCGCGGCGATCACGAGCTGCACCAATACCTCCAACCCCTCGGTGATGGTGGCTGCCGGGCTGCTCGCCAAGAAAGCGGTGGAGCGCGGCCTCAGGAGCCAGCCGTGGGTCAAGACCAGCCTCGCGCCGGGCTCCAAAGTGGTGAGCGACTACCTCGCCGCCGCGGGGCTGATGCCCTACCTCGAGCGGCTGCGCTTCCACCTGGTCGGGTACGGCTGCACCACCTGCATCGGCAACAGCGGGCCGCTCCCCGAGGTCGTGTCGGCCGCGATCAAGGAAGGTCAGCTGGTCGCCCTCTCGGTGCTCTCGGGCAATCGCAACTTCGAGGGCCGGATCCAGTCGGAGGTTCGCGGCAACTACCTGATGAGCCCACCGCTCGTCGTGGCCTATGCGCTGGCCGGCCGGATGGACATCGACCTGCTCGCGGAGCCGCTCGGTCACGACCCGCAGGGGAAGCCGGTGTTCCTGAAGGACGTCTGGCCCACGGCGCGCGAGGTCGCTGAGACCGTGCAGCAGGCGCTGCACGCCGAGATGTTCGGGAAGGAGTATGGCGCCGTGTTCGACGGTGACGTGCGCTGGCAGGGACTGCCCGTTCCCCAGGGCGAGGGGTACGCCTGGGAGGACGCGTCGACCTACATCCGCCGGGCGCCATACTTCGACGGGATGCCGCGCGCCCCCGGGGCGGTCGGCGACATCGGCGGCGCGCGGGTACTGGCATACCTGGGCGACAGCATCACGACCGACCACATCTCGCCGGCGGGCTCGATTCGCAAGGACGGGCCCGCGGGCAGCTATCTGATCGAGCGCGGCGTCCAGCCCAAGGACTTCAACTCCTATGGCTCTCGCCGCGGCAACCACGAGGTCATGGTTCGAGGCACGTTTGCCAACGTCCGGATCAGGAACAAGCTCGTTCCGGGGACCGAGGGTGGCGTAACCCGCTATCTGCCGGACGGCGGGACCCAGAGCATCTACGATGCGTCGGTGAAGTACGGGGCCGCGGGGGTGCCCCTCGTCGTCCTGGCTGGCAAGGAATATGGGGCCGGATCGTCGCGGGACTGGGCGGCCAAGGGCCCGCGCCTACTCGGCGTGCGGGCGGTGATCGCCGAGGGCTACGAGCGGATCCACCGCAGCAACCTGGTGGGGATGGGCATTCTCCCGCTGCAGTTCCAGGCGGGAGAGACGGCGCAGTCCCTCGGGCTCACCGGCGAGGAGGTTTTCGAGATCAGGGGTGTCGCGGCGGCCCTCGGGAGCCAGGGCGCCGGGGCGAAGCAGCTGCTGGTTCGCGCCGTAAGGGCGGACGGGACGGTGAGGGAATTCCGCGCGGTGGTCCGGATCGACACGCCCAAGGAGGTCGAGTACTACCGGCACGGCGGAATCCTGGAGTACGTGCTCAGACAGCTGAGGTGAGAGAGCCGTTGAGTCGCAGGGGCTGACAGGCTGAAGTAGCCAGTGTCAGGACGCGGCGGACGCGAAGTGGAGTGAAGCAGCAAGGGGTCAGCCTCAACGAGGCTGACCCCTTGCTGCTTGGCATCACGTGGCATCTCTGCATCTGCGTCACTTGGCCCTTGCCACTGCGAGCCACTGCGACCGTGCGACCCTCGAGCTACGTTCCCTCGCCCGGTGGCAGATACCGGCTCTTCTGTCCGGCGCGCACTCCGAGTCCGACACCCGCGCCCAGCGCGATCGCCGTCACGCCGGTGATGACGGGCAGGAGCGTGAATGGGGTGGCGACGAGCGCTGCCGCCACCCCGGCGATCCAGGGGGCGGGCCGGGTGTGGACGGCGTCCACGAAGCGCAGGCGTCGCTTCACGAAACCCTTGGCCCAGGCGAACCCGCCACCCAGCGCCGCCCCGGTCACCAGCAGTTCCAGGATCATGGTTTCCTTACGAGTAATGCCGGCCCGCGGATTCAGCGCCGTCGTTCCGGCGCGAGGGGGCCGACCGCAGGTGTCCCGCGCTCAGTCCAGCCATACGGTCTTCGCTGCCGCGCTGGCTCGCGGCTTCGGTTGCGGCGCCTCGGTAGGAAGGCCGAGGGAGATGACGGCGACGATGCGATGGCCGTCGGGGATGTGCA
>Ga0153915_10006187_pt1 | contig 11201 bp, 10 predicted proteins | sample Opewatmetagenome_2_FD_107003 | JGI IMG/M metagenome (GOLD analysis project Ga0153915, IMG submission 107003) | Freshwater wetland microbial communities from Ohio, USA - Open water 3 Core 3 Depth 3 metaG | ecosystem: Environmental > Aquatic > Freshwater > Wetlands | place: USA: Ohio, Lake Erie...
GCCGTACAGCACATCAAGTTGGCGCTCGAGTTGGACCCGTTCAACGCGTTGTTCCATAGCTTCTACGCCTCGGTCCTGATGTACGGTCGGCGCTACGACGACGCGCTTGCCGCGGCCCGCGCGGCGCTCGCCATGCAGCCCGACGCGCCGGTTGCCCTCACCAACCTGGAAGAGGCTCTCTTCGCGAAGGGGATGCGGGACGAGCTGCTCGCTGTGGAGAAGGAGAGGGCCGCCGGCGATCCTGCGCGCGTCGCGGCGTATGAGCAAGGTCTTGCGGAGGCCGGATACGAGGGGGTGCAACGGCGCCTGGCGGACTTTATGGCGGCCCGGTACGAGCAAACCGGCAGGGTCATGGCCGTGGACATCGCGATCAAGTACATGTTCGCCGGCGACAAGGCCCGGGCCATCGATTGGCTCGAGAAGGCTTATGAGGATCGCGATCCCAACCTGCCTTACCTCGGCAAGCCCGTCTGGGACTCCCTCCGTGATGACCCGCGCTTCCAGGACCTTGTGCGCCGGATGAACCTTCCGCTGAACACAAAATAGATATGTGAGGGTCAGTTCTGCCCGGGCCGAGATATCATGCGAGTGGTTGATAAGAAAATGGTGGGCGATAGAGGACTTGAACCTCTGACTTCTACCGTGTGTAGGAAGCGGCGAAAAAACGTAACGATAAGAAAAAAAAGAAGATAAAGCTAAAGAAAGCGGTTTTACGCGGCTCCGGCATTTCGATGGAGTTCGATATCGTTAGATATGTTTCGATATTCCTGATGTATTTTGGGCACAAATTGGGCACAAACCTTGCCGAGAGAAGGGGCCTTAAGGGAGGCGTAATGCCAAGCTCATTCCGTTTGGGGATAAGACCAGGGTTCTTTATTGACGTAGCCGGTCGTTGACCGATGTCGCGCCCGGCCTCCGATACGCCCCCTGGGCGGCTGAGGCATGCTTCTTGAATCTGTCGCCCCGGCGTGCAGGGAATCTATCGCCCTCGCCATCCGGAGCGCACGGTCCTCTGCCGGGTCCTGTTCCATAACTTCGACCGGTTCCTGACGGTCTACGAGAGCCGTTTCGAGAAGGAGTACGGTCATTTCCGGCCCGTCGTCAAGGAGGTCGTCGAGCGTTATCTCGATTGCGCCAACCCGCGTTCCGGCTTCGCTCGGATCCGCTGCCCGGACTGCCACAGTGAACAGCTGTTGACGTTCTCCTGCTGGGCGGCGGCACGCCCATACTATCGATTGCCTTTCGCCCGATTGTGAGTGATACAGAGCATCTGGCAGTTCTTGGCCGAGCTATCGCCCGCCTTGCTCCACGCGGAAACGTGATCGGCGTCCATCTCGTTGAGCTTGTAGATTCTGCCCTTGTTGGCGTTCTCGCCAAGGGCGCACAGCGGGCAGTTGGATTTGCCCCTGGCCTGCGCACCCTGCGTCTGCTTGTTGTACGTGACCAGCTTGGTCTTCTCATCGAACACCCGGACGGCCAGCCCGGCCTGAATTGGCTCTGCGACGGGCTCACGGCGTTCTTCGCGCGGGCCGACCGGCCGATGCGGATCATGGCCGACCTGCTCCGCCGCGGCCGCGCCGCCGGCGACGTCATGGCCATCCTGGCCGCTGGGACCGCGGGACGCTGACGGCGCCGTGGTCACTTCGCCAGGACCCGGACCGTGATCGCCGACGGGTACCGGTCCGTGCGGTAGACCCGCTCGGTAGCCTTGCGGAAGTCCGCCGGGCCCGCCTGCCGGATGTTGCAGAACGTTTGGGCGTTCCGGTCGAAGAGCGGGAACCAGGAGCTCTGGATCTGGACCATGACCCGGTGCCCCTTGAGAAAGGCGTGCTGGACGTCCGGAAGGTCGAAAGCGACCTTGATCACTTTGCCGGGGACGAACGGCTCGGGCCGCTCGAAGCTCGTCCGGAACTTGCCGCGGAAGATGTCGCCCCGGATGAGCCTCTGGTAACCGCCCATGCGGATGCCGGCGGGGTTGTCCTTGGGATCGGGCGCGCCGTCGGGACAGACGTCGATGAGCTTGACCACCCAATCCGCGTCTGTCCCGGTCGTCGAGACGTAGAGCTCGGCCCGGATCGGGCCGGCGATCGTGAGGCTCTCGGCGAGGGGCTCTCCTTCGTAGACGAGGACGTCGTTCCGCGACGCGGCGAACCGCTGGTCCTCGACGAAATAGTCCCTGTCGTAGTAGGGATTGACGCGCATGGTGTAGGGGACGGGCTTGGCGGGGTCGCTGACGTATTCGTCGAAGCCGGACGTCGAGGGGCCGGCGGCGGGTCTGTCGGAGAGCCGGCCGCCGTCAGCCAGGTAGAGCCTCCGCTCCTTCGAATCCGCCGGCGGCCAGGCGTCGTAGGACCGCCACTCGTCGCTCCCGGTCTCGAAGACGACGGCTTCGGGGAGCGCCAGGGGGCTTTTCCCCTTGAGGTAATAGTTGAAGAACGGAAGCTCGATCTTGTCCTGGACGTAGGCCCTTGTGCCGCTGAAGGCGAAGGGGCCGACCGCTTCCTTTCCGCCCGCCAGACGGTTCCAGCGGCTGTGGGCCCAGGGGCCCATGACGATCGTATTGGACAGGCCGGGGTTCAGCCTCTCGACCGTCCTGTAGGTCCCGAGCGTGCCGCCGAGGTCCTCCGCGTCGTACCAGCCGCCGACCATGAGGATGGCGGGCTTGATGCCGCGGAGGTGGGGATAGATCGAAAGGGCCTTCCAGTAGGCGTCGTAGGTCTCGTGGGACATGGCCGCGTTCCAGACGGGGTTCGCCCCGCCGAAGACCTTGAGCGTGAGGTCTTTCAGAGGTCCCATCCGCAGGAAATACGCGTAACCGTCGGGCGTCGGATGGCGCAGCCGGGCCGGCGGGTCCGTCGTCGGGGCCGGCCGGGCCTGCCCCATCGCGTAGGCATAATTCGCATAATGGGCGAGGTAGAGGGCGCCGTTATGGGCGGCGTCGTCGCCCATGTAGATGTCGGCCATGGGCGCCTGCGGCGAGACCGCCCGGACGGCCGGATGGGCGGCGATGGCGGCCATGGCGGCGGTGAAGCCCGCGTACGAGATGCCCCAGACGCCGACCTGGCCGTTGTGGCCGGGGACGTGCTCGAGCAGCCAGGCGACGGTGTCGTACGCGTCGCTGCTTTCGTCGACGTCCGCGGCGCTCTTTTTGATCGCGCGATAGGGCCGGACGAATTCGAACTCGCCTTCGGACAGACCGCGGCCGCGGATGTCCTGGTAGACGAGGATGTAGTTCTCCTTCAGGAAACCCAGCGACGGCATGGTCGCGCTCGGGAACGCCTCGCCGTAAGGAGCGACGCCATAGGGGGTCCGGAAGATGATGATCGGATGGAGCTCCGAGGCGTCGAGCGGAGAGAAGACCTGCGTGAACAGCCGGACGCCGTCCCGCATCGGCACCCGGTCCTCCGCTTTCCGGTAATGCCTTTCGAAATAGCCCAAGCGGTCGCTCGGCGAAGCCGGGTCGGCGTTGGCGTCGTCGAAGGCCGCCTTGCGGACGCCGGAGATGTCGAGACCGATCGCCTCGTTGACGGCGCGGAACCGCTCATACCGTCCTCGATCGTCCTTGAGGAGCTCGAAGACGAACGTGCCCTTCTTCGGGGAGTTATGGACGAACCGGGGCCCGCCGCCTTCGACAGGCGTAAAGACCGTACATTCGCCGCTGCCGGCCTCCACGGTCCGCAGCGTCCCGTCCTTGAAATAGACCTGGAAGACGACGCTTCCCTGGCCCGGAACGGCCGTCTCATAGAGGCCTTCGGCGCCGGGGTATTTCTGGGAGAGGTCCTCCGGGCCGGGACCTCGAAGGGAGCTCCCCTGAACGAAAGAGAAAAGGGCCAAAAAGCAGACCGAAAGGCAGGAAAAGCGGTGCTTTGGGACCAACATCTCGTTCTCCTTATATCTTAGGAGACGCGCCGGCCCCGCCCAAGGTTCCGATGTCGCTTGTCAAAAAAGACAACCGGCCGGGCGTTGCGGCCCGCCTCCGAAACGCCGTCGATGCCGGCCGGGCCGTCGCCGGCGCGAGGGGAACGCGAACGCGTTCCCCTCGCGCCGGCTCCAGCTTGTGAGCAACATCATTATCAAGTCCTCCCCCACGACCGCTCCCCCGGCTCATCTCATGTAGGGATCCGAGCCTCGGGGGTCGTTATTGTCCCCGATCAATGTGCCGCCCCCTCATGGGAGAGGCCAAGTAGCGCCCCTTTGCTCAATCAAGGGTGACTGGCGGACCGCCCCAGAGGATTTCTTCTTATTCCGAAACGCTCCCAAGACCCTGTTTTACGATTAATCCCCCCTTATCCCCCCTATGGAATTAAGGGTGATAAGGGGGGGCCGCGCTGCTAAGGTTTTTCTTCTTAGTTTCGATAGGCGTTCCAAGACTCTGTTTTCAATATTAATTCCCCCACCCCCTTCTGTAATTAAGGGGGAGACATGTGGACCGCGTTTCGGATAAAGGAAATGTGGGCGATAGAGGACTTGAACCTCTGACTTCTACCGTGTGAAGGTAGCACTCTACCGCTGAGTTAATCGCCCACGCCCCCTCATTCTAGCCAATTCCCATGGCTTGTCAATTTGGGGGAACGATCGCGGAAAGGGGTCACTCGTCCCGGCCGATATAGCGGCGCAGGGTGTAGCCGCGGCCGACGGCCCGGACGAGGACCGCCGTCGCCGGGCAGCGCATGAAGAAGGCCACGACTCTGTTGTACCAGCCGGGGACGCAGATGACGCCCCGTCCCAGCCGGCGCAAAGAGATGCGGACGACCCTGTCGGCCGTCATCCAGAACGGGGCGGGAATGACGCGCTTGTCGATCGCCGCCACCTGATGGAATTCCGTGTGGGTCATGCCCGGGCAGAGGGCTTGAAGGACGATGCCCCTGGACCGGACCTCGGACTGGAGGTTGACCGAGAACATGGCCAGGAAGGACTTGGTGCCGCTGTACATCGCTCCGGAGAACGGCGAGAAGCCGGCGATCGAGGAGACGTTGATGACCGCGCCGCGGCCGCGGCCGATCATGCCCGGCAGAGCGGCCTTCGTCAGCCGGACCGGGGCCTCGACATGGACGCGGACCATCCTGAGGTGGTCGGCGAGCTCGCCCTTGACGAAGCCGGTCCGGCCGCCGAAGCCGGCATCATTGACGAGAAGGTCCAGTGAGTCACTCCCGGCCGCCGCCGACTCGACGGCGGCCAGGCCCTCATCGGAAGCGAGGTCGGCGGCGAGGATGTCGACCGCGACGCCGTGGCGGGCGCCGAGCTCCCGGGCCAGCTCTTCGAGCCGCTCCCGCCGGCGGGCGACGAGGATCAGGTTCGTCCCGCTCGCGGCCAGCGCGCGGGCGAAGGCCGCCCCCAAACCGGCGGAGGCGCCGGTGACGAGAGCGGTCCGGAAGCTCATCTTCGGCATCGGTCCCTCCACGGCTAGTCTAGGGGAAGGGCCCGGCCAATGCAATTGACATCGCCTGCTGACCCTATGATAATAAAGCCAATGGCCATCACCCGCTGTCCCTATTGTCATGCCATCATCGACGAGGCCGACAAGTACTGCAACAACTGCGGGACCCAGCTCCTGTTCTCCGAGGACGAGGAGGTCGAGGAAGAGATCCCGGGCGAAAAGATCATCGACGCCGAGGTCGAGGAGAAGGACTACACGGTCGAGGAGCCGGAGGACGAAAAGAAGGCCGGCCGGGCCAAGGACCTCGACGAGGAGATCGACGAGGACCTCAAGGAAGGACCGGCCGGCGAGCCGGGGAAAACCCCTATCGAGGAGCTCATGACCGGGGAAGGCCTGGATGACGAGGACCACCTGACCGAAGAGGTCATCGTGGTCGACGAGATCGAGGCCTCCGGACCCGTAGGCGAGAAGGAGAGGGGCGAAGGGAAGGGGATGGAGCCGGCCCGGGAAGAGGAGGAACTCGAGCCCGAAGACGAGGAAGCCGAGGAAGAGGAGCTCGCCGAGGAGCTCGAGGAGGAAGCCGAAGCCGCGCCGCGAGCGGCGGAACCGCCGGTCAGCGGGCCGGATGAAGCCGACGTCGAAGAGCTCGCCGCGCCGGAAGTCCCGGATGAGACGGCCACGGCCGGAGAGGCTTCCCTCCGCCCGGCCACTTTCGACACCCAAGAGCTCGAGAACCTCGGCCAGACCGTCGAGCTCAGCCGGGAGAAGATCGACAAGTTCATCGAGGTCATGGCCGGGACGCAGGCCCAGCCCGCCGTCACCCCGGCCGCGCCGGCGCTTGGGCCGACGCCGGGGAGCACGCCCGAGCCGCCGACCGGGACCCTGCCGCCCTGGGCCAGCACGATGAAGGGCGCGCCGGTGTTCCCCGAGGAGACCGGCCCCGTCGAGGCCCGGAAGATCCGCGGCGAGCCGGCCGCGCCCGAGACGGGCGAGACCGAGATCTTCCCGCGTCGCCGCGGCTCGGATTCGACGATCGGGCTCCCGGAAAAGGTGGCCCAGGCCCCGCTCCCGTTCGGACGGCCGGAGACCGAAACGGAAGAGGAGGAAGAGCAGGGCGAAGAACGCGCGGAGGAAGCGGCCTTCGAGGAGGGCCAGGAGGCGGCCGAGGAAGAGCTGGAGACGCCGGCGCCTGCGGGCGCGGAAGCGGCGCGGCCGTCCCGCGAGCCCATCCTGCCCGTCGGCGGACCCGGCGAGGGCCGTCTCGGCCGGGCGGAGATCCTGCCGATGGACGAAGCCGAGGCCGAGCAGGCGGAGCCGCGGCCGCCCTTCAGCTTCTCGGTCTTCTTCAAGTCGAAGGCTTTCGATCTTCTCTTCGTCGGGCTGTTCTGGCTTGTCGCGCTCTGGCTGGCCGCCTCCTCCATGGGCTCGACGCTGTTCGATATCCTCGGGGCGATGTCCGGGGCCATGCTCCTGCTCTACGCTGTGTTTATGCTGCTCTACTTCTTCCTTTTCAAGTTTTTCCTTGGCGAGACGCTCGGCGACCGGCTTTTCCGGCCGCGGGAATAGACCCTGAAGACGGTTATCAGCGCCTCACGGCGCACCGACCTCGTGGCATCCTTTCCGGAGTGGCTGGCCGCGGCGCTCCATGCCCGCGAGGCCCGCGTCCTCGGCCCGAGGGGAGGCGAACACCTCGTCAACCTGTCGCCCGAGGCTGTCCACACCGTCGTCCTTTGGTCCAAGGACTTTTCGAACCTCCTGAGGGGCGCCAGCGGCTTGAGGGGGCTGCTGGCTGCCTATGACCAGATCTATCTGCATTTCACGGTCACGGGTCTGGGCGGAACGGCGATCGAGCCGGGCGTGCCCCCCTATCGCGGGGCCCTGGCCCAGCTTCCCGCGCTGACGGCCCTGGCCGGGGATCCCCGTCGCGTTTCCGTTCGGTTCGATCCCATCCTTTTCTGGCGGGAGGGCGGCGCCGTCCACTCCAATATCGGCCATTTCGCGGAGGTAGCCAGGGCCTCGGAGGCGGCCGGCGTCAGGGACATCCGGGTGAGCTTCGCCCAATGGTACGGGAAGGCGATCCGCCGGGCGTCGTCGCGGCGGTTCTCTTTCGTCGTTCCTTCGGAGGAGGAGCAGCGGTCCCATGCGGAGAAGATGGCCGCGATCGCGGCCTCCCGCGGGCTCGTCCTTCATGCCTGCTGCCAGCCGCTCCTGGCCGGCGTCCCCGGGATCAGTCCCTCGGCCTGCATCGACGGCGAGCTCCTCGCGCTGCTTCATCCGAGATCCGAGCCCGCCTCGCTGCGCAAGGACCGGACCCAGCGCGCATCCTGCCTCTGCACGGAGTCGAGGGACATCGGGAGCTACACCCAGGGCTGCCCCCGCGGCTGCGTCTACTGCTACGCCAATCCCAAGACATAGGAAAGAGGGACAGTCCCCAGCGGGGACAGTCCCCGTCAGATGCCGAGGCTGAGGCGCTCGGCCAGGGCGGGCGGCAGCTTCTCGTCGATGATCTTGCGCTTGGCCTCTTCGATGTCGTACTCGACCCGGCTGAACTTGATGTGCCGGGCCTCCGCGTCGTAGATGGCGAAGGCCGCCCGGGGGTTGCGGTCGCGCGGCTGGCCGACCGAGCCCGGGTTGATGAGGTAGCGCACGCCCTTCTCGAGCTTGACCTCGTTCGAGTTCCCCTCGAGGAAGGTGCCCTCGACGTTGCCGTCCTTCTCGGTGTAGACGAAGGGGAAATGGGTGTGGCCGAAGAAGCAGACGGGGGTCTGGATGTAGGAGAAGGCCTCGGCCGCGTCGAACTCGCCGAAGATGTAGTAGTCCTCGTCGAACGGCGCGCCGTGGCAGATGGTGATCGAGTCCTGGACGACCTCGGGGCTCTGCTTCAGCCGGACCAGGAAGTCGAGGTGCTTGCGGGCGATCGTCTTCTTCGTCCAGAAGATGGCCGAGGCGGCGATGGGGTTGAAGGTCTGGACCGAATCGAGCCCGGAGACCGCCTTGTCGTGGTTGCCGCGGATGATGGAGAGGGGCTTGAGGGTCAGGATCTTCTGGATGACCTCGTTCGGCGAGGCCCCGTAGCCGACGAGGTCGCCGAGGAAGATGTAGTGGTCGATCCTCTTCTTCTGGACGGCCTTGAGGACGGCGGTGAGGGCTTCCAGGTTGCCGTGGATGTCGGTGAAGATCAGGTAGCGCATGGAGCTTGGTCCTTGGTCTGCACGGTCTCGAACAGGCGGCCGGCTTGATACGAGCTGCGGACGAGCGGGCCGGCCACGACTTCGAGGAAGCCGGCGGCGCGGGCGGCCGCGGCCAGGCCCGCGAACTCGTCCGGCGTGTAGTATTTCGCGACGGGCGGGTGGGCCGCCGTCGGCTGGAGATATTGCCCCAAGGTCAGGAGATCGCAGCCGGCCCGGCGCAGGCCCGCGAAAGTCTCGAGGATCGCGGCCTCGCTCTCGCCGAGCCCGATCATGAGGCCCGACTTGGTCAGGGCTCCGCGGGCCTTGGCCGCGGCCAGTACGCCGATCGAGCGGCGGTAGTTCTCGCCGGGACGGCGGATCGCCGGATAGAGCGACTCGGTCGTCTCCAGGTTGTGGTTGAGGACGTCCGGCCGGGCGTCGAGGACGGTCGCAAGAGAGGCCCCGTCGCCGCCGAAATCGGGGATGAGAGCCTCGACCCGGGTGGCCGGGCTCCGGCGCCGGATGGCCTCGATAACGTCCGCGAAATGGCCCGCTCCGCCGTCGGGGAGATCGTCGCGGGTCACCGACGTGACCACGGCGTAGGCCAGGCCGAGCGCGGCCACGGCCTCGGCCACATGGGCCGGCTCTTCGGGATCGAGGGGCCGCGGCGTCCCCTTGGCCACGGCGCAGAAGCCGCAGTTCCGCGTGCAGACGTCGCCGAGGATGAGGAACGTGGCCGTCCGGCGCTCCCAGCACTCGCCGATGTTCGGGCAGCGGGCGCTCTGGCAGATCGTGTGCAGGCGTCCGGCCTTGAGGATCTCCGCGACACGGAAGAAATCGCCGTGCGACGGAAGTCGGACCTTCAGCCAGGCCGGTTTTTGGGTCGCCGTCATACCCCCTCTCACGCGATGGACCCGGCCTTGCGGTTCAGGCGCGGGGTCGGGTCGGGGCGATGGATGGCCGGGAAAAGATGAAAGTTCTTAGTACTCGACGTCGCGCTCTCTCTTGATGCGCCGTCTCATCCGCTTGCGCGCCTGGGCTTCCTTCATGCGGCGCTTCTCGCCGGGCTTGAAATAGACGGAGTGCTTCTTGATCTCCTTGATGATCGCTTCCTGCTGGACTTTCCTCTTGAAGCGGCGCAGCGCGGACTCGAGATTCTCACCTTCGTCAAGCTGTACAAAGGCCAAAAACTTTCACCTCCTCACAGGGGAAAAACTACCGCATTCTTATACCGGATTGCCCCCCTAAAGTCAAATGGCGGCGGGACTGTCCCCGCAGGGGGACTGTCCCTCTTTAGCGGCGGAGCCGGGCGCCGGCGAGGCGGAGGGCGGCCCGGGCGCCGATAGTCAGGGGGTCGATCAGGGGAACGGGAAGGTCGGCCGGCCGGAGGGCGAGCGGCACCTCCGTGCACCCGGCCACGATGGCCTGGGCGCCCCGGCCGATGAGGCCGTTCGCGACCTCGACAAGGAGCCTGCGGGGCTGGCCGTCATCGGCCCCGGCCTTGATCCCGCCCTTGCCGTAGATCGCCGTCATGACCTTCCGCTGGTCCTGGGCGGAGGGCGCCAGGACCTCGATCCCCGCCGCCTCGAACGCCTTGGCCAGCGTCCCGGACCGGACCGTTCCCGATGTCGCGATGAGACCGACCTTCTTCGGCGCCGGCTTCATCCGCTTGATCCCGGCCAGGGTCGCATCGACCAGGCTGAGGATCGGGATGGGGGAGTTCTTAGCGATCCACGGATAGAACGCATGAGCGGAGACGCAGGGAATGACCGCGAAATGCGCGCCGGCCCGCGCCAGCGTGCGGATGCCGCGGCGGATGGCCGGGACTGGGCTCGGACCGCCCTGCACGATCGCCTCGGTCCGGTCGGGGATCTGAGGCAGGCTGAACAAGAGGACCGGGGGATGCTCTTGGTCCCGCCGGGCTTCGGTCTCATGGATGAGGCGCTCGAAGAAGCAGGCCCCCGCTTCCGGCCCCATGCCGCCGAGGATGCCGATCGTCTTGAGCGCCCCGCCGCTCACTTGAGGAGCTCCTTGACCCGCTCGAGCGGCAGGGCCTCGGCGACGTGTCCGTCCTTGCCCTCCGTCCGGACGGCCTTGAACAGCGAATCGAGGATGGCCTCCTCGGCCGCCTCGGCGGCCGCCTGGAAGAGAGGCGACATTGCGTCATCGCGGAGCAACGTGACCGTCCGCGTCGGGGCCGCGGCGCGGTGCGGCACGCGGACGGCCTCGGCCGTCGAGAAAGCGATGGCGTAATCGCCGCTGCCGTTGGAGAAGTAGCCGCCGGTGCGGGCGATGCCGAGCAGGGCCCGCTTGGCCAGCCGCTCGAGGTTCCGGGCGTCGAGCGGCGCGTCCGTGGCCACGACGATCATGCAGGAGCCGTCGCCGGCCGGGTCCGGAGCGGACGCGGCCGCGCCGAGTCCGGCTTCCTTCCGGTCGAAGGGCACGCCTCGGATGGTCAAGACGCCCCCGAAATTCGTCTGGACGAGGACGCCGACGGTATAGCCGCCCCGGTCTTTGGGAAGGCGCCGCGAGGCCGTGCCGATGCCGCCCTTGTAGTCGAAGCAGGTCGTGCCCGTGCCCGCGCCGACCGCTCCCTCGGCGACGGGGCCGCCCGCGGCCGTCCGGATGGCCTCGAGGACGTGGGCCTTGGTCAC
>Ga0153915_10006188_pt1 | contig 11200 bp, 12 predicted proteins | sample Opewatmetagenome_2_FD_107003 | JGI IMG/M metagenome (GOLD analysis project Ga0153915, IMG submission 107003) | Freshwater wetland microbial communities from Ohio, USA - Open water 3 Core 3 Depth 3 metaG | ecosystem: Environmental > Aquatic > Freshwater > Wetlands | place: USA: Ohio, Lake Erie...
AGACTCCGCCAACGGACTCGCAAGATTGGACAAGCGCCCGGCGGGACTTGCTCTCCTCGCGTTTATTAGTGCGGCGAGAAAGTAGCCCCTCCGCAATCATTCTCAACACGCCCCAAAGCCAGCACTTACGACTGTTGTGTTGACAGCCGTGTCGCTAGACGCTCTGCCTCACGGTTTCTGCATCCCGGATAGCATGCCGCACCGCGAGTGATAGGTATGGTGACCAGACCGCCCGAACAGTTCTGAAGCATAGGCAGTGGTCCTTTCTTAGAGGGTCCTGCAAATCATGCGATACACATCGCGGACAACACAGGAACATTGCCAAGCTTATTACGCGTCGTCAAGTGATAGAAGGGTGTGAGCAAAGATAGAATAGGACGGCAGGAAGGTAGTAAACCATACGAGGAAGTCGAACGCCGGGTGGGACAGAGGATTTTGACTGGCGACACTGAGCAGACAAAACACAGCAAGTCGGATGAGGCCAACCTGAGAAGGCACCTGAAGAGAGAGGAGAAGAGGCTCAACAAGAAGATGGACGAGTTCTTCGTCAGAGAACTTGAGGACATCTACGTGGGCAGGTCTGAAGTCTTCAAGAGGTTGCGAGAAGGAAGCAGCTACAGAAGGACGTGGCGTTCCAGGGACTCTGTTATTCCCAACCACGAAGCCGACCTCGTGTTCACGAAAGAGGACGGCAAGCCGGTTATCACGATTCTTGATATCGTTTATCCCGATGAAACGACAGCGATTGAGATGATGAAAAAGGAGATTGGGTCAGGGCGGGACTCGCAGTTCGACGATCTACCAGAGGGAGGAGCGTACGAGGCTTTTCCCTGGGAAGGTCCGGGCAAGGACATCTGGCACTTCCACCGGATGAGAATCGCCAAGGACAGCGGGAAGCCAGTCATCACCATAGTGGAGTACACGATTGACTATGGTACAAAATGGGGATGATGCTCAGAGTTCCGCTCAGTCATGTCGATCTTGTGCCCGGCACCGACCACTGATGCCTACTCATCTTCTGGATGGAATCCGCGACATCGCGAACGAGTCCTAACTAACCTTGATAGGTAGGAGGCCGCCGGTGGCCATGTTGTTCTTTGTCATGTTATAGTCCAACTATGAGAGTGAAGACAAACCAGGAGCATGCGCATAGTGAACGGTTGATGCTTCGGGAACGACTTAGACATTGCGAACCCGATGACTCAGGCAAAACATTATCGCTGCTGTTCGTCTACCTTGGTTTCCGGTGCTGGAATCTAGCAACTGATACGTAAATGACCGCAACGATCACTGGAATGATGGCGGCGCCTACAATGAGCCATGTTATGTACACTTGATTGGGAATCGAGTCAGTTCCGCTTTCGTCTGGACCTTCCTCAATAGACTTCAGAATGTAGTCCCTGAAAAGGTCGAATTCAGGGTCATACCCATCATCCGGAACCATCGCATTGAAAGCTACCACCAAGTCGTGCTCAGGCGAAACCATGATCTTCTGACCGTATCGCCCATATGCGAAATAGACTCCCAGGTCCGAACGGATCCACCAATGCCAGCCATATCCAAATGGTTCACCGAGTGCATTCTGGATATCAATAGGACTGGTTGCACGAGCAATGAAATCAGCTGGGAGTATCTGTGTCCCATCCCATGTGCCGTTATTGAGGTAAAGGAACCCAAGTCTTGCAGTGTCCAGTGTTGTGAGCTTGAGTCCTCCTTGAGTGTTGTACCAGCCGCCAGGTAACAGATACCAGGTCCCATAATCGATTCCTAGAGGATCAAAGAGGTACTCATGAGCGAATTCCAGTGTACTGCTGTTCGACACTTGCTGGATGATTGCGCCAAGTAGGACGGATGCGCCTCCACAGTAGGTCCAAGTAGTCCCGGGTTCAGAGGCCATAGGACGGTCCAGAACGAATTTCACCGCGTCGGAACTGTACATCATACCCATGAGTGTATTGGTATCCGGATCAACGTAGGGAGTTGACCATTCGTCCCAATCCAGACCGGGGGTCATTGTGAGGAGATCCTCGATTGTCATCCGGTCCTTTCGAGGGTCAGGATTGGCTATCTCGTACTCAGGGAAGAAACTAAGGACCGTTTCATTGACTCCACTAAGAAGACCCTGCTGGAGGGCAATTCCAATCAGTGTACCAGCGAAGCTCTTTGTGACAGAATGAAGGAGGTGATGGTATTGCGCAGTAAGATACTCGCTTAGATACTGCTCAAAGACGATGTATCCGTCCTTGACAATGACGATCGAGAGAACGGGATAGTCTTGGGCATCTATCAGCCGTACCATATCGTACAAGGTTTCATTGTTCATCCCGTGTTCCTGAGGCGTACTGCTTCTCCAGCCTTCCGTGGGCCAATAGTCACGAGGGGCATTCTTCTGGGACGGTGGCACGACTTCGTCTGTGCCGGACTGCCCTGACACGGTTGAAAAGGAAGACATGGTAGTGCAGAGGAACAAGATGATGAGCAGCAGAGCCACCATCCTTTGCTGTCCAGTGTTTCTTCTCAAGAGTTGATCTTACCACCCTTGATTAGAAAGTCGCCAAGTGTTCTATAACCAGCATGATTGACGCAAGTTTCATCATGTGCTGAGGGTTTAGGCTACGATTGGACCCGTCTAAGAGCACGTTGGGTGCCTGACCCACGAGATGCATGCACGGAGATATCATGTCAATATGAGGTGCCTTCGCGCATCATCAGCCTCACTGTTCTTGTGGTTGACTTGGATTCAGGCGACTCGTATTGAAATCCTCTCGTTGCCTCTCGGATGAACACGATTCCATCCTTCGTCAGACTCTCAATCCGTACTTCGACTATGATCGAGTACAGAACCGAGTGCTTTCCTATTATCCCTGTGTAAACCGAGGAATTCAAGTATTCATGGGGAGATGCTATGAAAGACTCTGACATGTCTGTACCAAGCGATACGTGGCCAGAACGTGGCCCTGGAGTTGAGAGAATAATGTGGCTCGCAGATGCCATCTTCGCGTTTTCGATAACGCTGTTGGCAATAGACATCAGAGTTCCTGACATAGCCCCCGGCGATGCTGCTACTGAGTTGCCGCTAGCGATGACCCTGTTGGGACCACGCATCATCAGTTTCCTAATCACCTTCTGGATTGTCGCCAGCTACTGGATAGCCTTTCATCGGCTGTTCTCTTACGTCGTGCAGTATGACCGCGGGCTAATCCGGGCTTGCCTTCTCTTCCTAATGTTCATAGTGCTACTCCCGTTCCCCGCTGACCTAGTAGGTAGGTATCCATCTCAGCCCTTGTCATTGATTACTGCTGCATTATTCTTTGCTGCTACGGGTGTTGCACTGGATCTCATTTGGGTGCATGCATCAAGGCGGCATCGCTTGGTAGAAAAGGAGTTGAGTGCGAGATTGATACGAGGGCTGACCCTTCAGTACCTTGTTTCACCCCTTGTGTTCATCTTCTCAATCCCCGCTTTCTTTTTCGTATTCACGTATTCTCCCTCTGCTATGCCCTTTGTGCTCATCCTTTGGTTCCTAATCCTGCCACTCCATTCCGAAATTGACCGCAAGTATAGGCAATGAGCGGGTGAAGGCCATAGGTCCCTTCTCTTGCATGAGCTTCTAAATACCAATGCATTATATTGTGTAGTCCTATCACCCAGTAGGGAACATACAGTGAGTACAGGCGAACAGTACGTACGGATATGCGGTAGAATAGGCCGCTTCACTGAAAGACTCACAGGGGTCAGTATCGTCGACGCCTATTTTGGTCCTCCAAGTCTAGCCCCGGAAAGGCAGACCGGGAGCACAGAGCCAGATATAATCCTGCAGGATATTGGTTCTCTGGTCGATAACATCGAAGGCAACATTCGAAACCGATTGAGAAGGGAGTATCTGCTCGGCGAAGCAAGCTCACTGCAGGCTGTTGTCCGATGGCTCAGTGGGACTGGGATGCCGTATGCGGAGCTTGTGAGGGATCTGTTTCATGTTGAGATGAAGCAGTTCCCCGCTGCCCTGATTGATCGACAGACTAGGTATCTGGAGGAGCTGATGGCCGAATTCCCGGGACGTGACTTGAGGGAGAAGGTCGAGATGTTCAGAAAGCAGGGAGAGGTTTCCGGTGAAGCGTTAAGGACACTGGTTGAGCATGATCTCCAGAGCCGGTCAGTTGACGTGGGCGACATGTTCCAGAAGCAGGTCTTCTCTCTGATGCATAGCCGAGTGACTGACAATGGAGTGGAATATCGAGCAGTCAGCGACAAACCATGGGGCGGATACAACTACTACAAAGGAGGCTTCAGGTCTGTGAACGAATTCAACATCGACCGTCCGGCAAATCGAGACTCGATGCTCTTATTGATCTATCACGAGTATGAGCACCACGTTTCCAACCTGTGGCGGGAGAAAGCATATGTTGGCAAGAAGTACACAGAACTGTCCATTGTTCCTCTTCACACTGGTCGCTGCATCATCTCAGAGGGTGCCGCAGACACGGCCAAGGAGTTTCTCAATGTTGATCAGACTAGTCCGAGAATGAAGGTTTACGATGCTCTCTACGCGTTGATTAGGATGGTCCACATTAATGCGGCAATCATGATGAACCGCGATGGTCGGGATTCGGAAGAGGTCGCCGACTACATATCGGAACACGGGTTGAGGACGAAGGAAATGGCTAGAGGAATGATCGACTTCATTGCACCGAGGACTAGGGATGGAAGAGTCAACCTGTGGGCTCCGTACGCCTTCACATATCACATTGGCAGAGCAGACTTTGTGTTACCAACCTTCAGAAAGGCCGAGGAGCATGACTCACTTGCTGAGTTCTACAGGACTCTTTATCTCAACCCATTCTCGGGGTCCAGCGTTACATGGTCCGAAGCATTTGATTGGCTGTAGGTTACTCCGCACCTACTCACCCTGTTTGTTGGCCGAGAGAAGCAGTAGTCTTAATTGCGTCACTTGAGACAACAACCTCGCTCGGATCATCGTCAAGCACCAATGAATACGATGCGGCAGGAGATGAACTGATGTCAGAACCCAACAAAGTGTTTACATATGGGGTATGTCTTGGTATCATAGGTTTCTTCATCGGCATATTCGCGCCTGTGGCCGGTCTCTTCGTGGGAGCTATTGTTGTTGCCCTTGGTCTATACTCTAGAAGGGTGAATCGCACCGGGGGCTTGGTCATCATCATATGGGGCCTGTTCTTGGTAGTGGTGTCGATTGGCCTTTGGTGGTACTTCGGGTCTCCAATTTGGTTTGGAGCGTTCGGATAGGTCTTGATGTGCGCTATCTTGATGGCCATGGCTTCGCTGAGACCTACTCCCTGAGTCGAAGCAAGCCATTGTCCATGATGGTCTTGGATCGACCATCGACGTATGTCAATGTGACTGTTGGTTTGCCCACGAGGAAGTCTTGATGTGTAGCAGAGTTGTTCGCCACTACACCGGGATAGTCCGTGTTGTTGCCAAAGGCCACATGGATCGCGTTGCCGACCTTCTCTGACTCGAGGAACTCTTTCACGATTCTCGCCTTTGGATTGAGACCGATGGCGAACTCACCAACATGCTTGGCCATTTCGTCAGTAGCCTGCGTCTGCTCTACCAGCTTCAAGACTTCCTTGTCTTCGCTGTCAATCTTCATCACCCGGCCGCCTTTCACATCGATTCTAATTGGCTTCTTCAGGGCTCCTGTCCCTCCGCCAAATGCTAGGTCACAAACCAGCGTTCCTTGCATTGACGTTTCCACAGGGCCTACAAGCACCTCGCCGGTTGGCAGATTCATCCACTTCATAGTCTTCCAATCTACGTAAGTATCTGAGAACCAAGTGCGACCCTTAACACCAAGAGTGAAGTCTGAACCAGCAGGAGCCGTGACTCGTACAGCTGTCACGTCCTGTAAGAGAGCGACAAGGTCCCGAGCCTCGGTCTGCATCTTGGCGTGCTGTTCCTTAGTCATAGCTAGCGCTCCGTCTGTTAGCATGTCCATTGTGATGCCCGGGCAATGCCCTAACCTCGAACGACCCTTCCTTGTTTCGAGCTTGATGATCTTGATTCTGAATGGAGTTTCCTGAGACGGTCCTCTCAAGGTGTTGACGAATATGTCCGGTTGGTTTGGACCATTGATCATTTCAACAAGGTGTTCTGGGACTGTCGTTCTGACCACGTTCTCCTGTGTAGGCAGCACAACCATCCTGGTCCACAGACCAAGCTCAAGTGCGCCCTGAGCAAAGGCTCTGCCCACTTCGCTCCGGATGTCGTCTGTCACGACTAACAGTGACTCGCCCGGCCTAGCCTCTAGGACGGCCTCAAGTCCATTTGCTGCTGCAGTCTCGGGGTCCATTTCTTACGCCTCGTCTGCGGCTGTATTCTTCCTGCTTTAGGCTCTTCCGTTGAATCTAGAACAAGAAGAACAGGCGATGTGGCAGTTGACGTGCCACTACATCCACGAATGTACCATGGCAGCCGCTACGCCTAGGTGCTCTGCGTCGAGTAGTCGCTAGTCACGGCGACGGTTATGTGAATCCTTAATTCTCCGTATTATTATCCTGGTGCAAGCGGGGAAGAGTCATGCCAGTTGCGGCAAGAACGCTTATGCTGAAGGCAGTTGGACTTGTGTTTACACTTGGTAGCCTTAATGTGATATTGGTCATCTTCTTTCCCGAAGCGTATACAGATTTCCCGATTACTCTCTTACTGATCAATCTGTTTATCGCTGTCGATTATCTTGCAAGGCCTCTCTTTTCCCCAAGCAGGAAAGACCAATATAAGACTCGTTTCTTGATGCTTTTCCTTTTTGCGATTCCATTCTTAGTCACATTACCCTACCTTGAACATACCTTCATTCTAAGGGCAATCATCCCTCCAGAAGTGACTTGGGCGTTCTGGATGCTTGGCACTCTAATGATTACACTCGGCGGAATCACATTGGATATGAGTCGGATTATCCTTGGCGGTCAAGGCTCACTGAAGATAGGCACCGAGAAAGACCACAAACTGATTACCAAAGGGCCATATCATGTTATTCGCCATCCCATCTACGCTGGAACACTATTCCTCCTCCTAGGCTATTCGCTCTCCTTTAGCAGTATTATCGGCTCAATCATCTTGATACTAATTCTCGTGCCGCTGGGTAGAAGTAGAATGGCTTTGGAAGAGAAGTTGTTGATCCAGACCTTTGGGGATGAGTATCTGAATTACATGAAACGCACAAAGCGGTTGATTCCCTTTATCTATTGATCTTCAGATTGTTTCTCACTTACAGAACCGAAGATTCAGGAAAAAGAGGGGAATGTGGTGGTTGATAGGCCACCACATACTTGAGTGTAATCTATCGGCCGCGACTCCTCGCCGCATCGTATGCCGAATCCAGCTCTCTCCCCATCTCTGCTGGAATCGCGGTCTTGCCTGTTATCTCTCCTTCTTTGCGTCGGATGAAGACGTAGAGCAGCGTGACGTAGACTATGTCAAACGTACGAAGGACCAGTGCGCTGGGGATTGCTGCAAACACGGTGAAGAACACCGTAATCAGAAGTGTGTTCAGGATATTGCCTGATGTGACGATCCATCCTATTGCTGCACCGCCCACGGCGAAGCCAATGAAGAACATGACCGCAAGCACGCCAAAACCCCATCGGACGGCGGTTTCCTTGATCATCACATCGACGAAGTTCTTGCGTACGAGCCCTGCACTCCTCTTGATACCAGCTCTCGCCCCGATCTGCTCTCCAACCATTGCAGGAATCGTGAAGTAGTTGACAAGAGCCCAAATCCAACCGATGATTCCACCTGCTGCCCTGCCGACCGCCTCTCCGCCGGCTCCTCCGACTTGCCGACCTGCCCGCTGAAGAGCTATTCTCACGATAGCCACTATGACACTCATCACCGCAAGGGCTGCCAGACCGGCAACTACTCCCAGAGATGCTTTTACACCATCTCCCAGACTAGGGTCTTTTCCTCTCATGTAGATGTAGACTATGCCCGATGTGGTACCATAGGCCAGATTGTAGAAAAAGATGGTTGTGAAGAGGTATAGAACCAAACCCGCTCCAAAGGGCAAGGCCGTTTCGACAGTCCACGGCTGATCGCCAACTAGCACTTCGATCGGTGTGAACCGGAGTATGATTGCACCGAACATGAGAGCCGAGACCAGCGTGAACACCATTGTTAGCATGGGTGGCACGAACACTCCTTTCTCATCGAGGCACGTCTGCCCTGTCAGTTTGATGATTTCACCGGCTCGTCGTATCCTGCCTCTGAAGACAGTGAACAGAAGCAGTGTTATGAAGAGAGTGAAGAGGCCAGGAATCATAATCGGCCAGTTATCGATGAGACTGCTCAGCGACAGTGTGCCAGTAGCCAGAAGCACGATCACAATACCCCAAGTCATGAGGTTCATGAAGAGCGCGCCGACATAGATGAGTACACCGCCCAGCCTTCTCGCGAGGGCCGAAGCTCCGATTGCCAGAGCTAGACTCAACAAGATCAACGCGCCGAGTGCAATCACAACCGTTGATATATGGCTTGTCAGATACGATGGCAGACCTATGCTTTGTATGAATGCCATGACCTCAGGACCATACACCAACCACAGTTCCCATAGAGAGTACATGCCAGCTGCCAAGAAAGCACCGAATACAATCACCAGAGCGGCTATGGCCTTGCCGTGACTGGGGTACTCCTTCTTGTCATAGTACTCTATCAGATCCACGTTTGCCACCAGATAGTCCTCCTAAGACTCATGCTATTTGCACCGAATAACACTGGAGCTAGTTAAACCTTAGCCCGAATCCCCACAGGACCAATCCCCTCGCTCTGGTCTTTGCAGTGTTCGTAGAGAGGCGACACCCGTCTGTCCTGGCCGCTTTGCAGAATGCCAACATATTTCAGGAGTGAATGTTGCTTATGGTTGGGTATGTCCGACAGCTTTCGCCGCGAGTCAGCTCGTTTCATCAGCAACATCAAGACGATAGTGCTTCCTGTCGATGGTAGTAAGAACGCGGATCGTGCGGCGAATGTTGCATTCGAGATTGCTGAGATGACGAGCGCAAGACTCCTCATAATCCATGTCATTGATTTGGGCACAGTTCAGCAGGTCGCTAGGGCTTCCGGCTCTGATTCCCTTATGATTCTGCAGCAATACGTGACCTATGGCAACAAGATTCTACAGGAATACAAGTCGGCTGCTCAAGGCTACAAACTGCAAGTCGAGCTTATTCTTGAAAGAGGTCAGCCCTCAGATAGGATAGTCAATCTGGCCCGGGAAACGAGAGCTGACATGATAATCATGGGTTCCCAAGGCATTGGCGGAGAGGGCAGGAGCAGAATAGGAAGCATTACCGATTTGGTCGTGCACAAAGCGGGATGCGCAGTCCTAATCATCAAGTAATGAGCTCATGACCTCTCGATTGGGTCCACTAAGATCTCGGGCTATCCGAATCCAGCTTCTGATTGATAGCATTTGTAGCCCCTGGGCCGCGTAGATATCAGCTATGTCTTGAGCAAGTCGCTCGGGTACACCGATTTCGACAAGTCCGCTGAAGAATGTCTTGGCTGCAGTCTTGACCTGCTTTCGTCCTCTTCTCATGACAACGTACGTCCTAGTCATGAGAGCTGTGCCGCCTGACAGGGCAGACAAGACAATCCTTGCGCTCATTCGGTGTCTTCTTCCTCAGCATCAAAGTCCTCGGGGGGTATTCTCTTCTTCTTTCTTGCCTCACTTCCAACCGAAGTCATGATCTCGCGGAAATCCAATGCCGAAACGTACTTCTTGGTCATCTCTAGGGCCAGGTCATCAGGTATTCCCTGCTCCTTAAGCTTGGAATAGAAACCGCCAATCGCTTCGGCCATTTTGGACGCGGACTCGGGACTGTAGAAGCTACCGATCAACCCGGTTATGAGTCTGGGTATGGCGTCATTGAGGGCTCCGAATATCTCTTTGATTTCTTCTGCATCCGTTTCGTGTTCTCGCTTTTTGTGCTCATGTCTTTCTGAGTCTTCATTGCTCATGTGAGTTGTCACCGCCATGTCCATTGACTGGTCACAGGATATAGCCATAGCGGACAGAAGTGGCCACTGGCGTGATGGTTTCGCGGTGGCTGGAATGACTTCTATGGACTAGCCAGATTGCGAATGTGGTCTACGGTTCTATGAGGGCGAAGAAGCGTGCTCTTGTGTCCTCGTCTTCAATGACCTTCAGGATGCCTCGGCCTACCAGCTCGTTGACCCTCTCTCTGATTATTCTTCGTGATGCAGTTCCTCTTTCGCTGCGCACGGCTGCAGTGATCTGACTGATGTTCAGTGGACGAGAGCCATCTAGGACTTGGACTATGCGCCAGCTTATGTCGTCCTTTTTGAGGTCCCCATACCTTGATTCAAGTCGTTCGGCGTGTGTGAATCTACCCATCAACTTGACCATGCCATCGTAGAACTCAAAACCTTCCCTGATGACTTTCGCTGACTGTGTGACCTCTTCAAGGCCTGGCCCCATTCGCTCAATCAGCGCTTCCACTCGCGCAAGCCTGCTAGATATCTCGCTAAGCCTATCTTGGACCTCGTCAAATGTGAGCTCACGGCTCGCAGGTTTCTCTGCCTTCTCCCTGTCGTGAGCATCGTCTTCTTCCTTCAAGGTCCATTCGCCCATTCTTGCGCTGTACTCTATCGCATGCTTTGAATGAGCAACAGCTGCCGACCTAATGAGCATTCTGCATTCCTCAACCACGGTCACCATATTCCTTCAGACAAGCCTAGTCAAACTTACGTTGGAATCCGAAACTCGCAATAGATTGGTTGTGCAGGATGCCCAAGACCACCCATCGGAGTGGCTTTTTGCCATACAGTTAATATGTCAGTGAACGTGCAACGCAGACCGCAGACGACGGCGTCTGTGTTGGTTCTCGTGTGGCACCTCAGTCAGAGGAGGCGGCAATATTGAACAGAAAAGTCGCTTGCACGATAATGCTTGTTCTACTCATGATACCCGTGGTTCCAGTCATTGTTGCACCATTCTCCTCAAGGGTAGTTCCAGACAAAACTGGAGTGTTCCTTCCTGACTTCGAGGCCCTAGCAAAGACCTTCGGTGAGGACATCCCTCTAGTAGTCCGGTTCTCAGAGTCCCTCTCTCAAGAGAATGTCGCCAGACTCGCTTCTTTGGGCGTAAGGTTCAGTTTCCAAGATCCCGGGCTCAGCTCAATTGGCGATCTGTACCTTCTCA
>Ga0153915_10006189_pt1 | contig 11198 bp, 8 predicted proteins | sample Opewatmetagenome_2_FD_107003 | JGI IMG/M metagenome (GOLD analysis project Ga0153915, IMG submission 107003) | Freshwater wetland microbial communities from Ohio, USA - Open water 3 Core 3 Depth 3 metaG | ecosystem: Environmental > Aquatic > Freshwater > Wetlands | place: USA: Ohio, Lake Erie...
GTTGAAGGTCAGCCGCACCACCGTCGTCAGCGCGTACCGCGATCTCGAGACGCGCGGGCTGGTCCGCGGCTACGTCGGGCGCGGCACGTTCGTGTCCGCGGCCCCTGAAGCGTCTGGCGCGCCGTTCGCGTGGCGAGGGAAAGTCGCCGCCGCGGCGGCGCGGTCGAACGACGGCGCCATCCGCGACCTGCTGCGTCATGCCGCCGATCCGGGCGTCGTGTCGGTGGCGGCAGGCACGCCGGCGCTCGAAGCCTTCCCCATCGACGCCTATCGCCGCTCGATGGATCGCGCGCTCAAGCGCGACGTCCGCCTCGCGTGGGGCCACAGCCCGACGGAAGGACTGCCGGTGCTGCGCGAAGCCATCGCGCATCGCTTCGGCGGGCAGCCGCACAACGTGCTCGTCCTCGCCGGCGCGCAGCAGGGGCTCGACCTCCTGGCGCGTTGCCTGGTCGATCCGGGCGACACGGTCGTCGTCGATCGCCCCGGCTACCTTGGCGCTCTTCATACGTTCAACGCCGCCGGTGCCCGTGTCGTCGGCTGGGACGTCATGCGCCACGACCTCGACGAGCTCGAGGATCTGATCACACGCTACCGGCCGAAGCTGATTTACACGAACCCGACGTTCCAGAATCCCACGGGCTGGACGATGCCCTTGAAGCTCCGTCGGCAGCTGCTGACCCTGGCGTCGCGACTGCGGGTGCCGATTATCGAGGACGATACCTACCGCGAACTCTTCCTCAACACTCCGCCGCCGCCGTCGCTCCATTCGATGGACACCCAGTCGGTCGTCATCCACCTCAACACGTTCTCGAAAGTGCTCGCCCCGGGCCTGCGGCTTGGCTGGCTGTCGGCGGCGCCGCCGATCATCGAGCAGCTCGCGCTCCTCAAGCAGCGTTCGGATCCGCACATGCCGAATCTGAATCAGATGATCCTCGCCGACATGATTGCGGACGGCACGTTCGACCGGCACCTCGCCAGCCTCCGCACGGAACATCGCCGCCGGCGCGACGCGATGATGGGCGCGCTCGAGCGCCACGGCGCGGCCGGCAAGCTGCAGTGGACGGTGCCGGACGGCGGGTTGTATCTGTGGTGCCGGCTGACGGGCCGGCTCAAAGCGTCGCAGGTGCAGGCACACGCGCTCGCGGAGTCCATTGCCTTCGTTCGCGGCGAGGCCTTCTATGTCGATCAGGCCGGCGAACGCGAAATCCGCATCTGCTTCTCCACCGTCCAGCCGAACCGCGCGGACGATGCGGCGAAGCGGATTATGCGGGCGGTGAATGCGGCGAAGCGGGATATCACGGCGCCGTCGCAGCTCGTGGCCATCGTGTAGTCGCAGTGCAGGGCTTTAGCCCTGCCGTGGATCGCAGGCCTAAAGGCCTGCATGGCGGCGTCGCGGTCGTAGAACGTGCCGTCGAGATCACACAGGACGGCGCGAATCATTTCATGCGCCGTGAATCGGCCGGGCGAGTGGCATCACGAGCAGCGCGTGGCCCGTCTCGACAAATCCCGCCTGCCGGCAGAGGCGCTGCGCGGCGTCATTTGACGGACTCGCCTGCACGAACAACGCGCGGATGCCTTCGGCGACGCAGTACGCCTTGACGTGCGCCAGCGCGGCCGCACCGAGGCCGCGCCGCCGGAACGGCGCACGCACGAAGAAGTCGTCCACGAACCCGCGAAGGCCGCCGTATTCCATCGCATACGCCAGCGTCAGCACGACGAAGCCCGCGAGCATCGAGTCGGATTCGAGGACCCAGATACACCCACGCTGTGGCGAGCGAATCAACTGCTCGACGGTCCGCAGCGCCGATTCCCGCGTCAGCGGGAGGTCCGCCTCCGCGTAGAACTCGATCATCAGCGCCGCCAGCGCCGGAGCGTCCGTCAATTCCGCTGCTCTCACTCGGTTGGATGTCAATGTGTGCCTATCGCGGCTGTTGGCCGGGTTCAATACGCGACTGTACCAAAAACTTTTCCGACGGCGGCCGTGGCGGCCATGGCTAACGCTCCCCAGAACGTCACCCGGCCGGCGCCAATGGCCACGCTCGCGCCGCCTGCCCGCGCCGCCAGCCCTCCCAGGAGCGCCAGGAACACGAGGCAGCCCACGGAGACAGTCGCCACCATGAACGCCGACGGGCTGAACCACGTGAGGACCAGAGGCAGAGCCGCACCCACCGCGAACGTCATTGCGGATGCGAGCGCCGCCTGAATGGGACGAGCCGTGTGCAATTCGGAGAGCCCCAGCTCGTCCCGGGCGTGGGCACCGAGCGCATCATGCTGCATCAGCTGAAGGGCGACCTTCCGGGCGAGCGACGGCTCAAGGCCTCTCTTCACGTAGATGGCCGCCAGCTCCTTGCGCTCAGCCTCTATGTCAGTCTCGAGCTCGCGACGCTCACGCGCCAGGTCGGCCGACTCCGTATCCGCCTGAGAGCTCACCGACACATATTCGCCGGCAGCCATCGACATGGCCCCGGCGACCATGCCTGCGATTCCGGCGATCAGCACCTCGCCTCGCGCCACATTCGCGGCAGCCACGCCGACCACCAGACTTGCCGTTGACACGATTCCGTCGTTCGCGCCCAGCACCGCCGCCCGCAGCCAGCCGATCCGTTCCGCGTAGTGGCGTTCAAGATGTCGGCGCATGGATTGTCATCGAGTGCTCACTCATGCGGCAGAGTTTCGAGCCGACGGCCACGAACCACCCGGCGAAGAACACCTGACACACCAGCGTCGGAACGGGCCCGATCAGCCAGGGAAACGATCCCACCACATCGGCGACAGCCGTGGCGATGCCGAGGTATGCGACAACCTTGCCATAGGCGCCGCGGGCCATCGCCAGACTCAGGATGACCGTGGCGATCGCCATGCACTCGTTGATGGCGTGCATGCCGCCGTAGTAGATGGCCACGACAAACTGCACGAGGTCGGCTGTCTCCGCACGGATGCCGTAGACCGGCCACGCCAAGCGGCCGAGGAAGATGTCCAGTACGACCAGGACCGGAATCACCACGGCGATGATTCCGCAGCCTATCGTCGCTTTAGTCCGGTCCGTGGCCTCGAGGCTCCGATAGATGGCCACCACCGCGGGAACGAGGAACATGGCCGCAAAGAACAGCACCTCGCTCTCGGCCTCGAAGATCCGCATCCGCGACAGGGCCCAAGCGAGGGTCTCCGCGCCGCCTGATGGCGGCTGACCGGCCAAAAGGTCGAGCACCGCGTGCACCAGAAACAAAATGCCGCTCGCGACGAGCGATACGCCGCCGACCTTGTAGAATCCCCTCAGCTTGTTCGGCATACGCCACGGCCGAATACAGTATGACAGTCCTGTTGTCCCGGGGAGGATCTATGAAGCACGCGATTGCGCTCCTGGCGCCTGCCCTCGTTCTTGGCATGACCGCGCCCTCCGGCGCTCAGACGGCCGACTGGGCGAAGCCGCTCGAAGCCTCGAACATGCGGATCGTCGGCCACAACGACCTGAACGGCAAAGGCAACGGCGGCGAAGGGCTCGCGCTGACCCAGTACGCCAACGGCCGGCGCGTTTTGTTCCTCGCGCACGAAAGCGCGCCGACCTGCTTCAGCGTCGTCGACGTCACGAACACGGCGAAGCCGGCGGTCATCACGCAGGTGAACACGGTCACTTCGGACATCCGCTGCAACTCGCTCGGCCTGTCGGGGACGACGCTCGTCGTCGCGCATCAGACGACGAAGATCGGGATGCCCAATGGCGGCATGCGCGTGTTCGACGTCGCGGATCCGGCGAATCCGAAAGAGATCGCGTTCTTCGACACGTCTGGCCCGCACTCGCGTGGCGTCCACTTCGTCGGCTTCGTCGACGGCCAGTACGCGTACCTCGCGACGGGCGCGAAAGACTTCGAGCCGATCAACCCGAACGACGATCAGTTCCTGATGATCGTGGACATGAAGAACCCGCGTCAGCCGAAGGAGGCCGGACGCTGGTGGCTGCCGGGAACGAGGAAGGGCGACGCGGCCCCGCCGGTGCCGCGGCTGAAGATCGACAGCGGCTACCGCATGCACACGCTGCTCGTCGATCCGAAGCGGCCGAACCGCGCATACGTTGCGTGGATTGACGGCGGCGTGATCATCCTCGACATCAGCGACAAGGCAACGCCGAAGCTCGTCGGCCGCAAGTCCGATTACCCGCCCGACACCGGCTTCACGCATACGGTGCTGCCGCTGCTCGATCGGAAGCTGATCGTGTCGTCTGAGGAAGCGAATCAGGACAAGTGCGCCGACTGGCCGAAGCGCGTCTGGACGGTCGACCTGAGCGACGAAACCAGGCCGAGCCGCATTGCGGTCTTCCCGCCGCCGGCCAACTTCGACGACCTGTGCAAGCGCGGCGCCCGCTTCGGCGCGCACAACATCCACGTCAACCGTCCGTCACCGTACTCGCGCACGCTCACGCAAACCGTTATCGGCACGTTCTTCAACGGCGGCGTGCGCGTCTATTCGATTGCCGACCCGAAGAAGCCGGCGGAGATCGGCTACCTCGTGCCGATGGCGCCACCCGGCAGCAAGGCGGGCACGATTCAGATCAACGACGTGTACGTGGACGAAAAAGGAATGATCTACGCGAACGACCGCGCCACGGGCGGTCTCTACATCATCGAGTTCACTGGCGCAGGCGGCCTGAAGTAGCGTCCGGCTTTAGCCGGACGTCGGCGTGAAGCCGGACGTCGGCCTGAAGGCGGACGCTACGGCGGGAAGAAGGCCCGAGCAGCAGCGAGTTAATCAGGATCCGTTGTCCGTCGGCGGAGACATCGAACGCGTGATACGGCGGATACGGGACGGGCGTGTCGAACAACTTCTTCACGTCCTTCACCTCGAAGTCTTTTCCGTCTCCATCGACGTCGGCCGCCATCAGCGACGTCGTCAGCGTCCCGTTCGTCGCGAGAAAGAACAGCTCCTTGCCGTCGCGGCGCCATCGCGCCTGAAAGCCTCCGCGAGCCGAGACGAGATATCTCCGGCCTGCCTTCGGGAATGTCGTCACATACAGCTCGGTGTCCTCGCCCGGTTCCTTGTAGCTGAACGCCACCCACTTGCCGTTGGGCGAAAACGCCGCCCAGTTTTCCTGCGCCTCGCTGGCGAGAAACGGATAGGGCTGGCTCTTTTTGCCGAGCGGCAGCACCCAGATGTCGTTGCCGGTTTCCTGCGTGTTGGTGACGACGAGCAGGTTTTTGCCATCCGGCGACCAGCTCACCGGCCACTGTCCCCGCTCCTCGTCGATCGCGAGCAGCGTTTCAGGCTTGCCGGCGCCGATGTCACGTCCGTACAGGTCGAGGCCGCGCGTGCGCTGCGAGTTGTAGGCGACGCGCTTGCCGTCGGGCGACCAGATGAGCCAGTTCTCGTCGGCGACGTTGGCGTCGACACGCGACTTGTGGCCGCCCTCCGCGTCCCACAGCCACAACTCGCGCAAGCCGGTCTGATCGTTCAGCACGGCGGCGGCGATCTGTCTGCGATCCGGTGACAGCTCGATGTTGCCGAAGTCGGCGAGGTCGCTGACCGTCGACAGCTTCTTCCCCGCGCGGTCGACCCACACGAGCTGCGACCGCACGATCTGCGGCGCGCGCTGCGCGCCAACCAGCGTGACAGCCGTGAGCGCGATCGCAGCGGCGGCAATCGCCAAATCACCAAATCGCGATATCACGAGATGACATGGTAGGCTTTCCGCGCATGCGTCTCAAGCGTCCGTCCGCGCCGACCATCGTCCTCGGCCTGCTCTGCCTGATGTACTTGATCACTTACATCGCGCGGCAGAACCTCGCGACGGCCGGCGGCGACATCCGGCGCGATCTCAACCTGTCGAACAGCCAGCTCGGACAGATTCTTTCAACGTTTGGCTACACATACGCGGTGTTTCAGATCCTCGGCGGCTGGATCGGCGACAAGTGGGGCGCTCGCCGGACGCTGTTTGTCTGCGGTCTCATCTGGGCGTCGGCGACGGCGCTGACGGGCATGGTCGGCAGCCTGACATCCTTATATCTGGTGCGCCTGCTGCTCGGCGTCGGCGAAGGCGCGACGTTTCCGGTGGCCACACGCGCCATGCAGAGCTGGACCCCGCCCGAGCGGCGAGGCTTCGCGCAGGGCATCACGCACGCCTTTTCGAGGGTCGGCAATGCCGTCACGCCGCCGCTCGTCGCCGCGCTCATCGGCATCGTCTCGTGGCGCGGATCGTTTGTCGCGCTCGGGATCGGCAGCGTCGCGTGGGTGTTCGCCTGGTTCTGGTATTTCCGCGACGTCCCGGCCGAGCATTCCGGCGTCACGGGCGCCGACAAGGCGACGCTGCCGAACCACGGCCAGGGCGTGACACGAAAGCGGCTGCCGACGCCGTGGGGCCGGCTGATTCGGCGCATGGCGCCGATCACGCTCGTGTACTTCTGTTACGGCTGGACGCTGTGGATGTATCTCAACTGGCTGCCGTCGTACTTCGTCCACGAGTACAACCTGAAGATCTCCGGGTCGGCGATCTTCTCGATGCTGGTGTTTCTTGCCGGCGTCGGCGGCGATTACCTCGGCGGCGTCATCAGCGATCGCATCCTCGAATCGACGAACGACCTGCGCAAGGCCCGCCGCGACTTCGTCGTCGTCAGCTTCGGCTGCTCGTTCCTGTGCATGCTGCCGGTCTTTCTCACGCACAATTTGACGCTCATCGTCATCAGCCTGGCGGCCGCGTTCTTCTGCGCCGAGCTGACGATCGGGCCGATGTGGTCGATCCCGATGGACGTCGCGCCAAGGTATTCGGGCACCGCCAGCGGCCTGATGAACACGGGGTCGGCCGTCGCCGCGGTCCTGTCGCCGCTCACCTTCGGCTACGTGGTCGACTGGACGGGCAACTGGCAGCTTCCCTTCATCGGATCGCTCGGCCTGCTGCTCGTCGGCGCCGCGATGGCGTTCACGATGCACCCCGAGCGTTCTTTCGAATCGGAAGCAGTTACGCTCGGATCCTGATCACGTACGAGCCACAGAGGCACAGAGGGCGCGGAGTGTTCTCCTTTGAAAAAGAGATCTCTGCGTGCTCTGCGCCTCTGCGGCTAGGTACGTGAGCTGAGTCCCAGTTTCAGTACGTCGGCGAGATGGAGCGCGCGGCGGCCGGTGGTTTGCGCGATCTGTTCGCGGCAGCTGAAGCCGTCGGACACGATGAGCGTGTCTGACGCGGCGGCGCGGACGGCGGGCAGGAGCACGCGCTCGCCGGCGGCGATGGAGACATCGTATTTGTGCGCGTCGAAGCCGAACGAGCCGGCCATGCCGCAGCAGCCGGCGTCGAGCGGCTGGACGTCGGCGCCCGTCTTTCGCAGCAGCGATTCTTCGTCGGTCATCTTCATCACCGCCTTGTGATGACAGTGACCGTGCAGGACGATCTTCCCCGCGACCTTCGGCGGCGCGTAGTTCGGCGCTTTCCTCTCGAGGAATTCGCTCAGCAGAAACGTCTGAGCACGCAGCTTCCCGGCCCTGGCATCGCCGGGGAACAGGTTCCGCATCTCGTCGCGGAAGACCGACGCGCAGCTCGGCTCGAGGACGACGACCGGAATGCCGGCATCGATAGGCTCAGCGAGCGACGCGAGCACCTGCCGCAGGTACTCCTTTGCCTGGTCGATGAGCCCGAAGTCGTAGAGCGGGCGCCCGCAGCACAGGCGCTTCCGCGAGATGAACACGTTGCAGCCCGCCGCCCGCAGCACGTCGTAGGCCGCACGCGTCGTGTCCGGATGGAACGAGTTGTTGAACGTGTCCACCCAGAGCAGGACGTCTCCTCCACCCGTCGGGACGTTGTTTCCGCGCGCCCACTTGCGAAAGCTCACGGGCGCCACGCGCGGAATCTCACGCTGCGGCGCGATATCGAGCAGCTTCTTTGCGATGGTGTTGAGCCCGGGCGCCTGCATCATCACGTTCGCGAGCCCGGGCGACATCGACGCGAGCTGCAGCCACTTGTCCACCATCCCGAACGCGTACGCGTGGAGCGGCCGCTGGCGGTTCTCGTAGTAGTGTGAGAGGAATTCCGCACGATATGTCGCGATGTCCACGTTCGTCGGGCACTCGCTCTTGCACGCCTTGCACGAGAGACACAGGTCGAGCGATTCCTTGACGTGGTCGTCGTTCCAGCCGCCCTGCAGCACGTCGCCCTGCAGCATCTCGAACAGCATGTGCGCGCGGCCCCGGGTGCTGTGCTCTTCCTCGAGCGTCACCATGTAGCTCGGACACATCGCGCCCGCATCGTGCTTGCGGCATTCGCCGACGCCGATGCACCGCAACGCGGCCTTCGCCATCGACCCGTTGTCGTCAGGGAACTTGAAGTGCGTCTCAGGATCCCTGGGCGCATAGCTCGCCCCGAGCCGCAGATTCATCACCGCCGGCTGGGCGTCGACGATGTTGCCCGGGTTGAGCTTGTTGGCCGGATCCCACACGGTCTTGAAGTCGCGCAACGCGGACATCAGCTCCGGCCCGAACATCTTCGGCAGCAGCGCGCTGCGCGATTTGCCGTCGCCGTGCTCGCCTGAAATCGACCCGCCGTAGCGGACGACGAGGTCCGCCGCCTCGTCGACAAAGCGGCCGTACTTACCGACGCCCGCCTCGCTCTGCAGATCGAAGCTGACCTGCATGTGGATGCAGCCGTGGCCGAAGTGCCCGTAGAACGTCGCCTGATAGTCGTACGCGTCGAGCAGCGCGCGCAGGTCGCGCAGATAGCCGCCGAGCCGCTCCGGCGCCACCGCCGCATCGTCCCAGCCTTCCCAGCGCGGCGGCTGGCCTGGAATGTTTGCCGCGGCGCGGGGACCCGACTCACGCAGCTTCCAGACCGCTTTGGTTTCCTGCGCGGTGTAGAGACGCGTCGCCGGCGCGTTCGGCGACCGCTTCAGCGTGTCGATCAGCCGCTCGGCCGTCGCGCGGGCTTCCGCCGGATCGTCATATCCGAACTCGACCAGCAGAATCCCCCGCCCCGGGGGCAGCAGCTCGAGATTTGCCGCGCCCTTGCGGCGCAGGCCGTCCACCATCGCGCCCTCGAAGCCCTCGAGGCCGATGGGCTTGAACTGGAGAATCTCGGGCACATGGTCGGCCGCTTCGAACGCGTCCTCGTAGCCGAGGCCCACGAGCGACCGATGCTGCGGGCTCTTGACGAGCGTCACCGTCGCGTCGAGGACGATGGCGCACGTGCCTTCGCTGCCGACGAGCGAGCGGGCGACATTGAAGCCGTTCTCCGGCAGGAGATCTTCGAGGTTGTAGCCGGAGACGCGACGGGGAATCTTCGGAAACCCCGCGCGGATGCGGTCCGCGTGCTTCGTCGCAATCGCGCGGAGCGTGGAGTAGATCTCGGCGCGGCGGCCGCCGGCCGCCGTAATCCGCGCGAGCTCGCTCTCGCTCGTCGGGCCGACGGTCAGCTCCGTGCCGTCGTACAGCAGCACGCGCAGTTCTTCGACGTTGTCGACCGTCTTCCCCGCCAGCAGCGAATGCGTGCCGCACGAGTTGTTGCCGATCATTCCGCCCAGCGTGCACCGGCTGTGCGTGGACGGATCCGGGCCGAATGTCAGCTTGTGCTGCTCGGCGCGATTGCGCAGCGTGTCGAGCACGAGTCCCGGCTGCACGCGGGCCACGCGTCGATCCGGATCGACCTCGAGGATCCGGTTCATGTATTTCGAGAAATCAAAGACGACGGCGACGTTGCAGCACTGGCCGGCGAGGCTCGTGCCGGCGCCGCGCGGCAGGACGGGCGCGCCGAACTGACGGCAGACCGCGAGGGCCGCCGCGACATCTTCGGCGTCGCGCGGCACGATGAGGCCAATCGGAACCTGGCGGTAGTTGGAGGCGTCGGTCGCGTACAGGGCGCGGCTGCCCGCATCGAAGCGGACCTCACCGCGAACGGCTTTTCGAAGGGCTTGTTCGATGCCGGCCGCGTTCACCGGGCTTGCGCGGTTTCGACGGCCGGAGCCAGCGACTGAAGCGCGGCCAGCACGCCGCCCTCGCGATGCGGCACGCCGGCGACACGCATGCCCATTTCCACGCCGGCGAGCGTGCCGGCGAGCATCAGGTCGTTGAAGCTGCCGAGATGGCCGATGCGGAACACGCGGCCCGAGAGCTTCGACAGGCCGATGCCGAGCGACATGTTGAACTGGTCGAGGATCACCGAGCGCAGATGGTCGGCGTTGTGGCCGTCGGGCATGAAGACCGCCGTCATCGAGTTCGAGTACTCGCGCGGATCTTCGCAGACGATCTCGAGGCCCCACGCGCGGACGGCCGCGCGCGTCGCCTCCCCGTGACGCGTATGACGCGCGAGCACGTTCGCCATCCCCTCGTCCTCGATCATCTGCAGCGCTTCGCGCAGGCCGTAGAAGAGATTCGTCGCCGGCGTGTACGGAAAGAAGCCCTTCTCGTTCTGCTTGATGATCTCTTCCCACTCGAAGTACGACTTCGGCATCTTCGAGTCTGTCCCCGCGCGGCGCGCCTTCTCGGACACGGCCACAAAGCCGAGGCCCGGCGGGACCATCAGGCCCTTCTGCGATCCGCAGACCGTGACGTCCACGCCCCACTCGTCGTGGCGGTAGTCGATCGAGGCGAGAGACGACACGGCATCCACGATGAGGAGCGCCGGATGGCCGGTGCGGTTCATCGCCTTGCGCAGGTCGGCGATCCGGCTCGTGACGCCCGTTGAGGTCTCGTTGTGGACGACGACCACGGCCTTGAGCTCGTGGGCCTTGTCCGCGGACAGCCGCGACTCGAGCTCGGCGTCCGAGGCGCCGCGCCTCCAGTTGCCGGGCACGTAGTCCACACGCAGGCCGAGGCCTTCGGCGATCTTCTTCCACGCCGCCGAAAAGTGTCCGGTCTCGAAAATCAGGACGCGGTCGCCCGGCGACAGCGTGTTGACCAGCGCCGCCTCCGATGCCCCGGAGCCGGAGCCCGGATAGATGACGACGGGCGCCTTCGTCCTGAAGACCCGCTGAAGCGCGGGAATCAACTCGAGCGTCAGCGCGGCGAATTCTGGGCCGCGATGGTCGATCGTCGGCCGCGCCATCGCGCGCAACACGCGATCGGGGACGTTGGTTGGACCTGGAATCTGAAGGAAGTGCCAGCCGGATTGATTCATGTTTATACCGGTTTCGCTTTAAGAATGCCTACCTGCACCAGCAGGCCGGTGAAATCGTACACGCTACGGTACCGCACGACCTGCTCATCGGCGACGGTCAGGAAGAGCGCCGCCGACA
>Ga0153915_10006190_pt1 | contig 11197 bp, 10 predicted proteins | sample Opewatmetagenome_2_FD_107003 | JGI IMG/M metagenome (GOLD analysis project Ga0153915, IMG submission 107003) | Freshwater wetland microbial communities from Ohio, USA - Open water 3 Core 3 Depth 3 metaG | ecosystem: Environmental > Aquatic > Freshwater > Wetlands | place: USA: Ohio, Lake Erie...
GACCGCTTTTTCCTGGGCCAGGGCCTGAAGTATGCGCGCCACGTTGATGCGCTGATAGATATCCAGGTACGGGCTGATCTCATCAAAGAAATAGAAGTCCGCGTTCCGCGCCGCAGTGGCTGCGATCGCCACGCGCTGTAGCTCTCCCCCGCTCAGGCTCGATATCTCGCGGTCCATGAGCTTGGAGATGTTCAGCCGCTCCACCAGGGCTTGAAGGGCTCCGCGCTCATCGGTTTTTTCCAATAAGCCCCGCACGAACCCCGAGTAGCTCTTGGGGATACGGTCCACGTATTGCGGCTTGTAGGATGTCTTGACTCCCTTATCCGCCACACGCTTCAGGTAGTCTCCCAGCGCCGAGCCGGCGAACCTCTGCAAAACGTCGTCCCAGGTGGCATTCTTGCCGAGATTCGGCCTCAGGATGCCGGAGAGGATGGAAATGGCCGTGGATTTTCCAATCCCGTTGGGGCCCAAAAGGCCGGTCACTCTGCCTACGGTCGGTACCGGCAAGCCGTAGAGGGCAAAACCGTTCTGTCCGTACCTGTGGACGGGGTCCTCCATCTCCTCGGGAAGATTGGTGATGGTGATCGCTCCGAAGGGGCATTTGCGAACGCATATGCCGCAGCCGACGCATAAATTCTCGGTTATGAGGGGCTTGCTGTCCACGAAGACTATTGTCTCGTCTCCAGTTCGCACGGGCGGGCAGAAGTATTCGCATTCCTTAGAGCATTTTCTGGGCTGGCAGCGATCGCGATTGATGATGGCAATCCTCATAGGCTAAACCTCAGTTGAGAAGAAGCGTCCATGTCACGAGCCAGAGATCGACGGCCATGAACTCCACATAAAACCAGTCTTTGGTCTTGAAGTCGTTCGCGTCTATCTTCAAGAATGGATATGTGTATTTCTGGATGAGATAGGTAATCAGAATTACTGACAGCAAAACGAAGTGCCAGGGAAACTGGTTGACAGACGCGGCTCCGTGGTAACATGCAAAGCCCGCCAGGACTCCCAAGACTGCCGGGTAAACCGTCTTCTTTATTCCGTCTATGCGATCCTGTCTGCGCTCGGCAGCGTTCTTCGGCTTGGCTTTGGGCGGTAATTTTGCAGCCTGTTTCACCGCAGGTGCGGCTGCAAGCTCTTGTTCTTCCTTATTGCCAGCCTTCTTTGCTTTCTTGGCCATCTAACCTTTGGATTGCATTATATGATAATAGCGTTTTGGTCCGGGAAAGCTCTGACGGAATCGAGAAAAGCCTTGTACGATCTTGTGCAATCCGTGCAAGGGTCCGGGAAAAGTCCAAGTACTATAACTTTCAAGAGCCTCTGCATGTGTACGTCGTAGCGGATGCTTCGGTATTCATCTGGGGCAAGAGGCCGGAAGGAGATCTGATCACCGTCCCGGCGGTGGAAGCGGAGCTGAAAGACCTGCGGTCCAGGTCCCTGCTCCATATCTTCGAGGCGCGGGTGGAGAGCCCGTCCTCCCATTCATTGAAGGCGGCGAAGGCGGCTGCCGGAGAGACGGGCGACATCAGAGTTCTGTCCTCTACAGACCTCGATGTGCTGGCCAAAGCCCTGGAGTATGGTGCCACTCTTGCTACCGACGACTACGCTTTGCAGAACGTAGCGCTTCACCTCGGCCTGAAGATCGAGCCCATCGGGCAGCCCAGGATTAAGAGACTGAAAAAGCATGTGCAAAGATGCGTGGGCTGCGGCAAGAGCTTTGAGGGAGAAGCATGTCCTGATTGCGGAACTCCTGCCCGGAAGAAAAAGAGGTGCTAATAGAATGAAGAACATTGAAACTTTGATGAAGAAAGCAAGTGAACTGAAAGCGGAAGGGCTGGTGGAGGGCCAGATCTCAGAAGAGCTGAATGTATCCAGCGAGACCGTGACCTGGCTACTTACTCATGCCGAGAAGTCGAGCAGCGCTCCCGGTCCCAAAGACATATCTGTGGACTGGTCGGTCATCGGCAAGAGCGCTTTCCGGCTGAGCCATATCTCTCAGGCCCTCTCCGATGTGATTTATGAGACGCTGGATGTCACTGAATGCAGCGTCGATGCTGTGGTCGGCATCGCTTTGAGCGGGCTGCCCCTGGCCAGCATGGTAGCCAATGATCTGGCGGCGGACCTGGCTGTTTACACTCCCAGCAAGCAGATGTTCTCTCAGGAAAGCAAAAAGGCGCACGGCAACCTGAGCTCCAACTTCTCGGACGTGAAGGACAAGGAGTGCATCATCATCGATGACGTTGTCACCACGGGCCGGACGCTGGAGGAGGCTGTCGAGTACCTGGACGAGCACGGAGCCAAGATCAATGCCATCGCCGTCCTCATCGACAAGAAAGGCACGGACGAGATCGCCGGAGTGCCCGTCGTCTCTCTGTTGAAGGTAATAAGGGTCAACTAAAGCGGGTTACAGGGTTAGCCATACACGCAAACCCGAAACCCAACAAAACAGCAAATCCAATAGAACATCAAACCAACAAAACAGTAAACCCAACAAGGCAGTAAATTGTGAATTCCAGAAAGTGGAGATGGATGGCCGGGCTAGATGGCCATTCATATACTCTTTCTTGGTAAATCATTTTTAAATCTATTCTCCCTTTGGCCTGTCCAGTGGCCTTTTAGCCGGCATTGTATCAGACATCCATTCAATCAGGCCATAATAAATCAAATTAATAATCTGCAGTTGTTTGTTAGTGGTGACAATATTTTCGGTAAACTCTGTCTGAACTGTAAATAAGTAACTAACTTACGAAAAATTCGTCAGGCAAAATCGCGCATAAGGGCATGATTCAAGATTAAAAAATGCTGGGTGAATCCCATGTGCATGGTTAGTTAGGGAGCATCCATTAAGCCATTGAATGTTCATGGATATTCTAACGAATCGCTGATATAACAAGTCTTTTTTTGACGATTCAGAAGATAAATCCGTCTATATCTGCTCAAATTATAAAAATTATTTTGCATTCACTAGATTATTTTTTGTATAGATACGCCGTAAAACATAAATATTGAAACAAGTAATAGTACTTAGTGGCGTTCGGATTAATGAATTCGGGTCTTCGGAAGATCATTTGAACGGATCAAGAATTCATGTTCTGGAGATTTCGATGCGGCTCACTTGGCTGAGCAAATTGCAGGTGGCGTTAGTGAAGGGAATACATGTCCGGATTATGGCATGAATTTTGAAAAATGAAAATGCCATCAGATTCAATTACAGAGGGATAAAGAATGGCTGACGAGAGGAAAAAATCAAGTAGAGAATCAAAAGGATCGATGACCGTACAGGAAGCCGGCAGAAAAGGCGGCCAGAGAACGGCCCAAACGCACGGCAAAGAATTTTATGAGGAGATCGGCCACAAAGGCGGTCAGAGAGTTAAAGAGCTTATCGAAGAAGGAAAGAGAGCCAAGGGATTGCAGTTGGACAAATAGCTATCAATTATCGAAAGAGAAGGGCCGTTCGGCCCGGCTTTCTTGCAGAAAACCATTGCAGTCATCCATCATATTAATCCGTCATTCCTGATGGGACGTCTGCGGCTTCCAGCCACCGGAAAATAGCTAAACGGTGACTGGAAGGCTAATGGGCAGTGCTTTTTCCAATTCCATCCGCTATCTCCTGCACGGTCCTGTCGCTCAGGACGGATCTCGGCTCAGTTTCGAGGATATCGCCGGCAATGTCGGCCAGCTCATCCTTCATCTTGATAAGAATCCATCCTCTTGTTGTGCGCGTTAAGGCAAAGCCGCCCTTCAGCTTTTTGCCCTCCAGCCAGAAGGATGCATGACCATTTTCCAGCGCTTCGGCCAGCGGCACCTCTCGACCATCCTTCTCGGTGAGATTGCGATAGGGGCCCGTATCCCAAACGATCACGGCACCTGCGCCATATTCTCCCTTTGGAATCACGCCTTCAAAGGAGGCATACTCCAGCGGATGATCCTCTGTTTCGATCGCCAGGCGCTTGTCTTTGGGATTCATGGAAGGCCCTTTGGGAACAGCCCAGGACTTGAGAACGCCGTCCTCTTCCAGCCGCAGGTCGTAGTGAAGATTGCGGGCTTCGTGCTTTTGTACGACGAAAATCCGGCGATCCGCTTCTGCTTTGCTGCCCGCGGGTTCGGATGTGATGCCAAAGTTCCTCTTCTTGCGATAGTCTGCTAATCGATCTTCATCCACGAACATCACCATTCATTATTTCTCACACTCCACATTATTTCTCATTTTAAGCTTAAAGATGTTTCACAAAATCTGTTTATTCTTGATCCTGTATTCCCGATGACAAAGGCCGGGGGGATGCAATGCCATAGTTTATTAACTTAAAATAATAATATTATATGCGGAGTGAATACCCTTGCAGCCGCATCATCATGAGACAACCAGGGAACCTGCACAGGGGCAGGATGCAAAGGAGATTGCAGGGACGGCTTCGAGCGAACCTGCGGGCGGAAGATCGTCCGCACGCCACCAGGGGCGTGAAGGCCATAAAGCAATGCGGCAGGACTTCCGCAAGCGGTTGGTCGTCTCCTTAATTCTGACCGTGCCGGTACTGCTGCTTTCGCATCATGTGCAGCAGTTTTTTGGATTCAGTCTTCAGTTTCAGGGTTCAAGAATTCTGCTCTTTCTGCTGGCCTCTGTGATTTATTTCTACGGTGGCTATCCGTTCTTCTCGGGAATCAGGGAGGAGACCGGCAAGAGACAGCCGGGAATGATGACACTGGTGGCTGTGGCAATAACCGTGGCATATCTCTACAGCTCTGCGGTTGTCTTTGGTTTATCCGGCATGGACTTCTTCTGGGAGCTGGCGACGCTTATCGATATCATGCTGCTGGGCCACTGGATCGAGATGAGATCGATTATGGGAGTCTCGCGGTCTCTGGAGGAGCTGGCCAGGATTCTTCCCTCTGACGCCCACTTGATCGTGACCGAAGGCGGCGGGGAGCGACTGGTTGATGTGGCGGACCTGAAGCCCGGTGACAGGGTCCTGGTCAAGCCCGGTGAGAAGATTCCAGTGGACGGAAAGGTTCTGCAGGGAGAAACAGACGTAAACGAGGCCATGCTCACCGGGGAATCGAGGCCGGTGATCAGGAAGGCAGGCGATGAGGTCATCGGCGGATCGATCAACGGCTCCGGGTCGGTGGTCGTCGTTGTCAAGAAGATCGGCCTAGACACCTACCTAAGCCAGGTGATCCGGCTGGTGAAGCAGGCTCAGGAAAGCCGGTCCCAGACTCAGAACCTGGCAGACAGGGCCGCGTTTGCTCTCACCGTCGTCGCCCTGGCCGCAGGGAGCCTGACACTTGGGGCGTGGCTCGCCTCGGGCATGGATTTCTCATTCGCCGTGGAGAGAGCGGTAACGGTGATGGTAACAGCCTGCCCCCATGCCCTTGGGCTGGCGATTCCCCTGGTTGTGGCAGTTTCCACATCCATTGCCGCAAGGTCGGGCTTGCTCATCCGCGATCGAGGGGCCTTTGAGAACGCCAGAGGCATTCAGGCAGTGATCTTCGACAAGACCGGCACACTCACACAGGGCCGCTTCGGGGTAACGGACATCGTCCCTCTTGCCGATGAGAGCGAAGATGAAATCGTAAGGCTGGCATCGTCTCTGGAGGCCGTGGCCGAGCACCCGATTGCTCGCGCCGTGCTGGAGGCGGCAAGGGAGAAAGGAATCAAACCGTCTGCAGTTGAGAGATTTCGCCTGATCTCCGGCGCTGGAATCGAGGGCAGAATCGAAGGAGAAGAACAGGATCTGAAGATCGTGAGTCCGGGCTATCTTCGGGAGAACGGCATCGCCCTTTCCCATAAAATATCGGAGGCACTGGAGGGCCTGAAGCGGCAGGGAAAGACGGTCGTCATCCTGCTTGATGGCAGAGAGCCAATCGGCGCTCTGGCTTTGGCGGATGAGGTGCGGTCGGAGTCCAGAGAGGCGGTGCAGCGCCTCAAGTCTATGGGCATTCGGTGCATGATGCTCACCGGGGACAACAAATTCGTTGCCGAGGCGGTGGCAGTCCAGCTCGGTCTGGATGAGTTCTTCGCCGAAGTGTTGCCCCACGAGAAGGCAGAGGCGATAGAAAAGGTGCAGAAAAGCTACGTAGTCGCAATGGTTGGAGACGGCGTGAACGATGCTCCCGCCCTGGCCAAGGCGGATGTCGGAATCGCCATCGGAGCCGGGACCGATGTGGCCATCGAGACGGCGGGCATCGTGCTGGTGCGAAACGATCCCCGCGATGTGGTGAACATCATCGAGCTGTCCCGCCGGACGTATTCCAAGATGCTGCAAAACCTGGTCTGGGCCACGGGCTACAACGTGTTCGCCATTCCCCTGGCGGCAGGTGTGCTTTACTCCTTGGGAATTTTGCTAAGTCCGGCTGCGGGTGCGCTGCTCATGAGCCTGTCCACGGTAATTGTGGCGGTGAATGCGAGGACGCTGAGGATGTGATTTTAAGATGTTTTTGCTGCAGTTATTGGTTTTGGTCTTTCAAGAACCATTTGATTTTTCTCTGCAGTCCGACTCCTTTTTGTAGTTGAAATTTTATTATTCTTCGGACTCATTCAACAAACCATAGGAAGGTGAAAAGGAAGTGCATCTCGCCGAATTGAATCTCTGGAGCTTCAGGAAATATGGTATTGTTGGCACTACCTTCGAGACATCAGAGCCTGGTGCGTCGATTCAATTTGTCGATGGGCTAAACGTTCTGATCGGCGAGAACGATTCAGGAAAATCTGCGATTATTGACGCCATCCGTTACGCTCTCGGCACCCAAAGCAATGAGTAGGTTCATATTGAGGAATTAGATTTTCATTCTGAGGGGGCGGACCGAGCGCAAGATCTAAAAATTGAGTGCATGTTTCGTGGTTTTATTGCAGGACATGAGGATAAATTGAGAAAAAATGGTTGGATGATTCGCACGGTATCAGAGCTGATTGATAGGAGTCGCGGCGCATCATGACGTTTCTAGGACAAATAGTGTCGAGAAAAATTATGCTCTTTGCAGATATGCGTGTGTATTGTTAGAATAAAGTGATCTCCAAATGTCGCTAAAAGAACTCAAGGCCCAGATTGCTCTTGGTGAAGACAGCCACCGCCAGTTCAAGCAGGATATCACCAATGCCGATTCCCTGGCGGCTGAGATGGTTGCCTTCGCCAATTCCGAAGGCGGAACGATCTTTATCGGAGTGGCCGACGACGGCACGTTGCCTGGGCTGAGCAAAGCCGACGTGGCGCGGCTCAATCAGCTGATCAGCAACGCCGCTTCGCAGAACGTGCGCAGTCCGTTGACAGTGCAGACCGAGAACGTGGCTGTGAGAAAGGGCCGCGTTGTCATCATGCTCACCATTCCCAAAGGGCTGGACAAACCCTATTTCGATCGCAATGGCGTGATCTGGCTTAAAAGCGGAGCCGACAAGCGGCGAGTCAACTCAAAGGAAGAACTGCGGCGACTGTTTCAGATGTCTGACCAGTTTCATGCTGACCAACTGCCCACGCGAGCCGGAATAGACAAGCTGGATAAATTACGCTTCCGGGATTTTCTGCGCGATGTGTACAAGCTTGATTATCCCGAATCCCAGGCAGATCTGCTGCGTCTGCTGCAAAACATGGATCTAGCCACCGATGACGGCATGTTGAATTTGGCGGGAGTGCTCCTCTTTGCGGAACGCCCGGAGTGGATCAAGCCCCTGTTTATAGTCAAAGCCATTCGCTATCCAGGCAATGAAATTCATTCAACTGAATACCTGGATACACAGGATTTTTCCGGGCCGCTTCAAAAGATATTCGATGACTCACTTGCATTCATCATGCGCAACTTGCACAGACTGCAAGCTGGACAAGGGGTGAACGCTCCTGGTATTCCTGAAATCCCGCCTTCCGTTTTTGAAGAGTTGCTGGTAAATGCATTGATCCACCGAGACCACAAGCTATTTACAATAATACGCATTATCCGAGTTCATGCCGCCGAATGATTTCGGGCAAAGATGCCATATGATCTACTTCCCCACCAAAGAGAATCTGGACTCCTGGAAGGCTTTAGCTCATGAGGCAAAGCTCCCGCTATCCAAGTGGATCATAGCAATTGTCGAAGAATCATTGGAATCTCCGAGCGATGAGCAGCCCGCGAGCCAAGACATTCAGTCTTTGAGGAAGGAGAACATCGGGCTGCGAAAAGAAAAAGAGATCCTGCAGAAATCTCTCTCGGAGCGCGAAACGGAACTCTTCAAGCTGCGATATGGCCCTGCCATGAATAGCAGGGTGGGCAGATTGGAGCTGGACAGCCGCCTCATAGCCCTCCTGCAGGATGGCTGCGTCTGGACCCGGCAGGATATCCTTGAAGCCCTGGAGGTCGATTCAAGGGACGTTGAGGCCCTCCAGACTATCACGGCCCTCATGCAGAGGCTTGAGGAAGTAGGCGTTGTCATCGAAGGTGCACGGGGATGGAAATGGAAAAAGAGTTAGAGGAATACCGCAGGCATCTGGAGCTCCGAAACTTCTCGCCCAGCACCATCACTGTCCTGTATTATTTGGTTCGCAGATATATGGCATTCTGCGCTGCTCGGGGATCGAATCCTTCCGAGGCAAGGGATGAGGATCTAATGGAATATCTGGCCGAACTTCGGGCACAAAATATGCGGCCCGTCTGCATCCGCAAAACATTCTCTGGGATCTCGGGCTATTTCAAATGGCTGCAACGACAAAATAAGATTGTGCAGAATCCCATCCCTGCGATGCAGGAAGTTTATCTCAGGGAATATAAGCCGGATAATCGACCGAGGCAGATTATCAGCATTCGGGATGCCGCCAGAATGATCTCGGCTACCATGAGGGTGCGGGACCGTGCAATACTATATCTCCTATTCACTACCGGCATAAGGCGAAATGAACTCGTGACGTTGGATGTGGAGGATGTGGATTTCGAAAAGATGGAGGTCCATCTAAAGCCCACAGCCAAGAGGAGCAACAAAACAGTTTTCCTGACGCCGGAGTGCGCCCGCACCATAAAGAAGTGGCTAAAGGTCCGGGAGGGAATGAGGACCAAATCCCCTGCACTTTTCATCAGCAGCAAGAACTTGAGGCTGAGTCCCTCCGGCGTAGACGTTAAAGTAGCCGAGGCGGGCGAGCGCGTGGGGCTGCACGATCCCAAGAGCCTCCGCCTGGAAGACAAGTTCACCCCCCACTGTTGCCGCCACTGGCTTGTTACACATCTCCTCCGCGCCGGCATGAGGCGGGAATATGTGAAGTGGCTAAGAGGAGATGTGATGAAAGAGGCTATCGATATCTATTTCCACATAGACCCGGAGGATGTCAGGAAAGAATACCTCGCATATGTTCCGCAGCTTGGCGTCTAGAACCGGCTTCATCTTACTTTTTGTTTTTTGCTATTAGGCCCGATTTTGGCAGAGCAATTCAGAGATAAGCAGGATAAAATCAATATCTTACGACTTGGAAAAATAGGAGAATGATAGTGATGCTGATGATCTTTTCGAGTGGAAACATATATAGTTCATACGAATATACAATAATTGGCGAAGGAGAATCTTGGTTCCATCTTTAGAAAATGGGGCGTCCGGCGATGGGACCTGCAGGCATTAAATGATATGGAGAAATTACCAAGTATGAGCCTGTAGCGCAGCATTTCTATGATATTATATTTGGATCTTTTGAAATGGAATTGACTTTGTTGTGCTCCTGCAATGATATCAAGGTCTCCATGTGGATTGCAGCCACCTTCCCATGTGGCATGCTCAAAAAAAAGGTTTCTAAGCTAATCGCTCAGCTTGCTTGAGGATAAGCCCATATCCCCTTGTAAGGAACCCCTAGCCATTTTTCGAAATACTCCTTATGAATTGCCTCCGGGTCAAGGTCCTTGAGCTGCCCTGGATAGAACCACTTTGCCAGATACTGCGCTCCGATAAATCCTCTCACGGCCTCAATCAGGTAGGCATCAATAACATATATCCTGCTATTCATTGCGGCGTCAGTGCCATTTAAGCCCGGACGCACCTTCGCAGCCTCAATGTACTTGGTTGAGTTCTCATTGTCTGTCTTCATGTATCCCGTGAAATAATCAAAGGCCGGAAAAATAATAACCTGGGGATTCTCTTTCAAAACCCATTCAGAGTCCACAGTCGGATAGCGGAGGGATGAATTTGCATCTGGATTGAGGTTCTCTGCGATGTTAATTCCGCCTGCCATAATAATCACATCATTCATTCCTGATGCCTTGGAGCCGGTCATCCACGGCGTATCCGACCATTCACCATATACTCTTACCTTCGGATCGATCGCTTTGACGTGGTCATTCAAGTTATTGATGAAGCCTTGCTTCCAGGTGACGAACTCTTGGGCACGCTTCTCTTCCTCAGGCCCAAGCATCTCGGCCAGGATGGATAGATCATGATCGAATGTGTTCTGCTGATTGAACGGCAAACAGACGACCTTAATTCCTAGCGGCGAGAGCTTCTCGTCAACCTTCTTTTGATAGGCAGGCTGCACGATTGCCGCATCAGGTTTTAGCTCAATGATCTTTTCAAAATCCGGTTCCTTGTAAGTACCGATGATGGGCTTGTCTCCTATTCCCGGCAAATAAGAATACTGGGCCTTTGAGCCCTTTTCAACACCCACGATCTTATCCTGTGCTCCTAGAATATAGAGTGGCTCATATGACCAAGCTACAATGGGAATAATCTTTTCCAAGGGCTTGTCAATGGTTATCGTTCTGTTCGTCGAATCTTCAATGGTTTTAGGGAAGCCATCTGCTCCCAGTACTGGCAGCACAACCATCGATAGGCTCAGCGCCAGCACGAGAATACGCTTCATGTATCTCATTCACGTCCCCTCCTGAAAACCCAATGCAGGGTTCTTGGTTATGATGTAATTAGCCGCATATTTAATGATATGTATGCTTGAATCAGTAATACCAAATAATATAATTTTGGCCAAGTTTGGTTTGCAGGAATTCAAAGAACCCAAAATAGAGGACACAAGCGTTTATCCAAGTTTGCTTAGAGATTGCGGGCGCTCACATCATCCTGATCCTCTTTTTCCAGCCCAAATCCTATAAGCACAAAGCTCAAAACGGACAGAGAGATGCAAATTCCCGGCGGCACAATCTAGAAATCGAGTGATTTCTCGATTCTTCCAAGGCCATCATGATGCTCATTTGACTGTTACCTGTGATGTTTAAAGCAATTACCACTCACATCATAAAATTGATGCGTATAGTC
>Ga0153915_10006191_pt1 | contig 11194 bp, 10 predicted proteins | sample Opewatmetagenome_2_FD_107003 | JGI IMG/M metagenome (GOLD analysis project Ga0153915, IMG submission 107003) | Freshwater wetland microbial communities from Ohio, USA - Open water 3 Core 3 Depth 3 metaG | ecosystem: Environmental > Aquatic > Freshwater > Wetlands | place: USA: Ohio, Lake Erie...
GGGAATGTCTTATTCATTGAGTATCTTATTCAGTTTATTGAGTTTGCGTCTTCGCGCCTCAAGGACATAATTGAAGAGGTATCCTGTATATTGAATATATTTTTTCGGAGACAGGGCATTGACCTTGAGATAAGAGAGGATGTCATCATAGATCTTTTGAAATTCTTTTTCCGGATACTTAATCTGATTCATGTATGTGATCTTGCCCTTGGAGATATCTTCTTCAATGTCGTAAAGATCATCAAGACAGGAAAGAAAATGAGCCGTTTTAAGGCGTGCATTAAGGAAAGATTCCGGGAGATTGTTTATCATAATGTAGGAATCCATGAGCATGCTGCATTCCACCTTTTGAGAGATCATGTCCTGGGCCGTTTCCCTGGTCGGCTTTGCCGATTGGGCATGATGTGTCTTTTCGAGGATGGAATAATAATTGGGAAAAAGTTCAGGAGGCGCCGATTTTCTGATCGTTTTCCTGAGATGATAATACAAATGAAATTCCGGATCTTTTAAAAGTTCTTCCGAGGGATCCATGCTGAAGAGTTCCTGCGGCGAAAAGAGACTATCATCAAGCAGATCATCATAAATCCTTTTCAAAAATGAAAGGAGTGCGGACCGCATCTTGGCAGCTTTGTCAACCGGAATCTGATAAGCCTCAAAAAGGCTTAAGTGTTCCAAAAGAAGCAAAACCGCCATCTTGTTAAACCGGAAATAGACATCAAATGGTTTCCGGACGGAGTAGATGAAATCAAGGTATGTTTTCGGAATGAACCGATCAAATGCCTTGTCACAGACAAGAAAGCTTTCTTTCCAGAAATCGGGTTTGTTAAAAAAAACATCCTTGTAATAGAGCTGCAAGTCGCCTTGCGCAACGGCCTTGGAAAGAAATTTGTCTCGAATATTTTTTAAAAACAGTCGTCCTGTTTTGCAGGCAGAGAGATAAATGATTAAAAGTTTTAGTCTGTTCATCATTAATTCGGAAAATAATCTAGAATTTTATCAATATGTTTTTTAGCCATGAAGGTCTTCAATCTTTTATAACCTGCTTTTTTAGCGCATAATCCGAAGCACATGGGATCATCACAGGATAAGCCTCTATGAGGCGAGGGGTAACTGAAGGCATGTCCCCTGCAGCCATAGCATATCTTGAGGTCCTTGCTGTATTGACATTCGCCGCATTTGCCTGTGAGTTCAAGGTAGAGATTTCTGGTCGTTCTCAGTACCGATGAATCTTGAAGCGCTCCGGATATATTGTTGTCAAAGATATTGCCGATCCTGACGGGAACCCCTGAGCAGATGCTCAAGTTCCCTTCCAGGTCGACAAAAATTCCTTTTCCTCTTGTCAGTTTGTCGCAGGATATGGGAAAGACGCTCCCGAATGGGGGTTCCCACATATCGGAATTCTTTAAGTCATCATGAGGGATATGATAAAGCATGGAGAGGTGATTCAGGGAAAGATTGTATATGTCCCGGACATAATCAAATGAATCGATCTTAAGCGACGGATAGTTTTTGATACAGGCCCCGGATATAACGGGTGTTTCGACAAAGGGGATATATTGATTGGATAGACACGCCTTCCAGAAGTCAAGAAGATCACCCCGATTGATCCCGGTATAGAGGAACTCGGCAATGACGGTGGTTTTGGCAAAATCCTTTCTAAGGGATTGCACATTGTCCCAGCTTGCCTTGATCCTCGAATAGGCATTTTTGGCCTTCATTAAACGGTTAACCGATCTTTCGCCGCCCCAGTCTTTCATAAAAAGGATGCCTTGATGTTCAAAGAGGGTGCGAAATACCTTTTGATTAAGATTCAATCCTGAAGTGCACAGGCATATGCGGATGTCCTTTTCCTTTGATGCCCAGGCGATCAGTTCCATGAGCAGGAGATTGCCTTCTTCCATATCCCATAACAGAGGTTCCTTGCCGTAGATCGTCAGCACTTCCAATCCCAGGGTTTTCAGGATGAGGATTATTTCTTTCAATCGCGACAGCTCGTTTTTAAGATTAATGTCTTTACCTTGTTGTTTTTCAATATGCGGGCCGGCAGGCAATGGGCAGGTGATGCATGCACCCTCACACCTTGAGGTAATCATCAGTTCGGCATATTTAATGATTGAGGAGGCGTTGGTGACCTTATGGCCTACAGAGATGTCAAAACCCCAGGGGGATGATTGGCTGGGCCTGCTCAATAATTCCATTATTGATTTCCTGATGCCTTAAGAAAAAGAAAGTCGCGGTAATTTTTTTCCATGATTGCGCCGATGGACGGCGCCCTGAGATATTCCTCGTTTCCATCTAATGTGTAATGCCAATCTCTGTCTTGGAGATAATTCCTGAATTCAAAGATGTTGGAATATACAGGGCATTCCCCGGCATAAGATGCGGCGCTCCAGTCTTGCAAAGAGTCTGCGACTAATTCTTGGATATTGCCTTTGTTGACATTATGTTTTGCATAATGAAAAAAGGGACAGTTTTTAATGTTTCCGTAGACATCAAAAAAGATTAATCCCCGGCATTTTTCCTGACAGAGTTCCTGCATGTAGATCTCCTGATTTTCAATGATCTCTTTTTTTCTTTTCTCCATCAAATAATATGTGGCGCCGGAGGGGATCAGTTCGGGATTTGCCTTCTCACCCACGGGAAGATATTCCAGATAGCGGCCGATGATAGCGCCTTTTGTTTTAAGGGTGCGAATAAATTCGCGGCTGAGTACATTTTCAGCGTTTTGTTCCGTTATGACGGATAAAAATCCCCAGGGGATATCATATTGATTGAGATGTTTTATGGCATTAAGAATTTCCTGGTAACTCCCCGGGTATTTGAGTGAGTCGTGAAGCCCTTCCGTATCTCCATTAATGCTCAGCATGGGAATAAGATTGGGAGAAAGAGATAGATTATAGGCTGTCTCTTCACTCATCAGACTGCCGTTTGTAAAGAAAAAAAAGATCAAATCAGGATATTGCGACGCCATGGAAAAAATTCTTTGATCAAGCAAAGGTTCGCCGCCGGTTAAAAAGACATATTTATAATGAAGGTAAGAAAATCGCAGGATCTTTTTCAAGACATGATCCTCCATATCCGTATTATCTCTTGAGACGGAATAACAGTGGGGACAGGCATGATTGCATCTTTTTGTTGTCTCGATGATAATGGAGCTGCCTCGTCCGTCCTTATCTATTTTTCTTGAATGAACCCTTAAGAGAGAGAGGATAAAATGGGTCTTTGTTTTGACATTGTCTGTAAGCCGGGCGATCTTTTTTAGGTCGGAGATAAAGGCATCGAGGTTGATGTGTGATGTGTGATTCGAGGAGCATAGATAATCATGAATCGTATTTTCATTAAATTGACCGCAGACTTCTCTTATAGAATCAAGAATATTATTTTTAGTGAAAGCCATTTTAAAAACTTAAATTTCCCAAAGAAGGCCCTTAACTATAATCTTACGACAACATGTTGTCAGAAAAAATTGCAATTACTTGAATAACTGAACAGTCCAAAGTTCTGTCATTCCCGCGAAGGCGGGAATCCTCCATCCTGTCATTCCCGCGAAGGCGGGAATCCATGACTTATTAATTTTTCTGGATTCCCGCCTTCGCGGGAATGACAGAAGTAGAGCGGGAATGACGGTTCATAAAAATGAACTACCTCGCAGCAGAGCTGCGAGGTATCAAAACCGTATTTTCACGTTATCGCAGCAGAGCTGCGGGGAATTAAACCCGCAGAGATTAAAAATCAGAATATTATAAAGAACGTTAGACTCTCAAGATGATAAAAAATCCCTTTTTTATAGTCGGAGTCTAGGTGATTCAGCCTTGTGTGTCAAGGATAAAACTGCCTCAATATCTGGTGTCTCCACATAGCCTTCTCCTCGCATGGTTGAATTCAAGAGACACATATGCATCGAACCAGGAATGCCGCCGGCCCGCCATCGAGACTGTGCCGCAATAGGAATAATTGTCATTCCGGACGTATGTGAGGAATCTCAAATTGTTCATATCATTAAACATCAAGATTTCTCCCTCTTCAGTCTATACTCCTGACTAATTACATTTTATCAATATTTTCACTCGACCCCTCGACCCCTGGAATCCTTGAATCCTTATCATCGATCAACTAATTTGAAGATGATCCTAATTATCATTGATGTTGGAAGGGGAAAGACCTTGCCCTTTATGCCTGTCCAGAAATCCTATCCACCCGACATTGACATTCATCGACCCTGAGTCCTCCTCCACCCTCCCCTTCATAACATATGGTCTGGATGCGTTAAGCATGTGGCAGTAACGGTGATAGACCTTCGGAAAAAAGACCGTCTCATAAATGCCGGTAGTGTCTTCAAAGGAGATGAACTTCATGGGATCGCCCTCCTTCGTGAGCACGGTCTTCCCTGTCACAAGCCACCCGATAAGCGTTACCTGCCTGCCTACATGTTCCGGCAGGTCTTCGGCAAGGACATAATGCATCTTCTTCAATATGTCACGATAGAGATCCAGTGGATGGATTGACAGGAGAAGACCCAGTGCCTCTGATTCATTTTTTAGCATGACCTGTCTCGTGTAATGATCCTTGCAGCAGGCAGGCCCTCCTGCTGCGAGAGGCATTACAGCATGATCGAAAAGGGACGGCTCCCCTGCCTCCTCTTTTTTACTGAAGTATTGCAGGGCCTTCCATAGAAGGTCCGGCCTTTTAATACCCATGCTTATACTATCAAAACAACCTGCCTTTATCAGTTGTCTCGCATCCTGCATGTGGATATCCCGGCATATCCTGTTCATGAACTCATCAATGGAGGCGAAAGGGCCGTTCCTTTTACGTTCATACATTACGGCCTCCAGGGCATCACGGGAAAGTTCTTTTATCTGCATCAGGCCCACACGGATATCCCTGTCCCTGCCCGTATATTTGATCTCGCTCATGTTGATATCCGGCGGGAGTATCTTAAGCCCCATGCGCCTTGCCTCAGAGATATAGCCGAAGGTGGAATAATATCCGCCGCCGTTGGATATGACCGCGGCCATGAACTCGGCGGGATAATGGGCCCTTAAATAGGCGGACTTGTAGGCAACCATTGTATAGCTGGCGGAATGGGGCTTGCAGAAGCTGTAGCCGTCGAATCCCATCATCATCCCCCATACATCCTCGATCACATCCATGCCGCAACCCCTGTCCATCGCGCCCCTGATAAACCTCTCATGAAAATCCCGGAGCCTCTTTTCCCTATTCTTCTTGGTGACTACTTTTCTCAGGACATCTGCCTCAGCCGCTTCAAACCCCGCCATGTATATGGCCGCCTGGCTCAACTGTTCCTGGAAGACCATGACGCCCAAGGTCTCTTCGAGCACAGGCGCAAGCAAAGGATGAATATGCCCCCAGGTACCTCCGTGGAGTCTTGACACCCATGTCTTTATGCTCCGGTTGGACGCAGGTCTTATTATGGATGTCACCACCACATTGAGGTGAAAATGGTCAAGCCTCAGGTATTCTTCAAGCGTGAAACCGCTCGCAACCTTTGTAAGGACCTGTCTTGTGGCAGGGCTTTCAAAATAAAATACGCCGAAGGTGTCGCCCCGGTAAAATATCTCCACTGTCTTTCGATCATTAATCGGGCTCCATCCGGGGCAATCAATATGGATGCTGTGATTTTTCTCCGCCAGTTCCAGGGCATCCCTTATAACAGCCAGGCTCCTGTTGCCCAGGATATCTATCTTGACCAGCCCGGCCTCCTCCACGGAATCCTTTTCCCACTGAAGGACCTGAGCCCCGTTTGCCGATATCTCCACAGGACAATAGCGGCGGATCTCATCAGGGACGATCACCACGCCGCCGCAGTGGACGGAGAGATGATTGAAATGCGCCTCAAGCCGGACCGCCGTGTCAATGATCTCATCCCACTGTCTGTTGAATTCCACGCCCCTCATCTTGGGATGATCTTTGAGGTCATTCAGGATGTCCTTCAACCGCCAGTTGAACCCTATCCTTTCCGTTACGCGGCTTATCTCCTGTTCCGTCAATCCATAGACCTTTGCAACCTCCCTTATGGCGGACCTTGCCCCGAATGTATTGTGATTGGCCACCATTGCCGCCCTCAGGTTTCCGTGCCTTGCAAAGATATAGTCAAGAATCTGTTCACGTTCATCCCAGGCAAAGTCTATGTCGATGTCCGGCGGGTCCATGCGTCCGGGGTTTAAAAAACGCTCGAAAAAGAGGTTGTGTTTTATGGGGTCCACATCCGTTATGCCGAGGGCGTATGACACTATGGATGCCGCGGCGCTCCCCCTCCCGCATGAGCGTGATGCCTTTTCGGCAATATCTGCCGTCACCAGGAAATAGTGGCTGAAATTCTTAGCCCTTATGATCCCCATCTCGTATTCCACGCGATCCCTGACCGCCACGGTGATCTCCCCGTATCTCCTCCTGCACCCTTCCATTGTCTTTTGATACAGGCGATCAAAGGCGCCACTGTCGGTCATCCCTTCAAAATCCGGAAACGTAAGCCCGAAGATATCCCAGTCCTTCAGACATCTGTCCGCGACCTTCATAGTGTTTTCAACCGCGTCAGGGGCATGTGGAAACTGATCAGTCATGGATTGGGGTGTGTTCAGAAAATTATGTTCCCGGCATGTGTCCTCCGGGCGCAGGCGGGAGAGCTTGGTGTTCAGGTCCACGGCCCTCAGTATCCCGTGGAGACGGAACTGGTCTTTAGAGGTCATATAGACCCTGTTGGTTGCAAGTGGCGGTATGCCGCTTGAGCGGGAAAAGGCAAGACACCTGTGCATATTGTATCCCGGCGACATCTCCACAAAGAGGTCTTCAGTCGAGTCTCTTCTAAGGGTTTTGAGGAGGCTGAAATCATCGGAGATAATAATGAGCCCTTCCCTCTTCTCCCTGATGGTCTTTATCAGGTCAAATTCCTTACGGCAATTCCGGTCCGAAAGAATCCTGCAAAGGTTCGCGTATCCCGTACGACTGCGGACAAGGAGCACGGCCCTGTGGCAGCCCGCAGCAACCTCGCTCCCCGCGATGGGTCTGATGCCCGCGTCCCTGGCCGCTTCGAGGAAGAACATAAGGCCGTATAATCCGTTAGTATCGGTAAGGGCGAGGCTGTCCATGCCCATATCCCTGGCGGAGAGGCAGAGCTCTTCAATAGAGCCAATGCCCCAGCCCCTGGAATAATGGGAGTGGATGTTAAGATGGATGAAATCCATTAAGAAGCACCTCGTTGACTATAAAATTTAGACATGTATTAATTTCTAAGATAGGCGTAGCGGCGCAAGGCGCAAGGCACAGGGCGCAAGGGAAAAAGATGAAAGACATGGCGCAGGGTTAAAGACAAAGGCGCAGAGCACAAGGCTCAGGGAAATTCATACACTTTTTCATCCCTAATGTATGTCTATTAGAGCTTATGATATGCACCGATATTTCACTTTTATCCTTTACGGTATAGGTTGCTGTTTTTACCTTACGCCCTGTGCCTTGCACCTTGAGCCTCGTTGTTATCTTTTTCCTTGCACCCTGCGCCTTGTGCCTTGCGCCGCCATGTGACCTTCAGTCACAGGGCTCTCCCATATTTTATCGCCCCATCCCCATATCGCTCCCTTATACGGTCCAGTGACTGGGTCACACTGACCCTTTTCTCCCCATCATGAGGAGTAAAAGAGAAGAGCGAGAGCTGCGGCGAAGGCAAAGACAGGTCCCTGAACCACACCCTCATGAACCGTACGCTGGTCCTTCTCGTGCATGCCTTGAAAAAGAGCCGCTCAAGATCAGTGTATAGATCAAGGTCTCTTGTACCGCGACCGGAGAGCCTTGCCTGTCGCGCGACCTCGTCCTGATCGGAATACCTGACAGTCAGACCGGCCCTTCCCGGGACCAGCCCTCTTATCCTGAGCCTCCTGGAACACCTTTCCACCAGGCCATAAAGCATCCCCAGGAGTTTATGATCATCATTCTCATCTCCCTGGATGGTAATAGCCTCGCTCACTACAGGCTCGGATGAGGGAGGGCTGACAGGGGTCGGGTCTATTCCAATGGCCCTTTCATGGATTATCAATGCCTGCCCTCCGAACAGCAGCTTCAGGTCAGGGATATCCAGCGATGCCAGTTGTCTGATAAGCGAGATATTCAACTCCTCCAGCAGCATCCTGTTTCGTACATGACCTATGCCGGGCAGAAAATCCACACTCAAGGGGGCCATGAATGATGACTCTTTCCCATGGTCCACATCCAGGACTCCACAGGATGTAATCAATCGGGATGCTATGCTTGAGACCATCTTATTGCCTGCCACCCCCGCGGCCACGGACAGGGCCAGGGTTTCCCCGATATCCCTGCCTATGCGCCATGCTGCGTCCTTTGCCCTGCCCCACAATCGCTCCGTGCCTGTGACATCCATGTAAACATGTCCGGGCCTGGACGGTTCCCATAAAGGGGTGTAACGTGCAGCAGCCACGGACAGCAGCCTGCAACCCTTTTCAAGGAGTCCGGGATTCGGCGGCAGGACAGTCAGATCAGGACAGAATCTCAAGGCGCTTCCCAGCGCCATGCCCTTGAATATCCCTTCCCGTCTTGCCTCAGGCGACGCGGAAAGAATAATCGCGCGGTCAGAGCGTGGAGGCGCGATGACTACCGGCCTGTCCCTGAGTTCCGGACGGCCTGCACGCTCCAGGGTTATAGGAAAGGCGGGGATGTGGATGTGGATGATGTGGTGAGACATGTTATTAAGTACCTATGTGGATATAAATATGGGAAAAGGAGATATATGCTTAAGCATAGCGGCGCAAGGCGCAGGGCGCAAGGCGCAGGGCACAGGGCGCAAGGTAAAAAGAGAAGGCGCATTCAGCCGTCGTAGCCAGGGCTACTCTGGCGAAGTCGGCAGGCGCAGGGCACAAGGCATAAGGTAAAAGAGAAAGACAAAAGGGTATAGGGCACAAGGGTCAAGGCGCAAAGGAGCATTAGGTCTTTTTTTTTGCTCTCGCCCCAATCAGTCTTGTCAACATACTGGAAATGGCTTGGCATTCCTTCATGATATGATCAAAATGTTGATCGCTTAAATATGCTATCTCATGTGCGATGATACCCTGGGTAAGAAGTTCTGCAGAGGAACCTTTTGCTATGTAGAAAAATTTAATAGACTGCCGGTCAGAATCAAGTTCATCCCCTTCAGCAATATTGCTGGGGATAGAGACAGCAGCCCGCCTGATCTGGTCTCTTAATCCATAGTCTTTGGAAATTAAACCCTGTTCAGTGATTTTATAAATAAATACAGCAAGATCCTTTGCATTATGCCAGACCTTGAGTTCCTGAAAATTTCCCATTTCCTTCCCCCTCTTAGTTTATCTGAGCCTTTATTTTTAACGGTTTACCCCTTGCGCCTTTTTTTAACGCCTTCACCTTGTGCCCTGCGCCTTTGTCTTTATTTTTGTCTTTATCTTTTACCCTGCGCCTTGTGCCCTGCGCCCTGCGCCTTACTTATAATACCTAATCACCCCCACCACCTTTCCCTCGATACGCAAATCCCCTTCCCTGACACGGATGGATTCCATGCCTTCATGGGCCGGCCTTAGTTCCACATGATCCTTGTTTTTGTAATATTTCTTAACGGTCGCCTCATTGTTTATAAGGGCAACGACAGTCTCCCCCTGCTCCGCCCTTGACTGCTTCCTGACCACCACGAAATCGCCGTCCAGGATTCCTTCCTCCTCCATGGAGAAACCCCTGACCTCCAGGACAAAGTGGTCGCCCTTCCCAAGCATGGACGGAGGGACCTCAATCACATCGGCCTGTTCCACCGCCTCAATGGGCCTTCCTGCGGCCACCTTTCCCAGCAGGGGGAGTTCAAAACTCCTAGCCTCAACAGGGCTGATCACCTCAATGGCCCGTTTCTGATTCTTCATATCCGGAAGCCGGATATAGCCCTTGCGTTCCAGTATCTTGAGGTAGGTAGTAACAGTGTTACAGGAATTGAAACCGAAATGTGAGCGCATCTCGCTGAAACTCGGAGATTGCCCCCACTCATTCCTGTAACGTGAGATATAATCCAGAAATCCCTTTTGTTTTTCCGTCAGTTTCATATATAGCCTCCCCTTTGATATGAGAATTCTATTCAGTAAAACGTACAGGTTATATTACTGTATATTTTACTGTAAATCAAGACAATACAGAAAGGCTGCCAAGTTTTATCAAAAAGCCGACACGAGTACCGTTAAACGACTGAACCTGTTCTCAAAGCTCGCAGAAGACCCATTACAACAATACAATATCAAAAAATTATCCGGGGAACTGAAGGGGAGTTTTCGATTAAGGCTTGGAGATATACGGATCATCTACTCTGTGGATGAAGGCAAACATATCGTTTACATTGAGGTCATTGGCTTTAGAGGCGACGTTTATAAAAGCTGAAGGTTTTTGTCTGCGGGCTGCAAACCCTGTGGGTTTCCGCTGCCGCATCCCTTAGTCCCGCCTTTGGCGGGATCGCTTTGTTTGCCCCCGCCCCCGGTGGCTCCCATGAATCAACCGACAAAATCAAAAGGCAGTTAAGAAAATAAATCTCAACTGCCTTGATGGGGCCTTGCTTTCAGGAGTTAGTGAAGAATGAAGGTCTGACCTCCTATTGCCCTCTCAGCGATCTATCTTAAATCCAAAATTCTTTTCGGTTCGCTCGGTGATCGAACCCTACAAAATCGTTAAAACAATCCTTCTGTAGGGCCCGGTCGCCGAACGGGCCGATTTGGTTCCGGCTTGATCGGGTTAGGAAGCATTAATGCTCCTTTTCCGGATATCTTGATAAATGGAATGACATCAAAAAAGTTCAAAATTGAAAAATTGCCAATAGATTATATACAATTTAAAATTAATTTAAATTATCGTTGATGCCTCAAAAAAGATAGGATATATTAACAACATGATTTGATAAATAGACGTCAAGCGTTGTGTAATTAAACAGAAATATTATAACAATATTTTTTTGATCTTTATGACTATCACCCCAATAGGGGAGATATCTAGTTCTGCTGATTAACTTGTTCTTCCGGAATTTATCAGCTAATGACTTGAAAAATAAGTGAAAATATGATACTGCAACAGCAGGAGCATGTTGCTTAACGTGCGTTAAAGCAAACGGCTCCTGCAGTTGCAGTGTCTCATCATATTTTTCTCTTATCATTCACCTCAGCTTCGCAGATAAAATCAGAAGAAC
>Ga0153915_10006192_pt1 | contig 11191 bp, 9 predicted proteins | sample Opewatmetagenome_2_FD_107003 | JGI IMG/M metagenome (GOLD analysis project Ga0153915, IMG submission 107003) | Freshwater wetland microbial communities from Ohio, USA - Open water 3 Core 3 Depth 3 metaG | ecosystem: Environmental > Aquatic > Freshwater > Wetlands | place: USA: Ohio, Lake Erie...
AACCCGAAGTCGCGAATTGCGGGCGGATTGCGTTTCGTCGGGACTCCGGTGGTATCGCCGAAGGTGACGCTGTAATGGCCGCGGTCACATCGCGCCCAATCTGGAGATGGGCACGGCGCAGCCTCGGGTCGCTGCGAAGCCACGCCTGGTCATGCGCGCTGCCGCGAACCGCCAGAACGCCCCTCACCCGTCGCATGGCTTGGCCGCCCGTGCGACGTCGAGGCCCGCTCTCACTCGTTGCGCAGCGCTTCCACCGGGTCGAGCCGGGATGCTCGCCATGCAGGATAGAACCCGGCGAGCACGCCGACGCCGGCCGAGCAGGCGACGGCGAGCGCTGCCGCCTTCCAGGAGATGGCGATCGGCCAGCCGAGCAGCTCCACGATCAAGAAGGATCCGGCCAGGCTGAGCGGCACGCCCAGGGCGCCTCCGAGCAGGCTCAGGAGCACCGCCTCGCCGAGGAACTGGAACTGGACGGCACTGGCCGTCGCGCCGACGGCCATCCGCACCCCGATCTCGTTCGTCCGCTGCACGACCGAGGCCAGCATCACGTTCATGATGCCGATGCCGCCGATGCCCAGCGAGATCGACGCCAGGGTGACGAGGAGGATCTCGAGCGTCTTGCTTGCCTCGATGCTGGCCTTGATCACCTCGTCCGGGCGGCGGATGTTGAAGTCGTCATCGTCCCCGGACCGGATCTCATGGCGCTGCCGCAGCAGCGCGGTGACCGCGTCGATGGCGGGGTTGACGGCCTCCATCGACACGGCGGAGCAGAGGACGTCGTCGAGCCATGTGAAGCCCCTGCCGCGGATCTTGGTCTGGGCCGTCGTCCAGGGCATGAGCACGGTGTCGTCGAGGTCCTGTCCCGAGCCCGACTGGCCCTTCGGAGCGAGCACGCCGATCACCTGGAACGCCATGTTGTTCACGCGGAGCACCGATCCGACCGGGTCGGCGCCGCCGAACAGCTGTCGCCGCACGGTCTCTCCGAGCACGGCGACGCTCGCCATCCGGTGCACGTCGTCGTCCGTAAAGAACGCGCCCGAGGCGATGCGCCAGCGCTTGATGCGAGGATACTCGGGCGACACGCCGCGATAGCGCGTACGCCAGTTGCCGTTCCCGCCGATCACCTGGACGGTACCGTCGACGTTCTCCGAGACGCTCCTGATGAGCGGCACCTCGCGGCGGATCGCGGCGGCGTCCTCGGGGGTGAGCGTCGTCGTACCGTGGGACCCAGTCCGGACACCGTTGACGTTGCGGGATCCCGCCTCGATCCAGACGAAGTTCTCGCCAAGGTTCCGGAGCTCGTCCTTGGCGCGAGCGGACCCGGCCTCGCCGACGGCGACGACCCAGATCACGGTCGCGACTCCGATCATGACGCCCAGGGCGGTGAGGATGGTCCGTCCCTTGTGACGCCCAAGCGCGCGAACTGCCTCCGCGAAGAAGAGCCTCGCGCGGAGCCGCATCCAATCGCCCATGACGCTAGTGATAGTACCCTCCCCGGGGGAGCGCCGCCGATGGGCGCGGGGCTGTCGGACGCGCACCAGCGACCGTATCGACGCCGCCGCGCGCATGTGGTCTGCTCGTCAGGGGGAGCCACAGTGACCCGGAAGGAGTACATCGCTCGCCAGCGCGCGGAGCACGGCCGCAAGGCGGTGGCGGTGCTGCCCATCCACTATCCGAAGGAGCTCCTGACCGCGCTCGACCTCCTGGCCGTCGAGCTGTGGGGACCACCCGGGCCGCCGCGCGGCGACGCCGCGGGCCGGCTGCAGACTTACGTCTGCGCGCTCGCGCGGAACGCGCTCGCGTTCCTCGCTGCGGGCGGCGCCGACGCCGTCGACGGCGTCCTCTTCCCGCACACCTGCGACTCCATCCAGGGGCTCGCCACGCTCGCGACCGACTTCGGCGGCTGGCGGAAGCGGGCGTTCACCTTCCTCCACCCCAGGGGCGCCTCCCGCCCGAGCGCCCGCGCGTTCCTGGAGGCCGAGATGCGATCGCTCGCCGGCGGCCTGGAGGAGCTTGCCGGCAGGAGCCTCGAGCCGCCCCGGCTCACCGCCGCGCTGCGGCTTCACGCCGAGATCGACGCGGCTCGCGCAGGCCTCCTCGACGCCCGGCCGCGCCTGGCGATGACGGATCCGGAGCTGTACGCGCTGCTGCGCCGCGGCGAGTGGCTCTGGCCCGAGGACCATCTCGCCGAGCTGCGCGCGGCTCGCGCCGCGGTGAAGGACCGGTCCGTCGTGCAGGGCGTTCCCGTCCTCGTCTCGGGCTACGTGCCCGAGCCCATCGCCACGCTCGAGGTGCTGAATCGCGCCGGCGCCTTCGTCGCCGCCGACGACTACGCCGCGGTGGGGCGGCGCGTCGTGCGCGCGCCCCTGCCGGGAGCGCGCGCCCCGGAGGACCCCTGGGCCCTCCTCCTGGACCGCTACTGGGCCGCGCCGCCGTGCCCGTCCCGCTCCGCCGATCAGGGCGCGCGCGTCCGCCACCTCGAGGCGCTCGCCGAGCGCTCGGGCCCGCGTGGCGTGCTCCTTCACGTCCTCAAGTTCTGCGAGCCCGAGCTGTTCGACCTCCCCGCCATCCGGAAGGCCTTCGCCGGACGCGGCTTGCCCGTGCTCGTCATCGAGGGGGAGCTGGAGGCCGAGCTGTCGGCCCAGGCGGTCACGCGGATCGAGGCGTTCGTCGAGATGCTCTCGACCGGGAGGGCAGCGTGATTCTCCGCCGCGCCCGTTACGAGGCCGCGGGTCGCGTCGTGGGCCCCCTCCTCGCCTCGCTCGACGCCTGGCGGCGCCGGAGCCGAAGCCGGAGCCGCGCGCGCGCGCCGCGCACGAGCCCCTTCGGCCCGCCGCTCGAGTCGGTCCGGAAGCTGAAGGAGCTCATGAGCGTGCACTACTTCCAGGGTCGCTACGCGGAGGGCGCCGTCCCGGTCGCGTGGGTCACGAGCGGGTTCCCCGTCGAGATCCTCCGTCCCCTCGGCTTCCACGCGGTCTACCCCGAGAACCACGCCGCCATCTGCGGCGTGCAGCGGCTCGTGCCGGCCCTCTCCGATGCCGCCGAGGCGGAGGGCTACTCGCGCGACCTCTGCAGCTACGCGCGCACCGACCTCGGAAGCGTGATCACGGGCCGAACGCCGGTCGGCCGGTTGCCCCGACCCGACCTTCTCGCCTGCTGCACGAACATCTGCCAGACGGTGCTCTACTGGTACCGCGCGCTCGCCGAGCGGTTCCGCGTTCCGCTGGTCCTCGTCGACACGCCTTACGTCTACGGGGAAGCAAGGCCCCACCACGTCCGGTACGTGAAGGACCAGCTCGAGGAGCTCGTCCAGGTCGCCGAGCGCGTGGCCGGGCGGCGCGCAGAGCCGGAGGCGCTCGTCGAGGTGACCCGCATCGCGAAGGAGGGCAGCGATCTCTGGGCCGAGTGCCTTGCGCAGGGCATGCACCGCCCGGCGCCGTGGACCGCCATCGACGGCTTCTTCCACATGGCGCCGATCGTCTCCCTCCGCGGCACGGAGGCGTGCAACGCTTACTACCGGCTTCTCCGCGACGAGCTGAAGGAACGCGTCCGGCGCGGCATCGGCGGGCTTCGCGACGAGCGGCATCGCCTGCTCTGGGACAACCTCCCGATCTGGTTCGCCGTCCGCCAGCTCTCGACCCTCCTGGCCGAGCGCGGCTTCAACTTCGTTTGCGCGAGCTACACGAACGCCTGGGCGGAGGCCGGGAGCCGCATCGACCCCTCCGACCCCATCGGCTCGGCGGCGGCGGCGTACACTCACGTCATCCTGAACCAGGACCTGCCGAACCGCCTCGGCATCCTGCGGCGCCTGGCGCGCGACTACGGCGTGGACGGCGCGATCCTGCACAGCGACCGGTCCTGCAAGCCCTACTCGATTGGCCAGATCGACCTGAAGGACCGGCTCGTGAGCGAGCTCGGCGTCCGCGTGCTCCTGCTCGAGGCCGATCACTCCGACCCCCGCGCCTACGCGACCGAGCAGGGCGAGAACCGGCTCGCGGCGTTCATGGAGGGCTTCGCGTGAGCGCGGTCGTCGCGATCGGCGTGGACGTCGGGTCGACGACCTGCAAGGCGGTGGCGATCGACGCCGACGGCCGGATCCTCGCCCACCTGGTCGAGCCGACCGACCCGCGGATCGAGCCCCAGGTGGAGCGGCTCGTCGCCGGGGTCCGGGGCGAGGCCGGAGACCTGCCTCTGGGGGCGACCGGCTATGGCCGCAAGCGCGTGGAGGCGGGACGGGTCCTCACCGAGATCACCTGCCACGCGCGCGGCGCGTTCGCGCGAACGGGTCGGCCCGGCGTGGTCGTCGACATGGGCGGTCAGGACACCAAGGTCATCCGCGTCGGTCCGGGCGGCGAGGTGGTCGACTTCGCCATGAACGACAAGTGCGCCGCCGGGACGGGGCGGTTCCTCGAGGTCATCCTCGGCCGGCTCAGGGTGCCGCTCGCCGACGTCGCGGATGTGGCCAGGCGCGCCGCTCGCGCCGTGACGGTCTCGTCCACCTGCACGGTCTTCGCGGAGAGCGAGGTCATCTCGCTCGTCGCCTCGGGTGCGCCGACCGAGGGCATCGTGAAGGGCCTTCACCTCGCCCTGGCGTCGCGCGTGGCGGCGCTCGCGCGCGGCGCCGTCACCGCCGGCGCGGAGGTCTTCATGAGCGGCGGCGTCGCGCTCAACGCAGCGATGGCGAGCGCGCTGCAGGACGCGCTTGGCCACCCGGTGCGGGTGCTACCCGAGCCACAGCTCATCGGGGCCCTCGGCGCCGCACTGGCGGTCCTTCCGCGCGCGGCGTGACGGGCCTAGACTGTCGCCGCCCGGACCGGAGGCCCGCCATGCGACCGCACCGCCGCTCCATCGCCCTCGTCGCGGCCCTCGCGGTCGCCGCCTGTGCGCGGGCGCCGGTCCCGCCGCCCGCAGCGCCGCCCTCGTCCAGCGCGGCCAGGGCTCCGGCGCCCGGGCCGACGCTCACACCGTCGCCCCCGATCGGCGCGGCGGCCGCGCCCTGGTGGAAGGGGGCGGTCTTCTACGAGGTGTTCGTTCGGAGCTTCCAGGACTCGAACGGCGACGGGAAGGGCGACCTGCCCGGCCTGATCCAGCGGCTCGACTACCTGAACGACGGCGATCCGGGGACCACCACCGACCTGGGCGTGGACGCGCTCTGGCTCATGCCGGTGACCGCCTCGCCGAGCTACCACGGATACGACGTCACCGACTACGAGCACGTCAACCCCGACTACGGCACCGACGCCGACCTGGACCGCCTCGTCGCCGAGGCGCACCGGCGCGGCATGCGCGTGATCCTCGATCTCATCCTGAACCATACGTCCGATCAGCACCCCTGGTTCAAGGACTCCGCGTCGTCGGCGACCTCGGCGAAGCGCGACTGGTACGTGTGGAGCTCCACCGACCTCGGCTGGCCGCAGCCCTGGAACCCGTCCTCGGGCTCGACCTGGCACGAGCGGAACGGCGCCTACTACTACGGCCTGTTCTGGGGCGGGATGCCGGACCTGAACTACCGGACCCCCGCAGTGCGCGAGGAGGCGAAGCGGATCGCGCGACACTGGCTCCAGCGGGGCGTGGACGGCTTCCGCCTCGACGCCATCCGCCACCTCGTCGAGAGCGGCCCCGGCCCGGGCCAGGCCGGCTCGCCCGAGAACCACGTCTTCCTGCGCGAGTTCCGGGCGGCCGTGCAGGCGGCCAAGCCGGACGCCGTGCTGGTGGGCGAGGTCTGGTCGCAGGCCGAGGACATCGCCGCGTACTACGGCAAGGAAGGCGACGAGCTGCAGCTCCTCTTCGACTTCCCGCTCGCGTCGGCCATCGTGAAGAGCGTGAACGGCGGCGACGCCACCGACGTGGCCTACGCGCTCTCGGAGATCCGGCGCGAGTATCCGCCCGGCGCGGTGGACGCGCCCTTCCTCACCAACCACGACCAGATCCGCGTGGCAACGGAGCTGTCGAGCGACGCCGGCAAGCTCCGGCTCGCGGCGGCCGTCCTGCTCACGCTCCCGGGTGCGCCCTTCGTCTACTACGGGGAGGAGCTCGGGATGCAGCAGCCCCGCAACACCGACGACGAGTTCAAGCGGCTCCCCATGCCCTGGGACGGCTCGCCCACCGGCGGCTTCACCACCGGCCGGCCCTGGTACCGGCTCCCGCCCGGCCACGAGCGGACCAACGTCCTAGCGGAGTCGACGGACCCCGCCTCGCTGCTCTCGCGCTACCGCGCGCTCATCGCCGCGCGCCACGCCTCGCCCGCGCTCGCGCGCGGCGACATCGCGGTGCTGGACGCGCCCTCGACCGCGCTCGCCTGGGTCCGGCGGGGCGAGGGGGAGTCCGTGCTGGTGGTGCACAACCTCTCGCCTTCGCCGCTGGAGGTGTCGAGGCTCGGCGCCCCCGGCACGGCCGCCGAGCCGGTCTTCGTGGACGACGGCGCGGCGCTCGCGCGCTCGGGGTCCGGCTGGACCGCGACCTTGCCCCCGCGGGGCAGCGGGGTCTGGCGGCTGAGGTAGTCGAGGCACGCTGCCTAGTCAGCGTGCGCGGAGCCGGACGGAGCCGAGCCGGCAAGGGCTCGAAGCGCGGGTAGCGCCGGATGCCCTGGCTCGATCTCGGCCAGAAGGTCCGCGAGCTGGTGCGCGTGCGACCGGTCGTGGTCGCGCATCATTCGCGGCAGATGGCCGAGCTCGACCGGCCCGAGACCCTCCTGACGGCCGGGCCGCCCCCAGGTCGCACCGTGCACCCCGCGGAGCCGGGCCAGGTTCGCGGCTCGCGCCAGCCGGAAGCGGCTCGCCCCCCGGGCTGCGTCGAGGCTCTCGTAGCGGCGCACCTTCGCCGCGGTCTCGCCGTCGAAGTCGGGAAGCTCGGGATCCTCCTCCACGAGGAGCCGCTCGATGCGGACGCCGTAGCCCTCGGCCTCGAGGTCTGCGAGGTGCCACGCCTGCTCGACGACAGCCCAGCCGCCCACCGCCGGGCGTCTTCGCTGGTCGCCCTCGACGAGCCCGTCCACGACCCGCTGAAGCAGGCCCGGCAGTTCCTCGAGCGACGGCAGGAGCTCCTCCGGTCTCATGGCTCTTCTGTTGGCTCCGGCGGCGCGCCCGGCTCGGCCCTGAAGGGACGCAAACGGTCGACGGCTCACCGTGGGGTCCCGACGGCGGCGCCGAAGTCGACGGCGGTCGTGTTGCCGCCGCTGACGATCGCGCCCACCCGCTCCCCGGGGGCCGGCCGGTACGCGCCGCAGTGCAGGGCGGCGAACGCGGCCGCCCCGCCCGGCTCCGCCACCACCCTGAGAGCGTCCCACAGGGCGCGCTGCGCCTCCCCGATGGCCGCATCCCTCAACAGCACGACGCGATCGACGTGGGCGCGCGCGATCGGGTACATCAGCGCGCCGACGCGCCGCGGGGCGAGCGAGTCCGCCGCGATGCCACCCGCCGGCGCGTCCACCGGCCTCCCGGCCCGCAGGGCCTCCGCCAGCGTCGGCGCCAGCTCCGGCTCGACGCCCACGATCCGCACGCGCCCGCCGTACCACGCTGCGATCCCGCCGATGAGGCCGCCCCCGCCGACGGGCACGAGGATGGTGTCGAGGAGGGGCGCCTGGGAGGAGAGCTCCAGGGCGACGGTAGCCTGGCCGAGCAGCGTCTCCACCTGATCGAAGGCGTGGACCTGGAGCGCTCCCGACTCCGCGGCCCAGGCCTCGCTCGCCGCGAGCGCGTCGGCATAGCGATCGCCCTCGATGACGAGGTCCGCGCCGTACGATCGAATCCGCGCGATCTTCGCCGGCGACGACACCCGGGGGACGAAGATCCGCGCCGGCACGCCGAGCCGCCGGGCGGCATGGGCCACGGCCGTCCCGTGGTTCCCGCCGGAGGCCGCCACCACGCCCACGGGCGGAAGATCGCGCGAGAGGAGGTTCGCGAAGGCGCCTCGGGCCTTGAACGAGCCGGCGACCTGCATCTGCTCGAGCTTCAAGGTGAGGGAGAGCGGCGCGAGGCCGAGGTCCGGTCCGTTGACCTCGATGACGGGCGTGACGCGGAGGTGCGGCCGGATGGCGGCGTAGGTGGCCTCGATCGCCGGTCTGTCGATCCATCGCGCCATGTGCCCGGCGGACACCATAAGGGCGTCCCGGCGCGCGCGCTCGCGTGCGGATTCCGTGCCGGCGCGAACTCGGCGTTGCACGGCGCTCCTCCCGCCCTTAGACCCGGCGCATGATCGTCGTCGCCGTCCGGGACCTCGTCTTCCGATCCAAGATCCACGCCGCCGCCGAGCGGCTGGGCATCGCCGTGCGCTTCGCGCCGCGCGGGTCGCCGCTCGACCAGGTGGCCCGCGAATCCGGGGGCGGAACGCTGCTCGCGGACCTCAACGAGCCGGGCGTGCTCGACGGCATCCGGGCGGCCAAGCGCGGCGGCCCGCTGCGCGTGGTCGGGTTCCTCGGCCACCTCCAGGAGGATCTCATGCGGGAGGCCTCCTCGGCCGGCGTGGACGAGGTGCTCACCCGCGGGGAGTTGGTCCGGCGCCTCGACGACATCCTCCGGGCGGGCTGAAGCCGGGCCAGGCCGGCCGCTCGCCGACCCGCCCGGGACGCGAAATAGGCGCGGGGGGCCCCCGTATGGCAGGGCAGGAGGTACGCCATGAAGACCACCCTCGCCCTCGCCCTCTTCGCCTTCTCGATCGCGCTCCAGGCCGGGTTCCTGCTCCAGCTCGCGATCCTCTAGGAGGACCGCCTTGACAAGCCTCGCCATGGCCCGTAATCAGGCCCCCTGCCCCGCGGCGCGGAACGCCGCGGCTCCCGGAGGTCGCCATGGCCCGCACCAGGAACTTCAACGCCGGTCCCGCCACCTTGCCGCTGCCCGCGCTCGAGCGCGCCCGCGACGAGATGCTCGACTTCGCGAAGAGCGGCATGTCGGTGATGGAGCACAGCCACCGCGGCAAGGAGTACGAGGCGGTCCACGACGAGGCCATGGCGCTCCTGCGCGAGCTGCTCCCGGTTCCGGCCACGCACGAGATCCTCTTCCTCCAGGGCGGCGCCTCGGCGCTCTTCGCAGAGGTGCCGATGAACCTGCTCGAGAAGGGCCAGACCGCCGAGTACGTGGTCACCGGCGCCTGGGGCGAGAAGGCGGTGAGCGAGGCCAAGACGGTCGCCGCGATGCTCGGCGCCTCGGTGAAGGTCACCACCACCGGCACCGGCGAGGGCAAGGAGAAGAGCTACGTCCGCGCCACCAGGCCCGGCGAGGTGAAGCCGGATCCCTCCGCCGCCTATCTGCACTTCACCTCGAACGAGACCATCCACGGGGTCGAGTACGGCGTCGACCCGGCCCGCCCCTTCCCCGACGCGGGCAAGGTCCCGCTCGTCTGCGACATGTCGAGCGACTTCCTGTGGCGGCGCTTCGACGTCTCGAAGGTCGGGCTCGCGTACGCGGGCGCCCAGAAGAACATCGGCCCCTCGGGCGTCGTGGTGGTCCTCGTCCACAAGGACCTCGTCGCCCGGGGGCGCAAGGACATCCCCAAGATCTTCCAGTTCCGCGCCCACGCCGAGAGCAAGTCGCTCTACAACACGCCGCCCACCTTCGGCGTGTACATGATGCGCAACGTGCTCGCCTGGCTGAAGGGCCAGGGTGGGCTCGACGCGATCGAGAAGGCGAACCGGGCCAAGGCGAAGAGGCTCTACGGCGTCATCGACGCGAACCCGTCCTTCTTCAAGTGCCCGGTCGAGAAGGAGAGCCGCTCGGTGATGAACGTCGTCTTCCGACTGCCCACCGAGGCGGACGAGGAGAGGTTCGTCGCCGAGGCGAAGAAGCAGGGGATGGTGGGCCTCAAGGGCCATCGCTCCGTCGGCGGCATCCGCGTGTCCGCCTACAACGCCGTCTCCCTCGAGTGGGTCGAGGAGCTGGCGAAGTTCATGGAGCAGTTCGCGCGCCGGTAGGACGTGAAGGACGCGGCGGGCCCCGCAACGGCCGGCGCCGGCCCGGCGCCGAGGATCGAGGGCCCGACGACGCTCGCCGTGAGCCCGGGTCTCATCGCAGGAGGCCGTACCCTAGGTAAAGGGAGACGGCGATGTGGGCGGCGATGGCGAGCACCAGGAAGATGGCCAGAGAGGCGTGGAAGACGCGCCAGCCGGACAGGAGGCGGCGGAGCGATCCGTAGAAGGCGATCTGGAAGCGCAGCCGGTCGAGGCGGAGCAGCGACTCCCGGAAGCGCGAAGCGGGAGGCGTCGGCGAAGAGCCCTCGCACGCGGGCGAGGGACCATCGGAGCCGGAGCGCGCGCAGCGGCAGCCGGAGGAGCAGGAACACGAGCGAGCCCTCCCGGACGGCCGCCGTCGCGCCGGCGAGCAGCCGCTCCAGCGGCGCTCGATCCCGCGCCTGGGCGACGAGGGGCTGCACCCGGTCGCGCAGCCGCTCGAAGCGGCCGCCCAGGACCTCCAGCTCCACCTCGTGTCCGCCGGTGGACGGGACGATCCCGTAGATGTAGCGGCCGACGATTCCGGTCGCGACCACGATGGCGAGCGCGGTTGCCGTGCCGGTGGCGAGGAGGTTGTTCGACTGGAACGCAGCGTGAAAGGCGATGACGAGCGGGCTCATGAAGCCCACGAAGACGTGGAAGTCGAGCCAGTCCCGGATGCCGCCCGCCCCCTTGAGGCGCTTCCAGTGCTTGCGGGCCGCGTAGAGGAAGTTCGAGAGCATGAAGGCCGTGGCGGCGATGCCGACCCCGTGGCCGAAGAGGCCCGCCGGGCGCAGCGCCTTGTGGAGCGGGGATCGGAGGCGCTGCAGCGGGGCGAGGCCGTAGTAGGCGCGGCCGTGGAATGCGAGGAAGGCGAGCACCAGCAGGCCAGCGGCGGCGAAGAGGAGGGCCCGCCGGCGCCGGCGCCGCGCCTCCTCCGCGTCCCGCAGGAGGTCCGCCGCCGCCCGCTCCTCTCCGGGCGCCGCCCCGAGCGCCTCGCCGTGGTACCGGCGGAGCGACACGCCCACCCGCTGGAGGAACTCCAGCGGGAGCTGTCCGCCCGCCTGGATCACGACGTAATCGTTCGCGAGGCGCCGGGCCCGCCCCGCCTGGACGAGATCCACCTCCGAGGGCCCGATGGACCGCACCACCGCGCTCAGGAGCACCTCCAGCCGGCCGTAGGCGGCGAGGGCGTCGATCCGGCTGCGGTTCGCCTCGCGGGCCCGGTCGAATGACCCCCCGCGGTGGCAGATGACAACGTCGGCGCCGGCC
>Ga0153915_10006193_pt1 | contig 11190 bp, 6 predicted proteins | sample Opewatmetagenome_2_FD_107003 | JGI IMG/M metagenome (GOLD analysis project Ga0153915, IMG submission 107003) | Freshwater wetland microbial communities from Ohio, USA - Open water 3 Core 3 Depth 3 metaG | ecosystem: Environmental > Aquatic > Freshwater > Wetlands | place: USA: Ohio, Lake Erie...
GGAGAAGGCCACCCCCGGAGCGAGTTTCCTTTGGAGTCGTAGATCTCGATTGAAGTGATGCGGTATTGGTCGATCAGGTAGCGGAGATCAGAGGGGTTCAGAGGTCTTTCTCTGTCGATTTGATCCACTCGATGGAGGGCCTCCAGAAGATATTCGGCAACGGAATCCTCCAGGCCGAAGAAGAGCCCTGACACAGGAGCGTTGAGAGAAACCTTGCCGGGTTCACTTTCCATCCACTCCAGAGAAGTAAGAGCTTCTTGAATATTTTTCTCGAAATGCTGAATGAGAACGGTCGCTTCTCTTTCCAGCAAGAGATAGAATCCGTTTTGGGTTCGATTGATCTCCAAAAGTCCATTGATGATGAGAATAACGAGAAGGATTCCGGAAAAGATCCCTAAATAGATGAGGGAGAAACTTCTTTTTATCTTGCTCTTATCCTTGGCCAAAATATGCGATCCCGATTTCCCTCTGGGTTACTCCGGAGGAGGGAAGGTTTTTCTAGGATGCATGGGTTCCATGGGTCCGGTTCCATACATCCTCTGTCGAAAAGCGGGGAATTCTTGTTCGGGACACCATTGCTGTAACTGTTCAGGAGTCAGAAGATTTCTTACTTTGATTAGATATTCAACCGACTTCTCTTCCTGTTTCGATTCGAGTTCGATGATTTCCGAATTCTTAGCACGGATTGATTCTATTTTGATGGTTAGACTGACAAAAAGTTCGCGGAGTTCCAAACGTCTTGTAAAAAGCTGTGCCCGGAGGAGTTGAGCTTCTCGAAAGTAGGCCTGTTGAATCAGTTCAAGATTTTTCCTCTGCTCCTGGGAGAGATCAAGGTCGGATGCCCTCCAGCAAGGATACTCTCCTCTCCACTTCCTCATTCCCATCCCCGAAGGCTGCGAAAAGGAAGAGGAAGCCGCGAAGATCAACAGAAAACAGAAAATAAGTATTCGTATTTTTGATTTCATCATTTCCACCCGCAGACAAACCCAAGGCACCAAGGCTCACCGTTTTTTCAACTCATTTTAAACATATCGAAATGATTTTGAAATGTCAAAAATAAAAAGGGGAAGGATACCACCTTCCCCTCTTGTTCGACTCCTTTTCAGAACCCGCAATCAGTTGCATCCTTCACCAGGGCCCATCCCATGACCAGGACCCATTCCACGTCTGCCGCTCATCATATGGCCGCCACCAAAGCCACGCTCCATTCCCCACCCGGGTTTCCAATTCTGGATCTGTTCAGGTGTGAGGAACTTTCGAGCCTCCAACCGCATTTGGACTGCTTTATCCTTGATCTGGTTTTTGAGATCTCTCAATTCTTTTTCTTTATCAAGGATCGCCTTGGAATCAGCCTTTGGGTCGGTCCATAAGGACTGAAGCTCCAGCCTCTTGGTGACGATTGCGCCGAACAGCTTTGCATTGTCCTCTCTGAACTTTCGATGCAATTCCTGAAACTTTGTCTGTTGCTCGGGGGTCAAGGAGGACCATCTTTCGTGCCCCCAACCCGGCCTATTTCCAGGACCAGCTGCCGGCCCTTGAGCAAAAGCATAGGCCACACCTAAAACCATGACTGCCACCAACCCTAATACAACGACTTTCTTCTTCATCTTTTTTCTCTCCTTTCATATTCTTAATTTAATCATTGCCCTATTGATAAAGCAACGACTGTGCCAATTGGTTTTCCAAAAGCCAGATGATGTTCCCCATCCCCATTTGCGTATTGATTTAGTCAGAGTTTTCAATGGGTTGAATTTCATCTACAAACTGAAAAGAGACACCGCTTATAAAAATTGATACCTGAAGATTCCACTCCAAACAGGAAAGACTTGTCGAACGTCTTTAAGAAAAATTGGTCTCCTATCTGATTTTGCAAATCCAACACAGTAGGTCGACTCCTGTTCAACGAAGGGAATTCAACGAGTTACGGACATCCACTCTACCACGGGCATATTATCTCGAGATAACAATCGGTTTCGACAATCTTGGCGATTTAATCGACAAGAATTTCCTATCACAGGGACACGACTAATATAAAACCCCGTCGAGAATTCTTGATACGTTCGACGGCGCCAAACCCCGATTTTTAAATCGGGGTAAAAAGCGCCGCTCAGTATCAACCCTGAGCATACCCCGGGCTTCAGACCGGGGAGTCGAATGGGTTGATTTGGATGGACCCACGAGACCACGAAATTTCCCTTGTAAAAAAAAGAGAGAAAAGGTAGAAAAAAAGGAGATCGTTCTGGGATTTTTTCCAGAATAAGAATAAAGGGGGTTGCGATGACGACGAAAAACGAAAGGATTAATTCCTTTGAGATGGCGAAGAAACAGGTTGATATTGCGGCCAAATATTTAGGCCTGGACCCTGGGTCGATTGAGAAGCTAAAACATACGAAGAGGGAGTTGATCGTCCATTTCCCAGTTCAAATGGATGATGGAAATGTCAAGATCTTTACCGGCTACCGGGTTCAACATAACGTGGCCAGGGGGCCGGCAAAGGGTGGAATAAGATACCATCCTGATATTGATCTTGATGAAATGAGGGCTTTGTCGATGTGGATGACCTGGAAGTCCGCCGTGGTCAACATCCCATTTGGAGGGGCCAAAGGTGGGGTTCAGTGTAATCCCAAAGAGATGTCGCTCCATGAAATAGAGCATTTGACGAGGAGGTTTACCTGGGAGATCTCCATGTTGTTGGGTCCGGAACAGGATATTCCTGCTCCGGACGTTTATACCAACCCACAGGTGATGGCCTGGATCATGGATACGTTTAGTATCTTGAAAGGCTACTCGGTCCCTGGTGTGGTGACGGGTAAGCCCGTTGAGTTGGGAGGATCTCTGGGAAGGTTCGAGGCGACGGGAAGGGGAGTGGTCATCACGTCTCTTGAAGCGCTGAGGTATTTAAAAATGCCCATTGAGGGAGCGAAAGTGGCGGTCCAGGGATGCGGGAATGTGGGAGGGGTTGCTGCAACGTACTTTGATCGTATGGGGGCAAAGGTCATTGCCATCAGCGATTCACAAAAAGGGCTCCTTTGCGAGAGGGGATTGGATGTGAAGAAAGCCTTGGAATACAAAACCAAGTATAAGTGTTTTGTTTGCGAGTCAAAGGATGAAACGGAGATCACCAATCAGGAGCTGTTAGAGTTAAAATGCGATGTCCTGGTTCCGGCTGCCATCGAAAGTCAAATTACAGAGAAAAATGCTCCTCGAATCAAAGCGAAGGTTATCGTTGAAGGAGCAAACGGACCGACGACCCCGGAGGCCGATGAGATTTTGAACGGCAGGGGGATTTTTCTTGTTCCGGATATCTTGGCGAATGCAGGAGGGGTGACCGTCTCCTATTTTGAGTGGGTGCAAAACCTCCAGGAACTGATCTGGAGTGAAGAGGAGGTATTGGACCGACTGACCCGAATCATGCAGAAGGGTTTCAGAGAGGTATTGGAAATCTCCCTTTCTAAGAAAATTCCCATGAGAACGGCAGCCCTTGTGCTCGGGATTGGAAGGGTGGCTGAAGCCTCCAGGCTCAGAGGAATCTATCCGTAGCATTACAGATCAATCGTTCAATGATCCGTTAGCTATAATCAATGGTCAATGGATTGAGCTTTCAATCGTTAGATGACCATTGGGAATCGATAGTTGTTCATCGAACATTAAGGCATTCAGTGGGAAGGGGGATATGGAGAAACTCATCATCACTGTAGGGATAACAGGATCTCGAATTACAAGACAACAAACCCCTTATATCCCCATTGCTCCGCAAGAGATTGCACAGTCGGGGATCGAGGCTTGGAAAGCGGGAGCATCTATCCTTCATATCCATGTCAGAGATCCAAAGACAGAGTTAGGAACGCAGGATTATTCTACCTTTAAAGAGGTCCTGGACCTTATTCGAAGCGAAACCGATGCGATCCTCTGCCTGACCACGAGCGGCATTCCAGGCAGAAATCTCCCATTTGAGGAAAGGCTCGTTCCCTTGTCCTTCAATCCAGAAATGGTCTCCTTTGATGCAGGCTCTATCAATATGAGGGAGAATGTTTTTCTCAATCCTCCGGAGTTTTTAGAGATGCTGGCCAAAGAGGCGCTGGCGAAGGGAATTAAGCCCGAGCTGGAGGTGTTTGAAGTTGGAATGGTCGAAATCTGCAATCGTTTTTTGGAAAAGGGTCTTCTTAAACCTCCGCTCCACTTTCAATTCGTTCTAGGCGTTCTCGGCGGCATGCCCGCCACAGCAAAATCTCTCCTCCATCTTTCAGAGATCCTTCCTCAAGGTTCGACATGGTCTGTGATTGGGATCGGTCCAGGCCAGCTCCCCATGGCAATGATGGCTCTGGCGATGGGAGGTCATGTCCGGGTTGGCTTGGAGGACAACATCTACTATTCCAAAGGCGTCCTGGCAAAAAACAATGCTCAACTGGTGGAGAGAGTGGTCAGGATTGCAAAAGAGTTTGGAAGAGATGTTGCTACCCCACAGGAATCCAGAAAAATCCTGAACCTGCTGTAGCCAGGGCTTATCGGGAATTTCCCATCAAATTTTGCAAAAAGATGGCATCTTGTGTTTTCCTCTGAAATTTACTAGCCCTTTTAATATTAATTCTCCTTCATTTCAATGAATCCCCCCGTACCCAGCCATTGGCATAAGACTTGCTTCGATCAATAAACACGAAAAGAAGCGGGGAGTAAGTCTGATCCTAAAAGAATTTGCTTTTTCCAACCTATTTATAATTTGTCTAATTATTTTAGGGGGTTTCGTATTCATACAAATCGCAAAGAGGCAACTGAAAGACAAGTAAATCCCTTCACTGACTCCAACGAATTTGAGCTTATTGTTACAAAATTGTCAACCAAGAGAAAGATGACACGTAAAGAAATCTTGGGGATTCTGGAAGCAGAAGAGGGAAGAAAAATTGAGATTAGTTTCAGGAGAGTCGTCCACTGGGCCTTGGCTTTTACGAATGCGTTCTTCGTTTCTTATTTCTTTGCCAGACTATTTCGATGGATTTAAAGTTTTTGCTTATTTCAACCATTTTGACAACGCCCTAAACTCCTCAGTCCCAGCCTCCTTCAGCAGTTGAAAGGCGATGATCTCGGTGGTCGAGATCATCGCCCCCTTTTTTTCCATCCATCTCAGGCCGATCTCCCAATCCAATTTTCTCTGTGAACAGATGGCATCGGCCACCGCATGGACCTCGTGGCCTGTCTGGATTAAGTCGTCGGCTGTTTGCAAAACACACACATGGGTTTCGATGCCGACGAGAATGACTTGCTTCCTTCCCGTTTGATTTAATTTCGTATTGAACGTCTCCACCCCGCAACAGCTAAAGGAAACTTTTTCGATGGGAAGAATGGATCCCAGCTCCATTTTGATTTCGGAGACAGTCGGACCCAGCCCTTTGGGATACTGTTCCGTGATCAGAACAGGGATGGCCAGATGTTGAGCAAACGCGAGAAGGGTCCGGATATTTCGGATCACCTTTCCTGCTACCCCTGGATTCATCTTCTTCATCAGAGCATCCTGAACATCGACCACGACAAGCACTGCTTCTTCCCGTTGAATTCGAGATAGTCCACTCATCCCTGGTTCTCCTCTACATTATTATTAGACTACCCCCTCCTTCTACCCCCAAAATCGTGGCCGCCTCCCGTCTGCCTGCCGCACCCATCGTCGCCAGAAAGAAGGAGAAAAAGGGGAAAACTTTGATGTTGAATTCTAAATCAATATGTTCTATTTGTAAAACGATGATGCAACCCCCCATCGGATTCCGATCCCTCAACGTCATGCCATACACCTCATCCGCCCAGATGGAATCCCCTTGAGGTTCTTTATGAAAGTGGAACGATGAAGTTCAACCCAAGCGTCCTGACCCTATTTCATCCGTTGGTCGCACGATGGTTCAAGGAGCGGGTCGGCCAGCCTACAAATGTGCAGGAACAGGCCTGGCCTAGGATTGCCGCGCGAGAACATCTGCTGATCACGGCACCTACGGGGACAGGAAAGACCCTGGCTGCATTTCTTTGGGCACTCAATCAACTGGTTACCCGACAATGGCCTGCGGGACAAACCAGCGTCCTTTATGTGTCGCCCCTGAGGGCGCTCAATTACGACATTCAGCGCAACCTGCTCGGCCCTCTGGACGAACTGAGGCAGGTTTTTAAGGAAGGGGAAGAAGATTTCCCCGAGATCCATGTTTTAACACGAAGCGGGGATACACCTCCCTCCGAACGTCGGCAGATGCTTCGCCATCCGCCGGAAATACTCATCACCACCCCGGAAAGTCTCAATCTACTTCTCAGCTCCCAAGGAGGCCGGTCGATTCTGACGAGCCTTTCCGTCGTGATCCTAGACGAGATCCATGCCGTTCACGATACAAAGCGGGGCGTCTATTTGATGACAGCGGTAGACCGGCTTGTGCGTCTCTCGGGGGAATTCCAGCGGGTCGCCCTTTCGGCAACGATTCAACCGCTAGAAAAGGTGGCGGAGTTCGTGGCGGGATTTAGATTGGCCGGAGAAGCGGAAACCCCTCGTTATGTTCCGCGGCCCGCTTCCATTGTCTCTTCCCGTGTCAGAAAAAAGTACGACCTTCGCCTTCGCTTCGTGCGAGAGGCGGGAGAACAGGAAGGGCCGGGCTCGGTATGGGAGCCTTTGGTGGAGGAATTGAAGAAGATCATCGCGAGGAACCGCTCGACCCTGATCTTCGTCAATAGCAGGCGCCTCTGCGAGATGCTCACGCTCATGATCAACCAGAATGAAGAAGTGCCTCTGGCCTACTCCCATCACGGCTCTCTCTCCCTGGAGATCCGCTCCGAGGTGGAACGGAGGCTCAAGGCTGGAGCGTTACGAGCGATCGTCGCGACCCATTCGCTGGAATTGGGGATCGATATCGGCTCTCTCGATGAGGTCGTCTTAATCCAGTCCCCCTTTTCGATTTCTTCCGCCATTCAACGAGTGGGGCGCTCCGGGCATCGGGTGAATCAGGTCAGTCGTGGGATCTTGTTCCCCACCCATCCTAAAGATCTCCTGGAAGCCGCTGTTCTTGGCCCTGCAATTTTGAATCACGATATCGAGTCGTCGAAGACGATCCGCTGTCCCCTCGACGTGTTGGCCCAGGTCATTGTCTCCATGGTTGGGGTTGAGACCTGGAATGTCGACACTCTCTTTGCGAATCTGAAAGCCACCTCTTCTTACCGACACCTGAGCCGCAAGCAATTCGATCTGGTTCTGAATATGCTTGCCGGCCGCTATGCGGAGAGCCGCATACGGGAACTCAAACCCCTCGTCTCCATCGATCACCTCGACCACACAGTGAGTGCTCGAAGAGGGGCGTTGCAGACCCTCTATCTTTCCGGCGGGGTCATCCCTGACCGTGGATATTTCCACCTCCGCCATCAGGAGACCCATGCCCGAATTGGGGAGCTCGATGAAGAGTTTGTCTGGGAGGCGTCGGTGGGGGATACCTTCAGCCTCGGGGCACAGAATTGGCAGATTCACCAAATCACCCATAACGACGTCTTTGTGCTTCCGGGAAATCCGAAAACAGCTGCGGCTCCCTTCTGGAAAGCCGAGGAAAGCGGCCGTGACTTCCATTTTTCAGAACGAATCGGGCAATTCCTCGAAGAAGCGGAGGTCCGGCTGGAGGACCCTGATTTTGTAAAGTCACTCCAGAGGAGAAATCACATGGAGCCTGGGGCAGCCGTGAACCTGATCGATTTTCTGAAAAAGCTGAAGGGGGCAACCGGGTCCCCCTTGCCACACCGCCACCATCTTGTGGTTGAATTCGTGGCTGCAGGGCCGGGTGGAACTCCCCAGGCGGTCCTCCACACGATGTGGGGAGGCCGGGTCAACCGGCCTCTGGCCATGGCACTGGAAGCAGCTTGGCAGGCCAGATTCGGTTACCGGCTTGAGCTCTTTGTGAGCAATGACTGTGTTGTTTTTCAGTTGCCTCACGAGATCGATGGTGAAGAACTGCTCTCCCTACTGGAAAACGCGAGGGTCGAATCCCTTCTGAGGGCTCGACTCGAAGGCTCTGGCTTCTTTGGAGCCAGGTTTAGGGAGTGCGCCGGACGGGCGTTGCTTTTGCCGAGGTCCAAGTTCAACCAACGGATCCCTCTCTGGCTGAGCCGATTGAAGTCCCAGAAGCTGCTCGAGGCGGTTCTCAATTATGAAGATTTTCCGATCCTGCTGGAGACGTGGCGAACCTGTATGCAGGACGAGTTCGATCTCGAAAGCCTGAAGAGGGTTTTGACGGAATTGGAGTCCGGATCCATTTCCTGGACGGAAGTGCATACCGCCTTTCCCAGTCCTTTTGCCCGGAGCGATGGGTGGCGACAGGTCAACCAGTACATGTACATGGATGATCAGCCCAGGTCGGATAAGGTATCGAAATTGCGTGGGAGCCTACTCCGGGAGGTTGTCTTTACCCCCGGTCTTCGGCCGACCGTTTCGCGCAGACTCGTTGAACAGTTTGAACTGAAACGGAAGAGGTTAAGCCCCGGTTACTCACCCCAGACATCTCGAGAGCTCGTCGACTGGGTGATGGAGAGGGTAGCCATCCCGAAATGGGAGTGGGAAGAGATCTTGGAAGATATGCGAAGGGATCATGGGGCGGACCCGAAGTCGTTTACCGACCTGGAGGATAAGCTCATCCAATTCTACCCGCCGGAGCCGAGGGAGCCCCTGATCGTTGCCAGGGAGATGCTTCCTCAGATGATCCGTGCCCTTTACGGCCTTGAGAAAGAAAAATCAGTTTGTATCCAAACGCTGACGGGAGTCCCATTGCCGGAAGAAAAGTACAAGGCTTCTAAGGGAGAGACGGAGGACGGAGAGGGTTTGATCGGACAGTGGCTTCAGTTTTACGGGCCTGTAACCGTTGAATTCATCCGTGAAATCCTTGGAATCGACTCGGAGCGGTTGCAGCGGATCATCGAAGATTTGACTGATTCGCAAAGGGTTGTCCAGGGGCAACTCGTGACCGAGGGGGGACCCAATGAGGTCTGCGACAGCGAGAACTTTGAGATGCTGCTGCGACTGGTCAGGATCGAAGCCGCGCCAGCTTTCGAACCGCTTGGAATCGAGTGGCTGCCCCTATTTCTCGCAGATTTTCAAGGAATCACAAGACCCCCGGATAGAATGGATGGAATCGATGGGCTTTTCCGCTGTGTGGAACAGCTGCTTTGCTATCCCGCTGAGGCGGGGACCTGGGAATCAGAAATCTTTTCCGCACGTTTGCATCTCTATGATCCATCCTGGCTGGATACCCTGATGCAGGAGGGAGGCCTTCTCTGGATCGGAAGTAAGGGACATCGGGTGAGCTTCTGTTTTGGATCGGACCTCGATCTGTTTCAAGAAGAATCTGAGGAAACAGAAATCACCTCGGATGACGAACATCCCGTTCGACCGGTTTCCTGGCCAGGGGCGGCTCTGCCTCTTGACGTCTTTCCGGACGCAGCAGGCCGCTACGATTTTTCAACATTGCTTCGTTTATCCAAATGCGGGAGCGCGGAACTGGCCAAACGACTATGGGATGGAGTCTGGAAGGGAAGGGTAACGAACGATACGTTTATCAGCCTTCGTCGAGCCCTGATGAATAGATTCAAAATTCCGGGAAGGGTTTCAGAGGATCCGAGAAAACTCGATCGCCGGGAAAGCCGGTTCCGGCGGCTTAGCTTGGTGGAAAGGAAAGAAGGGCCATTTTACCCGGGAAACTGGCACCTGGTCCCAAGGCCTGAGCTTCCGGATGATCTCCTTGAGAGAGAAGAGCTCAGAAAGGACCGTGCCCGGCTCTTGTTGGATCGGTACGGGATCCTGTTTCGCGAACTGCTTCAGAGGGAATGGCCCGCCCTTCGCTGGTCGAATGTTTTTCGTGCCTTGCGAATCATGGAATTATCAGGAGAGGTGATGGCAGGCATCTTCTTCCACGGGATTCCCGGACCCCAGTTCATCTCGCACAGGGCCTTCCGGCGTTTGCAGCGGAAGCTGCCGGAAGATGTCATCTATTGGATCAATGCGACCGACCCGGCTTCTTTGTGCGGAATCCAGCTTGATTCGGTTCGAGGGATGCTGCCAGCGCGGGTTCCAACGACACACCTCGTCTACCGGGGAAACAGGTTGATCGTGGTGTCAAAGCGCAACGGCAAGGACCTTATCATCAATACAGCGCCCGATGATCCGAATTTGCTGGAGTATATGGTTGTTCTTCGCCATCTCCTCACGCGAAAGTTTCAGCCCATGAAGCGGATATCGATCGAGGTCATCAATGGTGAGAAAGCACCTCACAGCCCGTACATTCCAGCCCTACGTACCTTCTCTGATGTTGCAGTCGACTATAAGAATGTCAGTCTGTATCGTAAGATCCGATGAATATTAAAAACGGGGATGGCGACTCTTACGGGAGCAAGTTTTTGGGGAACCGAAAAGAAGCCTTCCCGTCAAGAGAGTGTCTCGCCATGTCGTTGCAAGCAGCCTCATAAAGAGGAGAGGGGGCCGTGACCCAACTCTTGATCAAACCTTACGGAGGTGCTATTTAAAGAGGTAAGGGATGAAGCGATTTCGAGTGATGGGTCGATGAAACTGAAACGGTATCTTATTGCCTGGTGGAGGCTGTCACGAGTTCCTTTCCTCTCCGTAGGGATTCTTCCTTTAATTTTGGGATTTATCTTGGCGTGGCGGTGGGGGTATAAAGGTCCCCTGGGACTCTATGTGCTTTCTACAACGGCGGTCATCCTCATCATGTGGATGACGTACTATGTCGGAGATTGGAACGATCTTGAAGGGGATCGAATCAATCGAGATTTTAACCGGTTTTCAGGCGGATCAAGGGTCTTAGTCAGACAGGTCCTTCCAGCCTGGGTTTCACTTCTCTTGGGATACGGATGTTTGGCTGGGGCGATTCTCATCGGTTCTTTTATCTATCTCCGGTACCAGACCGATTTTCGAACCCTTCTGTTAGGAGGACTGGGTATCTTTTTTGGATTTTTTTATTCAAGCAAACCCTTTCGATGGTCTTATCGTGGATTGGGAGAAATTCTGATTGGGTTCTGTTATGGATGGCTGCCCATTGCGACAGGTTTTTTTCTCCTCACAGGGTTCTTCAGCCCGCAGATCTTACTGCTCTCCGTCCCCGTCGGTCTTTCCATTTTCAATGTGATCTTAATCAATGAGTTTCCCGATAAAGAAGCGGATCACGCCATTGGAAAAAGGAA
>Ga0153915_10006194_pt1 | contig 11190 bp, 8 predicted proteins | sample Opewatmetagenome_2_FD_107003 | JGI IMG/M metagenome (GOLD analysis project Ga0153915, IMG submission 107003) | Freshwater wetland microbial communities from Ohio, USA - Open water 3 Core 3 Depth 3 metaG | ecosystem: Environmental > Aquatic > Freshwater > Wetlands | place: USA: Ohio, Lake Erie...
ACCGATTACGGTAACCCCCGTTACGGCATGAATACTTTCGATTTCATCATGCTGCAGCTCAAAGCTCCGGTCAAAGCCTGCGTATCAGCGTCTGACGATAAAGGCAACAGCACCGGCACTGTATGCCAATGAAACTCGTCTGCATTCCGCTGTTCATAGCAGCGTGCGTACTTCTCTACCTCGGTAGCGGCATGTTGCTCGTTATGCCGGGCTATCCGGGAGAGAGCTATTTGGTCCGGGAGCGAATTCTCTACGGAGTCCTCCCGACTCTGTTGAGTGCGGCACTACTAGTTACGGTGGGTTGGCTCTGGGTGCGCGCGGGTGGTTCGGTTTCTCTCGGGAAGGCGATAGGCAGGAGCTTCTCCTTGGCGGTTGCCGCGATCCTGCTCTTTTGGATTGGCCTGATCATCATGGCGGACCTGCGGCAGGGTTAGTCGCGAGCGAGCGGGGTCAGCCTGCCTCCGGTTCCAATTTCTTTGGAGATCGCGAATGTGCCGTTCACCCGTCCCAAGATTCGCAAGCCCTTGAATCAAAGGGCATTCCCCAACCGCCGCCGGCCCTCTCTGACATCATTCCGAACGAGACCGTGCGTCTCAACAGATCTTTGAAACCTTCGCGGCAACACCATTGCGCGTGGTCATCGGCGAGACACCGTCCATTTCACCCGCCACCGATAACTCACCGGTTAAAACCGGTAGAACCGGTGCACGATCGAGGCATCAGGCTCGAGCCAGCTCACACTCCCAGCCACCAGTTATTCACCAGTAATAACTGGCGGAACTGGTGCCAGGAACCACTAGGCTTGCCGCGCACACCTGCAAACAGCCTGCAGAAGCTGGATCTGCAGGCTGTCATAGAACGTTTTGGCGTCGTTGAGAACCCGCCTAGTCGCCACTGACGCGGGGGCGGTTCGGGTTCGAGGCGGCTAGTTGGGTCGGACCCCGGGGACAAGCAATTCCAAACCGTACTTGGGAGCAGTCTTCATCGCACGAGCAATCACCGCTGGACCGATTTGGGGAATGTCAGCAACATCGGCGGCGGGGAAGAAGATTTCTGCGAAGTAGTTTTCCAGTCCCGCCGGCGTGGCCACCATCAGCAGCCGCGCGGTTTCCTCGCCGGCGTTCTTGAAGGAATGCACCACGCCGCGAGGCATTTGAACGAAATCTCCCGTCGACACATTGAGTGCCTTCTCGCCCACCTGCACAGCCAGGGTACCCTGCAGCAGGTAGAACGATTCATCCTCCCGACTGTGCACGTGCGGCGGCGGGCCTCCTCCGGGGACTACACTGACCTCGGCCATGAAAAATGCTCCGCCAGTCTCCGCGCCGGTGATCAAGTAGGTGATCCGATCTCCCGGGCCGCAATAGGCGGGTCCCGTTCCGGCCAGCACATGCTTGACCGGGCTTTGGTTCGACTGATTCTGATTCGACTGGTTTTGATTCGACATGATGTTGTGTGCCTCCTTTCCAAGGCAGGATCAGAATATCGGGAATCGAACGGACGCGTTCCTAAATGATCCCTAGAAGATTCCTAAATATTTGCTAAGCAGCGGCTGCACGGTTACGCGGACGTGCGATAGTCTGAATCTGAGCACGGCGAACGCTCATCCGGCATGATCGACGACGAACTGAAGGCATTTCTGGAAGGCCCGGTGTCCGTCTTGGTCGGTACGCGCGACTCGCGCCTCGTCCCGGAAATCACGCGCGCCTGGGGCCCGTTGGTTTCCGAGGACCGCAAACGCGTTAGCCTGTGCGTGCCGGTTGCGACCAGCCGCAAGACACTGGACAACGTCGAAGGCAATGGGGTGATCGCTGTCGCCTTCTCGTTCCCCACGAACTACCGGACGATTCAGTTGAAGGGCCGGCGTGCCACGGCTGCCGAGCCTGACGGCAGGGACTTGGCCGCGGTCGAACGGCACCGTGATGCGTTTGCGGCGGTCAACGAACCGCTGGGACAACCTCGCCAGCGCGTCGAGGCTTTCTGGCAAGCCGAGATTGAGACGTCAGCGGTGCTGGTCAAAATCATCTTCGCGCCAGAGCAGGTCTTCGACCAGACTCCCGGTCCCGGCGCGGGCAGAAGCCTATGAGTACGGCTTCGCCTCTGGCGATTGCGCTCGAAGACATTGCATCCTGCTTTGAGGGGATTATTCCAGCATCCATATGCACGTGCTCCCCAGACGGCACGCCGAACATGACATACCTTTCGATTGTCCACCGGGTCGATAGCCACCATGTCGGTCTGTCCTACCAGTTCTTCAACAAGACGCGTGAAAACATGTTGCAGAACGCTTTCGTTCAAGTGGTCGTGGTCTCACCGAGCACCATGCGCCAATACCGGCTGGACTTGCGCTACGAACGAACGGAAACCGGAGGGGCGACCTTCGACCGAATGAAGACGCGACTCGACGCGGTGGCATCGCAAACCGGCATGAGCCACGTTTTCAGGTTGCGCGGCGTGGACATCTTCCGAGTCCTCGATTGCCGGCCGATGAACGCGGAGACCAGCGCGGAGGGACTTTCCAGGGTTGACTACCTTCCACAAATCGAGGAGTTCACATCGCGGCTGGCCGCCTGCAGCGGGCTCGAGTCAATGATCAACGTTTCACTTGACGCCCTGGCAGAGCTCTTTGGCTATGACCACTCGTTCCTCATGGTGCCGGATGAAGATGGCAAGCGCCTGTTCACGCTGGGAAGCCGCGGGTTTGGTGAGTCCGGAGTCGGGTCGGAAGTTTGGATCGGCAAAGGAATCCTCGGCGTTGCGGCCGAGCGTCGCGAAGTGGTGCGGACCACGAACTTGAGCCGCGACGTGCTGTACGCGAGCGCCATGCGATCCGAAGTAGAGCGTGGTGGCGACGACCGGCTACTGGAACGTGAGATCGCTTTGCCTGGGCTGCCGCAAGTCCAAAGCCAACTCGTAGTGCCTTTAGTGGTTCAGGACAGATTCCTCGGCATCCTGTGTCTCCAGAGCGCTACTGCGGGACGGTTTCTGTCCGACGATGAGCGCGTGGTGCGAATCGCTGCGCGCCAAATGGCTGCCTCAATGGCCCTGCTGGAGCGCGCCGAGAGTACCGAACCGCAAGAGATCCCGCGGCGAACACCTGGGGTGCAGGGTGCGGCCACCTCGACCGTCAAGTACTACAAAGCGGACGATAGCATCTTTGTTGATGACGCCTACCTGATCAAGGGCATCGCTGGCCGTATCTTTTGGAAGCTTGTACAGAGCTACGCCCAAACTGGGCGCGTGGACTTTACGAACAAAGAAATCCGTTTGGATGCGAGCTTGGAGTTGCCGGACTTCAAAGACAACCTGGAAGCACGCTTGATCCTGCTGCGCCGCCGCTTGCAGGACCGCTGTAGCTTTATCAATCTGGCCCAGGTTGGTCGAGGGCAATTCCGCCTGGAGGTGCAACGCCAACTCAAGCTGGAGGAGCAGCTATAGGGTGCTACCAATGCGAGGAGGACACAGCTCACGGTTTCCTTACCAATTACAGTATGCCGTCGTTGTGAACGATGTTGCCGGCGACGACGGTCAATAGTGACCGCGTGCGTTTGAAGTCCTCTTCGGGAACGGTGAAGCAGTCTCTATCGAGCACCACGAGGTCGGCGTGGTTGCCGGTCTCGATGGAGCCGAGATCGTCTTCCCGCAGGAACCATTTGTTCGCGGCTGTTGCCAGCCAGAGAACCTCCTGGCGCGTGAGTGTCTGGTCGCCGAGGATTTGCTGCCCGGCGAGATTGCGGCCGGTAACGATGGTGGAGAAGTTGAGCCAGGGATTGATGACCGTGATATCGCCGCCGTCGGAATGGTAGCCCTTCTTAATTCGATGATTCATGAGCATCCGATAGGGCGGGCCGAGGCTGGCGCTTGGATTCGGAGCGTTGCTCGGGATGGCACGCAACGGGCCCCAGCCGACGAGCACGCCCATCCCCATGGCATCCATCCGGTTGGCCAGATCCAGCGGGAACTCCGGGATGTGGGAGATGATCCAGCGCAGGCCGGAAAGCGGAATCTCCGCGTTGACCGTTTCGCGATCCTTGATCAGATTGGTGACGCCGGCGAGGTTGAGCGCGTGGTCTTCGGCGCGCCATCCAGCCTTAGCGATGGCCCGAAGGCCCTCGACTCCGCCGCCCGTGAATTCGCCGATGCCACCGGTTTTGATCCACTCATCCCCGAAAAACGGAAATGAGTTCTTCAAGCGCTGTGACAGCGTTGGCAGGGGCGGATTTGCCGTGGGCGAATCCTGATGCAAAAAGTCGATCCGCAAGCGGGCAGGCAGCGTGCCCTCGCGCTGAAGCGCGAGAAACGGATCGTGCATCGTGTAAGTGTTCTCGTTGGCGAGGCCGCCCGAGGGTAAGTCCGAATGGAATGCGCCGCAGTCGCGATGCGTCGTTATGCCCAGCTTCGCGTAATACTGCAGAGCGTCATGTGCCGATCGTTTCCTTGTGTCCGGCGTTAGCAGTTCTTTCCGTAGCGCCAGGAGAGCGGCTGCCAGGGCTGGTCCGGCGATGGCGCCGTCGGCTGCCACTGTCACGCCCCTTGCTTCGAGCCATGCCTTACCCTGGCTGTTGGTCCTTGCGCCGCCTTGCGCTGCTTGGATGTAGACGGGGCGGTTGACGGCGTCGAGCTCGGCGAGCGAGGGTAGGCGCCGTTCCATGAACTGCATTGCCGATACTGGGCCGATGGTGGTAATAAATTCGCCAGGGGGCACTTCGGTGCTACGCGCCTTAAGCGCTGCGATCGCGTCTGGAATCGTGAAGACGTGTTCGAGCGGCGTGTGCCATCCGGGCCGGTTTCCGACAAGCACGATGTGGTTGTGCGCGTCGATGAGGCCGGGAATCACGGTTCTGCCTTTGACGTCGATGCGCCTTGCGTTTCGCGGAACGGAGATGTTATTGCCCACGGCGGCGAAACGGCCGTTCTGGATCAGCGCTTGCGGAACAACTCGGTTGCCAGGGTCCATCGTATGGATCCTGCCGTTGACTATGACAAGGTCTGTGGCGCCTGCCGCATTCGCGGGCCGAGACTGAGCGAGCAGTTTCGCGCTGCTCAGTCCGCTGAAAGCGAGCGCACCGGCGTGGCCGAGGAATTGCCTGCGCAAGAGTCTGTCTGGGGAGTCGTTCGTAGCCACGCTCTGCCTCCTTTTATTGGCGCTCAAGGTGGAGCCGCTGATCGATTCTACTTCACGGACGGCTATGGGAATTCACTTCAGCGCAAAACGCCCTACTCGTAAATGTGGATGCCGCGGCTACTATCAGCCCTAGCGCCGACTCCGCGGTGACTCCATTCAAAGCGACACGTACCAAATCTCACCGCTGATCGCGGCCGGTAGCCTCTCGCGATTCCGAAGCTTAAGGCAGAGCAAAGGCCACTACAGAGTCCGTGGCGATAGCTGCGACGTATTGTTTGCCGTTCGAACCCTGGTAGGTGATCGGATTCGCGTTGACGTTGCGCTCCAATTTCATCGTCCAGAGCTCCTTTCCCGTCTTGGCGTCGAAGGCCCGGAAGCGCGAATCGCTGGTGGAACCAATGAACACCAAACCACCTGCCGTGACAATCGGTCCGGCCGAGCCGCCGGTGCCGGTGAGTTGTTTGCCAGGGGGCAGCGCCTCGGTTAGCCCCAATGGCACTTGCCAGGCGATGTCGCCCGTATTCGCATTCACGGCCCAGAGGCGGCCCCATGGTGGTTTATTGCAGGGCAAGTTGCCAATCACCTTGCCTGTGTCGTCTTTGGCCTGGGCGGAGAAACTGAAGTAGGGACCAGGACCGTTCACGCTGCCACGATCCATTAGCTGCGGGGAGCTCTGCCCGCTGCCATAGTTGCCGCCCTCCCGCTTCTTCTCCACCCAGCCGACGAGAGAAACGTCCTGGCTGCGGACATAAACAAAGCCTGTGGTGGGATCAGCCGCTTGGCCTCCCCAATTCACGCCGCCGTTGCCGGGGAATTGAATGGTGCTCTTGGGCGGCGCGCCTTCCTCGTGATAGAGGAACGGAGTGAAAGGTCCGGCGTTGTAGTAGCCGCCAGCCTTCTCCCACGCCTCCAGGCATGCCTGCGCGTGCGAGGCGGTTGTGTCGGCGGCCGTGACGATTTCGTCCTTTGAAAAGCTGTTGCGCCCGAGCTGAGGCGGTTTCAGCGGGAAGGGCTGCGTGGGCGAATACCATTCGCCGGGCACATCGCCTTTCGGCACGGGACGTTCCTCAACCCCAAAGATCGGCTTGCCCGTTTGCCGGTCCAGAATGAACATTAGCGCCGTTTTGCCAATGGCCGCGATGACGGGAATCTTCTTTCCGTTCCGGTTGATCTCAAATAAGCTCGGCGCGGGCTGCAGGTCGGAATCCCACAGATCGTGATGGACCGTTTGGAAGTGCCACTTGTACTTGCCGGTTAAAGCGTCGACGGCGACGATTGAGTTGCCGAACAGGTTGTTGCCAGGGCGGTCGGCTCCATAGTAGTTGCCGGCCGGTGATCCAAGGGGCATGAAGACGGTCCCGGTCTTTTCGTCGAGCGTCAGATACCAGCCCCACGCGTTGACGCCGGAGTACTTCTTCCAATTATCGTTTTCCCACGTGCCAAAGCCGGGTTCGCCCGGCTGTGGAATGGAGTGAAACTCCCAGAGCTTGGCCCCAGTGCGCGCGTCGTAGGCCCGCGAGTTGCCGGATTCACCGTAGATGTTCTCATCATTGAATGCGCCCAGAATGACGGCGTGCTTATAGACGGATGGGGCGCCGTTCCAACTCACGTTGATGTCGACGCTGCCCTCTTTGCCAAAGCCCGGGTCGATCTTGCCGCTGTTGGCGTTGAGCGCAACGAGCTTCTTGCCCTGCACGAAGATAATGCGTGGAGGGTTCTGAGCATCCCCGGGCCAATAGGCGACCCCGCGCGCCGTGGTGGGCGCCGATAAGACGGAGGTCCAAACCTCACGGCCTGTATCGGCTTGAAACGCTAGAATCCGGTTGCCCGCCGGGATGTACATAACGTTGTTGACGACAATGGGAGTGGCCTCTGCGTTCACGCCGCCGGGGCCACCCTTTCCCTTCTTGGTGTCATCGGCTCCGCTGGGGCGCAAGCTTTGCGACCAGGCCAGTTGGAGCCCCGCCACGTTGCCGGCGTTGATTTGTTTGAGAGTCGAAAATCGCGTACCGGCTGGATCGCCCGTGTACATCGGCCAGTTGGCCGACGGTAGCCCCGTGATGGCCACTTTTCCCTTGGGTGGTTGGCCGGGACTTTGCCCAACCCAGATCCCAGTGAGAGCCAGTGTGCCGGCCGCGAACATGATCCACTTGGTGCGCATGAATAGTGAACTCCAGAGCAGATTCTATCAGGCGCAACCATATCAGTTGGATTCCCACCTCTTTCGGCTAGAGAAGGGCAAGCTGCGTTTCGTGCATACGCTGACGCACGTGCCTGAAGGCCGGCAGGTTCCTCGAGGTCCCCAAGGCCAAGGCCGTGGGGGCGCACCCAACAACCAGAAATAGACTGGACGCATCGCTTTGGCGAGTGGCGGGACCCTACCGGCCCCGCTCGGCGCAACAACTACCTATGCCTCGGCGATCGCGCGCTCGATGGTGCGCTTGTGAGCCTCAAGCACGGGCGTTACGATCCGCCCGTCCACACGCTCGATGGTGTCCTCAATCGTGTGGAACCAGCGGTGGATCCCAATGACGGCAAAGCATCGTGCATAACCGCGGTCGGTAAACGCCGAAAGCTCCCCGGCCTCGGCGCGTACGGGCGCCGCGTGCTCCAGTTCCGGAATGCCGCGAAAGCCCTCGGCGACGGCTGCGTTCAAATTGGGCGTGGCCATCATCGACCGCTGCGGATCAGCGGTATCCAGCATCCGTCCCGTTTCGTCCGCGTCGCGCACCGCCACCGAAGCTCCGATGTGCGCCCACACCGCGGTTGCCTGCGGCGGAGGCGCCACTTCCATCGCCTTGTGCGAACCGGTGAAGTAATACTCGTGTCCTCCTGTGTTCATCAGGTGAATGGAATGATTCGGAAACCGGTCGACCACCCAGGCTGCGAGTTCCAGGAACACCGAAGTGCCGGTGCCGCGCTCGCCCACGCACTGGAACCAGCCCGAACGCGGCGTCGAGATCGCGATCCAGCGGTTGCCGCGCTCGATTCTGCCGATGACGTTTTGACTGTTGCGCCGGGTCATTTGGCCGTCGAGGATCAGAGTCGCTTCGGCCCCCGCCGCGGCGGCCTCCTGAAACGGCTTTGAGAGCTTCGGCGCCAGAATCGCGACGGGAAGAGGCAGCACAGGTTCTTCCGGCACGTTCAAAAGCACGGCCTCCCCGCTGGGACCAGTGGTGACAATCACGACGCCGACCGCTCCGGCGGTTACCGCCGCCTTCACGATGGCTCCAATTCCAGCGTTGCCCCGCCCGAGCGCTGCATAGCGGCCCGGCGCCAGCACCAGCAACGCGATTTTGCCGCCGGTGTTCGCTGCGTCGGCTTGCGTGCGAATCAGCGCGAGTCTCGCGGTGACTCCACGCGGTCCCGTGGTTGTGCAGGGGGTCTGCGGGTACAAATCCACCCCCATCCCAGCCGAGACCAATCGAGTCGATCGCTCCACCAGAAAGGGAGCCTCGAAGTTCGTCACGTTCACCTTGTAACCGGCGGTTCGGAGCCGCTCGGCAACCCATGCGGCGGTCGCGAGATCACCAGGAGATGCAGATCGCTTGGTCCCAAAACTCGCGTGACGCTCCAGGTCGGCCTGAATACGCGCACTGACCGGATCCATCTGAGCGCCTTGAAGAGGGCGTCGGAGCGCTAAGGCACCCGCCGCCAGTACGGGAAGAACGGTGCGCCGGGAATGACTCAGGAGGTGTGGTTTCACCCCACTATCAATGTCGGAACGCGCGGCTAATGTCAATACAAGGCCGGGGCCTGTTCTGCTCAGGCCCTGGCGGTCACAGGGCCGTCGTTTATTCCAAGTGCGTCGTCAGCGCCCGTCTTGCCCGTTCACATATCTTTCGAGCGCCGACTCGCCGGAAGAATCGTAGGGCACACCCTCCGGTGCGACTACAATGACGTTTATGAGAATCCTGCCTGGCCTGCTGCTGGCCGCCCTAACTTTGGTGGCTCAAGATGCAGTTGATGCTCCTGAAGCGCACGTCGCTCGCGCGAAAGCCGCGGCGGGCGACGATTTTCAAAATCTGTTTAACTTTCAATGCTACGGGCCTGGCCCGGGAGGCCAACGGACACCTCCCGGGGCCGCACCCGCAGCTCCGCGCGCGCAGGGTGGCGGCGGCCAGAGACGGCCGGGTCCGCCAGACCGATCCACCTGGTATGCCGAACCGGTGAAGGTGTTTGACAACCTCTATTTCTTTGGCCAATCCGAGTACGCCGTGTGGGCGATCACGACCTCGCAAGGTATTATCGTCGTCGACACGATCTTTGACTATTCCGTGGAAGAGGAAGTGGCGAACGGAATGAAGAAGCTGGGCCTGGACCCCGCCAACATTAAATACGCCATCGTCACTCATCCTCACCCCGACCACGACGGTGGCGCGAAGTTTCTGCAGGATCATTATGGGACGCGCGTGATCATGTCGCCGGCGGACTGGGATGTGCTCGACAAGCGCACCAACGGCACCAAACCGAAGCGCGATCTGGAGGCCACTGACGGGCAGAAATTGACGCTTGGCGACACCACGGTGACGATCTACATCACGCCGGGCCACACGCCCGGTACGCTCTCGGTGGTGTTCCCGGTAAAGGACAACGGGACAGTGCACACTGTGGCGCTTTGGGGAGGCGTGGGGCTCAATGCGGATAAGGAATCGGTGCAAACCTATATCCGTTCCGCCAAGCGCTTCAGCGATATTGCGCAGGGCGCGCGCGCGGATATTATCTTGTCGAACCACACGGATTGGGACCGGTCGAAGATCAACCTGCCGGCGCTGGCCAATCGTAGGGCGGGCACACCGAATCCGTACATTGTGGGGAATGCGAAGGTCCTGAACTTTCTTACGGTCGCGCAAGAATGTGCGATGTCGCGCGTCAATTGACGGGTCGAACTGAGCGCCGCCGAGTGATACGGTACCGACATGGCTTCGCGCGGTCACAGACCTTCCTTCGGTCGCGGAAAGCAGGGTCACCAGTCTTTCCACCGTCGGGTATGTGAGCGGAGCGCGGGCCATCGGCGATTCGAGCATGCCGCAGTTGGCAAAATTTGCGGCTGACTATGTTCTGCGTGCTCCGGTAATCGATCGGACGGAGTTGAGCGGAGTGTTTACTTACAGACAAAGCACCCCGGACCTGGAGCCGAACTAAAGCCACTCGATATAGGGCGCTCGCCCCCGCGGCCACCGCAGCTACGGCTTAGCTAAATAACTAAACCGGCACGCCAATCCGATCGCGAGTTTTGCGAAGAGCTTAGCGTGCCGGTGATGCGGTTTAAAAGTAGCTACGATCTTAGCTCAGGGCCTTTCCATATAGAGTGAGCAGGCGTGTCCAGGCCTTCTCGGCCTGCGGCTCGTTGTAGACGCCCGAGTCCGGTGGACACCAACCGTGAGCGGCGCCAGTATAGACTTCGATCTCGGCCGGCAGCTTGGCCTTTTCAAACGTCTCCTTCATCACGGTCTTGTCATCGGGAGCACGCATGTCATCATTCGCCGCGACCGCGATGAGGAACTGCGCTTTGCTCTTCGACGCCTGCAAATGCGGGCTGTTCGGATCTTTCGTCACCAGACCGCCGCCATGGAAGCTGGCTACGGCGCCCACGCGATTCGGCACGGCAGCCGCGGTGCGAAACGCCATGGGGCCGCCCATGCAATAGCCCTGGGTGCCAATCTTCTTGTTCTTGGCCACCGATGGCTGCTGATCGAGCCATGCGACGAACGCCTTGGCATCGGTCATGTGAGTGGTTTCGTTCAACGCCTGCGCCAGCGGCATCAGGTCCGGAATCGCCGTGGCCGCGCCTTTAGCCGCCGTGGGGGCCTTCATCTTCCGATAGAACGGATTCACCACCAGCACCGCATAGCCCGATTCAGCCAGACGCTTGGCCATGCTCCGGAACGAGTCCCGCAACCCGAAAATATCCGGCCAAATGAGAACACCCGGAGCTGTGCCGCTCATAGGATGCACGAAGTAGCAATCCGCCGTGCCGTCCGGCGTCATTACGGTTACTTCCGAGTCGGTGACAGTCACGGCGTTGGCCACCTGTGGCAGCATCATGGCCACGCCGGCTCCCA
>Ga0153915_10006195_pt1 | contig 11189 bp, 15 predicted proteins | sample Opewatmetagenome_2_FD_107003 | JGI IMG/M metagenome (GOLD analysis project Ga0153915, IMG submission 107003) | Freshwater wetland microbial communities from Ohio, USA - Open water 3 Core 3 Depth 3 metaG | ecosystem: Environmental > Aquatic > Freshwater > Wetlands | place: USA: Ohio, Lake Erie...
ACTCCTTTTCCAATTTTGATTACATCCTGTTCATCAATCCACAAACCATCAGGAAGTTTATCGTCTTTAGACATTTTTGGTTGGACATAATATCTATTGCTTGAATAAATTTGATCTGATCTAGCAACAATTATTCCTTTCATTCCAGTAATTTTTGCTTTAACCTCAATACCATTTGGATAAGAAAATATTGTAGAAAGAGTATTTGATTGAGATTTAATACCATCTCCTGTTTTTTCTAGGTCAGTTTCATCAATCCAATATGACTCTAGAATTGAGGCAGATTTTCCAATTTTTGGTTGAACAAGATATCTATTACATCCATACAAATGATCTGCTCTAGATGTTATTATTCCATTAAATCCAGAAACTTTAGCATTAACTTCAATACCATTTGGAAACATAAATGTTTTTCTATCCATTATAATTAATCTCCTTTATTTCATTTTTTCGTATAAGTAAAAGGTTTGATCATAATTCATGATTGCAATAAATTTATTCGAATTTTCAGCAATAATGACAAACAATTTATTCAACCACGCGTTACCCAAAATTCCAGTTTCCAGATTATCATCACATGTCATATCTTTTACAGTAATATAAACGTTTGATGATAAAGAAACATCGGGAAGTTTATCTTTGACTAATTGTAAAGCAACTTCTTTAGAGATTTCCATTAAACATGAAAAATTATAATCATGAATATAAGTTGCCGTAAAACCAACTTCTAATTTTCTCATTTTTTAACTCCTTTTAGATAATTTTTAATGGTAATAAAAATAACTCAATTATACATAGCAATACTGTAATTTATTTAGATCCACCAGATTTCATCCATTTTTCAATTAATTCTTTATCAAATCTAAAAACTCGACCAATTCTGATTGATGGTAATTTTCCTAATTTAGCCATTTTACAAACCGTTATTTTATGTAATCTTAATAATTCCGACACTTCCGCTGTTGTTAAAATTTGTGACATTATTTGTCTCCTTTTAATCTACTTATAAAATGTTTTTAAAAAATATTCTGGTGAGAAATCTTGAATTAAATCTCACCAGAATACCGCTTCATTGAATTTTTTGGATCCCATATAAATTTAGAATTCTCATTGGATTATCATTATTATCACTAATATCACTAATATCATCTTTCAATAAGATTGAATTCTTTTTTAAATAATTAAAAGATTTAAGTGAATGTTTACTAGCAATATAATACTTTATAAATTTGTTATGATGATAAAATGAAATTTTATATTTATAGATTATATTATCTAAACTAATGGTTTCTATTACACAACCATCACCCAATTTTAAATCAATTGTTGAAATATGTTTAAATTTCATAATTAGTTTATCCTTTTAATTTTAAAATTTTTGATAAACAAATCTATATTCTCACTAATTAATATATGTAGTAATAGAAAGAAAAACTAAAACAAAAAATAAAAAAATACAAAAAACTTGCTTGTTTGCATGAGACCTGAGTCTCAGTAACAAGAGTTTTTATAGCATAATTCAAGCTGATACTTATTCAGCGTTCTTTTTCTTTTTGTTATTTTAGAATTACATCTTTTACAATTTGATAACATAGTTGATACATTCATGTCATAGTTCCCCTTTTTAATTTAGAAAGAAATTTATGCTGCAATCTGAATCATTTTTCAACGTGGTATTAATTTTAATTTGACATAAACTTAGTAGCTGAAATCTAGAAAAAATTTTAATTGAATAGCTATTGCTACTAACAACCAATTGCAATTTATCACCCCCTTTTGAGTTTTTTAGAAACTAAATCTTTCCCCTAAATTAATAAAAGGAGTGCTATGAATGGAAGGGGAACCTCCAAACCAACTGTAATATAATTACAGAAGCTCATAGCACTCCTATAATGTCATTTATAATATTTCATAAATGACATTAAATCTAAAAACAAATCCTTTTCCTCAAGTATTAATATATTTAGTTTTTTAGTTTAAAATGAAATTTTATAAAGAAACTATATAAGGAAACTCATCAATTGAATAAAAAACATTTTTAATTTCTACATATTCAATATAACTCATACATTTTGAGCAAGGTTTGCTCAAACGAAATTGATTTTTATTATTTATCCTAATTACTAACATCGAGGAACCTTTCAAATCTTTTTTAGCGTTAATAATTGCCGCAACTTCTGCATGAACACTATATGGATATCCTTGAAATTTTGGATGTAATTTTTTTACAGATTTTTGTGCAGTATTATATCCTTTTGAAAGTATCCTTTTATTTTTAAAAATAACACAACCAATTTTTTGTTTATGAGTACTCTTATGAGCTTCACTTAGGGCCAAATTAATTAAACAATTTGAGATTATCATTTTATTAAATACTTAGATTAGACATTTTTGACCAATCTCCTAAACTTCTTCCAACTTTAGCATTTGGCTTTCCATCTAACTTTACAGCATCTGCTGTAAAGTCAACATTAAAATTATTTACGATAGATGATCCGATCCCATAAATATCTACTGGAACATTTAACTTTTGAAAAAGATCAATTTTTTCTAAATTAAATCCTCCGGATACAATTATTTTAAGATCATTTAAACCAAGTTCATCAAAAACTTGTCTAGCTTTAAAAACTAATTCTGGGCATACCCCAAAATTAAATTGATTTTTAGAAATTGATTTGTCAATTAAAGATCCTGAAGTATCAAATCTAACTCCAAAGATTTTATTTTCACCAGCTCCTATTATCTCTTTTATTTGGTTGGGATAATCCTTTAAATTAGATCTTGTAACACAATAATTCTGAGATAAAAATCTAATAACACAATCTATAGATGTTTCAATGCAATCATTGTTCCAATCAACCAAAAGAATACGATTAACATTTTTATCTATAAGCTTATCAAAAGTAATAGCAGCAGAAGCTGTATCTCCTCTAAATGAAGCAATTAAAAGATGAGGAATTGTACCAACACCTTCAGCTTTCCAATATTCTCCATTTGCGTCAGTGCTTACAAATTTTGCTCCACCAATATGAGCAGCATAGCCATCTGATGATTGATTATTAAAGTGTCTAAATCTCGCAGACATAAAAATAAGATCCTGATTAGGATATAATCTTTTACAAACTTCATTAACAGAAGTTGCTACAGCAGATTGTTGGGCAAGAATACCCAATGTTGGGGTTTCTAAATGTGCAAAATATTTAGGATTTCCAATTATTCCTATACAAGGTTGCATGTTATTAATTTTTGATCCTTCTGCTACCATCCAAAAATCTAAACTATCAACTTTATTGATCCATAAATTATGTAAGCTAGTATTTATTTCGCATAATCTTTCATAATTTGTTTCGAAATTTTCAGAATAAGGATCTATTTCTTGCATCTCTTTAAAAAGCTTTTTTGCTAATGATAGATTAGAATAATACCCTGTACAGTTTTTATAAATATCTAAAACCTGATTTGTTCCACAGACTATAACGTCTTTTCTTGGAAAATATTGATAATGAATATTATGATTATAATTTATTCCTTGCAATATTTCTTGAGTTCTTAAAAAATATTTATCCGCATACCAACCTAATCTCATAGCATGAATATTATATGTCAATTTTATCTCCTTAAAAGTAAATTTATAAGTTTATTATTTAAATTTTTTTAACTTCTGTTGCTTTTAGAAAATACGATATATAATTCTCCTCAACTTTAATTATTTCCGCATTGTCATTGAATATAATTGATTTCCTTTAAAAAACATTACTTTAACTCCATCCTTACATAAAGTCATTGATGAATTAATATCAGGATCTCTAATAACATTAACTTTAGATGACTTCAAATTATTAGAAAATATTTCAATTTCTTCATCTTCATTTATTGAAACACAAATGCCATTATCAAGGACTGTAAAGTTAATTGAATCAATATTAACATCTGATAAAATTCTGCAATCATATTGATCATCATTGAATCTTAAAATTATTTTATCATAACCATTACCTTTAGTGGCAATAATCATACAAACATCATTTTCATATTTACCATTAAGTATTCGATACCCTTCCAATTCCGGAATTGGAATTACAAGACAAGAACTATTTTTAATAGGTTCCGGTTTAGGTATAACCAAATAAGGTTTTCCTAAAACGTTTTGATATATAACTCCATCTAAAAACTGAGATGACATAGGCATTATATTCCAAGCATGTTTAATTGCTACATTATTTGTAAATCCTATTAAAGATAATTCCAATAATTTACCTTCAAATCTTGCATAAATTGTATTTCCAATAACCATTTTATTACTACATTTGATATCAGACTCAACCGGATTATTGGTTTTAAGATTAAGTAGTTTAAGATTTCCTTTTTCAATTTTAATAAAAAAAGGTTCTAATTTTATCAATGAAAATACAACATTAACATCAGTTGAAATTTTATAATTTGTTTTATTAATCCAGATTTCTTTTTTCGTGGTTATTACTCTGGTTGAATTAAAGTATTTAACATTTATTATTTCATTTTTAAATTCTGCAACAAATTGTATTTCAAAATTATTAGTTGTTGTAATTAAGGAACTTTTAACCTGAACAATGTTTAATAAACCAATCGCTTTTGGAGGTGGAGTTCTTTCACCTCTTTCAAATATTTTTTCATACCAATTTCTTAAATCATTTGGTATATAAGAAAAATCCCTACATGTTGTAGGAACTCTAACATCTTTATTAAAAATAGAAATATTTTGTTTCATTCTATCTTCAAGTTGTCTTGGATTAAAATTGGGATGCTTTCCTTTAAAAGGATGAATCCCCACAAATAATTGGCATGAAACAATTGCAAACGCAAACCAATCTGTTAAGGTTGAAAAACTTTTGGCATGCCAATCTCTAATAGAAGGCATAATAACAGTAGCTGGAAAAGATGGGGTTTGATAAGAATTTACATCAATAAAATATGGAACGTCAAATGTTTTAGAAACCATATAATTCATTTCATTATTATCAATTATCAAACATTTTCGTTCATGAATGTAAACTGTTGAGGATATCATATTCTCAACTAATTTTAATGTTGATTTAGGATCAACATTATTTGAATTTCTAAAATCATTAGTAAAAAGTTTGCATAAAGCAACTCCTTCTACTAAATCCATTGTATACCCTGCTATTTTATTATCATTATTTAAAATAATATCTTTGGGTCTAATGATATTATCTTTATCAAGAACTGACAATTCCTGTATTTTTGACGTTGGAATCATTTTATTCAAGTCAGAGTATATTTTATAAACAGTTTTCCCCTTACTAAAAATCTTTCCTTCCCCACCTTCAGAGATAAAGTTATTTTGATTTAGATCTATTTGATCACCCTTCCCCTGAATAAAATATTTTGTCATTTAGTTACTCCTCTTTATTTTTCTAATTCAAGCCATTTTTCAACAGCTTCTTTAAAATACCATTTATTTAAATTATTTCTTGGAGGGCTTCCATTTAAAATACATTTAATTTGTCCTGGTTTAATCAATGGAACAATGAACATTTTTTTAATTGGTTCATTCCATCCTTCTGGAGTATAGTTTTTTATAAAATTATATAATTGCAAAGCTTTATCTTCATAATCAATATCAATTTGAGACAATTTAAAAATCCTTGTTTTAAGTATTAATAATTAATAAATGGAAGATCTTAATTTATTCATTTATTCTTTTAAACCATTTCTTAACAGCTTGCTCTATTCTCAATTTTGCTGCACTTCTTTTTTTAAATACATACTTATTTAATTTCCTCTTCAAAATTAAAAAGTTTGTATATATTAAATTTGTTTTCATTTTGATAATATTGTGATAAGAGCTTTATCAATAGAAGCATCTAAAGTATTAATTATTTCTGAAAGAGAATATGTAGTATGAAATGTACTAATTTTTTTAGTTAAATTTTTTAAATTCTCCTTTTTAAGTTCCGTTATAAAATCTTGTAGCTCTTGTGAAATAGCCATTATTTAATTTCCTCTCGAATTTTCATTAATATTTTTCCTAAGTTATTTGATTTTTTAAAAAGCATACATTTAATACAAGTGCAAGCTCCCCAGAAATTATCATGCCAATAATTACCTTCAACTAGTTCTATATCACCAGTATTAATTAACAATGATCTTTCTGGATCATTAGAAAATTTAAATCTAATCAGTTCTTCCATTATATGAAGGTTTACTCTTTTCCAATCAGGTCTTACTTTAGCTTGATTTTCTGGAAGATTAGCAAATCTTTTTGCTTCGCCAGGTTTCATTTTTATAATTTTTTTAAAAATCTCACCATCATTTATAAATTTTGAAGATTGATAACTAATTTCAACACAAAAGTTTTTTGAATCTGTATAAAAATTTGAAAGAAAATTATATTGATTCTTGAATTCCATCACCATTTATTTTCTCCTCAATAATAAACCCACATACGGAAACATCATCAGAATTGTAAATATCTTTTTTTGCTAAATCTTCCATCATTCTTCTCACTCGTCTTTTAAGAAATTCTCCATGTTTAGATTTGATATTTATTAATTCTTTTACAATATCAATACTTGGAATTTTCTCTCCTGTTTTTATATTATAAAAAGATTCAATTCCATCAGACGAAATAAAAAAACATTTAGTACTATCAACTTCAACAAAAGATAGTAATCTAGGAAATCTAATTGGATCTTCTCTTTCATTGATTATTGGAATTCCATTGTTATCAATATATGATTTTATTTTTCTAAATTTAATATTCGAATTATAAACTTGATGTCTTTCTGAATTAATGAAATATGATAAATATGCTGGAGCATTTTGATCAAAAGAAATGGATTGAAATAATTTAACTTTATTTTCTTTATTTGATGCTATTATGTTTCCATCTCCAAACATAATATAGTAAATTTTATCATCTTTAAAAATAGAGATTATAATAGTTGCATCTAAACAGGTTTCGTTAAGATTTAATGATTTAGATATATCATAAGATTTTTCAATGATTTCAAATTTTGCAACATGTAAAAATCCTCTAATATCACAAGATGAATATATATTCAAAACTTGTTTACAAGCATGAGCTAAAAGTCTAGCCCCAATATCTGTGTCTTTTGAGCTGCTACATCCATCACATAAAATTGCATATTTGAAATCTTTTGTTTCTCCAACTATACAATAATCTTGGCATGAATGGGGTGGTTTTTGAGCAGGAATAAAAATACTATCCATGTTAATAGAATTCATCTAATATCTCCTTTAAAAATTGAGGAAGTTATATCTAATAAAAGATATAACTTCCTTACTAAAATAAATAATAATTAAAAAGTGAATGGTTGAGAAGCCCCACCACTTCCCAGAGCTTGACTTGTACTAGAAATACTCTTGGATACGAATCCTGCGAGCTTAGCCAGTTTTTGAGAATTTGCGTCTCCAACATCAACATATTGGGTTAAATTTGCTTCCATAGCAAAAGATTCCAGATAGGATTTACACATTCCTGTATTGATGCCGATAAGAATAGTTATTAAAGATTCAATTGTTTCAGATTTTGTTGCTTCTTCCATCTTTTTCTTAATCATAGTCTTTGATGCAACTTTTGAATCATTATCAGCCCCATCCGTAATGATATAAATACATCCATTACAGTTAAAATCCTGATCGATTAGTGTTTTTGCATATGTTAGCTGCGCATCTATTGCAGAATATGTCGCATCAAATAACGCTGTCATTCCGCTGCAAATAAAATCTTTATAGTCGCCTGGATCGATCATACTCAAAAGCTTAAATCCGTGAAACTCTTCTATATTATAGTTATAGTTAAAAGTGACAACCCTGACTAAAAGGTTCTCAGCTCGTGGAGATTTCTTACAAGATTCAATAATTGTTTTAAGACAATTAAGAAGATCCGAAGCAAAACTTGAAACGCTTCCAGTTGTGTCTATAACAATCGTTACTAAAGTATATTCGGTAGCTCCAAGATTTTCCGGACGAATAGCAGAAAACTTAAAAGCCCCTGCTCCTGATGTTTTCAAAGTTTCCATCATATCATCATTACTGAATTTTGGCATTTATTACAACTCCTTTTTATATTCTTAAGTTCGTTAATTGTAGTTTCTTTTATAGATACTATTTCTTCATGTAATTCTAAAAATGCATTTTTTTCTTCAGGTGTGCAATTTTTTTCAACTTCAGAAAAACCAATATTGAATTCTTTAAGTAAAGTATCTATTTCCCCTAATACTGTTGATAAAAGATGATAATTTTCCATAATCTATCTAAGAAAATCATCAGCATTACATACTTGCATACCTCGGGAAATCATTTCATTAATGAAATCCTGACCAAGTTTTTCAAATCCAGAAACCGAGGTCATCGTATCTTTTAATAGGACCATCTTTTTAATGGCGGATGCATCGTTAAAGTTGTTTATAATGTCACGGATACTGTTTGCTACACAATGGGATAACGCCTGTCCAGAAAAAGCAACAATATCCGCTCTTTCAAGAGTTCTTACAATTCCACCAAAATCTAAATTAAGCATTGTTGTGGGATCAGTTGCATCAGGAACGTCCGCTTGAACCGCTGAATAATGTTCAGTTCCATAATTAGAACCTTTTGTAAGAATATCTATAAAGCCGAATTCTTTCTCTTCCCATTCAAGAAGAGTTTTAAATAAGGTGGGATGAATATTGTGCCCCCAACTTCCGATTAAGCAATGGGGTGGCCAAATGCAAAGAACATACCGGTTATTCTTCTCAAGTTTTTCAACGTAATTCTTGGCGAGTTTTATGAATCTTGGGGATGTTGTGGTCCACACACCCTTATTAACATCATTACTTGTAATAAGGGTAAAAGGTGCCGGATGATTTCCATTATGATCTCTCCAGAAAATGGGATGAGCTATATGAATTAAATGATGAGAATCAAGAGTGACATGAATATCATCAATTTTTGATCTCAATCTTGTTATCATATTTGAGAGACGAATAATATCTTCACATGCTCCAGTTTTGTTGACGGAATCTCCAACGTATAAAGCACCAGCAGGATCACAAAAATCATTTTGCGGATCAATAATCAATAGTTCAATTTTAGGCTTTGTCATATAATTTTCTCCTTTTAAAAATGTAAAATGGTTGATAAATATTAACTCCAGTATTAATAAAAATTAGAACAAATAATAAAGTTTTGTGAATTTTTATAAGTGAAAGGAAACAACTATGGAACAATATGATGAAAAAGGTCAAGTTATTTGTCAAGAATGTGGTAAATCTTTTGGACTTGTTACTAGAAATCATTTAATTAAAACGCATAATATGACTTTTGAACAATACAAAGAAAAATGGCCAAAATATCCCACTGCAAGTAAAAATTTTATTTCCTCACATAAAAATAATTTTAGAAATTCTAAAGATGAAATTTCTTTAGATAGTATTCCTCCTATTGATAAAAATCTTACTTCTAAATGGGAAACCATGATTGATGGAGTAAAAAATAATGATACTTATACATCTAAAATATTAGAATATCCCAACTCTGATAATATTAACAAAAAGAAATTACAAATATTAAATGGTTTAATTTCTTATTTTCCTGATATTGAAAATTCTTATTTTATAGAAAAATTTACTCTTGCCCAATTTTTGCAATATCGATTAATAACTGATATGGCTATACCATCACTAAAAATAGATTTGGAATTTCCTAATACTTTTTGGCATAACAAAGATTTACCAAAAGAAGCTAGAGATCCAATACTTATAAATGATGGATGGACAATTGTTAATATTCCAGGTGATACTCCAACCATTGAAAAGATTTTAAACATCTTAAAAAATTATAATCTGATTTCCTCCAAATAGAAGAACAAAAATTAAACTTACATCAAAAACTAATTTATTTATACTCTTATTTGAATTAATTACTGATAAATTTCGGGGAGAAGACTAAATGTTCTTCTCCCCATTTTTTCCGTTGTTTTACAAAATACTTTCAAATATTATTCTTTATAATTAATATATATACCATTAAACATAAAAACTGATTTATTTTTTGAATCTGATATAGTTAAATGTTGAGAACAAAAAATAAATTAGAAAGCATTTTACGTAATAGATATAAAAATTCCAAAAGAATTTTAGAAAAAGATATAGAAATATCTGTAAGGAGATTTATAAATGGCAAACATTTACCCTTCCACGACTACCACAGTTAGTCCTTATTCAGAGTATAATAGCAATGTTGTAAATCGTTTGACAAGAATGATTTCCATGGGCGAAAATTGTTTAAAAAATACCCATTCTTGTGAAGTTTCAATTGATACTACAAATTCTGTAGTTATTTCAACCGGAACTTTCTTTAAAGATGATTGTTTACATTCTATTGATGAATCCTTTACTGTAGATATGACAGATTCAGATTTTTATGCAGATACCAGTGGAGGAGTTTGGAATGAAGCAGGATATTATATTGTTGTTGCCGCATATACTTATTCAAAAAGTAAACCAGCCCCTCAAGTATCAATTAAAATTATAAAGCCTAGTCAACATATTTTATTGACAGAATTGTATCTTGTCCTTAAAGTTGTTTATGTACAATATATTTCATCGGTATTTCAGATCGTTTCCCTTCATGATTATTGCCCAACAGATTCTTCCATTCGAAGAGTTTATGCTAAACTTTATGCAGAATGTGAAGATACAGTTCCTTCAACGTTTGATTCAAATACTGATGAAGGAAGAATTATTTATGTCAGAGCCAATAAGCAAATGTATTTTGGACAAGATGGAAGATGGGAGGCAGTCCAAGGTGTCAGAGAACAAATTGATACCGCTAATTGCACTGCTGGACAATTAGCGTATATTAATACGGATGGAAAAGTATATCCTGCGATTGCCACTGCAAATCTTAGTTTAGCCTCATGTGCTGTTTTAGATGTAGCTTCTGGAGAATTGGGTCAAGTTCGATTATATGGTTTGGTTGAAAATGTTCCTGTTGAAAGTGGAAGATCAATCCAAACTGGAGATCAATGTTATCTTTCTGAGATTCAGGCAGGTTCCCTTACGGATGTAGAACCAGGGTATTTTCCTCAATATGTAGGCAGAGCAGTTTCAGATATGGAGTCTGGATTTGTTGATATTTGGTTTCAACCTGGCTCTACCGGAGGAAGTGGAACTGGAGGAACT
>Ga0153915_10006196_pt1 | contig 11189 bp, 10 predicted proteins | sample Opewatmetagenome_2_FD_107003 | JGI IMG/M metagenome (GOLD analysis project Ga0153915, IMG submission 107003) | Freshwater wetland microbial communities from Ohio, USA - Open water 3 Core 3 Depth 3 metaG | ecosystem: Environmental > Aquatic > Freshwater > Wetlands | place: USA: Ohio, Lake Erie...
CCGTTCCCTGGCCGGCGACCTGGATCCTAACCGGCACGCTCACCTACTGAGCCGCATTCGGAACGGAAACCGCACGCACCGTCTCTGCCTTTCGGGGCGGGGCGGTGCGTGACAACACCAGCCGTCCGGGAAAACCGGAGAGCCGCACCCAGGAGCCCTAGGCAAGCCCCGAGTGACCCGGCCGCGAGATCCCGTCCCTTCCGCCGAGCTGTACGACCCATTCGGCGGCGACCCGTGCCTCATCGGGCGACACGCCCGGCCGTTCCTCGTCGAGAGCTTTCTTCTCCCAAATCACCTCGAGCACCGGCTCGCGTCGTCCAACCAGAAGCGTCACGGGCTGCAGAGCGAGGTACAGGCTTTGAAGATCGACCTGTGGACCGACCGCGCCACATCCGCTCCGTGCTGACTAAGGCCAATCCTGCGGGCCATCCTCGGACACGGGAAGCAGGACGTAACGGACCTCTTCATCGACGTGACGCTGGAGAACCAGATCGCGGCGCTCAACCGGGCGGCGCCTCACCAAGCGCCCCGGCACCATTCCCACGTGGCGCTCAAAGAAAGAGTTTTGCAAGTGCTTGATTCTCTTGGTGGGGCCGGGCGGACTCGAACCGCCGACCTAGAGTTTAGGAAACAGTCCCTGAGGGAGCACCCGAACACGCGAAAATATCAATATTCACGCGGGTTTTCTCACCTTCCGCCCCTCTCGTTACGTGCGTTTTCGTGCGTCATTCTTACTCGTTCTTCGTCATGAAATGGCGGTCAAAATGGGAGTCGTATCCGGGGGAGCGTGGGCTCCCCCGTTTTTTCGTTCTGTGACCTCGGGAAGCCTGGTCTCCAATCCGCATGCCCCATTCCCTTCGCCCTGGTGCTCGGCTGCCACCGTCGAACCGTCCGCGCATACCTTCGAAAAGGGCTGCTTCCGGGGATGCTCCTAGCGGGCCGCTGGAGGATCCGGCGCGAGGATCTGGCGGCTTTCATCAAAGCCGCTCCTCAGCTCGGCATGCGCGACGACTCCCGCTAGATGAGGAATCTGCAGACATCCGCCGCGGATGCGCTGGTCGAGCTGCTGACCGTGGCGGATCTCGCAGCCGTGTTGCGCCTGAAGCCCGCGACAGTGCGCCGAATGGCTGCGCGAGGAGAGATCGGGTATCACCGGCTCAACGGGAAGGATCTGCGCTTCACTCGGGTAGACATCGATCGATTGCTTGCGCGGACTCGGATCGAGCCAGCGGCGAAAGGCGTCAAAGGTTGATCGAACCTTCGGTCTCCCCCACCGAAGTCCCTGAAAACACGGCGCCGGTCGGCTGCGCGGCGGGGCGGACTCCCATTTCGGGCGACACACGTCCGCGGGCCGTTACCGATCCGACGGTGCGACCACTCGCGGAGCGCCGAGCCGGCGGGCGCGCGGAACGGAGGGTCCGCCCCAGAGAACCGCGTCGACCGCCTTCCCCGTTCGCGGAGCCGCGGCGCCGAACCGGAGTCCGCCGCCGGGAACACCGACACCGGTTTCCGGAGGCGTGTAGATCCGGATCGCGTTGCCGTAGTTTTCGCGGTTGTATTTTTCGCTGCCGGGTTGGTCGACCTGAACGAGCGGAATCTGCGTGAGCGTTCCGTTCTCGAGGGTGATGATCGCCTGCGACCCCTTGACGACGTATTGTGAGCGGGCGAAGACGAGAGTGCCGTCCTTCAGCTTGACGACGTAGGCGGAGAGGTTCGAGGCGACGAGCAGGAAGGAAAGAATCGCGAAGGCCGCGGCAAACCGACGCTCACGACCGCCGCCGGATCGGCGGAAGTCGTCAGCTTCGGGAGCTCGCGCCACCCGGGAACCGCGATTTCTTGTCGGCATGCCGATACCCTGCTGCGAGATCCGTGCCTCGCTTCCGGTCAGGCGGCCGCCCGCAGCGGGTGACGGGTGACCGAAGTCCGGTGAATCGCGCGCCGGCGAGCTCCGCGACGGATCGGCTCGGCGTTCCAGGGGCCGGTTGGCACGAGACCCCTCGATTGACAGGGCTTATTCACTTACCAATGATAGCAACCCGATGCTGATCGTCATGGACTCCGCGGCCACTGCCGACGACGTCCAGAGAGTCGTCGAGGCGGTCCAGAGCCTGGGTTTCCAGGCGCACCCCATCCCGGGGGCGCAACGAACGGCAATTAGTGTCACCGGAAACCGCGGCTCGGTCGAATCTGCGTCATTCGAAAACCTGCCGGGGGTCGCCGAGGTCATTCCGGTCACCGCCCCCTACAAGCTCGGCTCCCGGGAAGCGAAGGGGCAGGAGGACCGCCCGCGAGAAGGACGCCTCAGGCGAGACCCTAGACACCTTGGAGTTGCTCGCCCGGGTCCTGCCTACATCCCTTGTCCCAAGAGTTACTTGGTGCGCTACTACGGCGCCCAACCTCGTCACCTCAGAAAAGCCCGTCCAGACCCGCGTAGAACACCCCCGTTTCGACAAAGGCAGACCCCGAGGTAGTCCGGCGAATCATCATCTCTTTCTGGAAAACGGCGGGTGGATCTTCCGATGGGCGCGAAACGGAAGGGACGTTCGGAGAAGCACCGGCTGTCCGACGTCCGAGGCGGCGCGAGCGCGGACCATCCGGGACAAGTGGATCGGGGAGTTCTCCGCGAGGCGCCACGGCGTCGAAGAGATCCCGCCGGCGGTTACTCTGCGCGAGCTTGTGAGGCTCTATCTCGAGGCAGAGTCGAAGCCTTATGACCGGGAGCGCGGAGGGTCGCAGCCGGGAGCGAAGCGGAGCGCCGATGGTGATCGGGGGAGCGAGCGGCGTCTCAAGAAGCATCTGGACTTCGACCTCTCCGCTGATCTCATCGACAAGGAGCGGCTTCTCGACGCGGGTGCGAGCATGGCGGAGCCCTTCGGCGATCCGGCGCGGACGCTGGCGCCCTTCACGATCCGCAACAGTTTCCGGTTTCTGCGGCGGGTTTACGGGTGGGGCCGCGCGAACAAGCGCAAGACGGGCATCCTGTCCAATCCATTCGACGAGCTGGAGGCGACGGAGAGGCGGAGGTTTTTCCCGGGCGGTGTGGCGAAGAAGGCTCCGCCGTTCACGCGCGAGCAGCTCCGGGCGCTCTACGATCGCTTGCCGGCTCACGGCTTCCGCCCGGTGCGGTTCGCAGCGCACACGGGGATGCGCTGGCACTCGGAGCTGATGCGGATGGAGTGGGGCCGCGTGGATCTCGCCCGGCGTGTTTACGTGGTCGATCCGCGGTGGGCCAAGGGCGGCAAGGAGCGGGAGGTTCCGCTCGGGGATGTGGCACTCGAGATCCTCCGCCAGATCCGGCCGGCGAGCCCGAAGCCCGAAGATCCGGTCTGGCTGAATTCGGAGGGCAGACCGCTCGCTGATCTGCGCGACGTGTTCAAGCGCCGGGTGAAGAAGGTTTGTCCCGAGCCCGGCGCGGGTAAGCGGCGGCCAGATCTTCACTCGCTGCGCCGGACCTGCGCGACGGCGCTCGACAAAGTGGCGCCGCGGTCAGTTCTGCGGGCAATCCTAGGTCATGGGCCGCGCGAGGTGACGGATCTCTACGTCTCGGTATCGCTGGAGGACCAGTTGGTCGCGCTCAATCGGGCGGCGCTCCTGATCGACGGCGAGCCGAAGGAGAACGTCGTCCCGTTCGCGGCCGCAGGAGCGGAAATGGCGGTTAGAATGGGAGTCGGCTCGGGTGCGTAGAGGAAGAGTTTTGCAAGTTCCTGATTCTATTGGTGGGGCCGGGCGGACTCGAACCGCCGACCTAGAGTTTAGGAAACTCTTGCTCTATCCACCTGAGCTACGGCCCCCGGAACGGCCTAGCTTACCGAATTCGGCGGCGTCCCGCGATCTATATCAACTCTGATATAGAGGCGCGCCGGCGCTCCGGGGCTTCTGCCGCCGGGGTCCGAGATCACTTCTCGATGCCCTTCACCTTCCGAAAACGGAGCGTCTCGCCGGTGTCGAGGCTGCGGATCCGGAAGGATCCGGGCTCGATCTGGAACTCCCATTTGCCTGGAGTCGGGTTCTGGAAAGCGGTCTGACACGTCGCGGGGAGCGTCACGCCGACAAAGCCGTCCCCCTCGGGATGGATGTCCACCTCGCAGGGGCTGCCGCGGCGCATGAGCCAGGTCAGGCGAGCCGTCTCGCCCTGCGGCTCGAGCGTCAGGAACCCCTCGAAGCGGACGTTGTTGCCGTTGTACTTGCCCTGGACCGTGACCGTCAGCCGCTGCTCGTCGATCGACGGCCGCGCCGGCTGCGCGATGACGCGGAGCTTGTTGGCCGGTCCCGCGACACCTTCGTAGTGTCCGGCGATCTGCTTGGCGAGGCCCACATAGGGCTGGTCCGCGGCAATCCCCGCGGAAGCAAACGCGAACAGGATGCCGACAACCGCTGCAGTCAATCTCCAATTCAAAGCTCTCATGAAGCCCTCCGCCTGATTATCAGGCAAGCCCAAGGCCAACTCCGTTCAAAGACCTCCCTCCGCATAACCCCCTCAAACCCAATGCCTTGCAGAAACACTCCGAATCGCCATCGTTACTTCCACGCCCCCAAATGGGCCAAAAAGTCCTCGAACGAGGACGAGGCCTATCTACCGCATCCCGGCCGTTCAGGGCCCCGGTTCGCGGCGCGCGAAGTTTTCGCTCTGGTAGTTGAAATCTCTCGGCGCCGGTCGCGCAGCGACCGCCCGCGCCGAAAGTCGCATCGGCCGAGCCGCCCGCCGGTGGCGCGAAGCCACGTCGCCCGCTCCGCGCGGAGCGACGTTCAGCCGCCCCAGCGGGCTCGGATGCCGCGGGCGTCTATGTGAACGAAGGGTCCGTGGACGCCGGTCGCGGAATAGATCCCGATACCGCCGACGAGCTCGGGATGCTGCCGCTCGATCGCCTCGGCCGCGGCGGCGAGGATCCGGGCATCCTTCAAGTCCACGCTGCCGTCGCCGTTCAAGTCGTCCATCCGCCCCTTCCCGTGGTCATCGGGATAGACATCGGCGGCGTCGCCGAACTGGTGGCGCGAAATCGCCGAGCGGCCTCCCGCGCCCACGCCCTGCTCGTTGTATTCGGGCGTGCGGAAGCCGCTCATCACGAAGAGACTGCGGACGGGATGTCCCTCGCGTCGGAGTTCGTCGATCGTCAGCTCGAGCTTGTCGATCAGACGCGACTGCAGGACGACGTATTTGGGCCAGACGGAGAGCTGGTCCTTGGTGATGAACTGGCCCAGGGTGAAGTGCTCCGAGAGATGAGTCGAGAAATTCCCGGGCGTCACTTCGATGAAGCCTTTCGGGTTGGCATAAATCGGGTTGGAGATCCCGGCCTTTTCCGACGGCCAATCTCCGAGCCGGTAGGACCCGATGCGGCCCCTGACCTTGGCGGAGAAGGGAACCAGGGATATGCGCCTGGAGTCGGGGCTCTCCGGGACGGGCTCGCCGGGAAGAGCGAAGATGGCCTGCAGCTTTCCCGAGAACCCGGTCAGGGGGAGGACCTGCAGTCCGGAGGGGTTGCCGGCGAGGGGTCCCAGGAGCACGAATAACGAAAACCCCGCCAGGGCCAGGATCCGTCGGCTGTGTGCCACCAGAGTCTGTGCATGGTAGGGGCACCCCCGGCTCGTGTCAAGGGGGAATCCGCGCCGGCCGCGGCATTCGCGTTCAGTAGATGAGGACCTGGTCGCCCACTCCGGCCATGTTGAAGAGTTTCTCGATGTCCGGATCGGAGAGCCGGACGCAGCCGTGGGAGACGCTGCGGCCGAGCTGTCCGGTGGCCGTCGTGCCGTGGATCGCGTACCCGTTGCCGATGTTCAGGCGGTAGTGACCGAGCACCTTTTCGAAACGGCGCTGCGCCGTGCCGGGCGGGGGCACGACGATCGTCTTGCCTGCGCGAATGAGCTCACCGGCGGGCAGCGGCCGCTCCGAGCCGTCGGCCGTCACCTCGACGACCGAGCTCCCTTTGAGCTTCAGCAGCCGCCCGCGCTTCTGGTCGCCCAGGAACGACCAGACCCCCCGCGCGGACTCCCTCACGGGCTCTCCGGTATCCGCGTCGATCGCCTCGCCGGAGTTCAAGCGCACGACCTGCAGATTCTTCTTGCGCGCCTCCTCGACGAAGTGCCAGTCGGGAGGGACCCAGACCGGATTCTCCTCCTTCGAGAGGATTCGAAACCGCCCGGTAGGGGTGTCGAAGACCATCTTCCGTCCACCGATCTCGAGCGTGGTGCCCTTCCCCGTCGAGCAAACCGCTTCGAAGATCGTCTGCCCGTGCCGGCGGACCCTCAACCGGTTCTCCGCGGTCGAAACGATGATCGTCTGCTGGGGATCCTGCGAGTCGTCCAGCTTGAGAGTGACCCGGGCGACGTCGGAGCGGAGCTTCTGGAGCCGCTCCTCCTTTTCCTCGGAAATCTCGCGAAGCCGGCCGGCTTTCTCGCCCAGCCGCAGCGTGATCAAGCGGTCGATGCGCGCGAGTCTCTTGAGTCTCCCCTCGTCCTTCCAGTTCGCCCATTCCCCGGCCGCGGCGAGCGCCGCGAATCCGGCGGCGATCACGAAAAGGCCCCAGGCCCCGAGGAAGCCGAGCCGGAAACGGACGGTCATGAAGCGGCGCCCATTCTCAGAAGATGTAGAGCCGGGTGCCCGGACCGATCCGGCGCCAGATGGCGGCCAGATCGCCCTCGGACACCATGAAGGAGCCTGGGCGGACGCCCTTCAAAGGGCCCTGCGGAGGCGGAGGCGTGTGGATCACATAGTCGTCGGAGAAGACGAGGACGTATTTGCCGAGGCCGCCCGGCACCGCCGGCAGCGGATCAGGCGGCTTCAGGCGGTCGGCGGCATAGATCCAGCCGGGCGCCTTCCAGGCCGGCTCCTCCAGCTTCTGCTGGACGTTGAAGGCGCCGGTCAGCGGCAGCGAGATCCGGCTTTTCCCGCGACCGCCCGGGATCGTCTCCGGGGCGCCAACCTCCAGAGCGCCGTCTCGGAGCACCTTGTCGCCGAACTTGAAGGCGAACTTCCGGTTCTTCGTGTCGAGGACGATGTAGAAGTCGCGAGCCTCCTGGGCGCTGGCGTACTTGAGCCGCGCGTCGAGCTCTCTGGAGAGAGTCCGCTCGTCCATCTCCTGCTCGGCCAGATCCTCGCGGATTCTCTTGATCTGGAAAGGAGCGACATTCTCCTTCCCGAACAACGTCGCCAGACGCGCATCCAGGGAGCGCCGGTGGGCGAGCGCTCCGGTCCCCGCGAGCAGGGCGAACGCGAGCAGACCCAGGTTCAGCGCGAGAGGGGGCCGCCAGATTTTCGGCCGTAAACGGTCCCGCCCGACGTGCGTGAGAAAGCCGGTCTTGACCCGGAGAATGCCGGAAGCCGCCATGGGCTTGCGGCGCCACCATTTCTCCCGCGGGGCCTTGCCGGCCTCATCCATCCAACCCCTCGATTCCAGAAGGCCTCGCCGCGGCGGCCAAAGCGCGCCAGACGCGGCCCCTGGCAGGGGGGAGTTTACGCTTCGCGGGCCTTGATCCGATCGTCCGCGAAGGCGCGGGCGGGGGACGAGGCGGGGACCTCCTCGGGAACGCCGAGGAAGAATCCCTGGCCATAGGGGATCCCGAGGCGGCGGCATTCTTCGAGGTCCTCCGGCGTCTCGATCCCTTCGGCCACGCAGACGGCATCGATGCGGCGGGCCAGGTTGACGAGCATCTCCACGACATCCCGCTTGATCGTGTCGGCGTGCAGGCTCGTCACGAGCGTATTGGCGACCTTCAGAAAGTTTGGGCGCAGCTCGGCGATCGACTGCAGAGAGGCGTATCCCGATCCGGCGTCGTCGATGGCGATCCGAAATCCCCGCTGCCGCAGCGCGGCGAGCGCCTCGCGGAAGACGGGTACGTCGCGGATGGCGGACCGCTCCGTGACTTCCAGGATGACCCGGTGGCGCAGGTGCTCGAGGGGGGCGAGGGCGTCCGGCCGCGAGGCGAGCGCCATGACCGAATCCGCTTCGACGTTCAGGAAGAGGAGCCCGGCCTCGGGCGCGGCGTAATTGCCGGCCGACGACTCGATGCAGAGCTGCTCGAGGTCCCAGGTCGCCTCGTGCTCTCCGGCGAACTCGAACAGGAGCTCGGGGCTCTCGAAGGCCGTGTCCACCGGCCCGCGCGTCAGCGCTTCGTGTCCGAAGACCTCCAGCGTGGTCAGGTCGAAGATCGGCTGATAGACGCTGCGGATGCGGCGCCGGCGCAGGATCTCCTTGAAGGTCTCGCGCAGCCGCGATTGTCGTTCCTCCTCCTTCGTCGAAGCGATCTGTATGGCCTGCCGCATCGCGCGATAGACCAGCCGCTCCACCCTCATCTGCGGGTCCGACTGGATGACGGTATGGCCGACGAAGACGCCGATGCGCTTGTGGATGCGCGATCCGAACGCCTCGTCGAGGGTTCCGCGCAGCGATTCCTCGACCTGTCGCGCCTTGCGCTGGAGGCGGGCGAACGCGTCGTCAGCCGTTTCGAGAGTCGTGAAGACGTAGAAATCCGAGCCCCCCGCCCTGTTGACCGCGACGAAGTCCTCCGTCGCGAAGAGCGTCCCGAGCATGCGCCGGAGGGCCTTGCCGGTCGCGCGAAGCAGGCCGTCGAAGACTTCCCAGCCATAGGTGTCCTCGATGTGGCTGTACTGCTCGACGTCCACGACGAGGACCCCGAGGTCGCGGCTGTCGAGGAGGCGGTCGCGCAGGGCGTCAATGAGCACCGGCACCGTCGGCAGTTCCGTGATCGGATCGAAGAGAAGGTTGCGGAACCGGACGTCCTCCTTGTCCGAGGGGAGATAGGCCGGCGTGACCGCCTCGCCCCGCTCGTCCAAAAGCTTCCGGACGGTGGAGAGGAGCCGGCGGCGCGTGAAGGGCTTGGTCACGTAGTCGTCCGCCCCGACCTGCATCCCCGTGATCAGGTCTCGGATCTCGCTCTTGACCGTCAGCATCGCGACCGGGATCGATTTCGTCTCCGGCGCATTCTTCAGGGTCGTGCAGACGTCCCAGCCCGACAGCTCCGGCATCATGACGTCGAGCAGGATCAGGTCGGGCTGGAGTTGGAGGGCCATGTCCACCCCTTCCCGGCCGTTGCGAGCCAGGAAAGTCGTGTAGCCCGCCGAAGTGAGGATGGTCTGGACGATCAGCAGGATGTCTTCGTCGTCGTCGACGATGAGGATTTTTTCGTCAGACATGAGGACTCGAGTCTCCCGCTTTTGGACGTTCGAGATTTCCCGGCTTTTGGCCGGCTATTGTAGCAGCAGCCTCTAAGTCAAAGCAGGAGAACGGAATGCAAGCGGCGAGACCTGAGGCGGGAGCGCCCTTTGAGCTCTTCGAGCTCTATGAAGAAAGTCATTCCGGCGACCTCCGCGCCGAGCCGGTCCACGAGCTCGCCCGCCGCGACCGCCGTTCCACCGGTCGCGAGGACATCGTCCGCGATCAGGACTCTCTCTCCAGATCGGCAGGCGTCGATGTGGATCTCCAGGCTGTCCGTCCCGTACTCGAGCCCGTAGCTGACGCGCAGGGTTTCGCGAGGCAGCTTGCCCGGCTTTCGGACGGGCACGAACCCGACGCCGAGCTCGCGCGCCAGGGCGGCGCCGAACATGAACCCCCGCGCCTCGATCCCGAGAACCTTCTCCGGAGGGGCGCCCCGGAAAGGCTCCGCCATGGCGGCGACGGCCTCCTGGAAAGCTTCCGGCGAAGCGAGCAGAGGGGTAATGTCGCGGAAGAGAATCCCCGGCGACGGAAAATCGGGGATCTCCCGGACGAAGGCGCGCAGGTCCAGGGTCGTGCGGCTCATCGCGTTATCTCGAACGAATCGTACTCCCGAACGACGACCTCCTCATCCACCAGCGAGCTCACCCGGCTTCCCGGGGGTCCGGAGCGCAGTCGCTCGAGGTAGCGCGCGACGGCCGCGGCCTCCCCCTCGACGACGGTCTCGACGGTTCCGTCCGGGCAGTTGCGCACCCAGCCCACCACGCCGGTCTCGCTCGCGGCGCGCTCGGCGAAGAAACGGAAGCCGACTCCCTGGACTCTTCCAAAAACGACCGCGCGCCGGGCGATCACCGCGGCGCGGCCTCCCGTCCGAACCGGCCGAGCAGCGGCACGAAGACGACTTCCTCTCCGTCTTCCTGCCCGAAGTGGTCCTTGCGGCGGCGGATCACCCGGAGCCGCTGGCGATGCGGCGGGCCGATCGGAAGGACGAGACGGCCGCCGATGGCGAGCTGGTCGAGGAGCGGCTCGGGCACCTCGTCGCTCCCCGCCGTCACCAGGATCCGGTCGTAGGGCGCCGCCGCCGGATACCCGTAAGTCCCATCGAAGGCCTTGACCGAGACGTTGTGAAAGCCGATCGTCCGAAGGGCCGCCGCCGCGGAACGGGCGAGGTCGTCGATTCGCTCGAGCGAGTACACCGTGCGCGCGAGGAGGGAGAGAACGGCCGTCTGGTAGCCCGAACCCGTGCCGATCTCGAGGACCTTGTGTCCAGCGTCCACGGCCAGCCGCTGGGTCATCAAGCCGACCACGTAGGGTTGGGAGATCGTCTGTCCGTGCCCGATGGGAAGGGAGTGATCTCCGTACGCTTCCGAGCGAAGCGGCTCGGGGACGAAGAGATGGCGAGGGACCCGGCGCATCGCTTCGAGGACCCTGGGGTCGTCCACCCCTCGCGGCTCGACGTAGCGGGCCACCATCTCGCGCCGCAGAGCCGCCTCACGCTCCGCGGGCCCGATTCGCTCGATTTTCGGGGGCATCCCGGAGAATCATTCTACCGGATCGCGCCGTGCGGCGCTCCCTCTCCGCGCTTCCCGAGCCGAACGGCGTGGCCCGCAACCATCCGCCGGTCCCTTGCCAGGCAGGCGCTGGCCCCGGCGGAACCGGGGAAATGGCCCGCGTTAGAATGGCGTTTCTTTTTCCCTGAGGGGGGTCATTGACGCCTCAAGAGACTGCCGAGCTGACCCGCGTATCGGGGCTCCCCGACGTTTCGCGGGAGGAGCTGAAGAAGTGGTACGGGCTGATGCACCTGGCCCGCGTCCTGGATGACAAGGCGCCGAACTACCTGAAGCAGGGGCTCGGGTGGAGCTACCACGCCCCCTGCGCCGGCCATGACGCGATCCAGCTCGCTCTCGGTATGACGTTCCGGCCCGGCCGCGACTACCTCTTTCCCTACTACCGGGACCTCGCCACCTGTGTCGCGGCGGGCCTGACCGCGGAGGAGATCCTGCTCAACGGCATGTCCAAGGC
>Ga0153915_10006197_pt1 | contig 11188 bp, 8 predicted proteins | sample Opewatmetagenome_2_FD_107003 | JGI IMG/M metagenome (GOLD analysis project Ga0153915, IMG submission 107003) | Freshwater wetland microbial communities from Ohio, USA - Open water 3 Core 3 Depth 3 metaG | ecosystem: Environmental > Aquatic > Freshwater > Wetlands | place: USA: Ohio, Lake Erie...
ATCTACCGCTAAAAGAGCCGGGGCAGATCGCGCCCTATGATCGGCAGGCGCTACTTATTGAGCACGGGCTGTTTCGACGTTGAGAGGCTCAAGGTTTTCTGCCGCCGCCGCCCGCAGCAGGCGCCCGTCGGCAGCGGCGAACGTTACTTCTTCGCCGAGCGCGCTCTTAAGGGTGAGCCCTGAAGCTAGATGAACAGCGTCGAAGCCTCTGAGCGGATGGTAGGTAACCCTGCCAATCCCTTTCAAATTGCCGGCAAGCCAGCTCATGTAAAGCGCTGGGAATATGGCCCTCGCGGAGCTTTCGAGCGAGGCCAGCAAATATCTCGGCATAGGCAATTTTCGCTGTTGCGACAGGTTCCCTTTGTTGCACAAGGGATGTAACTAGAGGCGATCCCTTCTCGTTCACGAAGCGCTTGATGAGGGCGCTGGTGTCGAGGTAAATCACCGCCGCTGTTCCACAATTTCTCTTGAGATCGGTTTGCCGGAAACTCTTACTAACCGCACCCGCTTCAGGGGTTTTTGCGTGGGCAACGCCACCGCGCCCCGCGCGGCAACCCTGGCCAGCTTCGCCTCGAGGCTTGCGGCTTTATCCGCGTTTTTAATCGGCTGGATCAATGCTATCGGCGTGCCCCGCTCAGTAACAATGACCTCTTCTCCCTGTTTGGTGTGCCGAAGATATTGGGTCAGGCGGTTTTTAAGTTGCTTGACGCCAACGGTGCTCATGGGATCATCCTCCAGGTAGCCATCGTAGCTACATTGAAGGGGCTGTCAAGTCGAAAAGGGTATCTAACCCCTTTCTGCTCAAGCCAGAATAATATTTATGGTCGCTCTAGAACGAACTTCAAGTTGACGCAAGCCGACTTCGTCGGATAATCTCTGCGCAGAACAGGGAGCCGCTCAGACCGGCGCAGCTCAAGACCACGAAAGAGTTCCCCCAGCCCTTCTTCTGAGCCGCCTATGGGCTGACGGGGAGCCGTAGAAAAACGGACTATCGTGGCCAAATCCTGTTGTCGGTGATAGACTCACCGTCGCATTCATCAGGAAGCATCGCTATGAACAGATCCCGGCTAATTTCTCTTTTTGCGGTTTTTCTGCTCACCCGTGGCGTTGTCGGGCACTCCGCCGAGTTCACTCGATCCTCCACGCGCGACGCGATTGTTCGAGGGGAGGTCAAAGAAGTCTTGAGCGCTCTGGAAGCTCAGGCCTCAAAGGATGAGAGCAACGGAGAATGGGTAAAGGCCGCAGACGCCTACGATCTAGCCTCAGATGCCGCGCGTAACGGTGGGCAATTGCAAAAAGCCATTACCTATGGAAACAAAGCCTTCGAGCTGGCGGAAAAGGGAAAAGCTCCACTCCTGCAGGCGCGAGCTATTCCACAGATCGTCTATGCCTACAGAGCCGTGCGACAGTACGCCAAGGCGAAGGAATGGATCGATAAAGGGCTCGAGATCGTTAAGAAGCTGGATCCATCGCTGATACGTCAGGGGATTGAGGCCAACCTCTACAGATTGTTGGGACTGGATTTATTCCGCCAGAGACAGCCGGAGAAAGCCGTCGAGTATATCTCCCATTCCCTCCAGATCCAGGATGCGCGCTTGAGCTTCTTGAAGCGTGCCCGGAAACCTAATGTTGAGTTCATCCGAAATGCAGAGAATCTTAGGATTGCAACTCTCTACAGCCTCGGCGTTGCCTATCAAAGGGCCCGCAATGCTGATGAGGCGATCAAAAGCTACGAGAAAGGGATAGCTTCCCTCAAAGAGACTGGACTGAAAAGTCCGGTTGAGGTCAATTTTTACGAGGGGTTGGGTGAACTCTACCTCGGTCAGAAAGATTATCCGCGCGCATTGGACAATCTCCAAAAAGCGCTGGAGATGGCGGAGAAGCTCCGGCTTGAATATTTCATTTACCAGGCCAGCAGCCAGATAGGGAACGCCTATCTTCAAACGCAGAAGCCGGCGGAAGCGATTCCCTATTACAAAAAAGCCATTGAAAGCGTCGAGTCCACCCGCTCGCTGCTTGAATCGGAGGAGTCGCGCAGCTCCTTCTTCGAGGACAAGCGGGCCACATACGGCAGCATGATCGTCGCCTATCTAAGGACAAAGAATCCCGCCGAGGCGTTCAACTACAGCGAGCGGGCAAGATCACGGGCCTTTCTCGACATCCTGGGGAGCAAGGTGCAACTGGCCAGAGGAGGCACGCTGCTGGAGCACGAGCGAGCCTTGCAGGCGAGGATTAGCGTCTTGCAGGCAATGATGGGGGCGCAGGGAGCAGAGGGAGCAGAGGGAACGGAGGGGCCCCGGCTGAGGCAGGAGCTGGAGGAGGCGCAAAAGGCCTACACCGATTTTCTAACCGAGGTGCGGAAAGAGAATAAAGAGCAAGCCTCTCTGATAAGCGTCGAGCCGCTGACGCTGAAAGAGGTGCAAGTGCTGTTGGAGCCCGGGGTGACGATGCTCGAATATTTTGTGGTTCCGGGAGCGGTGGAACTATGGGTGGTGGAGAAAGACAGGATCCGCTTCGTGAATATTCCCATTAACAGAAGCGCGCTGGTTTCTAAAGTGACTGTCCTCAGGGATAGCATCTATCAACTGAGCGAGAAGGAAAAACTCAAAGTCCAGGCTGAGGAGCTTTACAAGCTTCTGATCGAGCCCGCGCTGCAGCATGTTCGAGGCAAGGAGCTGCTGGTCATTCCTCACGACGTACTGCACTACCTTCCGTTTCAGGCGTTGATGTCCGGCCAGGGCAAATACCTCATCCAGGATTATCCGATTTACTATTTATCCAGCGCCAGTTTGATGCAATTTACGAATGAGAAGAAAAGGGCGGCAGGCGAGCGAGCGCTCATCATGGGAAACCCGAGCCTGGGTGATGAAGCGTACAACTTGCGGTTCGCTGAAAGAGAAGCCAAGGAGGTAGCGCGAGCTTTTCCGACAAGCGATGTGTATGTCGAAGCGGAGGCAACGAAACCCAGGGCGGTATCACTGAGTCCAAAGTACGACGTGCTGCACTTCGCGGTACACGCTGAGCTGAACGAAGACGACCCGATGGGCTCGGCGCTGCTGCTTGCGGTGGCAGGGAACGACAACGGGCGGCTCAAGGTCGGAGAGATCTTCTCCCTCGATTTGAAGGCCGACCTGGTGGTTCTTTCCGCCTGTGAGACTGGTTTGGGAAAGCTGAGCAACGGGGATGAGCTGATCGGGCTCACGCGCGCGTTCATCTACGCCGGAACACCGTCGATAGTGACGACGCTGTGGAAAGTGAATGACAGAGCAAGCTACGAGCTGATGAGCGCATTCTATTCTAACCTCAAGACGATGAAGAAATCCGAAGCGCTCAGACAGGCCCAGCTCAAGACCATGAAAGAATTCCCTCAGCCCTTTTACTGGGCGGCCTATGTTCTGACCGGAGAGCCATAGCGCATACGCGTCCGCAAAGACAGAGGAAGCTTGCGCGATCCCATCCGTGTGCTAATAGACTCTTGCCTCGATCATCCCCCGTCCTCTACCACCACGAAAGGCGCCCAGAACATCGGGTGAGCATAGCTATAGGATTGGCCGCGTTCGGGTTTCGCGGTTTGCTCCATCACGGCGAGCGATGCCTGGCGCGCCGCCTGCGACCGGCTGAGATTGGAATTTGCCGACTGACGTCGAAAGATTTCGGTAGTTAAAAGCCGCGCGGAAATTGTTTCCACAGGCCAGTGCGAGACCAGCAGAGCTTTGCCGAGGCGCAGCATGACAATCCCACCCCCGTTGGAGCCTGAAAGTAGACCGCCTCGATGGTCAAGAGATTTCTCGGACACTACACTGGAAGAAAAACGATGACGCCGCTTATTGGCGATAAGAGCCAACTCTTCAACCGTGTTGCCTCCTTGACCGATGTCGGCGTACCCCGAAACGACGATTCCACATAACATAGTCCAACATAGGGGCAAAGGGTAGCGGCTCGATGCGGACATCTCGCTCGCGGTCCCGTTGACGCGGCCATTCGGGACCGGCTATGAATTAAGAGGGAAGCTCCTGGGGCATAGATGGTGATCATCGAGACTCTTAAGCGGCGCAAGCGGCGCTTTTATAAATCCCTCGTGCTGGCGCTTTCGATAAGTTTGCTCACTTCATTAGCCTCGTACATGGGCTACCTCGAAGGGTTGGAAACCAAGGCGCTCGACTTTCTGCTTTGGCTGCGCGGGCAGCAGAAATCGCCGGAAATAATCATCGTGCAGATCGACGATCAGGCCTTCCGCAATCTCGGTGAAAAACAGCCGCTGCCTCGATCTTATCTGGCCGGGCTCATCGATGTTATCGGGCGCGGCGGCGCCAAAGTCATCGGCGTGGATATCGAGCTCAAAGTCCCGACCCATCCGCGCGAAGATGAAGCGCTGGTGCGCGCCATCCGAGGTGCCGAAGAGAACGGCGTCAGCAAGGTCGTGCCGGTTTATGTGATTCGTCCGGAAAAGGAACAGGACGGGATGACGGTTTACACGCGCACACCGTTTTTTAGTCCAAAGCTCGCGGTGGTTGCCGGTTTTGCCAATGCCCCGATGGAGCCCGACGGGTTCGTCAGGCAGATTCCCCTAGCCGTAAAGACCGGCGATGGAAAAATTCTTCCGTCCCTCGCCTTGGCCGTCTTGGCCCGCTACGCGGGCTATGACGCCGCCCGCTTGGAACAAGCCTTCAACCAGGGAAATCGACCGGTGCTGCTTTTGCCCGAGTGGGATAAGTTAAGCGGCGCGTTGCTTCCCAACCTGACGCCTTTTTCATTTCAGATGGAGGATAGCTGGAAGATCAACTTCGCCGGCGCCCAGGGCAGCTTCAAAGCGATCCCCAGCGATCCGGTCTTCCAACTTTCCAAGATCAAGGTGCCATTGGCGGCGGACAATCCCTTCAGGAATAAGATTGTCTTGATCGGCGCGATCTTCGGCGACAGCCGGGATTTTTTCCCCACTCCCAAGGGCTTGATGAGCGGGATCGAGATCCACGCCAATATCATTCATACGCTCCTGTCCCGCTCGCAGATCTTGCCGGCGCAGCGGCTTTTGGCCCTGGTGATTTCTTTGATATTTGCCGTGGTGATGAGCTTAGTTCTCACACTGCTGCGCCCGTCCTTAGTAAATATTCTATCCTTCGCGGCGATCCCGGTTCTCCTCGTCCCGAGCTATTGGGTATTCGTCCGCTACGGCCTGTGGGTTGATTTCGTGACGCCGCTTTTGGCGATCCGCTGGGGCGCCTACGTCGGAGATTATCTGGAAAGCCGGCATGTGCGGAAATCTCTCGGCGAATACGTCGACCGCGAGGTCGCCAATCAGATCGTCGATCAGGAAGAAACGATCCGCAGCCAAAAAAAGGAGGTCTCGGTGTTCTTTACCGACGTGCGCAATTTTACCACTCTTTCAGAGCGCTTGCCGCCGGAAAAGATCGTCGGGATTATAAACGAGCTTTTTGCGATGACCGGCAAGATCATCGCGCGACACCACGGCTGCATCGTTGACTTTGTCGGCGACGCCATCCTGGCGGTCTTCGGCGCTCCCAAGGACAATCCGAACCACGCCTTGGACGCGGTGCAAACCGCCATCGAGGTCCAGCAGGAACTGGACGGACTCAATGAAAAGTGGCAAAAGAGAGGCATCCCAGCGATACAAACCGGGGTGGGAATTCATACCGGCGAAGTGCTGGCCGGCATCGTCGGTTCCGGCGAGCGAAAAAAATTCGGCGTCACCGGGGACACGGTCAATACCGGCTCGCGGGTGGAAGGGCTCAATAAAGAATTTTCGACAACGATCCTGATTACGCGGGAGACCCTGGAAAAAATCGACCCCTCGACTCGGGCCCCCTCCGGGGGCCACTCGCTCGGGATTCCGCCTGAAAATCGAGGGGTCGTCCTGAGCGAACGAAGCGAGTCGAAGGGCGACGGAACTGGTGCCCCGGGCTTGCCCGGGAGGCTCCACGGCAAGATTGACGCGCGCAGCCGCGGGCAAGTAAAAGTCAAAGGCAGGGAAAAACCGGTGGAGGTCTTTGAAGTATTGATACCGGGAAGAGCCTACGAAGCGATAGAGGAGGTCTTATGACGCCAAGAAAAATCCTCGATGCGAGCGCGTTGAGCGCTCTGGTCATTTTTATTTCGGCGGCGAGCCTGTGGGCTCAAGGCTCGGATGCCGTCGCGGTGATTACGGAGCTGAAGTTTAACCGCGGCGACGTGCAGGTGAGGTTGCCGGGAAAGAATAATTCAGAACGGGCCGGTGTGCTCCAGTCGCTTCCTCCGGGTACGCGCGTCACCGTTACCAAAGACGCCATCGCCGTGGTGCTGTTTACCGATGGATCGAAGACCGTGACCGTGAACGAAAAAAATTCGCCGTTCGAAATCGCCGCCGCGCCGGCCAAAGGCCAGGGAAATCCCCTGGGTCAAGTAGCGTCGTTGCTGCTGGGCAAGAAGCCGCCTCCCACCTATACGGCGCTGGCCACCCGTGGGGCCAAAAAACCGCCGACCCTTTTGTCGCCGCGCAATACCAAGCTCTTGAGCGCATCGCCCACACTGCAATGGATGGGCATGGACCAGCAGCCGGGCACGGTTCGGCTGTCCGGTCCCGAAGGGCCGATCTGGTCGGCGGAAAACATCGCGCTTACGCAGATCAAATATCCCGCCAACGCGGCGCCGTTGAAACCGGGCGTGGAGTATACCTGGAGCCTTGAGAAAAAAGGATTTCCGCCCGAGAAGGCGAGCTTTAAAATCCTGAGGGCCGATGAAGCCCAGGTGATTCAGAACAGGCTTGCGTCCTTGCAGCAGGCCGCGGGCGCCTCGCCGACGACGCTGGCGATCCTTAAGTCGGCGCTGCTAATTTCCAATGAGCTCTATTACGAAGCCCGGGAAACACTCACGGAAGCCGTCAAGTCCGATCGCGACGAGCCAACGCTGCATTTCCTCCTGGGCGATGTCTACGACAAGACCGGCTTAAAGACGTTGGCCGCGGACGAATACGGCGAAGCGGACTTTCTCGGAAAGGGCAGAGCGCGGTAGCCTTATAGCTTTCCCGTTCCGCGATCTATCGCATCAGCCCGAGAAACCGCCAGTAAGGAATGGCGGCCATCAGTCCCACGATATAAGCCACGGCATAGAAGGGATTGATTCGATACATCAGGCCGTAACTAAATCCCTTGCCATCCGTCGTCGAATACGCCATCGTGTGCCAATCGACTTGGAACGGGAAGAACCAGACCTCCGAAGCGATCAGGATGATCATTGCCATCACCCACGGGTCGATGCCCAGCGCTCCCGCCAGCGGCAGCAGCGCCACGCACAAAGTCACGACCGTCAGAAAACTAGTGAACGCCAGCTTGATCACGTAGGTGATCAGCGCGATGACCAGAAAGCAGAGCGCGGGATAGTCAACGAAGGGCAGGATCAGCGGCCCAACCAGACTGACGAGCCACTTGTCGATCTTCGCCTCGGTGAGCAACGTCGGAATGGCCAAAGTCGCCCCCATGCAGATCAGCATCTCCCAGTCGATGCCTTTTTTGACCATGCCCCACCCCAGCACGCCCGTATTGACCAGCACGCAGAGCGCCGCCAGGGAAACCCACGCGCCGTCGATCTTGTGATACCCCGTGGTCAGCCAGCCGACGATCGTGAAGCAGAGAATGACGAGCGTGATCCATTCATGCGTCGAGAGCGGTCCGAGAACGCCGAGCTGATTTTCCACCATCCGGTATGAAACCTGGGCGCGCGCCTCAGGCCGGTAAAGCAATAGCGTGCCGCCGAGAATAATCGCGACCACGACCAGGGTCGGAGGCAGCGCGGCGAGAAACCAGTAGCCCCAGGTGAACTTTGCGCGCACGTCGGCGGGCAGAAGGCCCCAGGCAATCAGGCTCGTGGTCGACCCCGTGAGAAAAAGAAAACCGAGATGACCCAGGCCCAAGAAACTCGCGACGAACATTCCGGTGGACGCCTTGGAAGGATTTTTGTAACCGAGACTCTCGGACAAGTTCACCAGCATCTGGCTGATGATCGCGGTGCGCGCGCTTTGCTGCGGGATCAAGGCCATGACGACGATGCCCATGAAACCGAGCGCGATGATTTGCCAGGAGTAGTTCAAGGGAAATATCCGCACCAACCGAAGCGACAAACGGTAAAACAAACCCGAACTCGTAATCGCTGCACCGAGACCGAGCACGCCGAGAGTCATGAACCAGGACGTGCTGGCAAATCCGCTCAGCACCACCTCGGCTTTTCCCAACCCCGTGAGAATGATTCCCAACGCAAAAATCAGTGCGACGCCGTAGTCCGGAAAAACCCAAAAGACCCAATAGATCAGGGTCAGGGACAAGAGCCCGAGCTGCTTCGTCGCAGCCGGGTTCAAACCGATGTCGGGGGTCCAGAACCAAAGATAGATCCAAACGGCCAAACCTAAAATGCCGCCGAACCAGCGGCTCAACGACAAGCCGCGTAGCGAGCGGCTCAAGCGCGCGGCGAAGCCGGCCAAACCGGCGGTTCGCGCAACCGCTGGCGGCAACGGCGCCGATAGTCTGCGCTCGGCCCGGTAGCCTTCGCTTAGCTCGCCGCTGTCTGCGGCGTTTTCCTTCTCGGTGAGGTTGAGCGCGCTGCGCAGACACTGCAATGCTTGGGCGATCTCACCTTCATCCGCCAGCGCTTCCGCCATGCTTCGGTAACGCGCCACGGCCTCGGCGTTCACGCCGTGGGCACGCTTACGCGACAGAACGTTTTTGTAAGTTTCGACGGCTCCCACAAAATCGCCGAGCGACCTCAGAGCCTCGGCTTTGAGATGGACGATGGCCGGAGTGGCGAGAAAATAATCCCCCGGAATCTTGTCGATCGCCTTTTTCACGAACGCAGCCACAGCGTCATTCAACTGCCCACTGCGGGAGACCAGCAGCCGGCTTGCCCTCGGCCAGTCCTGGGCTTTTAAAGAATGGTCTACGGCGCGCTCCCAATCGCCGAGCGCTTCGTATTGGGCGGCGATCTGCGAGTGCAATCTGAGTACCGCTTCTTGGCCTTCGCCGGCGAGGAGCTTTTCCTGCAAGAAATCCCTGAAAAACGGATGGAGCCCGAGTTTGCCGTCTTGCGCGGATTGGATCAGCGAGAGCTCGCTGGCTTGCAAATCTTCGAGGCAATCTTTCGCGCCGCCGGCTTGTACAAGCCGCTCGGCGGTTTCACCGTCGATGGGGTCAAGCAAGGATGCGCGGCGCAGAAAATGCTGATGCTCAGGGGCTCTCTTTCCATAGTAGCGCTCTGCCAGAGCATTGAAAGCATCGCGGCCTTGCGCGTATTGCTTCTCAGCGCGGGTGAGTCTTTTGATCAGCGCGGCGCAGAATTGCAACAACCAGCCCGGGTGCTTCTCGATCAGTTCGTCCCAGGCTTCGCGGCTGAGCCGCCACAGGGTCGTGGCGTCAATGGTTTTGATCGTCGCTGTGCGCGGCTCACCGGAGAGCAGCGCCATCTCGCCGAACCAATCTTGCGGCCCGAGCACGCCGACCGCTTCCCGGCGCCCGGCGGCGCTTTCTAGAATGACTTGCACGGCGCCGGACTCGATCAGATAAAACGAGTCGCCCTTGTCTCCCTGGGAAAAGATGGTCGTGCCGCTGCCAAACTGCTTTTCCTCCAGCTTGCCGAGGATTTTGGCAATATCCTCGCGGGAAAGACCGGAGAACAGCGGAATGTTTCTTATGGTGTCGGCGAGGTCAGCCATAGCGTCGGGGAACACACAGAAGCCGGAAGGTGCAGCTTGCGATTGCCCACGGTCGTTAGATACAGCCGTGTTCTTACCGCTTTTTTGCCCTTCCCGCCAGCGGGAAATCCCAGCCACCCGATGGACCCGTCGTCTTGAACCGGTGCTCTCTGACCCATAAGATGATGGCAGCGTGAATACCTGCGAAAACCAGTTTTCCCTCTACATCCACATCCCCTATTGCATTAGCAAGTGCCCGTACTGCGATTTCAACTCACATGTGGTGCCCGAGATTCCGGAAAAACAGTACACCGAAGCGCTACTGCGGGAATTGGACCACTACGGTTCGCGGGATGAGTGGCAGAATCGACCCGTGCAAAGCATCTTTTTCGGCGGTGGCACGCCGTCTACGTTCAAGCCCACGAGTATCGGCAAGATTCTCGCTCGGGTGGCCGCGATCTTTCCGCTCCAAGCCGACTGCGAGATCACACTGGAAGCGAATCCCGGAACGGTGGATCAGGAGAACTTTTTCGGCTACCGCGACGCGGGCGTGAACCGCATCAGCGTCGGCGTTCAGTCTTTCCAGCCGCGCCTGCTCAAGTTCCTGGGCCGCGCGCACTCGGCGGAGGAGGCGCGCCAGGCCTTGGAGGTTGTTCGTAAAGCCGGCTTCGAAAACTTCAGCTTGGACCTCATGTACGCGAATCCAAGTCAGACATTGTACGAACTAGGAGCGGACCTGGATGGAGCGCTGACATTTCGGTCGCCGCATTTGTCGGCTTACAATCTGACCTTTGAAGAGGGCACGCCGTTTGGCCATGAATACCGCTCGGGCAGAATGAAACCGCTCACTGAAGACGAAGAGATCGCCATGGCGGAACTCGTTGAACGGAAACTCAAAGAAGCAGGGTTGCAACGCTATGAAATCTCCAACTATGCCCGGCCCGGCTTCCACTCGCGCCACAACGTCAACTACTGGCGCGGCGGCGACTATCTCGGTCTCGGCGCCGGCGCGCATAGCTACCAGAGAATGGAAACCGATGGAGAAATGGGCCAGAGATGGAGTAACGAAAAAAATCCTGGACGTTACATGGCGCTGGGCATGGAATCCGCCGTAGCGGTTGTCGATCGCGAGACAATTGACGAATCCAAAGCGGTGGGCGAGTTCCTGTTCCTCGGGCTGAGGATGACCGAGGGGATATCCAATGACGAGTTTTGTGCCCGCTTCAGCAAGAGTCCCGCGGACTTCTATCCACAGATTAGGACTTGGAGCGACGCAGGCCTGATGGAGGAGCGGGACGGACGCTTGCATTTTACCCGAAAGGGCCTCTTGCTCGCGAACTCAATCTTTGTTGAATTTGTGTAGCATCAAGGTGACGATTACCTTGGGAGGAACCGATGGCGCAGTTGGTAACCACTGACCTAAATAAAATTCGTATCGACCACATCGGCAGCTTGGTTCGCCCGGCGAACCTAAAGGATGTCTTTGCCCGCTATGACCGCGGCCAGGCGTCCCTCGAG
>Ga0153915_10006198_pt1 | contig 11183 bp, 11 predicted proteins | sample Opewatmetagenome_2_FD_107003 | JGI IMG/M metagenome (GOLD analysis project Ga0153915, IMG submission 107003) | Freshwater wetland microbial communities from Ohio, USA - Open water 3 Core 3 Depth 3 metaG | ecosystem: Environmental > Aquatic > Freshwater > Wetlands | place: USA: Ohio, Lake Erie...
ATGCCAACCTGATGCTCGGCGTGGACGAGACCGCGGGGTTGCCGGTATGACTCGCGTGATCAAAGTCGGGGGCCGGCCGCAGAGCGACCCTGCGCTTCCAGCGGCAGTCGCCGCGGGCTGGGATCGTGCCAACGGCGGCGTCGTGCTCGTGCACGGTGGCGGCGATGAGGTCTCGGCGCTGCAAGAGGCGTTCGGCGTCGCGACCACCTTTGTCGATGGACGCCGCGTAACGACGGCGCAGGATGTCGACCTCGTGCGCATGGCGCTGTCGGGCAGCGCGAACAAGCGCCTCGTATCGAGTCTGGTCGCGAGTGGAGTCGACGCCGTCGGCCTCTCGGGCGAGGATGCCGCGCTCATTGCCGCAACACCGATGGACGCAACGCGCCTGGGCCATGTGGGCGTGCCGGGGCGCGTGAACGTCGCGTTCCTGCGTCACCTGCTGTCAGGCGGATACCTGCCGGTGATCTCCCCGGTGAGCCGTGACGGCAGCGGCGAGCTGGGAGGGGCCCTGAACGTCAATGGAGACGATGCCGCGGCCGCAATCGCCATTGCGCTGGGCGCGGCCGAGTTGCTGCTCGTTGCCGACGTGGAAGGAGTCCTCCGCGCCGGCCACGTGGTGCCACGATTGACGCCGACGGAAGCACGTCGACTTCTCGCCGACGGCACCGCCGTCGGCGGCATGCACGCCAAGCTGCAAGCGGCGCTGAGGGCGATCGAGGGCGGCGTGCCGAGAGTTCGCATTTCGGACGTCGCGGCGATCGGCGACTCCGACCGAGGGACGACCATTCAGAACTTTGGAGACTTCTCATGACGATGTCGATTGCGCCGATGACCGAAGCCCTTCTCGGCAACTACAAGCGCGCGCCAGTCTCGTTCGTCGCGGGCGACGGTGTGCATCTCATCGACGCGGACGGCAATCGCTATTTGGACTTCGTGAGCGGAATCGCGGTGAACGCCCTTGGTTACGGCGACCCCGGACTGCGCGCCGCAATGCAGCAAGCGGCCGAGGGCCTCATTCACGTCTCCAACCTCTTTGCGTCCGAGCCGGGTGAGCGGTTGGCGGCGGCGTGGGTGGAGAAGTCGTTCGCATCGAAGGTGTTCTTCTGCAACTCGGGTGGTGAGGCGAACGAAGCAGCCTTCAAGTTCGCGCGGCGTTGGGGACGTTCGCTGCACGAGACGAAGCACGAGATCGTTGCGCTGCGCGGAGCGTTTCACGGACGACTGTTCGGCACGCTCGCGGCCACGGATCGCCCTTCGTACCGGGCACCGTTCCGACCATTGGCGCCGGGGATCTTCATCGTCGAGCGCGACATCGAGGATCTGGCCGTGGCCTTGGACGCCGAGACGACTGCCGCAGTCATTCTCGAGCCGATTCAGGGCGAAGGCGGCGTGCGAGTGCTCGATGCAGGATTCGTCAGAGAGGTTCGCGCGCTCACGCGCGAGCGAGACGTGGCGCTCATCCTCGACGAGATCCAGTGTGGACTCGGCCGTACCGGGACATTGTTCGCGTACGAGCAGTTCGGCATCGAGCCGGATATCCTGACGCTCGCGAAGCCGATCGCAGGCGGGCTGCCGATGGGTGCGGTGCTCATGACCGAGGCGATCGCGTCGACGATCAAGCCCGGCGATCACGGGACGACGTTCGGCGGCGGGCCATTTCTCGCCTCCGTGGCGAACTACGTGCTCGAACGGCTGTCAGATCCCGCGCTGCTGAGCAGTGTCGAGCGAAATGGCGCATGGTTCGGCGCTCAACTGAACGAGCTGGCCGCACGGACTGGACGCATTCGCGCCGTGCGCGGCCTCGGGTACATGTGGGGGATCGACGTCATGGGAACGGCCTCGCATGTCGTGAACGAGGCGCTAGCCGCAGGCTTGCTCGTCTGCTCGGCGGGCGAGTACACCGTGCGCATCCTGCCGCCGCTCGTGGCCTCGCGCGACGACCTGGCCGCCGGCCTGAGGATTCTCGACGAGATCCTGTAGTGACCGCGAACGTAGTGATTCGCCGAGCGCGTTCCGAGGACGCGCGCGCCGTGGCCGACCTGATCGCCGGTTTCGCCGACGAGGCGCTCATGCTGCGCCGGACTCCGGAGAGCATCGAGCTGACGATCGACGATTACGTCGTGGGAGTCGACGCGCGCGGCCGGATCGTCGCGTGCGGCGCGCTCAAGGAGTACTCACCGTCGGTAGCCGAAATTGCGGCCATCGCCGTATCGCGTGACGTCCACGGATGCGGCGTCGGGCGCGCGATCGTTGACGCGGTGGAAGCGCTGGCCTGCAAGCGCGGCATCTACGACGTGTTCGCCCTCACACTGCAACCGCAGTTCTTTGCCGCGATCGGGTATGAGCGCGTCGACCGCGCCCGGTACCCGGAAAAGATCCGCCGGGACTGCCTCGGGTGCATCCGGCGGTTCGCGTGCTCCGAGATCTGCTTCGCCAAGAATCTCCGCGCCGAGGCCCGCGCGGCGGCGTGACAGACAGATGTCGGCGGCCACGGCGCGCCGCCGGTCCGCGCGTAGATTCAGCGGGATGAAGCATCCGAGGCGCCGCATCGGGCTGAACGGGCTGCGCAACGCGCTCGACGAAGTCCGATTTGGCACGCAGCGCACGCTGAATCTTCGTGAATCGCTGCCCTCGGCCGACGCAGCGGCGGCGCGGGCAGAATCATGGCTCCGGCAGCAACAAGTCGACCGCGCGGTCGAAGTGTTGATCATCACCGGTCGCGGCAATCAAAGCGACGCCGGAGTCTCCGTGGTGCGCGAAGCGGTGCTTCGGCTGCTCCACGTTCTCCGCCGCCGCGGCGTCGTGAGCGGTCATCTGGAGCATACGCCAGGTTCGTTCATCGTGAAGCTGGCGCCGGTGGCGGCGCTCTGGGAGTCGCCACGCCGGAAGGGTGGTCGGGGCGTCGAGACGTCACCCGCCGCGCCACCATCGCTCGACGCGCTCGACATCGAGACGCGAATGCTGTTACGGGCGCTCGCGGAACGGGCGCTCGACGGATTGGGAGTGAAAGACGCTTCGAGCTTCGTCGAAGGCGAAATGCTGAAGCAATTCGGCATGATCGCGAAGGCCGTCGGCACCGGACCTGGGCGCGAGGAGCGGCTTCGCGCCGCCATCCGCAACGCGCTCGATCAGCAGGACTGAGCCAACCGGCACCGCCGCGTATAGTTTGATCCACTTCTCTCACGGACATCCACGTGCGAATTCACTTTGTCGTTGCGTTATGCACGTCGACCGCCGCCACGGTGCGGTCGCAGCAGCCGATTGTCGGATACAGCGCTGCGAACGGCGGGAATGAGCGGCGGCTCGAGGCGAGCGCAATCACTCGACCATCGCCGAACAGCGCGGCCGCGCACTCCAAGCAGCTGTCGCGTGAGGCACACGTGTCAGGAACGCCGGCCCAGGCGCGCACGCGCGACTACGTGATCGGGCAAATGAAGCAGTGGGGGCTCGAGACCGAAGTGCGCGCGTACGACGTGTGGATGCCGCATCCGACGTCGGTGCATGTGGCGCGGCAGTCCCCGCAGCCGAAGGAGCTACGACTGGCCGAGCCCCCGGTCGCGGGCGATCCAACGTCAAAGCTGCCACAGTACCCGACCGTAAACGGCTACAGCGGACAGGGCGACGCGACTGGCGACGTGGTGTACGTGAACTACGGGCTCATCGAGGACTACGCCCAGCTCGATTCAATGGGCGTGTCGGTGAAAGGCAAGATCGCAATCGCCCGTTACGGACGCTCGTTCCGTGGCATCAAGGCGCGAGAAGCGGAGAAGCACGGCGCGATCGCACTGCTGATCTACAGCGATCCGCAGGACGATGGATTCGTAGTTGGCGACGTGTACCCCGATGGGCCAATGCGCAACAGCGCGGGCGTACAGCGCGGGAGCATTCTGAATCCGGACGGGGATCCATCGACACCTGGATATGGCAGCAATGCTGGGGTGCCGCGACTCACGCCTGACAAGATGGAGATCTCGCACATCCCGGTCGTGCCGATCAGCTACGGAAACGCATCGGAGCTGCTGCGTTTCGTTCGAGGGGCAAACGTGCCGCGCGGCTGGCAGGGTGGATTGCCGTTTCACTACCATGCTGGTCCGGGCCCGGTGAGAGCTCGCGTCAGTGTGAAGGACGATCGAGCCACGCGGCCGCTCAAGCCAATCTACGACACATTCGGCATCATCCGCGGCAGCGAGTTTCCCAACGAGCTGGTGATCGTGGGCGGCCATCGCGATGGGTGGGGCCCGGGTGCGGCCGACAACGTCAGTGGGACGGTGAGCGTGCTCGAGGCAGCGCACGCCGTCGCCGAGGAGGTGAAGAACGGCGCGCGCCCGAAGCGGACCATCATCTTTGCCACGTGGGATGCTGAAGAGTGGGGCCTCATCGGCTCGACGGAGTTCGTCGAAGACGATTCACTTCGCTTGAGTCGTGGCGCGGTGGCGTACTTCAACCAGGACGTGGCGGCGCAGGGCGCCCGTTTCGGCGGCGGTGGATCGCCGGCGTTGCGCGCAACGCTGCGCGACGTTGCGCGGCTGGTGCCGGATCCGAACGGCAAGGGAAGCGTGTACGCGGAGTGGCGGCGAGCGAGCGCCGTCGCCGACACCGCAGAGCCGCCGATGGGAGATCCCGGTGGCGGCTCCGACTTCGCGGGCTTCTACAACCACCTCGGGATTCCGATCGCCGAATGGGGCTTCGGCGGCGCGGGAGGCGTGTACCACTCGCAATACGACAGCTTTGCCTGGATGTCGAGGTTCGGCGACTCCAGCTTCGCGTATCACGCCACGGCCGCACGCATCGCCGCGGCAATGGTCCTCCGCGTTGCCGACGCGGACATCCTTCCGTACGACTACGCGGAATTCGCGCGCACCATGCGCCGCTATGTCGCACCGGTCGATCGCGCGATCGCCGACCACCGTTGGAACATCTCGACGACGGCGCTACAAGGCGCGATCGATCACCTCGAGCGCGAAGCCGCGGCCTTCGCCGCGACGCGGGATTCAGCGCTCGCCGGTACCGTCAGTACTGCCGCGTTGACGCAGACGAATCAGGCGTTGATGCAAGTCGAGCGTGCCTTCACGAGGCCGCAAGGTCTTCGCACGCGCCCGTGGTTCAGGAACCTGATCTACGTGGCTGACGAGAACAACGGCTACGCGAACATGGCGCTGCCGTCAGTCAACGAAGCGATTCGCGCAGGCAACGAAGCGTTGACGCGCAGCGAAATTGAGGATCTAGCGAATCATTTCGATCGTGCGGCCGAGGCGCTGGCCGCCGCACGTGCAGCGTTGCATGGGTCGTGAGTCGCGCCAATCCGCCGAGATCAGCGCGGTGTGTTCGGTCCCGTTCCGGATGACGCGGGTGGCGTCTTGAGCGACCGATTCACAAAGAGCGCAACACCGGCGCTGATGCCGATCGCAATCGCCACCAGAACGACGAGCAGGTAAATGACGTGCCGCAGCTGCAGTCCTCCGGCCGCTTGTACGTCCAGCGGTTTCAGGGCGGGCGGTTGATGCACCGAAGGAGCGCGGGCTTCGACAGCGGGCGGTGGCGCAGGCGTCGCAGAGACTGCCCGCGTCGGCTCCTCGATGGGACGCGACTCCGCAGCAATCGGTTCTGCCTCTGGCGGCGCCTCGGCAGGTGACGGCGAAACTGGAACTCCGCGCGGAGACGGGGAACGTCGACGCGCCACGTAGGCACGGGGCAATGTTCGCCCTTCGGTATCACGCGCGACGGGCATGCTTCCCGCCACCGGCCGTGCGGCACCGGGAGTTGGCGGTCGCGGCGGCTTGGGTTCCGGCGGCGGCGGTAGGTCGCGCGGAGGACTGATACGCGGTCCCGAGGCTGCTGCACCGTTCGACACCGGCGGGAACGCCGCTGGCGGCGTTGCGCCGGGAACCGCTGCGACGTCAATCGGCGTTCGCGGCGCCGCGGGCAACGGGAGGTCGAGATCGATCGCCGCCTGTTCATCGACAACGGGCGATGCGGCGCGCGGCGGTTCGAGCGCCACGACGAGTTCGCGCGCCTGATGCGGCGGGACACCGGGTACGGCGCCACTACACAAGCAACCCAACCGAGCCGACGCATCCACGAGCACGTTCGTACCTGCGAGCAGCTGCTGCGCGATCTCGGTAACGAAATCGTCGCTCTCTATCTCGACCAGGGCTCGGGCGCCGGCGTCGGTCCAGAGGCGTTCTGCCGTCGGTATGCCGCCCGGCTGGGAACGAAAGCGGCGACGGTCGGGGGGAATGATCGATTCGAAAACACGCGGCTGTTCCTCGAGCGTGATATCGCGCTCCGCGAGCATTGCGATGAGCGCTTCGGGCGTCATCCGAATATCGATCGACTCATCACTGGCGCCGGGACAGCCGCCCACATAGGTGATTCGTGTGCGCGTTGGATGAGACAGGGCGCGAACGTATCGCGCCAGCGCGACCGGCGGTGAAACGAGCGCGAGCATCACGGGGCGCAAATCGCCACCCGTGGTGAGCAATCGGTGCGCGACGATTGGACAGCTGCACTGAATGGCGGGTCCATTGCCGAAGCGCGGCAGTTGACGAAGGACCGCCGCGGCGATGAGCTCATCGCCCCAGCTTGCTGGAACGACATTTCCGAATCCGGCGCGCAAGCACGCGTGGGCGAGTTGCACGGGTGTCGCCGGCGCGGCAGCAAGCAGCGAGTCCGTTCCGAGAATGACGATCGGAACGGTCTGAGATGCGGCCGATTCACTACGCGCTGGGGCTGCCACTGCGTGGGTCATCGAGTGGTCGGAGTCGGGCTCCGTCAACGAACCCTGGCGGACACAAGAACTGGCTTCTGCCCAAACTCTCCAACGAATGGCGTAACTCGGGGCGTGTCAAGAGCGGCCCAGACATTGCACGTCCCATGCAATGTCGCGTGATGTGAGGATGGTCGTGGGGGAGATGAGTGGGGGGCCGGCTCGGCTCAACGAAGCCGAGCGAGAAGCGCTTGGGATGTACGCGGCGCGCGCGACATGGCCTGCTGGTTTCGCCATCTACCAACGTGGTGCTCCGGCGGACGGCGTGTTCGTGGTAGCGCGCGGCCGGGTCGTTCTGCGGAGTCGTGTGCGCGCGGCGCGCGGCTTCGTCCCCTGGATCGCCGTCCCTGGCGAGACGTTTGGTTCCGAGGGTCTGACCCAGGGCGGGCGATACGCCACCGATGCCAGAGCGGATGACGAGAGCGAAACACTGTTCCTGAGCTCCGCGCGGTTCCGTGCGTTCGTTCGAGAGCAACCACCGCACGCGCTCGCGCTGGTGAATCAACTCATGACGGAGCGGACGTCGCTTCTGGACAAGTTGCGCGAGCTGACCACGTTGAGCGTCGAACAGCGCCTGATCGCGACGCTGATTCGGCTGGCCGGCAACGACACGTTCACGCGTGAGGATGGACGCATCGTCCTCTGTACCACGCGCTATCGGCTGCTCTGCGAGTTGGTCGGCGCCACCCGCGAATCTGTATCGCTCGTGCTGGGGCGCCTGACCGGCGAAGGTCTGGTGGAACGGCGGGGGACGACGCTGATCGTTGCGCCGCCGGCGCAGCTGGCCGAGCGGCTGGATGGTACGGCGCTCGACAACGAGCTTCCCTTCCCCAGCATCGCCGAGAGTTCTGAGCAAGCAGTCCACTAGTCTGTACGGGCTTCGGGATCGAGTTCACTCACCGGCGTGCCAGCGGGCGGACGTTATATTGCCTGCCGCGACCACCATTCGATAATCCTCTCATGCATGCGCGAGTCGCCGGGTCCGCGATCCGCGCATTCGCCGTGATACGTTATGCCGCTCGTTGCACTACTTGTGCTCGCCGCGGCGGGCTGGCTTGTCCGCGCCCGTTACATGCGTGCAATGAACGATTTCTCCATGCGCCACAGGCGCTTGGGCGCGGACGGTGTCGTGATCGGCGGCGAAGGGTTTGTCCTGCGCAAGGAAGACGCGCCTGCGGTGTTGTTGCTGCATGGTGGTGGGGACACGCCACAGACGCTGCGCTATCTCGCGGCCAGCTTGCACGAGCATGGGTTCCATGTCGTTGCGCCGTTGTTGCCGGGACATGGCCGACAGTTGCGCGACTTCGCGCGTGTGACCGCAGACGACTTGATCGACGCAGCCCGTTCGCATTATGCGAGACTACGCTCGGAACACGACTGGGTCGGCATCATCGGTGTTTCGATGGGTGGCGCGTTGGCCGTGCTGCTCGCCGCCGACTCGAGCGATCTACCCGCGCTCGGCCTCGTGGCGCCGTATCTGGCGATGCCCGCCCGCATCGAGCGGGCGGCACGGTGGTCGTGGCTGTGGGGTCTGGTGATACCCGCTGTCCGTTCCGCCGACGGATTGTCCGTGCTCGATCCAGTGGAGCGAGAGCGGAGTCTCGCTTACGGTGTATTCACCGCAAAGGGGCTGCGCGCCCTCCAGACGCTCGTGTGGCGCGCGCGGGTCGCGCTACCAGGTGTCCAGGCGCCGACGCTCATGCTGCAGTCGCGCCAGGACAACCGGATCAGCATCGCTGACGGCGAGCGAGCGTTCGCGATGCTGGGCGCGCGCGAAAAGCGGCTCGAATGGGTCTCGGGCGCCGCCCACGTGATTACGGTCGATTTTGGACGCGAGCGTGTGATCGAAGCGCTCGTGTCATGGATGCAGAATCACTGCATCAAGCCGTCACGCGATCCACAAGGGACTCGCCAGCTTCCTTGATGGCCTCGACGCCGCCGGTGACAGCCGTCGTGGCCTGATGCGCGATCTCTTTGGCCACCCGGGTGACGCGAGCGATCGGTGAGTCGCCGCGGGCCGGCTGCTTTTTGCGGGTCTTGGCCGCGCCGGCGGCAGTGCTCTTCCGGGTCGACGCGGCCGTGGTCTTCGCGTTGCGCTGGCCGGCGAGCTTCGGGCTGGCGGCGGACCGTTTCGCCACGGGCGCGCTGGCCGACGCGCGGGCGCCGCGGCCGGACTTGTGTGCGGACGCGCTGGCGCCGGCACGGGTGCTCTTCGTCTTCCTGCGTGATTTCGACGACTTCTTCGCTCGTGCCGCCATGGTCGTATCCTCGAGGGGGGTTGGTCGACGCCTCGCGCAGATAGCAAGAACTGGACACATCGGTAAGCGCGGTTGCATCATACTTCGCGCATGCCTCCGCTTCTGATCCCCCACCTGGTTCCCGGCGAGCGCGTGACCGGGGAGCTGCTCGTCTACGACCGTGCCGAGAAGAAGACGAGCACGGGCGACCCGTACGTCGTGCTCACGTTGGGCAATGCGAGCGGGCGAATCGAAACGTCGCCGATTTGGTCGGACAAGCTCGAATGGGCGGACGGGGCGCGGTCCGGCAAAGTCGTTCAGGCGATCGGCGACGTGACGATCTACTCCAGGACTGGGCCCGGGAAGAAGCAGCTCGCCTTGACCGGACCGGTGCGAATTCTTCCCGACGAAGTATTTCGCCCCGAACAATTCCTGCCGTCGATCGACGGCGATGCCGTCAAGCTGTGGGCCTGGATCGACCGAGTGCGGAGCGAAGTCGAATCGCGCACACTCCGTCGCGTACTCGATTTGTTCTACGCAGACGACGCATTCCGAGTGCGATTCGAGCAGACCCCGGCTTCCACGGCCGGGCATCATGCAAAACTCGGCGGGTTGCTGCTTCACGTCTACGAGGTGACCAACATCGCCAAGCAGATCGCGCGGACGATGCGGGCCAACGTGGACCTGGTCGTCGCCGGCGCGCTTCTGCACGATGTCGGAAAGGTCGATGCGTACGAGATCGGGCCTGGTGGATTCACGTACACGTCGCATGGCCTCCTCCTCGGGCACGTCGTGCTGGGAGGCTTGATGCTCGAGCGGCGCATCGCGTCGCAGCCGGAGGCGATTTGCGGCGAAGGCCAGCTGGCGGAGCTGCACCACATGATCCTCTCACACCATGGTTCATTGGAGTTCGGCAGCCCGGTGCAGCCGATGACGACCGAAGCGGAAATCGTGCATTGGGCCGATGAGGCTTCGGCCAAGGCGACCGACATGCTCGATCTGCTGTCCGACTCCGAGTTGTTTGCCGCCGGCCGTGAGTTCTCCGATCGCCCACATTGGCGGCTTGGACGCCGCATCTGGCGGCGGCCACACTCCTGGGAGTAGAGGCCCGGCTACGGCCAGGCGCGCTTTCTGGAGTACGGTCGGCCGAAAACGGCGGTCAATGCCCGAGTGGCGTCGACGTCGCGGACCACGGCGGTCAGTCGTGTCGCGAGTGGAACGAGGCGCGAATACTCGCGATACCGACCGTAGCCATGGCAAAAGCACCATGGTCCGCGGCGCGTCAGGTCTCCTAGCCAGATGTCTGGAAGGCCGATCCAGGTGAACGCGTAGAAGAGGTTCAACTTCCTGAGCCCCGGGAGATCGCTCTCGATCGTCCGGTGCGGCAGCGAGCCGTGCTTGCCCCACTGAATGTCGACGCCCACCTGTCCGCGGCCTCTCCAATCGGCGTGGAGCATGGTGCCGTGCCAGAACGTCCAAATGTCAGTTGGCGCCCGGGTGCTATCGTAGCCGACCCAGATAATCTCTTCGTCCGTTGGGACCGTGAACGGCACCCACGATCCGTGGACGTCGTCACGCCAGAGTAGGTGGTAAGCAATGACGGGCCGGGTAGGGTGGACCACGGCAATCACGCGTTCCAACGGGAACCATTCGTCGCGCTGGATGTACAACAACGGCGCGAGAGATCGGGCTAACTGGTTGGCGCTGTCGTCCGGCGGCAGCGCGTCGGGGATCGTGTTGGGAACCGGCGGAATGTGAGCGCGCGGGCCGCAGGCCATGGTTGAAGACAAGGCGAGCCCGGCTGCGAAAAGTGCTCCTGGTGACAAACCGATAGGTTTGATAGTCTTAGAAAGTTAGAGGGTTAGTTGTCGTGGCGTACCGGCGCCGCTGTCATCCGGGGCTGTCTTGCTGTTGAGGAGGGCATATGCGCAAGCCGCGTCCGGCTACGTATAACCCAGCACAAGCACTGAATCTGATCTCGAACGACCGCACTGGTTCACCGCTCAGTTGTCCCTCCTGTTCGGGACCGATCGAGCGCACCCCCAATCAAGTCCCCCCGCCACCGCGTTCCCACGTGACGCTCCGCTGTCGAGAGTGCGGGCGCATCGCGCGGTACATCGCCGGCGCCGCATAGCCAACCAGGCCAGCCGACCGAGGTTCGTCGCCACCTGGCGACTGGG
>Ga0153915_10006199_pt1 | contig 11183 bp, 8 predicted proteins | sample Opewatmetagenome_2_FD_107003 | JGI IMG/M metagenome (GOLD analysis project Ga0153915, IMG submission 107003) | Freshwater wetland microbial communities from Ohio, USA - Open water 3 Core 3 Depth 3 metaG | ecosystem: Environmental > Aquatic > Freshwater > Wetlands | place: USA: Ohio, Lake Erie...
CGACCTCGCCGCACTCGCGCGCGCGGTCGCCGCGTTTTCGCGCCTGGCGCTCGTCGCCGGCCGCCCGGTCGCGGAAGCCGAGATCAATCCGCTCCTCGTGAAGCGCGAGGGCGTGGTGGCGGTCGACGCCCGCGCGGTGCTGAAGGGCGCCCCATGATCGCCCTGCGCGACGCGCTCTCGGCGGCGGAATACACGACCGACGTCATTCCCTCGTTCAGCGGCGACGACCCGGTCCTGCGCACCCGCTACCGGATCGGCACGGCGGGCGCGGGGGCGCTGGCTGCGCTCGGCTGCGCGGTCGCCGACCTGCACGTCCTGCGCGGCGGCGCGCCGCAGTCGGTGCGCGTGAACCTGCGCGCCGCCGCGGTCGCGCTGCGCAGCGCGCGCTACCTGCGCGTCGACGGCAAGGCACCGCCGGTCTGGGACCCGCTGAGCGGGTTCTACCCGGTGCGCGACGGCTGGATCAGCATCCACTGCAATTTCCCGAATCATCGCGAGGCCGCCCTGCGGGTCCTCGACGCGCCGCCCGAGCGGCAGGCCGTGGAGCGGGAGACGGCCGGGTGGGAGGGCGAGGCGCTCGAGGACGCGATCCACGGCGCCGGCGGCTGCGCCGGGTTCGTGCGCACGGAGGCGCATTGGTCCGCGCATCCGCAGGCGCGCGCGGTGGCGACGCAGCCGGTGCTGAAGATCACGCGCATCGGCACCGCGCCGCCGGAGCCGCTGGCGAGGCACGACCGGCCGCTCGGCGGCGTGCGCGTGCTCGACCTCACGCGCGTGCTCGCCGGGCCGACCTGCGCGCGCAGCCTCGCCGAGCACGGCGCCGACGTGCTGAAGATCAGCGCCGCGCACCTGCCCGACTCGGGCGCCGTGGAGCTCGATACCGGCATCGGCAAGCTCTCGGCGCGGCTCGACCTGCGCGACGAGGAGGAGAGAACCTCGCTGCAGAACCTCATCCGCGAGGCGGACGTGTTCTCGCAGTCGTACCGGCCCGGCGCGCTCGCCGCGCGCGGCTTCTCTCCCGAGGCGCTCGCCGGGCTGCGGCCCGGCATCGTCTGCGTGTCGCTCTCGGCCTGGGGAACGAGCGGCCCGTGGGCGGCGCGGCGCGGCTTCGACAGCATCGTCCAGTCGGTGAGCGGCATGGCGGCCGCTTCCGGCGTGGCGGGCAAGCCGGCGCTGATGCCCGTTTCCGCGATCGACTACGTGAGCGGCTATCTCATGGCCCTGGGCGCCGTCGTCGCGCTGCACCGCCGCGCGCGCGAGGGCGGGAGCTGGCACGTGCAGGTGGGCCTCGCGCGCGTGGGGCAGTGGATCGTCGACCGCGGCGTGCTGCCGGAGAGCGAATGGCGCCGCGCGCCGCTCGAGCTGCCGCCCGAGGAGCTCGAGCCGCTGCTCGGCGAGATGGATTCGCCGGCGGGGCGCATCCGCTTTCTCAAGCCGGTGCTCGAGCTTTCCGCCACCCCCGCGTACTGGCGCCGGCCGCCGGTGCCGCTCGGCACGCACGCCGCGGCCTGGCCCGACAGAGGATAGAGACCATGGATTTCCATCTCACCGCGGAGCAGACGCAGTTCCGGGATTCGGTGCTCCGCTTCGCACGGAACGAGCTGGCCGGCAAGGCGCTGGAGCGCGCGCACGCGCCCGGCTACCCGTGGGAGGTCGCGAAGCGCATGGCCGCGCAGGGCCTCCTCGGCATCACGATCCCGGAGGCGGACGGCGGGCAGGGCGGCACGCTGCTCGATGCGGTGCTCGCGATCGAGGCGGTCGCGACCGCCTGCCCGAGAAGCGCCGACGTCGTGCAGGCCGGCAACTTCGGGCCGATCCGGGTTCTCGCTCAGTATGGTTCTGCATTGCAAAAGAAAACCTACCTGTCGCGCCTGCTGGCGGGCGAAAGCGTCATCGCGGTCGGCATGACCGAGCCCGAGGCGGGCTCGGCGGTCACCGACCTCAAGACGACCGCGCAGCGGGTCGAAGGCGGCTATCGCATCAACGGCGCGAAGATCTTCACCACGCACTCGGCTTACGCCGAGGTGTTCCTCGCCTACGTGCGCTTCGGGCCGGGCGTGGGCGGCATCGGCTCGGTGCTGCTCGAGCGCTCGTCGGAAGGCGTGCGCGTCGGGAAGAAATCGCACTTCATGTCGGGCGAGGAGTGGGCCGAGCTGCATTTCGCCGACGTGTTCGTCCCCGAGGACCGGCTGCTGCTCGGCGAAGGCGGCTTCAAGAAGCAGATCGCCGGGTTCAACGTCGAGCGCATCGGCAACGCCGCGCGCTCGCTCGCGCTCGGGCGCCACGCCTACGAGACGGCGCGCGCCTGGGCGCTGCAGCGCCGCCAGTTCGGGCGCCTGCTCTGCGAGTTCCAGGGGCTGCAGTGGAAGTTCGCCGAGATGAAGATGAAGCTCGACGCGGCGCAGCTGCTCCTCTACCGCGCCGCCGCCAACGCCGACCGCGGCTTTCCTTCGGCCGAGGAAACCGCGATCGCCAAGGCCTACTGCAACCAGGCGGGCTTCGACGTGGCGAACGAGGCGCTGCAGGTGATGGGCGGCACGGGCTACAGCCAGGAGACGCTCGTCGAGTACTGCCTGCGCCGCTGCCGCGGCTGGATGATCGCCGGCGGCTCGATCGAGATCCTCAAGAACCGCATCGCCGAGCACATCTTCGAGCGCAGCTTCTCCCAGCGCTGACGGAATTCGGGGTCAGGGTCACAATTCCGTTAGCTTCGCGCCGTCGGAATTGTGACCATGACCCCGAATTCCCGAACTACTCGACCCGGGCGCCCGAGACCCTCACCACCTCGCTCCAGCGCGCGTACTCCTCCTTGAGGTAGGCGTTGAACTGGGCCGGCGTGTTGCCGACCGGATCGGCGCCTTCCTTCTTGAGCGCGGCGCGCACCGCCGGGTCCCTCGTGGCGCGGCCGACTGCCTCGCCGAGCTTCTCGACGATGGCGTGCGGCGTGGCGGCCGGGGCAAGCAGCCCGTACCAGAGCGAGACCTCCACGCCGTCGACGCCGGCCTCCTTCATGGTCGGCACGTCGGGCAGGAGCTCGGTGCGGCGGCTGTCGGTGACCGCGAGCGCGCGCAGCTTCCCGGCCTTCACCTGCCCGCCGGCCGCGACCGGGTTGATGAAGCTCATCTGCACCTGCCCGCCCAGGAGCGCCTGCATCGAAGGGCCGCTGCCCTTGAACGGCACGTGCACGATGCTCGTGCCGGTGCGCAGCTTGAAGAGCTCGCCCGCGAGATGCTGGGTGGTGCCCTGGCCGGCCGAGGAGTAGTTGAGCTTCCCCGGGTTCGCCTTGGCGATCCGGATGAGATCCTGGACCGTCTTCGCCTCGAACGAGGCCGGCACGACGAGCAGGTTGGTGGTCGCCGCGAAGATCGACACGCCGGTGAAGTCGCTCAGCTTGTAGGGCGGCTTCGCGTAGAGCGCGGTATTGATGACCACCGCCGGGCTGTTCATGAACAGGGTGTAGCCGTCGGGCTCCGACTTCGCCGCCTCGGCCGCGGCGATGTTGGTGCCGGCGCCGGGCTTGTTCTCGACGACGAACTGCTGGCCGAGAATCTCGGAGAGCTTCGACGCCATCAGGCGGGCGCTGATGTCGACGCCCCCGCCCGGGCTGAAGCCGACCAGGACGCGGACCGGTCGCGACGGGTAGGTCTGGGCGCCGGCCGGGCCGGCGGATAAGGCGACGAGCGTGAGCGCGAAGAGCAGCTTTTTCATGTTTTCCGGTCCTCCTCCGGGTTGAGAGCGTCGAATCCTAAAGCTTCCCGTCGCTTTGCGCTCCTCTGGCCGCAGGCCGCTTTGAGCGCGATGATCCCGGTCGGGCGAATGGGCCCTGGGTTCGAATGAGGCGACGAGACTGCCATGCGGATGGGAGTGGACCTGGGCGGCACGAAGATCGAGCTCGCGGTGTTCGACGGGCAGGGCGGCGAGCGCCTGCGCCGCCGGGCGGCGACGCCGCACGCGGGCTACGACCTCGCCCTCGCGGAGCTCGCGCGGCAGATCGGCGACGCGGAGCGCGACGCGGGCGGGCGCTGCACCGTGGGCATCGGCATGCCGGGCTCGATCTCGCCCGCGAGCGGCCGCGTGTTCAATGCCTACAACACGCCGTTCAACGGGCGGCGGCTCAAGCGCGACCTCGAGGAAAAGCTCGCGCGCGAGGTGCGCTTCGCCAACGACGCGAAGTGCTTTGCGCTCTCGGAGGCGACCGACGGCGCAGCGCGCGGCGCCGAGGTCGTGTTCGGCGCGATCCTCGGCACGGGCGCCGGCGGCGGCCTGGTCGTCCACGGGCGCGTGCTGCGCGGGCACAACGGCATCTCCGGCGAGTGGGGACATACGCCGCTGCCGTGGATGAGGGCCGACGAGCACCCGGGGCCGGCGTGCTACTGCGGTCGCGCGGGCTGCATCGAGCAGTTCATCGCCGGGCCGGCGCTCGCGCGCGAGAAGGCGGCGCTCGGCGAGGAGATCGCGCTGGAGCGCCACGAGGACCGGGTCGCGCGGGCGCTTTCCCTGGTGGTCAACTTCCTCGATCCCGACGTGATCGTGCTCGGCGGGGGGCTCTCCAACCTGGAGCGCCTCTACGTCGCCGTGCCACGACTGCTGCCGCGCTACGTCTACGCGGAGAGCTTCGAGACGCCGATCGTCAGAGCGCGCTACGGCGATGCGAGCGGCGTGCGCGGCGCGGCGATGCTCTGGCCGCTGCAACCTTAGAATGGCCCGGTGAAGAAGATCGCGCTCCTGACGAGCGGCGGCGACGCCCCGGGCATGAATGCGGCCGTGCGCGCCGTGGTGCGCCGGGCGCTCGCGCAGGGCTGGGAAGTGCTCGGCGTGAGGAACGGCTACGCGGGCCTGCTCGCCGACGAGTTCGAGCCGCTCGCGGCGCGCGACGTGGGCGGCATCATCCAGGCCGGCGGCACCGTCCTCGGCAGCGCGCGCTGCCCGGAGTTCGCGCAGCCCGAAGGTCGCGCCAGGGCATTGCAGAATCTCGCGGCTCGGAAAGTGGAGGGTCTGGTCATCATCGGCGGCAACGGCACCCAGTCGGGGTCCGCCAGCCTCGCCCGCGAGGGCTTCCCGGTGGTCGGCGTGCCTTCGACCATCGATAACGACCTCTACGGCAACGACGTGTCGATCGGCTGCGACACCGCGATCAACATCACGCTGGAGGCGATCGACCGGCTGCGCACCACCGCGTCGTCGCACCACCGCGCCTTCGCCGTGGAGACGATGGGCCGCAACTGCGGCTACATCGCCCTGATGGCCGGCATCGCCGGCGGCGCGGAGGTGATCGCGCTCCCCGAGCACGAGCTTGCGCCGGCGGACGTCGCCCATCGCCTGCGCGCCGCGTATCAGCGGGGCAAGACGCACGCGCTCGCCGTCATCGCGGAGGGTGCAAAATGCGGCGTGCACGAGCTCATGGACTACTACGGCGCGCAGCGCAAGTCGATCGGCTTCGACCTGCGGGTGACGCGGCTGGGCCACGTGGTACGCGGCGGCATCCCGAGCGCCGCCGACCGCGTGCTCGCCACGCGCCTCGGCGCTGCGGCGGTCGAGACGCTCGCCGTGCGGCACGGCGTGCTGGTCGGCATGGTCAGGGGCGACATCGTCACGACCCCGCTTAAGGAAATCGCCGGAAAGATGCGCCCCGCGGACGCGAAGCTCCTTGAGCTCGCGCGCGTGCTCGCGCTTTAATCGGGTCATGCGACTTTCGCTCCGCTTCATCCTGCCGCTGGGCATCGCCCTCACCGGCATCGCTTACGCCGTGGTGCCGCTCGTCGACCGGCTGACGCTGCAGTGGTTCGTGCGCGACCTCGAGATCCGCTCGCACACCATCGCGCTCGCGGTGCAGGAGCCGCTCGCCGATCTGGTGCACGAGCCGCGCGCGCACCAGAAGGTGCTGCTCTACTTCCGCCGCATCGTGCAGGACGAGCGCATCTACGCGATCGGCCTGTGCAATCCCGCGGGCAAGCTCGCCTACGCGACGGTGAATTTCCCGCTGGAGGTGACCTGCCCGAGCCCCGGGACCGCGCCGCCGGAGAGCCGCCTGCTGCAGCTCGCGCACGGGCCGCTGCACGTGTCGGTCAACCCGCTCGCGGCCGAGGGCGAGCCGCTCGGCGACCTCGTCATCGTGCACGACATGAGCTTCGTGCAGCGGCGCAGCGAGGACACGAAGAAGTACGTCTTCTACCTCTTCGCGGCCATCGCCGCGGTGGTGGCGCTGATCACCGTCGTGATCGCCGAGATCAGCTGGCGCGGCTGGGTGGCGGGCCTCAAGCGCCTGATCTCGGGCGAGGCGCTGCTCGGCACGCGCGAAGAGGAGCTGAAGACCGCGCCCGAGCTCCGGCCGTTCGCGCGCGACCTGCAGGCGCTGGTGCGCGACCTCGAGGCGGAGCGCCACGCGCGCGACGAGAGCCAGATCGTCTGGGGCCCGGCGGCCCTGCGCCGCATCCTGCGCCAGGACCTCAAGGGCGACGACGTGCTGATCGTCTCCAACCGCGAGCCCTACATCCACGTGCGCCGCAAGGACAACGTGATCGAGATCCAGCGCCCGGCGAGCGGCCTGGTCACCGCGCTCGAGCCGGTGATGCGCGCCTGCTCGGGGACCTGGATCGCGCACGGCGCGGGCTCGGCCGACCGCGACACCGTCGACCGCCAGGACCACGTCATGGTGCCGCCGGAGCGGCCGTCCTACCGCATTCGGCGCGTCTGGCTGTCGGAGGCCGAGGAGAAGGGCTACTACGACGGCTTCGCCAACGAGGGGCTGTGGCCGCTGTGCCACATCGCCCACACCCGGCCGACGTTCCGCGCCGGCGACTGGGCGCACTACCAGTCGGTCAACCGGCGCTTCGCCGACGCGGTGGTGCAGGAGACGCGCACCGAGGACCCGATCGTCCTGGTGCAGGACTATCACTTCGCGCTGCTGCCGCGCATGATCCGCGAGCGCCTGCCGCGCGCCACGATCATCGCGTTCTGGCACATCCCCTGGCCCAACCCGGAGGCGTTCGGCATCCTGCCCTGGCGCGAGGAAGTGCTCGCGGGGCTGCTCGGCTCCTCGATCATCGGCTTCCACACGCAGTTCCACTGCAACAACTTCGTCGACACGGTCGACCGCTTCCTCGAGGCGCGCATCGACCGCGAGACCTTCAGCATCTCCTACGGCGGAGAGCTGACCGAGGTGCGGCGCTACCCGATCTCGATCGAGTGGCCGCCGTCGGCGCTCGCCTCGCTGCCGCCGGTCGCCGAGTGCCGCGCGCGGGTGCGCGAGCGGCTCGGGGTGGCCCCCGACCTGAACCTGGGCGTCGGCGTCGACCGGCTCGACTACACCAAGGGAATACTCGAGCGGTTCATGGCGGTCGAGCGCCTGCTCGAACTGGAGCCGGGCTGGATCGGGCGCTTCTCGTTCGTCCAGGTGGCGGCGCCCTCGCGCTCCACGATCGACGAGTACCAGAGCTTCGATGCGCGCGTGCGCGCCCTCGCCGAGCGCATCAACCGGCGCTTCGGCCGGCCGGGCTATGCACCGATCGTGCTGCGCATCGAGCACTACGACGCGAGACAGGTCTACGAGCTCTACCGCGCCGCCGACCTGTGCTACGTCTCGAGCCTGCACGACGGCATGAACCTGGTGGCGAAGGAGTTCGTGGCCGCGCGCGACGACGACCAGGGCGTGCTGATCCTGTCGCAGTTCACCGGCGCGGCGCGCGAGCTGGCCGAGGCGCTGATCGTCAACCCCTACGACATCGAGCAGTGCGCCGCGGCGCTGCACGCCGCGCTCACCATGCCCGCGGCCGAGCGCTCGGCACGCATGCGCACCATGCGCCACCTGGTGCAGGAGTTCAACGTCTACCGCTGGGCGGGCCGCATGCTGCTCGACGCGGCGCGCATGCGCCACCGGCGGCGCGTCGTGTCGCAGGCGCGCGAGTCGCGCCGCGGCCGGGCCGCGCCGTGAGCGGCGCGTCGCGGCTGCCTGCCTACGCCGCGGACTGGGCGCTCTTCCTCGACGTCGACGGCACGCTGCTCGAGCATGCGGCGCGGCCCGACGCGGTGCGCCCCGGGGAGAGCGAGCTCGAGCTGCTCGGCGGCCTGCAGCGCGCCGCGCGCGGCGCGCTCGCGCTGATCAGCGGCCGCTCGGTGGCCGACCTCGACGCGATGTTCGCGCCGCTGCGCCTGCCGGCGGCCGGGCAGCACGGCGTCGAGCGGCGCGATTTCCAGGGCGGGGTGCACCGCGGCGCGACCCCGCCGCCGGCGCTGCGCCGCATCGCCGCACGCCTGGGCGAGTTCGCAGCGCGCCACCAGGGGCTGCTGTTCGAGGACAAGGGGCACAACCTCGCGCTGCACTACCGCCTGGCGCCGCAGCTCGCGGCGGCGGCGCAGGCGGCGCTCGGCGAGGCGGCCGCGCAGCTCGGCGCCGGGTTCGAGCTGCTGCACGGCAAGATGGTGGTCGAGCTCAAGCCCTCCGGGCGCGACAAGGGCAGCGCTATAGAGGAGTTCATGCGCGAGGCGCCGTTCGCCGGCCGCCGGCCGGTGTTCGTCGGCGACGACCACACCGACGAGTTTGGCTTCGGCGTGGTGAACCGCCTCGGCGGCGAATCGGTGAAGGTCGGCGCCGGCGAGAGCGCGGCGCGCTGGCGCATCGCCGACGCGGGCGCGGTGCGCGCCTGGCTGGGCGGCTGGGCCGCCTGGGCCGGAACGCGTTCGCCTTGAGCCGCTCGCTCGAGCTCGCCGTGATCGGCAACGCCAATATCGCGGCGCTGATCGACGAGCGCGCGGAGATCGTCTGGGCCTGCCTGCCGCGCATGGACGGCGACCCGGCCGCCTGCTCGCTCCTGCGGGAGCGCGGCGGGGAGTCGGACTTCGGCTACTTCGCGGTCGACCTGGTGGATTTCGCGCGCAGCGAGCAGGAATACGTCGCCAACACCACGGTGCTGCAGACGCGGCTCTACGACCGGCACGGCGGAGCGGTCGAGGTGACCGACTTCGCGCCGCGCTTCCGCCTCCACGGCCGGACCTTCGCACCCGTGTCCCTGGTGCGCCAGCTGCGGCCGATCGCCGGCAGCCCGCGCGTGCGCGTGCTGCTGCGCCCCGCGTCGCAATACGGCGCGAAGCGGCCGACCCTCACCTACGGCAGCAACCACGTGCGCTTCGTCGCCGAGAACTACGTCATGCGCGTGACGACCGACTGCTCGATCACCGCGCTGGTCGACGAGCTGCCCTTCGTCCTGCAGCGGCCGGTGTCCTTCGTGCTGGGCCCCGACGAGACCTTGCAGGGCAGCGTGGCGGAAACCGTGCGGCGCTTCCTCGAGGAGACGATCGACTACTGGCGTGAGTGGGTGCGCGACCTGCAGATCCCGTTCGAGTGGCAGGACGAGATCATCCGCGCGGCGCTGACGCTCAAGCTCTCCTCGGTCGACGACACGGGAGCGCTGGTCGCGGCCGCGACCACCTCGATCCCCGAGGCGGCCGGCAGCGGGCGCCACTGGGACTACCGCTACTGCTGGCTGCGCGACGCCTACTTCACCATCAACGCGCTGAACCGGCTGAACGCCACGCACACCATGGAGCGCTACCTCGGCTACATCATCAACCTCGCGGCCGGGACGGACGACGCGCGCCTGCAGCCGGTCTACCGGATCAACGGCACCGCGCGGATGGACGAGCACGAGGTGGCGTCCCTGCCGGGCTACCGCGGCATGGGGCCGGTGCGCGTCGGCAACCAGGCCGCGCTCCAGGTGCAGAACGATGTCTACGGCTCGGCGGTGCTCGCGGCGACGCACGTGTTCTTCGACCGGCGCCTGAGGCGCGGCGGCCTCGAGGCGCTGTACGCGCAGCTCGAGCGGCTCGGCGAGCGCGCCGCGCGGGCGTGGGACGAGCCCGACGCGGGGCTATGGGAGCTGCGCGGCGCGACCCGCGTGCATACCTTCTCGGCAGTGATGTGCTGGGCCGCCTGCGACCGCCTGGCGAAAATCGGCGCACGGCTCGGCCTTGCGGCGCGTGCCAGCTACTGGCGCGGCCTGGCCGACCGCATTCACGCCGGGGTCTGCGAGCGCGCCTGGAACAAGAAGCGGGGGAGCTTCTGCGCCGCGTTCGAGGGCGACGGGCTCGACGCGAGCCTGCTGCTCCTCTCGGAGCTCGGGTTCCTGGCGCCGCAGGACCCGCGCTATCGCGGCACGCTCGCCGCGGTCGAGCGCGAGCTGAAGAAGGGCGACTTCGTGTTCCGCTATACCGAGCCCGACGACTTCGGCGCGCCCACGAACGCCTTTCTCGTCTGCAGCTTCTGGTTTGTCGACGCGCTCGCGGTGACCGGGCGGCGCGAGGAGGCGCGCGCGCTCTTCGAGTCGCTCCTCGCCTGCCGCAACCGCCACGGCCTGCTGTCCGAGCACGTGGAGCCGGCGACGCGCGAGCTGTGGGGCAACTTTCCGCAGACCTACAGCATGGTCGGCCTGGTGAACAGCGCCACGCGCCTCTCGATCGACTGGGACCACGCGTTCTGAGGCAGGCGCGCGGCGCGGGCCGGGCTTAGGCGAGGCCTTCGAAGAGCTGCACGCTCACCGTCTCGCCGGCGGCGACGTTGCCGCGCTCGTGCTCGAGCACGATGAAGCAGTTCGCCTCCGACATCGAGCGCAGCACGCCGGAACCTTGCTGGCCGGTCGTGCGAACGCGCCATTCGTCTTTTTCTCCGTACAGGATCCCTCTCTGGTATTCCGTGCGGCCCGGCAGCTTGCGGATCTTTTCCGCGCAGACCGCTCTCAGGAGAGGAATGGCGTAGTCGTCGCTTCGGCCCGAGAGATGCAGCAGCGCATCGCGCACGAACTGGTAGAAGGTGACCATCACCGCCACCGGGTTGCCCGGCAGGCCGAACAGGTAGGCGCCGCCGACCTGGCCGAAGGCCATCGGCCGGCCGGGGCGCATGGCGATCTTCCAGAAGAGCACCTCGCCGAGCTTCGCCATCAGCTGCCTGACGAAGTCCGCCTCGCCGACCGAGACGCCGCCCGTGGTGATCACGGCATCTGCGGCGGCGGCCTTCCGGAAGGCATCTTCCAGGGCCCTCGGGTCGTCGCGCACCACGCCGAGGTCGATGATCTCCACGCCGAGGCGCGAGAGCATGCCGTGCAGCGTGTAGCGGTTCGAGTCGTAGACGCAGCCCGGATCGAGCGGCTCGCCGATCGAGCGCAGCTCGTCGCCGGTCGAGAAGAAGGCGACGC
>Ga0153915_10006200_pt1 | contig 11183 bp, 10 predicted proteins | sample Opewatmetagenome_2_FD_107003 | JGI IMG/M metagenome (GOLD analysis project Ga0153915, IMG submission 107003) | Freshwater wetland microbial communities from Ohio, USA - Open water 3 Core 3 Depth 3 metaG | ecosystem: Environmental > Aquatic > Freshwater > Wetlands | place: USA: Ohio, Lake Erie...
CCACCCCCGATTACCAGGACTCTTTCTTCGGCATGCTCGGCACGGAGGCGGGCTGGCGGGCTGGCCGCACTCGTCAGGTGGAGCTCGGTGCGGCCGCGGGCATCGGCTGGCATCAGATCGCGTACTCCAGCAACTGCGATGGGTCCTGCACCGTGGGCGGGGGACCGATCGTCATCTCGCCGGTCGCGCGGCTCGGGTTGTACGCGGACGATCGGCTCGCTCTGGGCGCGTTCACCAGGCTCGTCATCGGGATCCCGCTGCACGCCTCGGAGCTGGACGCGCTCGGCGCGTCGTGGCTGTTCGGCGTGTACATCCAGGGGCCGTGAGCATCACAGCGTGCCGAGCATCAGCACGGCAGCGATGAACACGACACAGAGCGGTTCCCACCAGCGATCGAAGCGAGTCATGCGGCGAGCCGCTTGTGCAGCAGCCCTGCCAGCGCTCGCGCTCGTGGTTTCGCGTGGTTTGCTCGACGAGGTGGGTCTACACGGACCCGGCGAGCAGGAGCTCCGGGTACTTCACGATCAGGTACGTGTAGACGTACGGCGCGATGAACAGCACGGCATCGATGCGGTCGAGGATGCCTCCGTGGCCGGGCAGCAGCGAGCCCGAGTCCTTCACGCCGACGGAGCGCTTGATCAGCGACTCCGCGAGGTCACCCATCTGGCCGAGCAGGCAGCCCGGGATCGAGATCGCGAACACGTCGACCCACGTCAGCCACGTCGCGAACAGCAGCTTCAGGACGACGACGCCGATCACCGCGCCCGCGAGCCCGCCCCACAGGCCGGCCCACGTCTTCTTCGGGCTGACCGCCTCGTAGAGCTTCGCCTTGCCGAGGAAGCGGCCCGCGAAGTAGCCGCCGGTGTCGGCGAGCCACGCGACGATCAGGACGAGGACCACGGTGTCGCCGTGCTGATGCGGATCGATCCGCTTGAGGAACGCGAGGAACGCGGTGAGGAACCCGGCGTAGATGATGCCGGTGACCGTCGCGGCGTAGCGGCCGGCGACCGTCGGGATGTCGCGGAACCGGAACAGGTAGTAAAGGCCCGGCACGATCACCGCGAGGACGATCGCGATCGTCGAGCCCGCGATCACGGGGCCGGCGAGCGCGCGCGAGTGCGGCGCATACGACATCGTGTGGGGATCGAGCCAGTAGAAGGCCGCCGATGCGACCGCACCCATGACGAGTGCGGGAGTCCGATCCTGTTTCGGCAGCGTCATGCCGAAGAACTCGTGCATCGCGATCAGCGACGCCACGAAGATCACCGCCCACGTCGGCTCGGGCCGGTGGTAGTGGAGCAGCAACAACAGGATCGGTACTGCGACGACCGCGACGAGAAACCGCTGCGCGAGGTTGCCGAGTGCCAAGAGGACTGCGAGCTAACTACACGTCAGAGGAATCGGCAAGCTGTGCAGAGGTCAGTCCGAACCGGCGCTCGCGCGCGGCGTACTGGTCGAGGCACTTGTGGAGGTGCTCGCGCCGGAACTCGGGCCACAGCACGTCGACGAACACGAGCTCGGCATACGCGAGCTCCCACAGCATGAAGTTGGAGATGCGCTGCTCGCCCGAGGTCCGAATGAGGAGATCGAGAGGCGGCAGGTGCGCGGTCGGCAGGTAGGCGCCGAACCGATCGGCATCGAGCTCCTCGGCGCGAATTATTCCCGCGGCGATATCGGTTGCCGCTTTTTGTGCAGCCTTCGCGATGGACTCACGCCCGCCATACGACAGAGCGAGCGTCAGCACCATCGCGGAATTCCCGCTCGACGCCTGGCGTAGCTCATCGAGGGGCTCGCGCACGAGCGCCGGCAGCCGCTCGACATCGCCGAGCGCCTCGAGGCGGATGCCGTTGTCGAGGATCTCGCTCCGTTCGTCGATCAAGAAGTCTCGAAGAAGCTGCATCAAACCGGCGACTTCATCGGCCGGGCGAGCCCAGTTCTGCGAGGAGAAGGCGTACAGCGTCAGCGCTTCGAGGCCCAGCTGGCGCGAGGCGCGCGTGATGTCGCGGACGCTCTCGGCACCCGCTTTGTGGCCTTCGAGGCGAGGCCGATTCCTGAGCTGCGCCCAGCGGCCATTGCCGTCCATGATGATGCCGACGTGGCGCGGCAGACTGCTGACGGTCATCGTTGCGGGTGCCCCATTGATCTCGTACGCTCGATAAAAGCCATGGGGATCTTTTCCAGACTCGGGACGCTGATCAAGTCGAACATCAACGACCTCATCACCAAGGCCGAAGATCCGGAGAAGATGCTCTCGCAAGTGCTGCTCGAGATGCAGCAGCAGCTGGTCGAGGCGAAGAAGGCCGTCGCGATCGCGATCGCGGACGAGAAGAAGCTGCAGAAGCAGTACACATCGGAGACGGACAAGGCGAAGGAGTGGGAGCGGAAGGCGATGGTCGCGGTGCGAGCCGGCGACGACAACCTCGCGCGTCAGGCGCTCGCGCGCAAGCAGGAGCACGAGACGATTGCAGCGCAGTTCCAGCAGCAATGGATCTCGCAGAAGCAGGCCGTCGAGAAGCTCAAGGATGCACTGCGCCTCCTCAACAACAAGATCGAGGAAGCCAAGCGCAAGAAGAACATCCTCATCGCCCGTAAGAAGCGTGCCGAGGCGCAGCAGCAGATCGCCAACACCATGCAGGGTCTCGGCGATACCAGCGCGTTCGATACGTTCGACCGGATGGCCGAGCGCATCCAGCTCATGGAGGCCGAGGCCGAGGCCGGTGCCGAGCTCGCCGGCGAGCTGTCCGGCGATACCCTCGAGTCGAAGTTCCTCCAGCTCGAGCAGGGCGGCGGCGGCTCCGAGGACGATGCGCTCGCCGAGCTCAAGGCCAAGATGGGCATGCTCGAGGCGCCCAAGGGCGACAGCGCGAAGCAGCTCTCGGCCGGTGCCGCGACGGGCAAGGACGATGGCAAGAGCGACGCGAAGGGCGCGGCTGCAGATACCGGCTCGAGCCTGACTCCCGAGGACCTCAAGGAGCTCGAGGACCTCGACCTGTCCGAGCTCGACAAGAAATCCTGAGCTGCGCAAGGGCTGCGGGTCGGGTCGCCGCGGGTTGCCGGACGACGAGCCAGCCTCGTCGGAGACCTCGTCCCACAGCGGCACACCTCGTGTGGTCTGCTATTCACACCGGGTGGGAAACGCGATGTGCTTCCGCGCCGTTGTGCCGGATCGCTGCTTGCAAAGCTCCTCGGCCATGCGGTTCGTCTCGGCCCTTCTGTTCGTCGCCCTGACAGGCTCGGTCACGCTCGCCGACGAGGCGAAGCCGGCGGATCCCAAGCCTGAAGTGGCAAAACGGAAGGTGCCGCTCCGGGTGGTGAAGATGCTGCCGGAGACTCGACAGGTTCTGCTGTTCGACAGGAACAAGGGCACGCATGTCGTGGCCGAGGTGGGCCAGGACGTCGACGGCTACCTCGTCGACGAGATCGACGGCGACGAAGTGACGCTCGTCTCGGATACCGGCGCCGAGGTGATCCTGACCGCGCCCGACCACGGCTCGCGCCGCAAGGAGGCGGAGCGCAAGGCCGCCGCGGCCGCCACCGCCAAGACCGCCGCCGGTGCGAAGGCACCCGCCAGCGAGCCCGCCCCCGAAGATCCGTATGCCGATCCTGCCGATCAGGCTCCGGTCGCGGCCGGCGGGAACGGCGTGCGCGTGGCGTCGGCCGGAAGCCCGAGCGCGCCGAGCGCCGGCTTCGTCGATGCGAGCCCCGCAGCGCCCGCCGATCCGTACGCGGACATGGATCCGGGCGTCGCGGCGTTCGTGAAGGCCGTCGGCGCGACGCCGAGCCCGAGCCCGGCGAGCGCGTCACCAGCGCCTGCCCCCGCGCCCTCGACCACCAAGGCGCCCACGAAGGCCTCGAACGACGGCGCCGCCCTCGGTGCCGCCATCGCAGGCACCCCCACCGCCCCCCAGACCGCCGCGCCCGCCCCAGGCGTGCCTGCAACGGCTCCTGCGCCCGCGGTCGCCCCGGGCCCCACGACCGCGTCCATCAAGCGCGCCGAGGTCAACGCAGCCCTCGCTGACTTCGGGGCGACCGCCTCGACGTTCCGGGCCACGTTCACCGCCCAGGGCCTGCGCTTCGATGACGTCACCGGCGGCTCCCTCCTCGCGAAGGTGGGCCTCCAGAAGGGTGACATCGTGACCGCGGTCGATGGCCAGCCGCTCCGCTCGCTGGACGACGCTGCGAATCTCTACGCACGCCTGCCGACGGCACGTGGCACGACGCTCGACGTCCAGCGCGCCGGGAAGCCGGTTACGCTTCGCGTCGCCATCCAGTAGTTTCACCAAGACGCCGCGCTGGTTTACGATGGAGTCGTGGGTGCGGTTCGTCTCGAGATGCGGCTCAACAGCCATTCGGAGTGGATCAAGATCTTCGATCCGCGCGATTGGACGGTGTTCGTGCCGAGCGACGAGGCGATCGACAACGGAACCGCGCTGCGCATCGATCTCGACGTCGGCGGCTGGCTCGTCACGCTGCGTGGCACGGTCGTCGGCACGCGCGAGGATCCGGCCGGAATCGTCGTCGCGCTGGGCGGTACCGAGCGCGAGAAGATCAACTACCTGAACGGGTTCGTCCGCGGCGGGTTGCTCAACCTTCGCGAGAAGCGCCGCCTCCCGATCAAGCTCTCGGTGACGTACGGCGCCGTCGAGGGTCCGGAGAAGACGTTCACGAAGGACATCAACGAGGAGGGCGTGTTCCTGTTCACGGACAAGCCGCTCCCGGAGACCTCGCAGGTCCACATGCTCGTCAGCGTACCGGGCAAGGAGCAGCCGCTGTCGCTCGTCGGCAAAGTCTCGCACACGATCCTCGCGCAGGACGAGGAGGCGCCCGGCATGGGCGTGGTGTTCGATCTCGATGAGGCGCAGCGGGAGCTCCTCCAGGCGGTCATCAAGGAGCTCGAGGACCAGCTGGAGAAGAACGAGCTGCCCGAGCCGGTGATCGAATAGGGTCCATTCCGTTCGGAACTCGTGTCTGACCCTCGCCGCTAAGTTGCGAGATTGCCTGGGGGATGTCACCGTGAGACGTGGCGAAGCGCCCACGCCCTCTCCGGCCAGCCGCACTCGCGCCCGTCAGCTGGCGCGATGGCGTCCACCTGACCGGGACACCGATCTGGTGTGACGCCCGGCGCCGCCGCGATGTCTGCTTCGTCTCGTCCGCCGACCGGGTGGGCCGCGCGAGCCATGGCCAGCTGATCGGCACGCCGATCACGCTCGCGCTGGTCGCGCAGGATGCCGGCCACCTCGCGGTGCCGGTGCACCGGCCGTTCACGCTCGGCACGCTCCGCCTCGAGCTGATTCCATCCGGCCGCTGTCTCGGCGCAGCCGCGCTGCATGTCGATGCCGGCACGGGCACGGTGCTCTATGCGGGCGCGATCCGCACCGTCGCCGAGCGCGACGCGGCCGAGGTCCGCAGCTGTGACGCACTCGTCATCGCTGCGCCGTATGGTGAAGCACATCATCGGTTCGCGCGGCTCGAGGACATCGCGACGCAGACGATCGCGTGGGTGCGCCGCCAGCTCGCCGGTCACCGCACGCCCGTGCTCGTCGTCGACACGCCACTCGACGGTATCGAGGTCGCACAGCGCCTCGCCGCCGAAGACCTCGTGATCGCGGGGTCCCGCTCGATCCGCGACACGCTGCTGCGCATCGCCAGCCTCGCGCCCAGCATGCGGGGCCTCCAGATCCGTACACCGGGTGGTCGCGAGCCGACGGTGATCATCCGCGTCGAGGGTGATCGCATCAAGCTGCCCGAGATCGTGCGCACGAGCGTCGCGCTCGTGTCGGGGCGCGCGCTCGATCTCGTGCAGCACGGCTACGAGAACGGGTTTCCGTGGCCGTTCGTCGCCGGCCGCGACGAGCTGCTCGGCTGGATCGAGCAGGCGCGCGCGAAGGAGGTCTTCGTCACCGGTGCATGCGCCGAGCAGATCGTCGCGAAGCTCGGCAGCCGCGCACGCGTGCTCGGTCCACCGCGACAGATGGCGTTGTTCGCGCCATGACGGAGCTCGCGCGCAGATGAGGCGCGTGGTCGTCGGCAACCGTCGCGATGGCGGCTGGTGGTGGCGACTCCCGATCCTCGCGCTGCTGTGGCTCTCGATCGCCGCGCCGATCGTCGTCGGCCTGTTCCTCGCGCACACGCTGCGGAGCTGGGCGCGTGACCTGCCCGAGGTCCCCGATCTCGCGGCGTGGCTCGCCGAGGCGCACCAGACGTCGTACATCGTCGCGGCGGATGGCTCGCGCCTCGCCGAGCTGCCGTTTCGCGACGACGCCGGCGTCGTCGGCCATCGCATGCTCGTCGCGCTCGACGATCTGCCGCCGCACCTCATCGAGGCGGTGCTCGCTGCCGAGGACGTGCGGTTCTTCTCGCATCACGGCGTCGATTACCGCGCGATCACGCGCGCCGCGTGGGCGAACTATCAGGCGCAGCGTGTCGTCGAGGGCGCATCGACGATCACGCAGCAGGTCGCCCGCAACCTGCTGCCCGCAGAGATCGGCAAGGAGCGCAGCATCCGCCGCAAGGTCCGCGAAGCATTGCTCGCGCGCGCGATCGAGGCGCGCTGGACCAAGCGCGAGATCCTCGACGTCTACCTGAACTTCGTCTTCCTCGGCCAGGGCGCGTATGGCATGGCCGCCGGTGCGCGTGCCTACTTCGATCGTCCCGCGACCGACCTCGATCTGCCGCAGGCCGCGCTGCTCGCAGGGCTGATCCAGGCGCCGAGCCGGCTCGATCCGTTTCATCATCCCGAGCTTGCGAAGGCCCGCCGTGATGAAGTGCTCGCGCGGATGGCCCGCGCGCACCTGATCGACGAGGCCGCGCGAGCGCGCGCGGTCGCGACGCCGATCGAGGTGCATCGCCCGCACGCGAGCTACGGCACGCGGATCGGCTGGTACACCGAGGCCGTCCGCCAGCTGATCACGAGCGCCTTCCCCGACGACGCCGATCGGGGCGGCCTCGTGGTCGAGACAGCGGCGCTGCCCGCGCTCGGCACGCAGCTGCAGGCGGATGCCGTCGCGCACGCCCAGAAGTGGGCGCAGGGCACCCAGGTGCCGCAGATCGCCGCGCTGCTGTGGGACCACCGCACCGGCTACGTCGAGGCGCTCGTCGGCGGACGGGAGTGGAGCAAGGCCGGCAAGGGCGCGAAGGGCGACACGTTCGATCGGCTGCTGCAGAGCTGCCGCCAGCCCGGCTCGGCGTGGAAGCCGATGGTCTACGGAGCCGCGCTCGAAGCAGGTGACATCACGCCCGGCACCGCGCTGCGCGATGCGCCGATCGCGGAGTACGACGAGGCGACGAACACGCACTGGAAGCCGAAGTCGGGGAATCGCTTCCGCGGCGTCGTGCTCGCGCAGGATGCATTCGCAGCCTCGCTCAACGCGCCCGCGATCGACGTGTTCGATCGGATCGGTGCGCGCGGCGTGATCGCGTTCGCGCGCAGGCTCGGCATCACGACCGACCTCGCCGAGGTGAGGCCGATGGCACTGGGCGCATCGTGCGTGAAGCCGATCGAGCTCGCGCGCACCTACGCGATCATCGCGCGGCGCGGCTGGGCGATCGCTCCGCGGCTCGCCGTGCGTGTGCGGCGTGGCGATCAGATCCTCTTCGATTCGACGGTGCCCGAAGATCCGTGGATCGATGCCGATCGCCGTCTCGATCGCATCGCCGAGACCGCCGGGCTCGATCCCGCCCAGCGGATCGCCGCCGATGGCGAGCAGCTGATCGGAGAGCCGATCGCATTCCAGCTGCAGGACATGATGCACGCGGTCGTCGAGCGTGGCACGGCGAGCGCGGCCAACGTCGGCCGGCCGGCCGCGGGCAAGACCGGCACGACGAACGACAACACCGATGCGTGGTTCATCGGCTTCACCGGCCGCGAGCTCGGCGCGGTGTGGATCGGCTTCGACGATCCGACGACGAAGCTCGGCAGCGAAGGCGATGGTGCGCACGCCGCGTTGCCGCTGTGGACGCGCGCGATCCGCGCTGCCGAGGGTGATCGTCCGAAGCTCGACGTGCCGGGCGCCGCACCATCGGGCATGGAGCAGGTGTCGATCGATCGCGAGACGGGCCTGCTCGCACCGCAGGGCGCCGGGGGTGAGGCGCTGTGGTTCCGATCCGGCACACAACCGACCGATGTGGCAGGCCAGGTCGGGACATCGCCCACAGATTTCGGTCGAACGTCGCGAGAATTCTAGTGACGAATTGGCACGGCGACTTTTTGTGCGGTACTCGCGTCTATATCCCGATGACCAAGACTCCACTTCTGTTTGCGATCACGGCTCTTTCTCTCGCGGCGTGTGGTGACGATCCGGTCAACTACTCCGCGCCGGTGGGCATCGAGCTCAAGGCGAAGTCCGGCGATGTCGTGAACGCGGCGATCAACGAGAACAAGGGCATCACCACGGAGAGCGGTAATCCGTACGGTGCGTTCATCACGGATGCGAGGAACCGGCTCGGTGGCCGCGATCCATCCCATATCGAGCTCGATCAGCTGACGCTGACGCTCGGCGGGCAGTCGACGAACGTCAGCTCGCTCGAGCAGGTGATGACGGGTGACTGCGCGGTGTCGTTTCTGACGAACGATACGAACAACACGTTCGTCGCGGGCCACTTCATGAACCCGATGGGTGTCGGCCCGGTCGGCGGTTCGGTCACGTTCGACTGGACCCAGGTCGGCGCGCCGGATGTGGCGAAAATGCTGGGAGGCAGCTTCAAGGTCGTGCTGACGGCTCCTGCGGCCGCCGGCTTCGATACGAAGGGGGCGGATGCCTCCCTTCAGCTGACGTTCACGTTCACCGCGTTCGAGTGACGGGTGCTATGCTGCAGCCGTGTTTGGCATCGGCGGCAGCGAGATCATCGTGATCTTGGTGGTCGCGCTCCTGTTCCTGGGGCCCGACAAGCTGCCCGATGCTGCCAAGACGATCAGCAAGGGCATCCGCGACCTGAAGAAGCAGTCGCGGGCGCTCCAGCAGCAGATCGAGAGTGACGAGCAGATCGGCGGCGCGATCCGCGACCTCAAGAGCGCTCTCCGCGGCGAGGACCTGCCGATCCGCCCGCCGGTGAAGAAGGAACCCAAGCCGGCGCTCAAGGAAGTGCCCGAGCCGGCCCAGGCCGCGGCCCTGGCCACGCCTGCCGCCGATGCCCTGCCCGCCGGTGATGGCGAGGCCCCCGACGAGCCCAGGCTGACGCTGCCCGATCTCGCGGGCGAGCCGGATCTCGATGTCGCCAACGGCCAGGAAGAAGGCGGCGAGGATCTCGCGAAGCTGATCAAGCCCGCTGCCGGCGCCGTGGCGAAGACGGCGCCCGCGCCTGCCGAGCCGACCGAGCCCAAGACCCATGGCTAAGGCTGCAGCCAAGCCCGAGATCGAGGAAGGCGACGAGGTCGTCTCCACGGCAGCGGAGGCCGAGCTCGAGGGTGGACGCATGCCCTTCCTCGCGCACCTCGTCGAGCTCCGCGATCGCGTCCGCAACGCAGCGATGTTCTTCATCGCCGCGACGATCATCTGCTGGATCTACGCCGACCGGATCTTCACGTGGCTCAAGGAGCCGCTGTTCCGCGTCTGGGACGTGAAGAAGCTCGGCGAGCCGAACCTCGTGTTCGGCAAGCTGACCGAGCCGTTCTGGGTCGGCATGTCGATCGCGATGTGGGCCGGCCTGTTCGCGGCGTCGCCGTTCATCTTCTATCAGCTGTGGAAGTTCATCGCGCCCGGTCTCTACAAGCGCGAGCGCCGCATCGGCGTCTTCTTCGCGATGTTCTCGGCGGTGTTCTTCATCGCCGGCGCAGCGTTCTGCTACTACTTTGTCCTCGACGGCCTGTACGGCTTCCTCATCGGTTACGGCGAGACCGACCTCAAGCCGATGATCATGATGCAGGACTACCTCGACCTGACGCGCGACATGATGCTCGCGTTCGGCGCGGTGTTCGAGCTGCCGCTGCTGATCTACTTCCTCGCGTTGATCGGCATGGTCACGCACCGCGGCCTGTGGAAGTTCAATCGCTGGTTCATCGTGATCGCGTTCGTCGTCGGCGCGATCCTGACGCCCTCGCCCGATGTCGTGTCGCAGATCCTGATGGCGACGCCGATGATCGTCCTCTACAACCTGTCGATCATCGTCGCGTGGCGCATCACGAAGAAGCGCGAAGCCAAGGAAGCCGCCGAGCGCGCACGCGTGGACGCGGAGTAGCCGCTACTCGAAGCTGTCCCACGGAATCTTGCGGAACCAGACGAAGCCGATCGCGGCGCCGGCAATTCCCCAGATCACGATCGCGATGATCGCGGCATTGCGACGCTCGGCTTCCTTGCGCGCGAGGAGTTCCGCGCGAGTCCCGTCGAGCATCGCGTAGCTGTCGGGCGTGTCGGCCTGCTGCTGCGCCTTGATCACCTTGTTGTCGATCTCGGCGTAGGCCGACTTCTCGCGCATGCTCGCGACCAGGTGCGCCGGCACGAAGCCGAGCAGGATCGAGAGCACGATGCCGGCGGCGAACCGCACGCGCTCGTCGCCGAGCGGCCCGAGCTTGCTCGAGCTCGGCGCGACGACGGCCCCCTCGGTCGGCGTCGCCGGCCCCTGCAGCGACGGCTGCGACGTACGGGCCGAGGGCTGCGTCTGCGCGCGAGGCTGCGTCTGCGCGCGAGGCTGCGTCTGCGCGCGAGGCTGCGCCTGGGTGGAAGGACCGGGATCGACCGGCGGAGGCGTGCTCGCTCGCTTGCGAGCGGACACTTCCTTCTCGTCGTCGGCGATGTCGACCTTGAATTCGTCGCCCTGAGCGTCCGGTGGCGCGAACAGATCGAGCGGCTCGTCCTTCGGCCTGGCCGGCTTTGCCTTCGCCGCCGGCTTGTCAGGTGCGGGTCCAATGCTCGCGGGCAGTCCGCCCCCACCGGGAGGCGCGAACGAGCCGGCCGGTGATGCGGCCCCTGGCTCATCGCTGCCGTCGACGCTACCGAGCGAGAACGACGCGTTATCGCTCTCGAGAGCGCCGAGCGTCGCGGCCGGTGCGTCGGCGGAGAACGCGGCCGCGAGGCCGCTCTGGTAACCGGCGACCGGCGGCGGCGTCGAGGGACGGGTCACGGGTGATCCGGCCGGCGGGGCCGCAGCGACGAGGCCCGTCGGTGGCGTCGACGTCGAGCCTGCGGCGGCGAGGCCCGTCGGTGGCGTCGACGTCGAGCCTGCGCGTCCCGCGGCGGCGAGGCCCGTCG
>Ga0153915_10006201_pt1 | contig 11182 bp, 5 predicted proteins | sample Opewatmetagenome_2_FD_107003 | JGI IMG/M metagenome (GOLD analysis project Ga0153915, IMG submission 107003) | Freshwater wetland microbial communities from Ohio, USA - Open water 3 Core 3 Depth 3 metaG | ecosystem: Environmental > Aquatic > Freshwater > Wetlands | place: USA: Ohio, Lake Erie...
CGGGTACGCGGAGCACCTCAGGGGGCGCGGTGTGACGATTGAGACGCATTGCGAGGTCGAGCGCGTCAGGCGCGGGCATCACAATACGACCCTGGAAACGACGCGTGGCACCATAGCTGCAAACTTGGTGCTGAACGCGGCTGGCGGATGGTCGAACAGAGTCGGCGCACTCTTCGGGGCGAACATCCCGACGACTCCGGTCCGCCATCAGATCATGGCATCTGAGCCCCTGAAACCGTTCCTCGATCCCATGGTCGTGACCCTGACGGACGGGTTCTACATGAGCCAGGGCCCGCGCGGGGAGCTCGTCGGTGGGATCACCGACAACGGCCATGAAGGGAACGACCCGGGCAGATCCACGGTGCAGTTCTGCAGGAAGATCTCCAAGAGGATCGTGTCCCTGTTCCCGAGATTGTCGTCCGTGTGCATGATGAGGCAGTGGGCTGGGTTCTACGACATGTCCCCGGACGCGAACCCAATCCTGGACGAGCTTGAGGGATTCCCAGGGGCCTATGTCGCATGTGGATTCTCCGGTCACGGTTTCATGATATCCCCTGCAGTGGGGGAATTCATGGCCTGCCTCCTGCTCGGGGAGAAGCCGCCCTTCCAGAGGGACCCGTATCGGCTCTCAAGGTTCGCCGAAGGCGCCAAGACCGGTGAGAGGCTCGTGATCGGTTGAGTCAACTGTTAATAACCGGCAACCCATTCGATTGATTGAACCGCCATGGAGACGGAAGGTTCGAGGACAGCGAGGCAGGACGAATCCAGCCGGAAGGAGCGTCTCAAGAGATACCTGTTCTACGCGCTCATGCTCTTCGCGGGCGTGATCCTGATCTACATCTTCGTTTGGTTCGGGACTCAGCTCGGACTCCAGGGCTGACCGCATCACACATTTAAGTCCTCGGTCGCGATTCGTGGGCCGGGACAGCATGGCGAAGATACTCATCTGTTACTACTCGAGATCCGGGAACACGAAGAAGATGGCGTACCTGATCCAGAAGGGCGTCATGGCCGAGGACGTGGAGGTCGACACGAAGGACGTCAAGGAGGTCCATGTTAAGGACCTCCCTGGATACGATGGCATAATCCTCGGTTCTCCGACATACTATGGCGGACCCGCGGCTCCGATCAAGGACTTGCTCGACAAGAGCATCAAGTATCACGGCAAGCTCCAGGACAAGGTCGGCGGGGCCTTCTCATCAAGCGCGAACGTCGGGGGCGGTAACGAGACGACGGTCCTCGCGTTGCTCCAAGGGTTGATGATACACGGCATGGTCGTGGTCGGCGACTCCGAGGGGGATCACTACGGACCGGTGTCGATAGAGAAGCCTGACCGGCGCGTAGAGGAGAACTGTGTGCGATACGGCCAGCGTGTCGCGCAACTAGTCAAGAAACTCCACTGATAGGGCAATTCAGGAACCTAGAGGCGTGAGAGATCGTCCTCGTCTTCCGTCCTCTTCCTGGCGGGTCTCGGGCCCTGCCTCGGCCTTTCGCGCTGACCCCCTTCCATCTCCTCCTCTTCCTCCGGCTCCGTTTCCTCATCCGGGCCCCTTCTCTTCGGCGGGGCCTCCTCCACGGCCTTGAGGGGATGGTTGCACCGTGGGCATCTCTCTGAGCCGCGGATGCATTCCCTGCAGAGCACTGCCTTGCACTTGCTACATCTGGTGATCGCAATCCCGCCGTGGAACAGGCATCTCCTGCCCACGAGGTCCGAAGGTATCTCCTTGGCCGTCAGGGCGCGCTCCTCCCTTGGCCCCCTCTGCTTCGGAGGCCTCTCGCGAGGCTGAGCACGGAGCGGCGCAGGCTCGCGTTCGCGGCGGTACCGTCCAGGCTCTTCCTCCTCCTCGCGCCCCGGCTCGACCGCAGGCCTCTCGTCCCTCCGCGTCCTCCTCTGCTCATACCTCTCCAGTTGTTCCGGGGGCATCTCGCGCTTGCCGCGCTCGTCGTACGGAGAGTACTTGCCGTACCCCTCGCCGACGACCGAGCGCAGCGCGACAGCGGGAGTCTCGAACCCCGCCCCCTGGAAGGTCTGGAGGATGGTCACGAGTTGTCTGGCCCAGTACACCCCGATGCCGAGGTTCCTGATCAGCCCAAGGACGTTCTTCTGGTCGTTCGGGATGTCGAGCGCCTGCCTGAGCATCGCCTCGGTCTGCGGATCCGAGACCTTCGTCGAGAACTGATGCTCCTCGACCGCCTGTATGTACCTCAGCATCTTCTGCGCGCTCGACACCTTGAGGTCGGGGAAGTTGACGGTGATGTCGCACAGCCTGAGACCGTGTAGCGCGAGGTCGCGCTTCTCCATCGCGTTCACAAGGATCTCCCTGGACATCTTCTCGTACCTGTCGAAGTCCTCGCGGTTCATGCCCGAGAGGTTGATCTCCGGCTTGTTGCTCAGGTACTCCAGGACGTCGTTCAGGAACGCGTACGGTATCCCACAGATCTTGAACGCCTCCTCCTTTGTGACCGCCCGGCCGTGGGCGTATTCGAACTCAAGGATGGACCGGGAGTAGTCCTCGATCTTGTTCTTGCGGATATCCTCCTCGGCCAGCTTCCGCTCCTCAGTGGCCTCTTCGAAGTACGGGTCGATGCTGAGAGCGTGGTCGAAGCATCTGAGCGCCTGCTCCGCGCGGCCGAGCGCGAGAAGCACGTGCCCCTTGCTCTTCCACGCGTCCTTGTCGTTCGAGTCGAGGCCTATCGCTCGGTCGTACGAGCTCACGGCCTCCTCGAAGAGGCCCTGCTTCTCCATAGCCAGCCCCTTGCTCATCCACACCTTGGACGACGAGCTGTCGATGTCAAGGGACTTGTCGAACGCAGCGTTGGCATCGCTGAACCTGCCCATCTCCAGGTGAAGGAGGCCCAGCCTGTACCATGTGTTGTGATCGTCCGGGTTGGCATCGAGTGCCCTCGTGTACGACCTGGCCGCTTCCTCTTTGTTCCCTATGGCCTCGAAGCCCTTCGCCCTGTTCTTCCACAGCTCGGCGTCCTGTGGGCCAAGCCTGAGCGCCTCATCGAGGATGGCCAGGGCCTCATTGACCCTGTTCAGCTTCAGGAGCGCCATGCCCATGTACTTCATCGCCGAGATGTCGTTCGGGGCGAGCCGCCTCGCCTCGTTGAAGCAGCCGATGCTGTCGTCGAACTTTCCGGACGCCGCGAGCACCCGACCCTCATTCGTGTGGAACTCCGCGACGTTGGGCAGTATCTTGGTGGCCCTCCGGAAGTCCGATAGGGCCTCGTCCAGCCTCTTCAGCTCCAGATAGGCCTTCCCGCGGTTATTGAGCACGAACGGCTGGTTCGAGTCGAGCTTGATCGCCGCCTCGAAGGATTCCGCAGCCTGGGCCGGGTTCGCGGATGCAAGCAGAAGGAGCCCCTTCCTGTTGAGGAGGAACAGGTCCTTGGGATCCAGCGCGAGTGCGCCCTCGTAGCTCTTCAGCGCCTCGTCTCGCTTTCCGAGCCTCTCGAGAGCCGCGGCCCGGTCCGCGAGCGCGTTCTTGTTCTTCGGATTGAGCTTGAGTATGTGGCTGGTGACAGTTACGACGCTCTCGGGGTCGTCCATCGCAATCAGGGCCATCTTCTTGAGCTCCAGGACGTCCAGGTCGTCGGCGTTGTGCTCGAGGGCCTTGTTGAAGGATGCGAGCGCCTCGCTCGGCCTCTTGAGAAACAGCGCCGCCCCGCCTCTGTCGAGGAGTGTGTCCCTGTCCCTCGGGTTGGTTCGGAGGATCTCGTTGCAGACGAGGACGACCTCCTCGTTGCGCTTGAGCGATTTCAGGATATCCTTCTTGGCGATAAGGAATGCCGTGTTCCCCGGCGCCATCCTGATGGCGTTGTCGTACGCCATCGATGCCTCCTCCAGCCTTCCGAGTCTCGTCAGGAGAGCGCCCTCCTTCGCCCGAAGGTCTGCTCTCGATGGCGCGATAGCGATGGCCTCGCGAACGGACTGGATGGCGTCGTCGAACCTCTCAAGCCATTCGAGCGCCTCCGTGCGATCTACCCATTGCTCGATGCCTTTCCTGTCGAGGGCGACGGCGTGATCGAAAGACACCAGCGCCTGCTCATATCTCTTGAGCCCGATAAGCGCTCTGCCCATCGATATGTGTGACTGGATGTCCCCTGGCTGGAGCTCGACCGCCTTCGCGTACGCGCTGACTGCCTCGTCATAGTCCTTTGCGAAGGAGCCAGCATCGCCCCTGATTCGCCACAGGACATGGCTCGCAGGCGCGACAAGGAGCCCCTGCTTCGCGTAGTCGATCGCCTCCTTCGGTTTCTCGAGCTTGAGGTACAGGGCCGCGATCCTCTGGAACACCTCGGGGTTCGTCGGGTCGTGCTTGAGGGCCATCCTGTACGCGGCCTGGCATTCGTCGTACTTCTCGGTTCGGTCGAGCGCTATCGCCTTGTCCAGGTACGCCGCCTTGTGTTTCGGGCTGATTTCGATAATCATGTCGCACGTGCGCACGACCTGGTCGTCCCTCTGGACCGCCTTGTAGGCCTCCACCAAGGACTCGAGTATCGTCATCTGTTCAGGGGCGCCCTTCAGCGCCTTCTCGAAGGTCTTGATGGCGTCATGAGGTAGGCCAGCCCTCATCTGCGCGATGCCTTTATCGTGCATCGCTACGTGGTCCTGGGGATCTATTCGGAGTATCTGGTCGCAAATCACGATTGCCTCCGGATACCTCCCGAGCTTCACGAGCGCCTGCTTCTTCAGGTCGAACGCATCCTTGGACCTGGGCGCCAGATGGATCGTGGCGTCCGCGAAGGTGAGCGCCTCCGGGAGCCTGTCGAGTGCGAACAGGGAGCGCGCCTTCACGAGCATCGTCTCGTGGTCCTGAGGATTGAGTATCAGTATGCTGTCGCAGGTGGAGACAACGTCCGCGAACCGTCCGGCCTTGAGGAGCGTCTTCTTCTTGTTGAGGAGGACGTTCACGTCGTTCCGGTCGATGGCGATGGCCCTGTCGAACGCCTCGACCGCGTTGTCGTAGTGCTCCAGTTCCTCGTGGACCACTCCCAGCTCGTTCCAAACGACCTTGTTCTTTGGATCGAGCTCGGACGCCTTCTCGAAGTTGCTCAGCGCGTCCTCTCGCCTTCCAAGCTTGTGGAGGATCCTCCCCTTGTTATCCAGCGTGTAGACGTCGTTCGGATCGATCTTGAGTGCGCCCTCGAGTGCCTTCAACGCGTCCTCGGGTTTGCCCGCGAAGTTGAGGGCCGTTGCCTTGCCAATCCAGAGCTCTTTGTCCTTGGGAGAGATACTCATCCCTCCGTCAAAAACCCTGATGGCCTCATCGTACCTCTGGAGTCTCGTCAGGGCAAGCCCTTTCTTGACAATGAGATCGACGTCCTCCGGTGAGTGCTCGAGCATCTTGTCGATGTAATTGGTCGCGTTCGGATTGATGTCGAGCGCGCGCCTGTACGCCTGCATCGCTCCCCGTACGTCGCCTATGACGTCCTGGGTGTCAGCAAGCATCGCCCAGAGGGATTCCGAGTCCGGGGCGATCGATACCGCGTTCCTTAGGGATTCAACTGCCTGGTCCTTCATACCGAGCATAAGGCTGGCCCGCCCTTCGACCCCCATCCCCTCGGGATTCCTCGCATCCAGCTGGAGGGCCACCTTGGCGGAGTCGAGCGCAGCCTCCGGCTTCTCGAACGTAAGATACCTCGCACCCAGCATCGCGAAGACCTGCGAGAAGTCGCGCTTCATCTTGCCGATGAAGAGTAGGTCCTCCTTCAGCATCGCTGTGATCTTCTCGAGCTCTGCTAGCGCTTCTTGAGGCCTCCCAGCTTTCTCGAGCTGGTCGACTTTCGCAAGCTCCTTCTTGGCCTTGTCCAGAAGCTTCTTCTCCTTGTTGAACAACGTGTCCAGAAGGCCCAAGACGGTCCACCTTGTACTGCTGGTTGCTAATACGGTTGGCTTCATAAAATGGTTTCCCGGTTTCTCGTCCGTATCGACGGTATCAAGCGCAAGTCCTTCGGACTTGCGTCGGACAGAAGAATCAGATCATCTTCTCATATGAGGGTCTCCTGATGCAAAATCCAGCGCAGAAATCTCGTTAGAGATTTCTATAGTACCTCGGGATGCCCAGTCTGACAAATCTGGCGTCAGTTTGCGTCGTTCGAGGAAGCTATAAATATCGGAGAGCGTCATAACCGGGAACAGCTGACAAATCGTCAGACAAAACCGTTTAGGATGGGATGCAATGAAGCACAGGAATGCGGTGCAGGCAGGGGTCCGGAACTCCCAGATAATCCTCTGGGCAGAGACGCACACGCTCCATGATCTCGCGGATCTCGCGAGCGAGATGTCGAGTCTTGGAGAGGATGTCAACGACATCGAGCGGCTCCTGAACAACTTGATCGAAATCGATCGGAGTCTGCAGACCGACCTCACGGAAATTCCTGGAGCATGTGAAAACGCGGAAATCGCAGGGTAGGTGAACACAATGGTAAAACTGAGGAAACTCAAGGCGCCGGTGGCCCAGAAGAAAGAGGAATACGACAACTACGGACACAAGCACTATGTCGAATTCCACCCGCACTGCTTCGTCCAGCAGCTCGCGCTGGCTGGGGCGAAGCAGTTCGACGAGATGTACGCCTTGGCACACGCTCCTGTGCGTGGAGATGAAGAGGAAGAGGCTTAGACCGGATTGCAGGATTGCGAGCAGGGCTAAACTGAAACCTGACGGAACGAAAGTGCAGGTGCCGGGATTCGAACCCGGGTCGTTGGCTTTCGTCCCTCTCCAATTTTCTATTCTTCTTGGATGAGTTGGAAGGCCAAAATCCTAACCAGCTAGATTACACCTGCCTGCTGGTTCGAGGAAACCGGTGGTTCGTTAAAAAGATTTGGTAGCACGGCCGCCGTGCAGCCTTCTATCCTAGGAGAGGCGGCGGCGCGTTCCGGAGTTCGCCATCTCCTCGAGAAGCTCCTTGAGGACCACTGCATTGTTGTGCTCTGTATCGTGGGCCGAGTAGAGTATCGTCAAATCACCCCTGCGCGCACGGTCGCTGAGTTTCTGCACAGATGGCATGTTGCGCGCGAGCTCTTCCCTGTAGCGCCTTCTGAACTCCTCGAACTTCACAGGATCGTGCTGAAACCACTTCCTGAGCTCGTCGCTCGGAGCGATCTCCCTGCGCCACTCGTCGACTTTCGCGCGGGCCTTGCTCAGTCCTCTCGGCCATAGACGGTCGATGAGGACTCTGAATCCGTCATCCGGATCTTGGGGGTCGTAAATCCGTTTGATTCGGATGATTGGTAACTCCTCCTAGGTCAAGGATACCCACAGGACGCAACTACGTTTTCCCGAACTATTACAAGAAGCAGGGGGAATCCGCGCATCGCTAATGGTGCGGGATTGCCCGAGTCCGTCAAGTCGAGGATTTCCAGCAAGACGACCACGCACCTGTAACAAGACATTCTTAAGAGTCTGGAGTGCCATCCGGGTGCGCTCAGGGTCATTGTCTCTGGGCTACTTTAGGGGGGAGAGATTGGACAAGAAATCAATTGCAGTCGCAGTTGGAACGCTGTTTGTGATCGTGGCTCTTATGCCGAGTGGGGGATCCGCTCCCGCGCCGGGGACTGGTAGCACTTCAGGTCTCACGCCGGAAGAGGTAGCCATCCTCGCAGGGCTGAACTACGATGCCGCGTGGGCCGACCTCGCTTATCTTGCGGGCCTCGGGGAGAAGGTGGCTGGCACTCAGGCAGAGCGTGACGCTCAAATGTACGTCTACAACAGGCTCAGCGCGATGGACGTGGACGAGGTCGTCTGGGAGACCTTCCCCGTCGCCGAGTGGAACCACTACGGCACGACGATGACGATAGTGACGAACGCGTACGAGGACGTGCCGACCGTGACCTACGGTGACAGCTACTCCATTTGGGGCTACGAGAATCACGTCATGTACACATTCGGCAATGAGAACAGCGGGAAGACCCTTGTCGCCCCCGTGGTCGATGCAGGGCTCGGCACGATGGACGAGTTCGATGCGCTTGGTGACCTCGGAGGGGCCATAGCCCTTATTCACAGGGACGACAACATCCAGGGATGGAACAACGTCCCGGCATTCGAGGCCAGCTTGCACGGCGCGTCAGCGGCGGTGTTCTATGGATATTATGCAGGGGCGGACCTGCCCGAAGGTATAAAGCAGGACTCTGTTGGCGGACCGATCCCAATTCTGTCGATATCACCGAACTCGGCGATGCATATCAAGGACCTTATGGCTGAAGGCCCGGTCGTCCTCAAGGTGGACGGACGGGTGGACATGCTTTCCGAGAGGTTCGCCGAGTCCGTTAATGTGGCCGCGTACATGTATGGGACCACGAGACCGAACGAGTACGTGGTGATATCCGGCCACATCGACTGCTGGTGGGCGGGCGCGAACGATGACAGCTCCTCGATCGCGGCGATGTTGGAGTTCGCGAGGCTGTTCTCGGAGGCGAGGAAGGCGGGGACGTTCGTCAACGAGAGGACCCTGGTCTTCGCATCAGTGGGAGCGGAGGAGGAGGGCGGACCACAAGGGACCTGGTACAACTGGCTTGTCGGGTCCTACGAGTTCGTCCAGGCGCATCCAGAGATCATGAACGGTCTCGCTGTGGAACTCAACATGGACGGATGCAGCTTTGCGAAGACCTCCGGCAGGTACTGGATAGAGAACACGTGGGAGCTCAATTCGTTCGTGTACAAAGCCACGGTGGACCTGGGGATCAGCGGCCAGGTGGGCTACTACAACCCGATCTGGTCGTGGACCGATGCGTGGAGCTTCGGTGCTAAGGGAGGAGGATCGACGGTGAACATCCTGTGGGGATCGGGCTTCGATCCGTACTATCACACGCAGGTCGACGACATGCCCCTCCAGACGCCGAGCGCACTTGACCTGGTGCTCGATGTCTACACGCTGATGGCGATCAGGCAGGCGCACCTCCTCGTGTTGCCGCTCGAGTTCCAGAATACCGTGGACTGGGCCGCTAGCTACCTCAAATCCGAGAAGATGACTGTGCCTTCCGAAGCCAAGAACATCCAGAAGGACCTCGATGCACTGGCGACTCTGAGGACACAGGCAGTCGCTGCGAACGCGTATGCAGCGTCCCTGAACTCGCAGTACGCGAGCGCCAAGACGCCCACGCAGAAGGCTGCGGTCTGGGAGAAGGCGAACGCGCTCAACCGAGTGCTCATAGACGCGAGGAGAGTCATCACGCCTTGGACCTTGGGAGAGGGCGGCCTGATGGGATCGTGGGATGTGTTCCTGAGGTCGGACCAGCACGCGCATGACTTGGGCTTCGTGAACTCCGCGATCACCTCGCTCAGCAAGGGCCAGACGAGCAATGCGCTCGCCGCGCTGGGGAACGTCTACTCCATGGAATGGGGCAAGTACTTCAGCAGGGGGGCGTACCTCGACACCTTCAACAACATGATGTACGACTTCATGTACTGGGGTGACGACTTCGACCAGCAGCAGGCCTATGTCGACGTCCACTGGATCTACCTGGGCCTCAAGGACGGCTCTGTGTCCAACGCCGAGGCGCTGAACGCCTTGAAATCTATCAGGGACGGCCAGCTGCTGCCGTGGTTCGAGGCCGACCTCGCGGTCCAGGCATGGGCTTGGACCATGAGCGCCGGGATCCTGGACGCGGGAGTCCCGTAGTCAAACTTCTTTTGCCTCCTCCGGCGGAACCGTCGGAGGAGCGACCCATATTTCGTCCTTTCGTCCTCCACCTGGCGCTATTGCAGCGTTATCGTCTGGTTTGCACCATTTCACAGGCTTGAAATACTTCTTGGTTCGATTAGCCCCAACCATTCTCCCGCGACGGGGAAAGGGACTATTGGTTCGAAGGAGGAGGTTCGATGGCGAAGAGTCCGAACATTATCGGCATTGACGAAGAACGCATGTGCTCTAGAGAGAAACATACTCGCGGAAGGTTGATCGACGGGAAGCGGCCAACTACTGGCAACCGCAGAACGAACGGTGCGATGTTTCGCCTGAGAATGGCCAGATCGCCCGTTATGGCCAGAAAAGCGAAGCTGGCTGCGGTCGCCATTGCCTTCTTGTTCCTCAGCACACTTGCCATTGTGATTGTTCCAGGGAGAGTGTCATTGAAGTTGCCCGCGGAGACGCTTGCTGGCCCCGGCTGGGGAACCTCAGCACTGCTCGAGACAGGCAGTCTGACCGCCGAATATCCGGAAGTGGCCGTGGACGGCGCGGGCAATGCGATTGCCATCTGGATCCAGAGCAACGGCACTGATGACAGGATATGGTCGAACCGTTATGAAGTGGGGGTGGGATGGGGCAATCCCGAAATCGTCGACGCCGGCGGGTCTAGTATCTATTCTGATGCACCGCAGATTGCCATGGATGGCAGCGGCAACGCAATCGCCGTTTGGAGTCAGTACTACCATAGCCAGAACATATTCTCGCGCAGATACGTCGTGGGCTCGGGCTGGGGGACGGTGGAACACGTCGAGGAGAATATCTATGGTTCCTATAGTCCGCGGGTGGCAATGAACTCGGAGGGCGCAGCGGTCGTTGTGTGGGAGATGGGCGTTGAAATCTGGTCGAACAGATACGAGGTCGGAACCGGGTGGGGCAGCCCAGAACGAGTCCACCGCCCCGTATCAGGTTCGTACGGTCCTTACGTAGGAGTGGCGATGGATGGCGAGGGCAACGCATTCTGCGTGTGGAGTCAATATGATGGGAGCAACTACGAGAACGTGTCCGCAAGACGATATGACGTTGTCTCTGGCTGGGGCACGACGCAACTTCTTGAGACTGACGATTTGCTGGATAGAGCTTGGGGTGTGGATGTGGCGGCGGACAGCCTTGGCAATGCGGTCGCGATATGGGACCAGTACAACAACAGTGACTACGAACACCGGAGCATCTTCACGAGTAGATACGCATTCGGGTCAGGCTGGGAACCTGCGCAGTTGCTCGGTGCCAACGACTCATCCAGTGAGAGCTATCCTCAAGTCGCCATGGACGACGGGGGCAATGCCACCGCCATCTGGAGCAGGTACGACGGTGCAACGTCTAGCAACATTTCTGCAAGTCGATACGTCGCAGGTTCTGGTTGGGGGGCGATTGAACTCGTTTCAGAGAACGTCGAATGGTGCGAATGTCCACAGATTGCCATCGACGGAGCCGGAAATGCGGTCGCCGTCTGGTGTCAATGGCAGAACTCTAGGAACGACATCTGGTCAAACCA
>Ga0153915_10006203_pt1 | contig 11181 bp, 6 predicted proteins | sample Opewatmetagenome_2_FD_107003 | JGI IMG/M metagenome (GOLD analysis project Ga0153915, IMG submission 107003) | Freshwater wetland microbial communities from Ohio, USA - Open water 3 Core 3 Depth 3 metaG | ecosystem: Environmental > Aquatic > Freshwater > Wetlands | place: USA: Ohio, Lake Erie...
ATAGCGGCAGCAACACGTGCCGGATCCGGTTCCGCGTGAACCGCGGGTCGGCATTGGACGCGTCTTCACGCCACGACGCTTTCTCCGCCGCCAGATACTCCAGAACCTCGCTCCGGCGTACTCCGAGCAACGGACGGATCACACGCATCCCGCCAAGTTCGCGATCCACTTCCATACCGCTTAATCCCGTTGCGCCCGCGCCACGGAGCAATCTTAGAAGAAACGTCTCAACTTGATCGTCCGCCGTGTGCGCCAGCGCCAGCGTTTTGATGCCCGTCCGTTCCGCAACCGACGCGAAGAATTCATGCCGGGCCCGACGTGCGGCGTCTTCGAGGGAAAGTTTCCGCTCGGCGGCAATCGTTGCGACGTCGCGCTTCTCGATGGTGAACGGCAGACCGTGCTTTTGGGCCAGTTGACGGACAAATTCGGCATCGGCATCGCTCTCCGCGCCGCGAAGCTGATGATTGAGATGACAGACGTGCGGAGACCACCGAAGACTGACCAGCGCACGGAGTAAAGCGACGGAGTCCGCGCCGCCGGACACGCCGACAAGCAGCGGTTCGCCGGGCGCGAGCAGCTTCGAGAGCACGGATTGGACTTTGGTGAGCATCTCTATTCCAGTTGTCACCCTGATCCCGCAGCCGCGGGAGAAGGGTCTCGCAACCGCCAACGATTCAGAGATTCTTCTCCCACTGAAGCGGGATCAGAATGACAAACCTACGCTCCGCGTATTTCCGTTTTACCGCCCATGTACGGCCACAAGATTTCCGGCAGTTTCACGCTGCCGTCGGCCTGCTGGTAGGTCTCCAGCAAAGCAACATAAAGTCGCGCCAGCGCAGTACCGCTACCATTGAGTGTATGGACGAAACCCTTGCGTTTCGCGTCCGCGCTCTTGAACCGGATATTGGCCCGGCGCGCCTGGAAATCTTCGCAATTCGAGCAACTCGACACCTCTAGGTACGCTTTTTGTGCCGGCGCCCAGACTTCGATGTCGTACGTCTTCGCGCTGGCAAATCCCATGTCGCCTGTGCACAGCAGTATGACCCGGTAATGCAGGCCGAGCAGTTGAAGCACGCGCTCGGCATTGGCGACCAGTTTATCCAGTTCATCGTAGCTGGTCTCGGGTTTCGTGAACTTGATCAACTCGACCTTGTCGAACTGGTGGACCCGGATCATGCCGCGCGTTTCCTTGCCGGCTGCTCCCGCTTCGCGCCGAAAACACGGCGTATAAGCGCAATAGCAAATTGGCAACTGTTCTTCGCGGAGGATTTCCTCGCGATGAATGTTCGCCACAGGCACTTCGGCGGTCGGCGCGAGATAGAGCTCGTCGTCCCGGAGCCGGTACATGTCTTCCTCGAACTTCGGCAATTGGCCGGTGCCGATCATCGCGTTGCGGTTGATCAGGAACGGCGGGGAAACTTCCGTGTAACCGTGTTCCCGGGTGTGGAAATCGAGCAGAAAATTGATCAGGCCGCGTTCCAATCGCGCACCGGCGCCCTTGTATAGAATGAACCCGCTGCCGGAAATCTTCGCCGCGCGCGGGAAATCCAACATGCCGAGTTTCTCGCCGATCTCCCAGTGCGGTTTCGGCGGGAACGCGAACTTCGGGTGTTCACCCCAACGCCGCACTTCGGGATTGTCGGCGGCATCTTTGCCGACCGGCACGCTTTGGTGCGGCAGGTTCGGAATCATCAAGGCGATGTCTTGGAGCCTGCCGTCGAAGGCGGCAACTTCGGCGTCCAGCGATGCGATCTGGTCGCCTACCAGTTTCATCCGTGTCATGGCCGCGCTGACGTCCTGCCCCTTCGATTTCAGCAGGCCGATTTCTTTGCTGACCTTGTTCCGTTCCGCCTTGAGTCCCTCGGATTCCGTCAGCAGCTTGCGTCGTTGTTCGTCCAACGCGGCGATTTCGTTCACGCGCGTTTCATCGCCGCGACCGCGCGTGGTTAGGCGCGTCCGCACTGCATCGGGATTATCCCGGATCAGCTTGATATCGAGCATGGCGCGGATGATACGCCGAAGACCGCAGCAAGCGCAAGCGTTCCACGGGTCCATTCATCTTGCACTGAAACCCGCCCCCGCCGGAAAGCAGTTGACGCGCGGTAAATACACTGCACATACTGTGTCAGTACGGTGAACCGATGGATTTCGATTGGCTGAACCCGCCGTTCGACCCAAAAGTCTTCCCGACGCCTCGGGAGGTCGAGGAATCGTTTGAAGATCCTATGGGGATACGGCTTTACCCTGACTCACCAAGGTTCGCGCAAGAATCGCGGGCGTTCTGCCTCGGCCGGACGTTAAGCGGGCGGGGCGTGTTCAGCGTTTACAGGTCCGACGGCAAGATGACCCGCGTCGTGGCAACGCGCCCAATGACGACCGAAGAAGAATACTTCTACGACAGGAAGGTCTCCGAATGGACGTCATAACCCAATGGGAAGCGATTCCCTCGTTCGCGTCCGAACGCGAAGAGGTGCAGTACTGGCTGGCGCACCAACTGGATGCCAAACTGATCGAGGAATCGGTCGCTGGCGCTGATCAATCGGAATCCACCACCATTACACTGCGAATAGATCCGCGCATGCTGTCACGCGTCAAAAGGCTGGCCCGTTCCCGGTATCTCAACTACCAGAGCATGATCAAACAGTGGATCAGCGAGCGACTTGAGATGGAATTCCGCGAGCGCGGCGACCGCTAACTTGATTTGTTCGCGAAACGCGGCGCAATCCAGCAACCCCTCACCTTAATCCTCTCCCCTCAAGCGGGGCGAGGAGATCTCCCCTCTCCCTTCCCAAGGGAGAGGGTCAGGGTGAGGGTTAAGCTGCTTGTGGAATCCTGTTAGCTTGAGCGTATCGCGAATAATCTGCGCTAGACTCCGATAATCCGCACTGCTTCAGCCAACGCCGCCGCCAGTTTCTCCGGCTGTTTCCCGCCAGCTTGCGCCAAATCGGGCCGGCCGCCACCACCGCCACTGCATAACCTGGCCAGTTCACCGACGATTTTACCGGCGTGCTTGCCCGCTTTCACAATGTCAGGCGTGACGTAACAGATCAGCGAAACTTTTCCTTCGGACACGCCGCCAAGCACCACCACGCCGCTCGTCACCTTCGGCTTCAGCGCGTCAACGACTGCCCGCAGCAATTCCGCGTTCGCATCGCCAAGATTGCTGACAACAAGATTGATGTTGCCGTGTTTCTGCGCCTCTTTAAGAAGCCGCTCTGCAATCTCCGGCGCGCGCTTCTGTCCTTCGCTCTTCGCTCTTCGCTCTTCGCCCTTCTCTTGCTCGCGTTTCCTGGCCTTCTCCGCCTCGGCCTTCTCCTGCTCGCGCTCTTTCTCGATAAACTCCTGTGCGAACTGACCGATCACTGCTTCGGCCCGGCGGATGCCCGCCGCAATCGCCGATTCGCGCGTGATCTTGAACAACTCGATGTCGCCCGTGTTCCGCACGTGCGTGCCGCCGCATAACTCCATCGAAAACCCGTCGAACTTGCCCGGATGACCACCCACCTGCAACACGCGCACTGTGTCGCCATATTTCTCGCCGAAAAACTGGCGAATCTGCGGGTGGTTCTTGATCTCGGCATACGGCGCCTCGGTCCAGGACACGGGCGCGTTCTCTTTGATGCGTTCGTTGACCAGCCGCTCGATATCGGCAATCTGCTGTTCGGTCAGTTTTTCTGGATGATTGAAGTCGAATCGAAAATGATCGGGCGCAACCAGCGATCCGCGTTGCCGCGCGTCACGGCTCACGATTTCCTGCAACGCAAAATGGAATAGATGCGTGGCAGTGTGATGCCGCTGAATGTTCGCCCGACGCGCCGCGTCCACCGCCACGCGCACCGCCTCGCCGACTTCCGGCGCGCGCCCGCTCGTGAGCCTGGCGCGATGAACGTGCAACTTGCCCTGAAGTTGCGTGTCGAGCACTTCCAACCGGCCAACCTCCGTCCGATCGTGGCCGTGCACATGAATCACCCCGGTATCGCCGATCTGCCCACCCATCTCCGCATAGAACGGCGTCTGGTTGAGAATGATATCGTATCCACGGACATCTTTTCGATCCGTGCCATCCGTGGATTGTTCTGCCGGTCCGATTGCTACAACAACGGCTTCGCACTCCAAATTATCGTAGCCAATAAACTTTACCGGCTCGACCTTGAGTCCTTCGGTGGCGACAGTAACAGCTGTCTTCTTCTTTGCGTGGTCTTTCCGCGCCCGCTGACGCTGTTCTTCCATCAACTTCTCGAAACCGGCCACGTCTACCGTCAACCCGCGCTCCCGAGCCATAAGTTCCGTGAGGTCGAGGGGAAAGCCGTAGGTGTCGTAGAGTTCGAATGCATTATTTCCTGCAAAAACAACATCCTCTACTCCGAGTTTCTTAAGGTCGAGAACTCCAAGTTTGTTCAAATCCACTCGAACGGTATTTCGGCCAAGGACATCAACCGACCAACTCATACCATCACAAATGACCTCAATCCCATGCTGACCCTTAGATGCAGATAGCAATAGTGAGCCAATCTGTGCAACGAACATCCCATTGAAGCGATCGATGCCGGTATCCAATGTCTTATTAAAACTTTCCTCCTCGGCCTTGAGTGTTGATTCGATCTTCTTGTGGCGTTTACGCACTTCCGGGAACACGTCGCCGAAATTGTCGGCAATAACTCCAACGAGTTTGTAGAAGAACGGCTCGTGGAATCCGAGGTTGCGGCCATAGCGGACTGCGCGGCGCAGGATGCGGCGCAACACGTAACCGCGGCCTTCATTTGACGGCAGAATGCCGTCGGCAATCGCGAAGCTCAGGCACCGGATATGGTCGGCGATAACGCGGAAAGCAATATCGATCTCGGATTGCGAATTGCGAATTGCGGATTGGCCAGTTGGCAACGTCGAGCCGTACTTTTTGCCGCTGAGCTTTTCGAGTTCGCGGAAGATCGGAGTAAAAACGTCGGACTCGTAGTTCGAGATAACGCCGCTGAAGTCCGTGAAATTCTTTGTGCACTGCATGATGCCGCAGACGCGCTCAAAACCCATGCCGGTATCCACGTGTTTGGCCGGTAACGGGCTGAGCGAGCCATCCGGGTTGGTATTGAACTGGATAAAAACGAGGTTCCAGATCTCGATGCACTGTGGGCTGCCGGCATTGACAAGTTTGCCGCGCGAGTCGCCGGCAGGCGTCAAGTCAACGTGAACTTCGCTGCAAGGACCGCACGGTCCTGTGTCGCCCATCATCCAAAAGTTGTCTTTGCGGTCGCCCGGGAGAACATGGTCGGCAGGCAGACACCGCAACCAGAGATCGCGCGCTTCAGTGTCGGCAGGCGTTTTATCATCTCCGCCGAAGTACGTCGCATACAGCCGTTCCTTCGGGAAGCCCCAGACGTCGACGAGAAGTTCCCACGCCCAGTCGATGGCTTCCTTCTTAAAGTAATTTCCGAACGACCAGTTGCCGAGCATCTCGAAGAACGTGTGATGGTAGGTGTCGAAGCCGACGTCTTCGAGGTCGTTGTGTTTGCCGCCGGCCCGGATGCACTTCTGCGTGTCGGCAGCGCGCGCCGGGCTGTACGGGCAATTCGTTTGGCCGAGGAAAATCGGCACGAACTGGTTCATACCGGCGTTAGTGAACAACAGATTCGGCGAATCGGGCAGCAGGCTCGAAGACGGCACAATGGTGTGCTGTTTCTCGCGGAAGAAATCGAGAAATTCCTTCCGGATCTGGCTACTTGGGCGAATTTGCGTACTGGTCATCATTGTATAATCAAATTGTAGTGGCGCTTTGTTATCAATGGGCGATGGTCACAGACCGCCGCCATGGTAAAAATCTGGCGGGGAGATTAGCCTCAAACAACCAGTCAAGGCGAGTTGGAAGTTTCGCGTTGTCGCCCCGTGCTTGACGAAATTGCCGGTGAATGGTTCTTGGCGAACGCAGGTATTTGGCCCACTATACGGGTTGTTGGCGCTGGCAATTGGGCCGGTGCGGCTGGGTAACGTCTCATGCAGCAACCATCGGACATCCGCAAAATCGCGTTCCTCGGCGATTATCTGCCAAGGAAATGCGGCATCGCCACGTTCACAACGGATCTGCGCTGCGCGGTGGCGGCGAAGTTTCCGGCGATGCAGTGCTTGGTAGTGCCGGTCAATGACCTCGCAGGCGGCTACGATTACCCTGTGGAAGTGCGTTTCGAGATCGCGGAGCAGGACCTGTCGTCCTACCTGCGCGCGGCGGATTTCCTGAACATCACGGATGTGGACGCGATTTGCCTGGAGCATGAGTTTGGCATTTTCGGCGGGCCGGCTGGCAGTCATGTATTGGCGTTGCTGCGCGAATTGCGGATGCCCATCGTCACCACGCTGCACACGATACTGCGCGAGCCAAACCCGGAGCAACGGCGCGTGATGCGCGGCCTGATCCGGCTCTCGACGCGGCTGGTGGTAATGAGTGAACGGGGCCGGGAATTCCTCGTCGAAGTTTACCAGGCGCCGGCGGCCAAAATTGATCTTATCCCTCATGGCATTCCCGACATGCCGTTCGCCGACCCAAATTATTTCAAGGACGAGTTTGGCGTGGCGGGCAAGCAGGTGCTGCTCACGTTCGGCCTGCTCTCGCCAAACAAGGGCATTGAGTATGCGTTGCGCGCGCTGCCGGACATCATCCATGAGTTCCCCAACGCCGTTTACATCGTGCTTGGCCAGACGCATCCGAATCTGCTGCGTGACGAGGGCGAAGCTTACCGCCTGAGACTGGAGCGGCTGGCCAAAGACCTCGGCGTGCAGAAGCACGTCGTGTTCTTCAATCGCTTCGTCGAACTGGAGGAGTTGATGCGGTTCATCGGCGCGGCGGACATTTATCTAACGCCTTATCTAACTGAGGCGCAAATCACCTCGGGCACGCTGGCCTGCGCGTTTGGCACGGGCAACGCGGTGGTGTCCACGCCCTATTGGCACGCGGCGGAATTACTAACCGCCGAACGCGGTAAACTGGTGCCGTTCCGCGACGCCAAGGCCATCGCCGTCGCAGTGGTAGAACTATTGCGCGACGAGGCGTTGCGCCACTCGATGCGAAAGAACGCCTACAAGCTGGGACGCGACATGGTGTGGAGCCGCGTGGCGCAGCTTTATATGGAGTCATTCGAACAGGCGCGTCATGACCACAGCTTCGTGGGAAGAAAATCTTCGCCTATCAAGACGCTTGACGAACAACCCGGGCAGTTGCCGGAGATGAAGCTTGACCATCTGTTTCGGATGAGTGATTCGACCGGCATTTTCCAGCACGCGAGTTTCACGGTGCCGAACTTCTCCGAAGGCTATTGCACGGACGACAACGCCCGCGCGCTGGTGCTGGCGCTTATGCTGCAAAAATTGGGCTACGGCTCGTCGCGCCTCGGCGCGCAGGCCGCCACCTACGCCGCCTTCCTGAACCACGCCTTCGACCGCAAGCGCGGACGCTTCCGTAACTTCATGAGCTTCGACAGGCACTGGCTGGAGGAAGTCGGCTCGGAGGATTGCCAGGGTCACGCGTTGTGGGCACTGGGGTTGTGTGTGGCGCAGGCGGGCCAGGGTAGTTTTCAAATGCTCGCGGCGCAACTCTTCGAGCAGGCACTGCCTGTAGCCGCCGATTTTGCGTCGCCACGCGCATGGGCATTCACGCTTATCGGCATTGACGAATATCTCCGACGGTTCAGCGGCGACCGACGCGCGAACCAGATTCGCGAATCGCTCACGGCAAAACTCATGCAACGCTACACCGACGCCGCCACTGATGAGTGGCAGTGGTTCGAAGAAGTGGTTTCCTATGCCAACGCCAAGCTGCCGCACGCGATGATTCTCAACGGACGTTGCATGAACAACGGAACGATGTTGGAACTCGGCCTCAAGACCCTGCGATGGCTGATAAAGATCCAGACTTCGGATGCCGGTTCCTTCCGGCCCATCGGATCGAACGGATTCTATCCGCGCGGCAAGGAACGTGCGATTTTCGACCAGCAACCCATCGAAGCCCAAGTAACGATTTCCGCCTGCATCGAAGCGTATCAGGCGACGGGCGATATGTTCTGGGTCACGGAGGCGCGGCGCGCGTTCGAGTGGTTCCTCGGTCGAAACGATTTGGGCCTCGCCCTCTACGATTCGACCACCGGCGGCTGCCGGGACGGCCTGCATGTGGATCGTTTGAGCCAAAATCAGGGCGCGGAGTCCACACTGGCTTTCCTGCTCGCGCTGGCGGAAATGCAGGCGCTACAGAACACCATTACCAGCTTCAAGGAACCCTCTGGCAAATGACCGTTCGCTGGAACACATCCCTGAAATTATGACCATCCACGCCAAACGCATTGGACCCACCCTCGTGCCTGACAGATCGCGGGTGCTCCTGCGACCCTTTTATCCCGGCAGCGACGACATCGCGCGGCGGATCGTTGCCCGCGTCATGACGCTCTCGGACAATGAAATCGCGCGGCTGCTTAGCTTGGTGCTTGGCGAGTTTGCGGACCGGCACGAGCATGTGGAACAGATTTTTCGCGATCGCTTCACACAGGTGTGCCATTACCTGGGCGAAAAGTGGGAGCCTTCGGCAGAACGGCAGGCGCTCATCGGCGCTTACTTTACGCATGAATACTCTCCGGAATCCGCGGCGCTGTTTAATCCTTCAATCGTGCCCCACCCGGACCAGACCGGGCTGCCACGTGGTGCGCTCCGTTTCATTCTGAGCCTGCGGGCCACAGGCGAAGGTCACATTTCCTCCATCACCTTCCGTATGGGGACTACAAGCGCGCAGCATCGCATCACGCTTACACCGCCAGTGCCGTTTGTGACCGAACCGGAACGCGTGCCAAACCCGGTTTACGACAAAAAACTTTTTGCCAGCAAACTGCAGGAAGCTGGCGTGCAGAACGACTTCAGCCAGCGCGTGCTAGATCAACTCCCCGATGCCTTTATCCTGGACGACCTGTACCACGTACTGACTGTGAAACGCCGGCAAACCGACCCGGCCGACGCCGCGGCCGACCGTGCCGCGCGTGGTATCCTGCTACTGGCTGAATCAAATTACGAAGTGTGCTTTACCTCTGAAAGCCGTGTCTCCCAACGCGTCCTTTTCCCATCCACGGCCAGTCAAAGCAACGGCATAGAGGACGCGCGTTTCGTCCGGTTCCAGAACGACGACGGGAGCGTTACATATTATGCGACCTATACCGCATACGACGGCAAGATGATTCTGCCGCAATTGCTGGAGACGCCGGACTTTCGCCATTTCAAGTTCATAACGCTCAACGGTCCCGCCGTGCAGAACAAGGGCATGGCGTTGTTCCCGCGCAAAATCAACGGCCACTACGCCATGATCTCACGCCAAGACGACGAGAACATACTCCTGATGTTTTCGAACAACATCCATTTCTGGCAATCGCCCAAAGTATTGCTATCGCCCACCCAACCGTGGGAATTCACAAAAATAGGCAACTGCGGCTCGCCTATTGAAACCGAGGCCGGCTGGTTGGTGTTAAGCCATGGCGTCGGCGCCATGCGCAAGTATTGCCTCGGCGCGTTTCTGCTCGATTTAAACGATCCAACGCGCGTCATCGGCCGCCTGCGGGAACCGTTACTTTCTCCAAACGAATCGGAGCGCGAAGGTTATGTTCCAAACGTGGTGTATACTTGCGGAGCGCTACTGCACGGACGCGAACTTATCATCCCCTACGCGATGAGCGACTCCGCCACCAGCTTCGCTACCGCTTCACTGGATGAACTGCTGGCCGCAATGGAGTGAAACGCGTGCCTCCAAAGATCTGCTGGCCAGAAAAAACTGGCGCGAACTAATTCGCCCCGGTGTTGGTGAACAGCAGGTTCGGCGAATCATGCAGCAGGCTCGAAGACGGCATAATGGCGTGCTGCTTTGACTTGAAATAATCGAGAAAACTCCGGCGAATCTCGGATGAAGTCATCACGGGAATTAATGTAGCAACTTTGTCATTCTGAGCGAAGCGAAGAATCTCTGTCGTCGAACGGAAACAACAGAGACCCTTCTCCCGCCGCAGCGGGATCAGGGTGACAGCTTTAGAAGGCCGGTTTACTCCGACGTGCCGCCGATCCGCTTGCCTACGAGCGCTCCAGCCGCGACTTTCACTCTGACAGCCGCAATGACCTGGTCGAGCATTTTCGGGTTCTCGCGCAGGAAATCTTTTGCCGACTCGCGGCCCTGTCCGATCTGTTGGCCCGCGAACGCCAGCCACGAGCCTTTTCGCTCCATCACGCCGAGGTCCGTCGCCACGTCTATGACCGAGCCTTCCTGCGAAATGCCGCGGTCGTACATGATGTCGAACTCCGCCTCGGCGAACGGCGGCGCGACTTTGTTCTTCACAACCTTGGCCCGGACGTGGCTGCCAATGACCTTGCCGCCTGAATCTTTGATGACGCTGACGCGGCGCAGATCCAATCGGACGCCGGCGTAGAATTTCAGGGCCCGGCCGCCGGGCGTCGTTTCGGGGTTGCCGAACATCACGCCGATTTTCTCGCGGATTTGGTTTGTGAAAATACAACAAGTCTTCGCTTTGTGAATGACAGCGGTCAGTTTTCGCATCGCCTGGCTCATCAACCGCGCCTGCGCGCCGACGGTCGCATCGCCCATTTGGCCTTCCAACTCGGCGCGCGGCACCAGCGCGGCCACCGAGTCAACCACCAGCACGTCCACGGCGTTGCTGCGGATCAACGTCTCTGCCACCGTCAACGCTTCCTCACCGCTGTCGGGCTGCGAGATCAGCAGATCGTCTAGGTTCACGCCGATCCGCTTTGCATACGCCGGATCCATCGCGTGCTCGGCGTCGATCATCGCCGCCAATCCGCCTGCGCGCTGCGCATTGGCAATCACCGACAACGACAACGTCGTTTTGCCGCCGCCTTCTGGGCCGAATAATTCGGTCACACGCCCGCGCGGCAGACCGCCAACGCCGAGCGCAAGGTCAAGCGACAGTGCGCCCGTCGAAATGACCGGGATATCTACGCGCGCCGTCTCGTCGCCGAGACGCATAATCGAGCCGGCTCCGAATTGTTTCTCGATGGCGGCCACTGCCGACTGGAGATTCTTGTCCTTGATAGCGCCCAGTTTGGAGGCTTCTTTTTCTTTGGCATCAGATTTCGGCGGCATGATTTAATCTCCTTGGTAGCGCGGGCGAGACGCCCACCCTACTTTTCCAATTTGTGCGA
>Ga0153915_10006204_pt1 | contig 11180 bp, 7 predicted proteins | sample Opewatmetagenome_2_FD_107003 | JGI IMG/M metagenome (GOLD analysis project Ga0153915, IMG submission 107003) | Freshwater wetland microbial communities from Ohio, USA - Open water 3 Core 3 Depth 3 metaG | ecosystem: Environmental > Aquatic > Freshwater > Wetlands | place: USA: Ohio, Lake Erie...
CATTATACAATGTATAACATCTCAGCATCAATGGAGTAAACAGAGGGAACAAGCCATGAAACGAATGCACAGCCTTTTGAAGCGTCAAATATCACGACATCTGGGAGATATGGATGCTATGCCCAAAGGATGGGAGGCAATGCTGAATGATGTAAATACAACGTACCGGCAGATGGATCTAGATCGGAACGTGCTGGAAAGTACTTTGGAAATGACTTCTCAGGAATTACTCCAGGCACACTCCGAAATGAATGCAGTTTTCCAGGCCTTTCCGGACCTGCTGTTTCGAACTGACCGTCTTGGTACAATTCTGGATCACCAGACATCAGGTGTAACCGATCTGCCTTTCTTAAAGGGAAAATTGATAGGGAAACAAATCTATGATTTAGTTCCCGAAAATGTGAGAGATAAGTTTCGCGAGGGAATAAAGCAGGTTAAAAAGGCAAGTCCTATTGTCAGCATAGAATATTTCATGGCAGGACAGGATCATAAGTACTTTTTCGAAGCAAGGTTGTTGCCTCTTCTGGAAAATCAGATCATCATTATCATAAGAAACATTACTGACCGTATGCGTACAGAGGAGACACTGCGAGCATCAGAAGAGAAATACAGATCCCTGGCGGCTACTGCGGATTCAATGTATCTCGTTGATAGAGACTACAGGTATCTATTTATGAACGAAGGATGTCTCTCACGGTTTGATCTTCCTTTAGATAAGATCATAGGCAGAACATATGGCGAGTTTCATTCTGAGAAAGCTACAACGGCGTTTGTTGACATAGTCAAACGTGTATTCGAAACTGGAATATCTGTCATCCAGAATGAATATAGAAGTGAAAATGATGGGCGATATTTTCTCCAGACATTCAGTCCTGTCAAAGATAATGAAGGAATGACAATATCTGTAACAGTAGCTTCAAAAGATATCACGGAACGCAAGCAGGCAGAAAAGGCGCTCGAAGAGAGCGAAGAATTCTACCGTGTTCTGGCTGAGAAGTCGTTTGCCGGTGTTTATGTAGTCCAGGACCGTAAATTTTGTTTTTTCAATTCCAAGGCCGTATCCTATACAGAGTATACCCTGGAGGAATTAATAGGAATGGAATCAATGAGTCTCGTCCATCCCGAAGACAGAGAACAGCTCAGGAAGAACGCCAAAGAGATGCTTCGTGGAGAACGCAATTCTCCTTACGAGTTCAGAATAATTACTAAGGGAGGTAATATCCAATGGTTCATGGAGACAGTAACTTCCATAGTCTGGGATGGTAAACGTGCCGTCCTGGGAAATTGCATGAATCTTGCGGAGCGCAAAAGGATGGAAGAAGAAATTCGTTCTCTCTCGATTACCGATTCCCTTACAGGCTTGCATAACAGAAGAGGGTTCTTAACCCTCGCGGAGCAGCAATTGAAATTTTCCGACAGGCATAAAAAGGATATGTTACTTTTTTTTGCTGACATCGATGGATTGAAGGAAATTAACGACGAAATGGGACACGAGGAAGGTGACAAAGCGCTCATTTATATCGCTGCGATTTTGAAACAAACTTTAAGATCCTCTGATGTTATCGCACGCATCGGGGGAGACGAATTTGCGATTCTCACAATGGAAACAACAGAACTGTTTCCAAAAGCTATCATGGAGCGGCTACAAAACTATATCGATAAATATAATAAGGAAGGAAATCGCAGATACAAAATATCAATAAGCACGGGTACAGCTCATTATGATCCTGAAAACCCCTGCTCTCTTAATGAGCTCATGTCCCGTGCAGACAAAATGATGTGTAAGCACAAGAAAAGTAAGAAATTTGATACTTGCTAAGACATTGTTTTCTGATCGGGTTCTTCAGTTGCCCTATTTCATGCTGTATTTACCGATAAATTCATTCACAGACATAACTTTCGCATACGGCACAGCTAAGGCAGCCATGAATGCCGCGTGAACTATGCGTGCTTCCACTAGTACTCCTTTATGCTCCAGATTGCGGGTGGCACACGCATCTTCAATGACCGTACACCTGAATCCGAAATCAAACGCGGCGCGCGTCGTTGCATCAACACACATGTGACTCATGGCGCCACAGATGACGACTTCTTCCACTTCTGATCTTTTGAGAATGCTTAATAAATCAGTGTCTCTGAAACTGTTGGGAAAATGTTTTTCAATGACGACTTCACCTGTCTGTGGAGCGACCGATTTGTGAATTTCCGCCCCTTTTGTACCTGGCAGGAAGAACGTTGCCCCGGAACGTTTTGCAATATGTTGCATATGAAAGACGGGTAATTGCGCTGCCCTGAACGCCTGAAGCAATAATCCCGCATTATGGGCCGCCTGCTCCATTCCAATAAGCTCCATATTCCCGCCGGTAAAGTAGTCGTTCTGAATATCGATGAGTAGTAATCCTTTTTTCATTCTTACCCTTCTGTCACCATTTAATCGAATTTTTTTCGAGAAATTTGCTTTTCCAGTTCATCTAAAAGGGATAGTTGATCATCTCCATTTTTTGGCGAATCGCGTTGATCTGTATCCGAAAAGCCATATTTTGACCAATCGAACTCTGTCTGCCGCTGTCTGTTGCTATAATCAAACGGCAATAATAAAAAGACAAAACAATTATCGTTTATCCATCCAACACAATCCTCTCCACAACACCTTCTGTTCGCGAACATGCACCATTTCATATTCTTTTATCCTTTCCTCGAATACTAATATTTTCTGTCCTGGATAAACTGGATCAAAAAACTGTACAGGCCTGTAAAGATGTAGATCAAGATCAATCCAATAAAAATAAAAAACAGCCATTTTCTCAGCATAAGTGAGAGCAGTACTATAAACACTAACAGCAGAATAAGCTTTAATCCGTGAATTTTCTTGAGCTCTTTGGCCTGCGGCTTGGAGAATTTTACGGTAGAAACCATCAGGAGGGCAACAGCAATGAATGCCGGCACAAAAATCAGCAGGTGACTCCTTATGTCATTGGGGTTGCTGAAAGCAATAGGCACAAGCGCTATTACTATTCCCGCTATAGGTGACGGCAAGCCGGAAAAGGAATCGCTCGCATGGCTTACGTTGAACCGGGCAAGCCTGTAAGCCGCGCAGAGAGGAAATACGGCCGCTATAAACATTCCCAGGGGGATATACTTGGTTCCGTTCAGAGAAAAAGATACATCTGAAAGATACGCTGAATAGGCAAGATACCCCGGGGCTATGCCGAATGCCACACAATCAGCCAGGGAATCGAGCTGCTCTCCGATCTTGCTGGTAACACGGAGCATTCTTGCAATCTGACCGTCAAATCCATCAAGGAGTGCCGCAAAGAGAATACAAATTCCCGCAATAACATACTGTCCCTGAGATGCATTCACTATGGCAATAAATCCGAAAAGAAGGTTCCCCATAGTAAATGAATTGGGGATCCAAACCTTGCTCAGCCTGAAATGCTTCATGCAGACTCCCCACAATATCCTGTATTGTTCTTTATCTTAAGACTGCATCATTGTACGTGATGAGTCAATTATATTTTCCTTCTTCGGCTGAAATCTCTGTGGTTTGTTTGATAAGGGCTTTTTTTGCGGACATAATTTTAAAGATTATCAGATAGTTCAGAAAATTAATCTTTCTCTGAGCATCTTAAGGTGTCTTCTGCTCACCGGTACGGTGTGGCCGGTTTTCTTTTTAGTACAGGTAGGCGACAACGAGGAAAACCGACATCGCCTGGATCAAGCGAAACAGGAGTTCCAAAATTTTTAACGGGATCCTTTTTTGACGGGTTGAGTATAGTAAGAAAGGGGTTGTGTGTCAATGGTTAATGCAACGGCTATTTTTTTGTGATAAGAAACTATCATGTTAGAACAAGAGGCAATTATTCCAGGAGAAGAATCGACAGGGGAATGGTCGCGCCGCTGGCTGATAGGCCTTGTGAACTTTTGTCTCAGCTTTGCGGCGATGAGCTCCTTTATTTTTGTTCCCCTGCTGGGAGCGCAGTTAGGGGCGTCTGATGTTGAGGTCGGGATAATAGGAGGTGCCTACGGAATCGCGTTTTTAGTTTCTTCTCTTTATTCCGGGTGGAAATCCGATCGCCTGGGAAGGCTGCTTTTTGTACGGTGGGGGCTTTTGATAAGCAGCGCGGCTTTTGCCGTCCAGCTCCTTGCCCATAGTGTGCTGGTATTAATGATTGCGCGTGCAATTGTTGGATTTTCCCTGGGCATTGCCACCGCGGCAACCATTACCTATGCATTTGAATCCGGCGCCAATATGGGGAAATACAGCTCCTACGGGGCCCTCGGCTGGATTTTTGGAGCTCTGGCAGCGGCTCTTGTCGGTGATATCCAACTGCTTTTCTGGATCAGTTTTCTGGTATGCCTGCTGGCCTTTTTCGTCTCTCTGACTTTCCCGAAGAAGCCCTCCTCTAATTTCTCCAAACCTCCCAACCTGTGGCATGTAATGCGTCGGGATTACAGGGTTTACCTTGCGGTATTTCTGCGGCATCTGGGAGCCAGCGCCGTCTGGATCATCTTTCCGCTGTATATGGCTTCCATAGGACTCGACAATTTCTGGATCGGACTCTTATGGGGAGTTAACTTTGCCGTGCAGTTTCTGGTCATGCGCCAGCTGGACCGGTTTTCTGAATTTAAAACGTTTTTTTACGGCCAACTGCTCTCACTTTTTGTATTTATTGCCTATATCTTTGTAACCGGACGGTTTTACCTGATTATAGTACAGGTGGTCATGGGCGTGGCCTGGTCCTGTCTCTATGTCGGCGCGCTGCTCATCGTCCTGCGCAGCGGGAAAGAGAGGGGCACCGCCGGGGGTATATTCCAGTCTACCATCAATCTGTGCAACGCGGTAGGCCCGCTCTTAGGCGGTTTAATTGCCCAGGGATGGGGATATCGCGGGGTCATGTTGTTTGCTGCTGCCCTGTGTCTGGGGGGAATATTCGTGGCCGTGCCGGGGAAACGGGAAGTTCCTGGCAGGTAATGCACCATTTCCCATACAAATCAAGGAGGAAGTACATGGACTATACGCGCATAACCTTTGATCAGACAAATAGCGTCGGGACTATAACCCTTAATCATCCGGAAAAAAGAAATGCCCTTTCCCTTACTATGCTCAGAGAGCTTCACGACCTCTTAGACAACGTGAAGAACAACGGTAATGTAAAAGTTGTCATTGTCAGGGGGGCGGGCAAGATGTTTTCGTCCGGTCATGATCTTGCGGAGATGATCGATGGCGGACTCACGGATTACATGGAAGTTTTCCGGACTTGCAGCGCCTTCATGCAGAAGATACAGGATATGCCGCAGCCGTTTATTGCCCAGGTCCACGGCGTAGCCACCGCGGCCGGATGTCAGCTCGTGGCGGCCTGTGACCTTGCCGTCGCGGAAGAGGGAGCGCTTTTTGCGACTCCCGGTGTCAGGCTCGGCATCTTCTGCACGACTCCGGCGATTCCCCTGGCTCGCGCCGTGGGAAGAAAACGCGCCCTGGAAATGCTCTTTACAGGACGCATGATTTCTGCGAAAGAAGCGGAACAGTATGGTCTTGTCAACAGGGTCGTACAGGCGGACAGGCTGGAGGCTGAAACCAAAGCGATGGCGGAGAAGATTGCCGAAGCCAGCGGGCTCACGCTCCGGATCGGCAAGCAGGCTTTTTATGCCCAGGTGAACCTGAGTGATGCCCAGGCTTACAATCTCGGCAATGAAGTGATGGTAAGCAACCTCTTTGCGGGAGACGCCCAGGAGGGCATTCGTGCCTTTCTCGAAAAACGCAAACCTGTATGGACGGGGAAATAATAAGGGAGAAATCTAACGCACCATGCTCTATAGTAAACCCATAACAGAAATCATCACACAGCGCTTTTCCTGCCGGAGATATTTTGAAAAACCCATCGAAGCAGAAAAGCGGCAGCGGCTCGCCGATTTCCTGTCTGCGAACGGGACAGGACCCTTTGGCTCACCGGTGCGTTTTCAGCTCGTCGCCGCAACGGAGCAGGATCGAAGCTCTCTGAAAGGACTGGGGACGTACGGAGTAATCAGGGGCGCCACGGGATTTATCGTAGGCGCGGTGAGGCAGTCTAAAAAGAACCTGGAGGATTACGGCTACTTGATGGAGCGTGCCATTCTGTATGCGACGGATATCGGGCTGGGCACGTGCTGGCTGGGAGGAACATTCACCAGGAGCCGCTTTGCCAGGAAGATTTCGGCGGCGCAGGGAGAACTTATACCCACCGTAACGTCCATTGGCTATAGTGCGGAAAGGGGCAGATTCGAGGGCACAATGCATCAGCCTGCGGGCGCTGATAACCGGCAGCCATGGGAGAGCCTGTTCTTCAGGAAGAAGTTTGGAGACCCTCTTCCGCCTGGTGAGGCCGAAGCGTATACAGTGCCGCTCGCAATGGTGCGCATAGGGCCGTCCGCTTCCAACAAACAGCCGTGGAGAATTATAAAAGACGGGAATACCTGGCACTTCTATATGCAGCGGACCAAGGGGTACGGCAACACTCTCACCTTCAAACTCTTGCGGTTGGCGGATTTGCAGCGCGTGGATATGGGAATTGCCATGAGCCACTTCGAACTCACGGCCAACGAGCTCGGCTTGAAAGGCAAATGGGTAGTCAAGGAGCCACCGATCGACAAGCCGGACAGGCTGATCGAATACACCGTGAGCTGGGCAGGCTAAATGTAATATTCCTGGTACACTACTTCAGACGAAAGTCGACCCTGCTGTCCGCTACCTTTTCCTTCTTTTCCGGAGCAAGCGTCTTCGGCTCAACGATAAAAATCCTTCCCGAATCGAATTCCCCTTCTTCCAGGAGTGCATCCGCTACCGTTTCGGCACGCTTGGTGGCCAGCAGGCGCAGATCGTCTTCCTTGATCACAATGTGGGTCATCATGAGCTTCTCCATCTCCTCGTTGGGCAGGCCTTTTTCCATTCCGATGATGTTCCTCGGCTTCGGGAATTTTTCAGCACTGTATGCCTTCTTCAGGTACCGATCGTATTCCTGCGGTTCGATGGTGATCTCGTCGACGGCTTCCACCTTCTCGCCTTTCCGGATCAGCTCATTCATTTTTTGTGCCTTGAGTTTTCTCTGGAACTGTTCACGGATGAGCCCTTCGCGGTCCCGCTCCGTATCCACGCCGCCCACGATGTCGAGCTTGAGGGCCGGCTTTGCCTTCAGGGCTTTCACCAGCGTTTCGATCTTTTTCATGCTTTGTTCCGAGATGTCGGACGATCCGTAATCAAATTCTATGTAGCTCAGTTCCTCACCACTGCCGAAAAGTGAACCCAACAGGGCAAAGGGAGCCGTGGCCACCTTTGTGAGAAGGTTGACGATGACCTGCAGGATGATTCGCCAGACGCTGAATTCCGGGTCGTCTGTACGGCCCGTTACGGGGATGTCCAGGTTGATCTTGCCGTCGCTGTCCCGGAGAAGCGTGATGGCCAGGCCCACGGGCAGCTTGGTGGCCTTGGGGCTTTCCACCCGGTCTCCCAGCGTGAGCTGGTCGATGACCACCTTGTTTTCCGCATCGAGTTTCTTATCGGCAATCAGGTATTTCAGGTCGAAGGAGAGAGACCCTTTCTCGATCTTATACCCCGCGTACGTGCCTGAATAGGGGGTGAGGGGGCTCAGATTGAAGTCTCTCAGCGATGCCTTGAGATCCACGAAAAGATTGGTCGTAAATGGGTGGACCTTCCCGGTGATCTCCATGGGTATGTGCCGCCCGATTTTCCCTCGTATGTCTATATCGGCGGGTTTGGTTGTAATTGAGGTGACACCTGTCATCCGCCCGGTGAGCTCCGTGAGTGTAGACGAATAGTTGGGTTTGATGTGATTATCGTCAAATACGATAGTGCCGTTCTGGAGCGAGACCCGGTTAATCTCGATGTTCTTAACCAGGCTGTCGCCAACGTATTCCTTTTTCTCCTCCGGCTGTGCCTTGTCCTCTTTTTTCGGCGGCACGGGGTTTGGCTCAGCAGATTCCTCCTGGGTTGCCGCTTCCGGCTTGGCCACGTTCTGCAGATTCAGAGTGCTGTCGTTGTTGACGATGATTCGTACGTAGAAATCGGCGAGCGAGATGTCCTTGATCCGGACGAAGAGAGGATTGTAGCCGGCACTCAGTAGGTTCACATAGAGGGATTTGAATTTCAGGAAATCTTCGCCATTTACCTTATCCACCGTTGCAATGTTGGCAAGGAGAACATTTCCGTCGTATTTGATCGACAGGTCTTTTTCCGGGGCCTTGATCACCGATACCCTGCCTTTGGCAGAGATGTCGCCATTGGTGTAATTGACGCGGAAATATTCCGTGAAGTATTCCTGGAAGGGCCGGACCCGTATCTTCTTCAGGGTGATATCAAGATTGGCAAACATCGGGTTAAGACCCATGGGACCATTGATAATGACGGATCCCCTCCTTTTGTTGAGGTCCATCGAAACGGAAAGCTTCCCCTGGCTGTCCTTTACCGTAGAGATCTTTTCGCTTTTTATGCTGATGTCCTGGATCAGCGAGGTGATCGGTTCCAGTGGCACCTCGTCCCGATAGGTGATCTTCCCGTCCTTCAGATCGAAATCATCGAGGATCAGAGTCGGCAGCAGCGTATCTGCGGATTTGGGCTCTGGCTTACTTGGCTTCGCTTTCTCCTTTTTTGGCGACACCAGGGTCAGCAGGTTGATCGACCCGTTTTTTTCCCGGCGCACGTTTACCTCAGGGGATTCAATCGCGATCTTCGCGAAGTGGAATTTCGACTGAAGGGGCTCCAGGGCCGTTATCACCACGTCAAGGCGCTTGAGTCCCGCGACGGTATCCTTGTTCCGGTTCTGGAGGATGAAGTCTCTCAGCGCTACATTACCGGCAACCGAGATGACGGGGTGTCGATCAGACGCAATGGAGAAGGTGATCGTCGACTGCATGTCAAGCTTTCCCGAGGGCACGGAAATATTCAAATCATGCGGGATGTATGCCAGGTAGAAGGGGATGTCCAGATCTTCGATGATGATGTTAAAGATCGTCTCGCGGCTATCCTTGAAGATCTTCGTTTTCCCCTCCAGAGAGTATGGGTCGCCGTTGATTGTCGCGGTGAACCGGGGCTGCACTAAAGTGTCCACGTACTCGGGGATGTTGGAGATGAAAGGGATGGCGATGTGTATATCGCGGACGGTATGTGTCTTGTCGAAAGGACTGTCGACGAAATCAACCCCTCCGTTTTCGATGACGATGTTATTGACCGAGAAGAGAAATGGTTCTTTCTTTTCGTCCTTCGGCTCTTCCTTTATCAGTGCGAGCAGGTCGGAGAAGTTGTAGGAGCCGTCTTCATGCCGCGTGATCCCGATAAAAGGGTTCGTCAACGTAATTTCCTTCAGGATCAATGCCCGCCGGAAGAGCGAGAACGTGTCGATGTTGAGAAAAAGCCTGTCGAAGGAAACAAAATTGTCGTTGCTCTCCCGGTCTTTAATCTGGAAGGACTCCAGTGTCACCGTGAGCCTCAGGGGGTTTACGGATATCTCTTTCAGCGCCACCTCCCGGTGCAGGTTTTCTGTGAGCGTCTTGACGAGGTAAGATTTCAGGACGGGGGGAAGGATAAAATAGGCGGCGATGATAATGACCGCAAGGACGCCGACGGAGTATAGGATGATTTTGCTGATACGACCCATAGTACACTCCCAATATACTTAAAATAACCTTTTTTTAACGTTTTTGAAACATTTTTTTAGTGACGATCACCAATAAAGCCCTATCCCTAAAGTTTTTTTACATTTTTCCCCCATTATGATATTTGATCATACACTTGACTGATTCCACACTAGTGTAACCGGCATGATGCAGGATTAAATCCATGAGTATACGAAAGAAAAAAATTTTGATAGTCGCGGGAGCCGTCGCAATGCTCCTTGTGATCGTGACCGTCGCGATTATCGCCCTGATAGACGTCAATTCCTATAAGGCAAAGATAGAATCCACGGTTTCAGAAGCAACGGGAATGGAAGTTCTTATAAAGGGAAGAATGGGACTTTCCCTGTTTCCCTTTGGCGCCTCTGCCGGCGATATTCTTGTCAGGAGCGGGGAGGAAGAGATCCTTTCAGTCAAAAAGCTCCATATAGGCGTCGAGCTGATGCCGCTTTTGAAAAAACAAATCAGTGTCAGGGAATGTGAGCTTGTCAGACCAGCCTTCACAATTGTGAAAGACGCAGCGGGAAGGTACAACTTTGAAGGGACGGAAAAGAAGCCTGCCCCGAAAAGGGCGCGAACTGCCTTCAGCATAAACGAAATTAAGCTTTCCCAGGGCGTGCTCGTGTATTTAGACAAGAAGACAGGCAACAGGACGGAGCTGAAAGATCTCAATGTGACAATCAATGACCTATCGGCAGGCAATACGGGCGAAGACATTTTAACGAATATTTCCTTTGCCGGGAACATAAACTGCGGGGAGTTCAGGCGCAAGAATCTGATCATCGAAAACGTCAGGGCTGAAATCAGGGCCGGCAAAGGCTCATTCAATATCAGGCCGCTTGCCATGGATATTTTCGGAGGTAAGGCAGAAGGCGGCATCACGGCGGATATGTCGGCGCGTACCGAATCCTATAAAATCAATTTCAAACTTACGAAGTTCAGCTTCGATAAATTTTACGCGGCCCTGGGGAAGAAAAAGACCATCGGCGGTGAAGGGGTGATAGCGGCTTCCCTGACTGCACATGGAAAGGACTCCCGCCGAATAATGCAAAGCCTGGGCGGAAATTTTTCGCTCCGGGCCGATAATCTTTTCATTTATACTATGGACCTCGACAAGTATATAGCGAAGTTTGAAGATACACAGAAATTCACCCTTATCGATATCGGTGCTTTCTTCCTTGCCGGCCCCTTCGGTATCGCCGCCACCAAAGGGTACGATTATGGGAACTTCTACCTCCAGACCTGGGGAGGACCGGGCGCCATCAAGAAGCTAAGCTCCGAATGGGAAATAAATAATGGAACGGCCAACGCCGCCGACTGCGCCCTCGCCACAGAGCATAACCGGATCGCCATTAAAGGGAAGCTCGATCTCGTAAATGAGAGATACGACAATATGCTCGTCGCGGTTCTTGACGACAAGGGCTGCGCCAGGTTCGAACAAAAGATCAGCGGACCCTTCAGCAGCCCCAGGATAGGCGCGGTGAGCGCTGTCCAGTCCATCGGCGGGCCTGTTCTGA
>Ga0153915_10006205_pt1 | contig 11180 bp, 7 predicted proteins | sample Opewatmetagenome_2_FD_107003 | JGI IMG/M metagenome (GOLD analysis project Ga0153915, IMG submission 107003) | Freshwater wetland microbial communities from Ohio, USA - Open water 3 Core 3 Depth 3 metaG | ecosystem: Environmental > Aquatic > Freshwater > Wetlands | place: USA: Ohio, Lake Erie...
GACGCGCCCCTCTCCTGGGAAGGACCACCGCATCCACCCCGTCGAGACCGCCTCGATCAGAGCGAGGGTGTAGAGGGCCTCGCCGGCATACGCGAGCCTGCGGTCGAACGCGCTGTCCGGCCGGTCCGGAGCGAAGTCGAGCATGTTGTGGGCGATCCCGCAGCGTCCTCCGGCCGGACGCTCGGAGAGCGCCATCGCCGCCTCCGCGTGGGCCCGTAAGAGATGCTCGAGCGCCTTCGCGGCTGCGGCAAAGCTCTTGCGGCCGGGAGGAATGAGGCCGGCCAGGTACCCTCCGAGGACGAATGTGATCGGCTCGTTCAACGTGGCCCACAGACGGACCCGCGGCAATGCGGCGCCGATGTTCTCCGCGAACCGCCGGAACCAGCCAACGCTCCGGCTCGTCTCCCATCCTCCCGCCCTCCAGAACCAGAGGGGGTGCGTGTAGTGGAGGAGTGTGACGACCGGTTCGATCCCCATTCCGGCGAGATATTCCGCGCGCTGCGCTTCGAGCTCCAGGGCGCCTTCGTCGAACTCGCCCGGGCGGGGTTCCACGCGGCTCCACTCGATCGAATAGCGGTAGGCGTTGGCGCCGATCGTCGGCAGCAGCGCGAGGTCCTGGCGCCAGCGTGTCCGGTGCCCCGACGCGGCACCGCAGCGGGCGCCTCGGTCCTTCAAGCGCCCGAGTCTCTCCCACTCCGTCCAGTCGTTCTCGGGCGCTCCTTCGATCTGGTACGCCGAGGTCGCAACGCCCCACAGGAATCGGCTCATCGGGTCATCGGGTGATCGGGCTCATCTGCCTCGGATACCGGGTCGGCGCATCCAGCCGAGCGGCGATGAACCGATGGACCGATGACCCGATGAACAGATCTACGTGAGCTCCGTCGCGCGGTGCTTGACCCACCTGGCCTCGGCGATAAAAATCGTGTCCTCGCAGATGTTGGTCGCCAGGTCCCCGACCCGCTCGAGGTTCTTGGAGATCGAGATCAGCTCGAGGCAGTAGGTGATGAGCGCCGGGTTCTCAGCCATGTAGGTGAGGAGCTCGCGGATCAGCGCCACGTTCTTATCGTCGAGGATGTCGTCCTTTCGGATGACCTCCTGGGCGAGCCTGGCGTCGCGGTTGACGAAGGCGTCGAGTGACTGCTTGAGCATCGCCCGCGCGACCTCCGCCATGTAGGAGATGTCCACGAAGGGTTTGAAGGGCTTCTGACCGGCCAGCCGTTCAGCACCCTCCGCGATGTTTACGGCGTGGTCGCCGATCCGCTCGAGGTCGTTGTTGATTTTCAAGGCCGCGACCAGGAAGCGCAGGTCCACGGCCACCGGCTGCTGCAGGGCGAGCAACTGGATCGCCTGCTCCTCGATTGCGATCTCGAACCGGTCGATCTCCTCGTCGGCGGCGATCACGGCCCGCGCCTTCTCGGCGTCCACCTCGACCAGGGCCTCGATGGCCAACTGGATCTGCCGCTCGACCTCCCCTCCCATGAGAATCAGGTTGCGCCGCAACTGCTCCAACAGCTCGGAAAAGTGCTCTTTCACCGGGTGTTCTCCTTCCTCGCTGCCCTAACTGAAGAGGGCCTCGGCCGAAACCATCTCGAGGTCCCTCTGGAGGACCGTCTCGTCGCGCCCAGCCGGAATCGCTCGCAGGACAGGCTCGCGGTCGAAGACCCGCTCGAACAGGTTCGCCTTGCGCCGGGCCGCCTGCAACTCCGCCTCGCAGTCGCCGCGCGCGACCGCGTCGAGCTCGAGCCTCCGAGGCCTGACCCGGCAAACGATGTCCGCGACGACCTGCCGGTGGCTCCGGTCGAGCCCGTCGGCGATTCTCAGCAGCGCCACCAGTTTCTCGACCACCGGCCGCAGGTATGGGTCCAGTCGCTTCCAGTTCTCGTGCGACCCCTTCGGCCCCTTCCCCTTGTGGTAGCGGGCCAGAGACGCAATGACCTCGACCTCGTCCGCCGAGAAGCCGGTCAGGTCTCCGTGCGTGATGACGTAGTAGGAATGCCTCTGGTGCCTTGAGAACCCGATCGAGCAGCCCACGTCGTGAAGAAGGGCGCCGTACTGGAGCCATTCCCGCTCTGCCGACGTCAACTGGTGGAGGGCGTGAGTTTGATCGAAGAGCTCCAGCGCGAGCCGCGCGACGTGGGTCGCGTGGAGGACCTCGGCGCTGGAGCGCCGCAGGAGCCTGTCCACGCTGCGCGACCGCACGTCCCGGTCCGCCCCCCGTCTCTCGCCGTGGCGCGCGGCGTGGTCGAGCAGGATTCCCTCGCGCAGCCCCCGCTCGCCGACCATTATCCCGTCGGCCCCCGTCCTCTTCAGGATCCAGGCGAGGAGCATCCCGCCGGGCGCCGCGATGTCCCGCCGGCGCGGGTCGAGTCCGGGCACGCGGAGCTTCTCCTTCTGCGACGTCCGCCGAAGGATCCGGTTGACCTTCTTCAAACCAGCCCGGGTCAGAGTCCTGTGTCCCGAGGGGATTGGCTCGCGCCCCACGATCGCGGCCTCGTGGACGAGCGACAGCGACTGGATCGTGCCGGCCGAGCCGACGCACGTCTTGAATCCCGTCTTTCGCACGGCTTCGGCCGCTCTCTTCGCGGCGGCCCGGATGGCTCTCTTGACCGCCTTGCGGTCCCGGCCGCTCGGCGGGTCGTCGCGGACGAGGTCGGCGAGCCGCACGGCCCCGAGCGGCAGGCTCTCGGTCAGGAGGACGCGCGCCCCGTCGGAGACGACGAACTCGGTCGAGCCTCCACCGATGTCCACGACGAAGATCGGATCGAGGCGCGAGGGGAACTCGCTGCGCGCCGCCAGGTGAATCAGGCGGGCTTCCTCTTCCCCCGAGACGACATCTACCTCAACGCCGGTCCGCCTGCGGACGGCGTCCAGGAACTCCTGGGAATTCTCGGCCTCGCGCACCGCGCAGGTGGCCACGGCCCGCACGAGCTGCGCGCCCTGGGCCTCCACGGAGCGCCGGAGCTCACCGATCGCCGAGACGCCCGCCTCGATTGCCTCGGGCGAGAGACGTCCCTTGGCCAGCGTCTCGCTGCCGAGTCGAACCGGCGATTTCTCCCGAGAGAGGATCTCGAGCACGCCACCGTCATCCACCCGGGCCACCAGCAGCTTGATGCTGTTGGTCCCGATGTCGATCGCAGCCAGGGGGCCTGCCGGCCCGGAAGAACCCGTCTTCATGGCGGACACATTGTCGGCAGGTCCCCGAGGGGCGGCCTGAAGTCCGCGTGAAGACGGCGTGAAATCGGACACCTTCGTCTCTTCCTATAATAGCGCCCCCCATGGTGGCGCTTCCCTGGTCGCTTCGCGCGCGCTCGCTGGCGAAGGCGAGAAGGGCTTTCCTGCGCGCGGACCCCGAAGGCCTCCACGATTTTCGGGTGGCGCTGCGCCGTGCGGAGGCCACGGCGGCGGCGCTCGGTGAGGAGAAGATCGAACGCCGGACGCGATCGCTCGTCCGGTCGCTTTCGCCCCTCCGGCAGCTCGAGATCGACAGGGGCCTGCTCGCCCGGCTCCGCGAGCTTGGATTGGTCGGGGACAACCTGTCGGCGGGACTCGAGGCGCGGTGGGTGGCGGAGTACGAAGGCGACCTGAGGGAAGCGGGCCGCCTCGCGCGAAGCGGGAGGGCGCGCCGGCTGGAAAGGAAGCTCCGGCGGCTGGCGCGGCGCCGGCGCGGGCCGGGGGACTCCCTCCTTCGCCTCGAGATCGAGTGGCGCAGGCTCGAAAGGCGGCTCGCCCCCCCTCTCGAGAACGCGAGCGATCGTCGCCTCCACCGCTATCGCATCACGGTCAAGCGCGCTCGTTACCTGGCCGAAGATCTTGCCGCCTGCGGCGTCTCCGGGCTCGAAAACCGGATCGAGCACGAGAAGGAACTCCAGGACGCGCTCGGCCGCTGGAACGACATCCTTCTCTTTCGCGAGAGGCTCGAGAAGACCCGAGACGAGTCGGAGAAGAGAGGCTCGGTCGGACTGGTCCTCGAGCTCGATCGCCTCATCGGCGTTCTCGAGACGACAGTGGCCTCCGCGCGGCATCATGCACTGACGGTCGCCGGCCGCTTCGCCAGGGTGCTCCCCTTCGCCGAAGCGCGCGCATGACGCGCGACGAGGGGGTCCCAGACGTTCCAATGGCCAAGAGCGTACGGGCGGCTCGTCGTCGGGCGCGCCCCCTTCGCGGCGCCTCGCGACGGTCCGGCCGAGCCGCGGAAACGCTACCGCGGGAGGCGCCGCCGACCCCCTGGCCCGGCGCCCCGCCGGCTCCCGAAAAACCCGGAGGCGATCGCGCAGCGGCGCGAGCGTCAGCCCGAGGGAAGCGCCGGACTCCCCCTCGACCCCGAGCTGTCACTCAAAACTAACTGCTCACAATTCGCAATTCACAATTCACAATCTCTTCAGAAGCTCACTTTTCCCGCAAGCTGGAGGATTCTCGGCCCGGTCGAGGCGGCGATGGCCGCCGTGCAGCCCTGGCCCGTCGTGCACGGCGTCAGGAACGTGGTGTTCGGAACGAGCTGGCCGCCGGTGTACCGGTACCGGATCGACTGCAGGCCGATGACGTTCTTGGCGTTGAAGACGTTGAAGGCCTCGGCGATCAGCTCGAGGTCCACCGGCCCCATCGGGAGGTGCTTCGAGATGCGTGGGTCCACCGAGAAGAGAGAGGGAAGCCGCTGGCTGTTCCGCGACGTTCCCGGCACCCGATCATTGCGGGTGTTCCCGTCGTTGTTCAAGTCCCCGTTGATCGCCAGGGAGTAGGGCTGCCCGGTCTGGAAGGACACGACGCCCGAAAGGGTCAGGCCCGAGAGGAGCCACTGAAGCGTGGGGTTCTTGATGCCGCCGGCGTAGTCGAGGTTCCAGAGGCCGGAGAAAACCAGGCGGTGCCGCACGTCGTTGTCGCCCGGCGCGTCGTCCGCGCCGAAATCCTGCGGGTCGGAGGCGTACTTGGCGTCATCGCTCCCCTGCGGGACGACGGCGGTCGCGTCCGGCTTCGTGTCCGTGACCTTCGAGAGCGTGTAGGCCACTTTCGCCTGCCAGTTGTGGGAGAAACGCTTGTTCAGCTCGACCGTCAGCCCGTTGTACCTGGATTCGGCGGTGCTCTGGAACTCGATGACCCGGCCGAACTTGGAGAACGGTTTCGGGCCGATGTACTGCTTGACCGTCGCCGACCCGTCCCCCTGGATCGGGACGACGACGTTCGACGGCGCTCCGAGGTTCACGTCCGTCGAGCGCGGCAGGTCCGTGCCCCGGACGTAGAGGTAGTTGACCGCGATCGCCATGTCGTTGGTCAGCGCCTGCTCGACGCCGGCGCTCGCCTGATGGACCATCGGGTTGCGGAACTGAGGATCGAACAGGAGAATCGTCGGCACCGCCGCCGTGCCGCCCGTCGGCGGCGTGACGAAGCGGTTCGGGTAGGTCGGTACGGTCGATCCCGTGAAAGTCAGCGTCTGCACGTTGATCCCGTTGTTGGAATGGGCCGTACCGATCATGATCGCGGGCGTCCGGCCGTAGAAGATGCCGTAACCGGCGTGCACCACGGTGCGGCCGGTCGTGCCGGGCGTCCAGGCGACTCCCACGCGAGGCCCCCAGTTGTTGTGGTCCTCGGGAATGCGGTCCGTGTTCAGCCCGGCCGCGAGAAGCTGCGGGTCGGTATTCAGGACGGACGGCTGCTGGATCTTCTGGAAGTCGTAGCGGATTCCCAGGTTTACGGTCAGGTTTTGGTGGATTCGCCACTCGTCCTGCGCGAAGAAGGAGATGTCCCGCGTGTTCGGATTGGTGATCGGGCCCGTCGTCCCGGGGCCGGCAAAAGCCTGGACGTACCGCTCGCCGCTTCCGCTGGGAACCCCGCGGTTGAAGGAGGCGATGGACTGGAAGGTGTACGACCCGAAGAAGTTGCCCGGGAAGTAGTTGAGGATGTTGTCGTGCTGGTAGTCGAAGCCGCCCTTGAGCGTGTTGGTCCCGAAGAGGTAGGTGCCGGTGTCGGCGATCTGCCAGCGTTTGATCGTGGTCTCGCGCGGGGAGAAGAAGTTTTCGCCGATGGTCAGTACGGGAGAGCCGCCCTGGTTGACGAGAGCCTCGGGATTGGAGCTGTTGGCCGTGCCGGGCTCCTTGTCTCTGGCCCACTGGCCCCGCAGCTCATTGAAAAGAGCCGGAGTGAACGAGGAGGCCACCGACCCGGCTGCCGTGTCCGTATTGACGAGTGAATCGCCCGAGTGCTCGAACGCGACGGTCGAGCCGGAGGATTCGAAGCCGACGCCCGTGAAGTTCTGGCGGTTGTACCGCACGGAGACGTGCTGGCCGGAGGCGACGTCGTAGTCGGCCTTGAAGAGATAGACGTCCTGGTTCTGCTGCTGGTTCCAGTTGGAAGCGAGCGCGGTGAGCTTCGCGATACCCCCGATCGTGTCGGGGTCGCTCGGCGTGCCGGACGGGATGTTCAGGATGACCGTGTTCGGCGTCTTGTTGCGCTGCCCGTCGTAGTTGGCGAAGAAGAAGAGCTTGTCGGAGAGGATGGGGCCTCCCAGCGTCGCCCCGAACTGGTCGAAGTGGTAAGGGGCCTTGACGCGGCCGTTGACCGCGTCGAAGTAGTTCTTCGCGTTCAACGCGTCGTCCCGGTAGAAGTAGAAGGCGTTCCCGTGGAACTCGTTGGTGCCGGACTTCGTCACGACGTTGATGACGGCTCCGCCCGCGCGCCCGTACTCGGCCGAGTAGGCGTTGGTGTTGACCTGGAACTCCTTGACCGAGTCGAGGCTGAACTGGTACGGCGCCCGGCCTGATCCCGTGCGCCCGAGGGCCTGCCCGAAGAACGTGTTGTTGTTGTCGGCGCCGTCCACGACGATGCTGTTGAGGGTCCCCCGCTGGCCGGCAAAAACGAGGTCACCGACGCGGAAGTTGTCCTTGACGACTCCGGGAGTCGAGAGCACGACGTCGAGGAAGTTGCGCCCGTTTGTCGGCAGCGCCCGGATCAGCTTCTCATCCACGACGGAGCTGACTTCGGTCTTCGTCGTCTCGATGAGCGGGGCCTCGCTCGAGACCGTCACGGCCGCCTGCACTCCCGCAGGCTCGAGCACGAGCCGAACGGTCGCGTCGCCGCCAACGGTCACCGTGACGTTGGCGATCTTCGCCGGCGAGAAGCCTGACAGGTCGGCGGTGACGGAGTAATTGCCCGGAACCAGGTACAGGAACCGGAACGCTCCCGTCGCGCCGGACGTCGTCGTCCGGGTCGTCCCGGTGTCCGCGCTGCGGATGGAGACGGCGGCCCCGGGGACGCCGCCGCCTGAAGTGTCCACGACGTTTCCGGTGATCGAACCGGTCGCGCTCTGGGCCGTGAGCCATGCCGCGGGGACGACCAGGGAAAGGAAAGCCGCCAGACAGAGAATGCGCGCGGAGAACGCCTTGCTCGCCATCCAATACCTCACTTCTCTTAGATTGCTTTTCGCCGTATTGGGTGCAGCAAGCCTACCTCAGTCTCTTTCTGTCATGGATTGGGAGACAGCCGGCCCTCGGGAAGACCGGGGGCCAGGAACCAGTTCTGATCGGCCTCCAGGGTGAGCGTGCCGCGGCGCCGCGCGTCCTCGATCAGGAGCTCGCGCAGCGCTTTCGCGGACTCGGACACGCGCGGGCAGTCCCTCCAGACTGCGTAGCCGCCGCCGCCCGCAGCGCGGTAGGAGTTGATCGCGACCGTGAAGGTGTCCTCGTCGCGGACCGGCCGTCCGCCGCGCTTCAGATAGAGCAGCCGGCCTTTCTCCGGCCGCGTCGGGTCGAGCGCGTACTCCGCGCCCTCGAGCGTGTCGCAGTTGTAGCCCCACACGGAGGGGTTGCGCTCCCAGACGGGCTTCCCGTCGCGGATCGCGACTCCCGAGACGCACCTCCCGGCCTGCTCGAGCGCCTCGCGGACCTGCCTTCCGGACGCGCGCACCGTCACGAGCGAGTTCTCGTAGGGGTAGAAGGCCCAGACCTGGCCGGCGGTCAGAGGCCCTGCCGGCCAGTCGGGCAGGGAGCCGGGGAGCAGCGAGGCGAAGGAGAGGTCGGCTCTCCCCTGCTCCCGCTGCACTGCGTGGAGCCAATCGAGGAGGGCGGAGTCGGCGGTCCGCGCTCCGCGCGCCGAGACCGGCTTCGTCAAGGTCGCCACGGTGGCGGAGAGGATCTTGGAGGCGGCCTCGTGCTCGGCCGCGACGGCCGCGAGGATTACGGGGTCCGGCGGGACGGACTTCATCGGAAGGCTCTTCCCCTCGACCGAAGCGACCTTCCAGCGGTTGCCTGCCTTCTCCAGTGTCAGGTCGAAGCGCGTCAGCGTGCTGCCAAACCGCCCTGGCTGGGAGATCCAGGTCCGCCCGAGGCGGCGGGGATCGATGACCATGTGGGTGTGCCCGGTCAGGAGCAGGTCGATCCCCGGCACGTCCGAGGCGACCGAGTAGGCCTGATTCTCGGCCTGAGTGCCGTTCTCGCCGCCCGTCTGCGGGTCCCGCTCGAAACCCTGGTGCGCGATCACGAGCACGACGTCGCATTTCTCCCGGCCGCGCAGGATCGGGACGTAGCGCTTCGCCGCCTCGACGGTGTCGAGGAACTCCAGACCCGCGATGTGGGCGGGCGGCTCCCAGAACGGGATGTTCTTCGTCGTCAGGCCGAGGATCCCGACCCGCACGCCCCCGACGTTCTTGACGACATAGGGGGAGAAGGCGGGCTTGCCGCCCCTCTCCACGATGTTGGCCGAAAGCCAGGGGAACTTCGCCTCGTGTTGCGATTTGCGGAGCCTCTCGAGGCCGAAGTTGAACTCGTGGTTGCCGACCGCCATGGCATCGTACCCCGCGAGGTTCATCGCGCGCACGATCGGGTCGCCCCGATCCGCAATCGAGCCGGAAAAGACCATGGCCTCGACCGGCGAGCCTTCAATGGTGTCGCCGGAGTCGAGCAGGAGCGCCGGCCGGCCCTCGGCGCGGACCGCGGCAACGGCGGTCACGACGCGGGCGAGTCCCTCTCCGAATTCACGCTCCTCCGGGTTGTCCCGGGGATCGACGTGGCCGTGGAGATCGGAAGTGTGCAGGACCGTCAGTGTTCGCGTCGCCGCCGCGAGCGGCGGGGCCGCGAAGATGAGCAGCAGGCCGGCGAGCGCAAGCCGGCGCGCAATCACGACCCAGTTGCTCATGCTCCGAATGGACGAGGAGATATCACTGGCCGCGCGCACCGTCAATGCAACGAAACCTGTGCAACCTCTCAGCCTCTCGTCGCGCTCTTCTTCAATACGTCCCCTCGGGGAGTCCCTCCGTTCGTAGGGGCGGGCCTCGCGCCCGCCCGCCCCGGCCAACCGTGCGGATAGGTCGAGACCGCGATGGTCCAGATCTCGCTGCAGTCCATGCGAGAGCAATCTGAGAGGACGTTCGTGGGCTAAGTCGTCTTAATGGGTGTCGTCTTCCATCTCGACGATGTGGCGCGGTTGGGAGAGGCGGGAGGGGGCAAGCCCCTCCCCTACGACGCGTGAGCACCAGGGCCGAAACGGACGAAGGCACGGCCGTCCGGTCTAGAATCGCGGCGGATTGAGCAAGGCCAGGAAGACCTCCGCGCGGCCGTCGGCGAGGAAGCGACGCGCCGTCAGGGAATCCCCCGAAGAGATCCGGAAGCGCGCGGCCGGAGTTCTCCGGCGCCTCGCGAAGGCCTATCCCGAGGCCCGGTGCGCGCTCGATCACAACTCGCCGCTCGAGCTGCTCGTCGCGACAATCCTCTCGGCTCAATGCACCGATACGAGGGTCAACATGGTGACCCCGGCCCTCTTTCGCAAATACCGGACCGCGGCGGACTACGCCCGGGCGCCCGCAGGAGAGCTCGAAGAGGCCATCCGGACGACCGGCTTCTTCAACTCCAAGGCGAAGAACCTGCGCCGGGCCGGGGCGGCCATCGCCGCCGAGCACGGCGGCAGGGTTCCCGACACGATGGAGGCGCTCGTCCGGTTGCCGGGGGTCGGGCGCAAGACGGCCAACGTCATCCTCGGCAACGCCTTCGGGAAAGACGAGGGCTTCGTCGTGGACACACACGTGTCCCGGCTCGCTCGCCGGCTCGGTTTCACGAGGCAGACAGACCCGGTGAAGATCGAACAGGACCTGATCGCGATCGTGCCGAAGGGACGGCGCACGATGGCTGCTCACGAGCTCATCTTTCACGGCCGCCGGATCTGTGTCGCGCGCAAGCCGCGTTGCGAGATCTGCCCCGTCAACCCTCTCTGCCCCAAGGTGGGCGTCGGGTGAGGCGGCGCGTCTATCTCTCCGGAGCCATAGAGCACTCCGGAGATGGGGGAAGGGGCTGGAGGGCGGATATGGCGAGGTTCCTCTCCGAAGAGCTGGGCGAGGAGCCATACGATCCCGCGGCGGACGAGAAGAAAGACCTGAACGAGGAAGAGCGGCGGCACTTCCGCCTCTGGAAGCTCGAAGCGCCCGACCGATTCCGCGAAACCGTTCGCAAGATCATCGCCTGGGATCTCGCGCGCATCGAGAGGGAGAGCGACTACGTGCTCGCCTTCTGGGACGATCCCGCGGCGCGCGGAGGCGGCACCGCGGCGGAGATCACGCTCGCATATCGCCTGGGCAAGCCCGTCTACCTCGTCCTCGGCATGCCTCGCGAGGCGGCTTCGGGCTGGATCCTCGCCGCCTCCACGGAGGTCTTCGACAGCTTCGAGGAGCTGAAGACTTTTCTGAGAGCACAATCCGGATTTGCGGACTGAGGACTCGGGACTGAGGACGGAGAACTCGAGCGGCCGGCGCGACCAGCCGGAATCGAGGCGAGCGGCCATGCAGTCCTCGGTCCTCGGTCCTCAGTCCTCAGTCGTTGATAACATCCCGGCGCCATGTCCCTGATCAAGACGCACCTGGGATGGATCGAGGTCATCTGCGGCAGCATGTTTTCGGGCAAGAGCGAGGAGCTCATCCGCCGGCTGCGCCGCGCGATCATCGCGAAACAGCGCGTGCAGATCTTCAAGCCGATGATCGACTCCCGCTCCGACGCCGAGATCGTCTCGCACAGCGAGATGCGTCTCCCCTCGATCTCCGTCGTGTCGAGCGGCGAGCTGCTCGACCGGCTGGACCACCGCACGGAAGTCGTCGGCGTTGACGAGGCGCAGTTCTTCGACGTCGGGATCGTGGAGATCTGCCAGCGCATGGCCGACCAGGGCAAGCGCGTGATCGTCGCGGGGCTCGACAAGGACTATCGGGGAGCCCC
>Ga0153915_10006206_pt1 | contig 11180 bp, 10 predicted proteins | sample Opewatmetagenome_2_FD_107003 | JGI IMG/M metagenome (GOLD analysis project Ga0153915, IMG submission 107003) | Freshwater wetland microbial communities from Ohio, USA - Open water 3 Core 3 Depth 3 metaG | ecosystem: Environmental > Aquatic > Freshwater > Wetlands | place: USA: Ohio, Lake Erie...
CGGCCGGCATCGGCTGCTGGCGGGCGATGTATTTGTCGCGGTGAACCCGCCCATGCTTGCCCGGCGAAATATAAAAGCCGACGCTCTTTTCATCTTGGACCATGACGCGGGAGGTGCCCAGGTTGACCCAACCTTCGTCCGGGTCGCGCGTGATGTTATAGCTCCCGGTGCCGATGTAGCGCCCGCCGTCGAGCTCGTGCCACTGGGGCGAGGGAAACTGTAGCACGTTGACATCGTCGCCCATCTTGACGTTCTCCAAGATCGGTCCGTCTTCGACAATTTCGTAAGGGATGGGCTTGGCTTCTTGAAATGCGTTGGAGAAGGCTTCGGACAACTGGACGTTGTTCAATCCGGACGGCAGCCCGAGCGTCATGTTCTTACGCCGTCCGCCGAAGAAATTCACCAGGACCCGGTGGCCGTCGGGGTAGCCCGGGATCTTGTCGAAGATGACCGCCGGCGCCGGATCGCGGCGGTTGAGCAATTCGGAGGCCATGCCGATCTCCTCTTGCCACGACGCGCCCTCCACGCCGCGAATCTCGCCCACCTCGCCGGCCAGATCGATCCAGCTCCGTAAATCATGGTAAGGAATTTCTAGCTTCATGGCTTCCTCCTGTGGGATTTAGTTTTTCAAAGTTGTTGCAGGTCTATCTCTGTTCTCCAAAGTGGGCGACGGTTTCCTGATCAAGGACATAGCAGATCGTTACAGAAAGCAAAAGGAGTCGGATGCCCACAACGGACTATTCGTCGGGGCAGACCGGCGCGCGCTCACTTCTAATCGCTCTTTTGCTATTCGATTCATCAAAGGCACTGACCTACTTCGGCGTGGGTGCCGCGTCTTTTTATTGCTTGACAGCCGTCGTAAACATGGCTTATTTTTCGATTCACTAACTTCGGCTGGGTCACCTGATCCGGTCACAACTCTGCGCGCACACAATCGCCCGGACTGGTTCTCCCCAGCGTGGTTTATTCTCTTTAGGAATAAGTGGTCATGAATCAAGACCTGATCCGGAAGACTCGCATAGGGTCGCTGCCCCCAGACCGGCGGCTTCACCGTTACAACGGGCAGTCCGTATGACGACTGGTTCGAGGAATGGAGGCCACGAGATGGCAAATTCTACTAAAACAGTATTGCCGCGAACGCGACAGCTCACCGTGATCGCTCAAGATCCCTCCATTCGCCGCGGTGCGCGCATCGTGACTGGTGAAGTCACGATTCCCTGGGAGGAGCTTCGCGAGGGACCCTGGGGACACCGGGTGCAGATCGTCGACTATGACGCTTCTCTCGACCGTTACCGTAAACCGAAACCCATCGCGGCCAGTGAGAACCCGTTCAAGAACAAGGATCCCGACCACCTGATCTCCAATCCTGAGTTTCACGCCTGGAACTGCTACGCGATTGTGATGTCCACTCTGTTCCGATTCGAATTCGCGCTCGGACGCCGTATCGCATGGAGTTTCGGCGGTCACCAGATCAAGGTGGCGCCCCATGCCTTCGCGGATGCCAACGCCTTCTATTCGCGGCAGGACGAGTCGATCCTCTTCGGCTACTTCCAGGGCAGGAAAGATACGGTGTTTACATGTCTCTCGCACGACGTCATCTCACACGAGACAACCCACGCGCTCCTGGACGGCCTGCGCGAGCGATATATGGACCCCTCCTCCCCCGATCAGGCTGCCTTTCACGAGGGCTTCGCCGACGTCGTTGCACTCCTTTCGGTGTTTGCGATGCCCGGCGTCGTAGAACGCATCATTGATCTCGGAGACACTGCGGCGAATCCTCCGCGCCGCATTCCCGTCAACAAGTTGACCAATAAGCGGCTCTTTTCCGGGCTCCTCGCACTGGGCGAACAGATGGGAAAGGAGATCCAGGGCGTGCGCGGTGCTGCGCTCCGTAAGTCGGGGGAGATCGATCCGTCGCCGAAGTGGTATCGGGACGATCCGGAGTTCGAGGAATCGCACCGCCGGGGTGAGATCCTCGTCGCGGCGATGCTGCATGCCTTCGTCGACGCATGGCGGCACCGGTTAGTAGGAATGGGGGAGGAGTCTGAACCACTCGGAGGCGGCAAGACGCTCGACCGAGAGCGCGTCGTCGAGGAGGGCGCAACCCTTGCCGGGACGCTCCTCACTACGGCCATCCGCGCGATTGATTACGCGCCGACAGTCGATCTCAAGTTCGGCGATTATCTCTCCGCAGTGCTGACCGGCGACCGTGAAGTGCGGCCGGACGACAAAAAGTATGACTTGCGGCGCCGGCTGCGCGACGCGTTCGCGAGCTACGGGATCCGTCCCCCTGGCGGCGCCGCCGATGGTGGTTTCTGGCCACACGCGCCCGAGGGGTTGCGATACTCTGGCATCCACTTGGAGTCGCTCCAGCGAGACCCGGACGAGGTTTTCCGGTTTCTCTGGGATAATCGCGACGACCTGAAGCTCGACGACAGCGCATACACGGAGGTTCTGTCGGTCCGTCCGTGTACGCGCGTCGACCCCGACGACGGCTTCACCTTGCGCGAGACGGTCGCGGAATACGTCCAGATCCGGCGCCTGCGCGCGGATGAGCTGAGGCTCGTGAAGGTACGCCAGCCGGACGGCATGCCCGCAGACACCGAAGTCACGCTCTATGGCGGCGGGGCGCTTATCTTCGATGAGTTCGGGCACCTGAAGTATCTTGTCACGAAGCCGGTGGGCGGAGACGACCAGTCGGAACAACTGCTGCAACGATGGACATCTGGGGCGTTTGAGACTGACCGCCGGCGTGTCCGGCGGTTCGCGGCGCTGCACTTGCGTCGCGCGGCCGGCTCAGCCGCGAGGAAGGAGGAGTGGTAGCCATGGCGACAAAGACTCCGCAGAGGATCAGCCTGAGAGTATATCCGGTCGGGTTCGGAGACTGCTTCCTACTCGGCTTCCACTACACGGGCGACGATGACCGCTTTGTGCTCATCGACTTCGGCAGTACGGAGCTTACCAAGAAGCGCATGCCAAGGAGCGGCGCATTCCTCGACTACATGAAGAAGGTGGCCGACGACATCGCCGCGCGTTGCGGCAGGAAGAACGGCAAGGGCGGACAGCTCCATGCGGTCATCGCGACGCATCGCCACGCCGATCACATCAACGGGTTCGCGAGTAAGGCGAAGCCCACGGCTCCCGATGTGTCGGGAGACATCATCCGGTCGCTCAAGCCCCGCTTCGTTATCCAGCCGTGGACCGAAGACCCGGAACTCGACCCCAAGGCGCTTGGGCCGGCGGAGGCTGCCGAGATCGGTGGCGAACGCGGGTTCACCGCGCTACTTGCCGGCATGCAGTCTGCAGCGGCGGGCATAGTCGAGGAGGCTGTACGGCTCGGGGCCAAGCGACTGACGCCGCCTGGTGCCAGTGAGGAGAGCGCCCCAACCTCCGCGCCGAGCCCGGCCACGGGCCGGGGGCGGCAGGTTGCGTTCGTCGGCCAGATCCGATTCCTTGGCGAGGACAATATTGCGAACCGCTCAGCAGTCGAGAACCTCATCGCGATGGGAAAGGCGAAGGGCGCCAAGGCGCTCTATCTGCACGCTGACATGAAGACGGACCTCGACCTGCCAGGCGTGAAGACGCATGTGCTCGGGCCACCGACGCTGAAGCAATCGGACGCCATCAAGAAGATGCGCAGCGTTGACGATGTCGAATTCTGGATGCTGCTCGGCGCCACCGGCACGAAGTTCACGGCCTCCGGCGGGGCGCCGTTCCCTGGCCGAGACTGTGTCGAAGGCGTACGAGTTCCAGACCACGCGCGATGGCTGCGCGACCACGTCCGCTCGGCCCGCGCCGAGACACTTCTCGGCATCGTGCGCACGCTCGACAAGCAGATGAACAACACCAGCGTCATCCTGGTCTTCGAGGTCGGCGGGGCGCGGCTCCTCTTCCCAGGCGACGCACAGTTGGAGAACTGGCAATACGCACTTGAGAATGCGGAATACCGAAAGCTCCTAGCTGGCACGACGCTCTACAAGGTCGGCCACCATGGGAGCCGCAACGCGACGCCAAAGGCGGGACTCTGGGAGCGGTTCGCGAAGCGCTCTGCTAAAAAGGACTCAGCCGGCCGCATGTGGTCGGTCGTCTCCACGATGGCCGGCAAGCACGGGACGACCGAGGCGACGAAGGTGCCCCGCAAGACGCTAGTAGAGGCGCTCAAGCAGAACACCAACTTCCGGACTACGCAGGACTTCGAGCGCGCCGAGCCCGACTGGCGCGACTTCGACATCGACCCGAAGACCGGCCGCGTGACGGAGATCGAAAGGCCCAATGCGTCCCGAGCAAAGCGGCTACGGAAGCCTCGGGGGTGATCCTTGCATACACTTGCAACTTGTTGGACAGGTGATTCCACAACGGAAGCCGATTGTGATTGCGAGTGATCGGAGCACTCAATGAAACGTTCTCGAATATTCATGCATTCGGCGCTACGCTCGCGACGCGCCCAGCGCGGAAATCGTTCTCGTGAATCATGGTCCGGCGAAGCACACGATTACGGAGCAGATGGAGAATGAGCTAGCGAATCGTGCGCATCCGATCGGTGAGGTTCGACCTGATTCGTCGAGCGGCAGCCTGTCGTTCTTCCGGGAACTCTCGGTTTCAGCGTTACGCCCACCCTTTAATCCCAAGGTATTGGAACACCCCCCGGCGATCCCGGATCGTGGACGGTGGTCGATTGCCACATTGAGCTTACCTCCCGCGCAGGTCGTGGCTACTTCCTGCGACTCTTGTTGCAGCGCGGACGGCGATGGCTTATAAATTACGTTTAAGATCCGTTTTTGGAAAGGACAAGGTAACAGAGCGTGGAATTTCAGCGCATCAAGCGATTGCCGCCCTATGTTTTCAGTATTATCGACGGCATGAAGATGGAGGCGCGCCACCGCGGCGAGGACATCGTCGATTTCGGTATGGGCAATCCCGATCTGCCGACGCCTCCCCATGTGGTCGCCAAGCTGGTCGAAGCCGCCAGCAAACCGGCTAACCACCGCTACTCGGTCTCGCGTGGCATTTATAAATTACGCCTGGCTATTTGCGACTGGTATCGGCGCCGATATAACGTCGTCCTCGATCCCGACACCGAAGCGATCGTCACCATCGGCGCGAAAGAAGGCATATCCCACCTGGCCTGGGCGACCATCGATCCCGGCGACGTCGTTCTTTGCCCGAGCCCGACCTATCCGATTCACCAATACGCGGTGATTCTTGCCGGCGGCGACCTGCGCTGCATTCCGCTGGTCACCAGCGAAGATTTTTTCGCTCATCTGGAAGAGGCGATCAAGCAGACTTGGCCCAAGCCGAAGATGTTGATCATCAGCTTTCCGCACAATCCGACTACGGAAGTCGTCGAGCTGGATTTTTTCGAGCGCATCGTCAAAGCCGCCCAGGAACATGGGTTCATCGTTGTCCACGATCTCGCATATGCCGATCTGACTTTCGACGGTTACCACGCGCCGAGTTTTCTCCAGGTGCCGGGCGCGAAAGATGTGGGCGTGGAATTTTTCTCCGTGTCGAAAAGTTACAACATGCCCGGCTGGCGCGTCGGTTTTGCGGTCGGTAACAAGGATATCATCCACGCTCTGGCGCGCATCAAGAGCTATCTCGACTACGGAATTTTTCAGCCGATCCAGATCGCCGCGATTCAGGCTTTGAACGGGCCGCAGGACTGCGTCGAGGAGATTCGCCTGGTGTACCAGAAGCGCCGCGATTCATTGGTTGACGGTCTGGGGCGCGCAGGGTGGCATATCAAGAAGCCGAAGGGGACGATGTTTGTCTGGGCGGAGTTGCCGGAGCCGGCCAAGAAGTTGGGCTCGGTGGAGTTTTCCAAATTTCTCTTGCAGGAAGCCAAGGTAGCGGTATCTCCCGGCATCGGCTTCGGTCAGTACGGCGACGATCACGTGCGCTTCGCTTTGATCGAAAACGAGCACCGCACCAAACAGGCGGTGCGCAATATCAAGCGCGCCCTGGGCAAGCTGCTCGACTGACGCGGGCCGCGGCGCAAAAATTCTTCGCGGCGAACAAGTAGCATGGCATCAAGCAAGACACGCCAAAAAGTCGGCGTCGGACTTCTCGGATCGGGAGTGGTCGGCGAAGCGATTCAGGATATTCTATTTCGCGATCTCAAAGGGCAGGTCGGTGACGAGATCGAGCTTGAAGTCCGCAAAATTTATACGCGTAACCCCAAAGGCAAAAAATGGTTCGGCAAACGCCGGGATCTTTTTACCAATCGTGCCGAAGATGTGCTGGATCATCCCGGCGTAGACATCGTCATTGAAGCTTTGGGCTTTCAGTCCGTGTCGCAGCTGCCGCGGTTTCGCGATTACATTCTGCGCGCTTTTCGCAACGGCAAGTCGGTGGTCACTTCCGACAAAGCGGTGCTGGCGCGCTACGGCAAAGAGATCTGGGCGGCGGCCAAAAAAGCCGGGCAGCAACTGCGCTTCGAGGCTTGTGTCGGCGGCGGTATCCCGGTGATTCGATCGCTGAGCGAGAGTTTTGCCGCGGAGGAACCCGAAGCGATCTTTGGCATCGTCAACGGCACCTGCAATTACATCCTCTCGCAGATGGAGAAAAGTGGCAAACCTTATGCCGAGGCGCTCAAAGAAGCGCAACAGAAGGGCTACGCCGAGACCAATCCGGCTTCCGACGTCAACGGCAGCGATGCCGAAGCAAAATTGCTGCTACTCAGTCTGGTCGGTTTCGGTCTTGAAATCCAACCGGGCAAGATTTGGCGCAAGGGCATCGAGGATATTCAGGCGGTCGACTTTCGTTACGCTAAACGGATCGGCAACAGCACGATCAAACAGCTGGCAGTGGCGCGGCGCAAGGGCCGCTCAGTTCAAGTTTTCGTGTCCCCCGCCTTGGTTTCGGCGGAAAGTTTTCTCGGCAGTGTAGACGGCGCGATGAATGCGGTGTGTTTCGCCGGCAAGAGCAGCAGCGCCGGGCGTGTCGAGCGCGACTGCGATTACGTTTTGGTTGGTCCCGGCGCCGGCGGCGGGCCGACCGCAGTGGCGGTGCTCGGCGACGTCTCCGAGCTGGCGCGCGGCGAGCGCAAGTTTAGCGGCGCGCCGAGTCTGATTCCGCCGGGCACGTTGACACTGCAAGCCGAAGATGACATCGACGCGCCATTTTATGTACGCTTCGTTGTCAAGGATCATGCCGGGATCGTCGGCGATATTGGCCAGGCCTTCGGCCGCGTCGGCGTCAATATTTCCGAGATCTGGCAGTTGCGCCACGTTGACGACGAGCTGCGCGGTTTGATGCAGAGCTACAAGGCCAAGCAGAAGACGAAACAAGTCCTGCCCTTCGTGATGACATTGGAGCGGGCGACGCTTAAGCAAATGCGCAAGGCTCTGGATTCCGTGCGCAATCGAGACTATATCGTAGTCGATCCGGTATGGTTTCCGATATGGGGAACGATATGACACTCGCTGCATGAGGTTCAAATCGTTCCAAACGTTCAAGCCGTTCAAACCCTCACCTTCCTTCGACGCGGCTCAGGGCAGGCTTTCCTCCCCCGCGTCGCGGGGGAGGATTAAGAAGGGGGATTGAACGGAGCGAAGCGATTGAACGGCTTGAACGTCTTGAACTGTTAGCTAACGGCACTATACATGCCAAGGAAAACACTTAGGTAGGACTCGACCGTGAAATATATCATTTTACAAGGTGACGGCATGGCGGATTATCCGCTCGATGTTCTCGGCGGCAAGACGCCCCTGGAAGCCGCCCGGACGCCGAATATGGATTGGCTCGCCGCCCGCGGCGTTTTCGGCCTGGCTCATGTGATTCCCGACGGATTTCCTCCCGGCAGCGATGTTGGCAATATGAATATTATGGGCTACGACCCGGCGGTATATCACACCGGGCGGTCGCCGTTGGAAGCCGCCAGCATGGGCGTCGCTCTCGGACCACGCGACATCGCTTTTCGCTGCAACCTGGTCACCCTCGGCCGCAGCGGTGGGGATACCTTCATGGAGGATTTTACCTCCGGGCATATAACCACCGAGGAAGCGGCGGAGCTGATTCGCGAAATCGGACAAAAGCTCGGCGGCAACGGCATCGAGTTTTTTCCCGGCGTGAGCTACCGCCATCTTATGGTGTGGCGTGACGGCAAAGAAAAGATGGAGACTACGCCGCCGCACGATATTACGGATCAAAAAGTCTTGGCTTATATGCCTAAGGGCGAAGGCGCCGACCGGTTGTTGAGGCTCATGGAAGCTTCGCGTCCGATTCTCGCCGCTCATCCTGTGAACAAGAAACGTCAGGCAGAGGGCCGCCGTCCGGCGACGACGATCTGGCTTTGGGGGCAGGGTAGAGCGCCGGCGCTGCCGTCCCTTGCCGAGCGTTTTGGCATCAAGGGCGGCGTGATCTCCGCCGTGGACATTATCAACGGCTTGGGCGTGTACGCCGGGCTGGAACGGATCTACGTGCCGGGCATCACGGGGTTTCTCGACACTAACTATCGCGGCAAGGGCGAATACGGCGTCAATTCGCTCGAGAAAAATGATTTCGTCTTCATTCACGTCGAGGCCATCGACGAGGCGGGGCACATGGGCGACGTGGAGAAAAAAATCCAGGCGCTGGAGGATTTCGACGAAAAAGTGGTCGGCACCGTGCTCCAAAGAATGGCGCATCGTAAAGATTGGCGCGTGCTGCTGATGCCCGATCATCCGACGTCGATCGCGCTCAAGACCCACGTCGCCGAGCCGGTACCATTCGTGCTTTATTCGGCCGAGGCGCCGCGTCAAAACGGCGCGGTGGGTTACAACGAAAAGGACGCTGCCGCCACCGGCATCGTAGCGAAGCAGGCATACCGACTTATTGAATCGCTCATCGAAGGGAGGCCCACGTGGACCGAAATTTAGCACTAGAAGCCGTGCGGGTAACCGAAGCGGCGGCGTTGAATTGCGCCCGGCTGACAGGCCGCGGCGATGAAAAAGCGGCGGACCAGGCGGCGGTGGACGCGATGCGCAAAGCGTTCGATTCGCTTGCCATCGACGGCACGGTGGTGATCGGGGAAGGGGAGCGCGACGAAGCGCCGATGCTCTACATCGGCGAGAAGGTGGGCTGTGGCGGCCCCAAAGTCGATATCGCTCTCGATCCGCTCGAAGGCACGACGATCTGCGCCACGGGGGCGCCCAACGCGCTTGCCGTCATCGCCATGGCGGATGGGGGCAACTTGCTTCATTGCCCAGATACCTACATGGAAAAGATCGCGACTGGAGCGGTAGGCAGGGGCGTTGTCGATCTCAACAAGACGCCGACCGAGAATCTGCGGGCGCTGGCGGAGGCGAAACGATGCCGCGTCGAAGACCTTACGGTGATCATTCTTTCCCGTCCCAGGCATGAGGCGCTCATCAAGGAAGTGCGCCAGGCCGGCGCGCGCATCCGCCTGATCAGCGACGGCGACGTCTCCGCGGCCATTGCCACGACAAAGCCGGAAACCGGCATCGATCTCCTGCTCGGCATCGGCGGCGCGCCGGAGGGAGTGCTGGCGGCGGCGGCGCTGCGCTGCGCCGGCGGAGAATTCCAGGGCCGTCTGGCGCCGCGCAACAACGACGAGATCGAGCGGGCGAAAAAGATGGGGGTCACTGACATTAAGAAAAAATTCAGGATCGAAGAGCTCGCCGCCGGCGACGTCATGTTCGCGGCCACCGGGGTGACCGACGGCGACTATCTCCAGGGCGTGCATTTTTTCGCCGGCGGCGCCACGACTCAGTCCGTGGTCATGCGCTCCCGAAGCCACACCGTCCGGCTCATCAACGCCACGCACTACTTCGATCACAAACCGAGCTACTGATGCCGAAGTCAAACTCGCCGTTAGAGTCTTTCCCCTGTCCCTAAGCCTCTCCCTGAGGGAGGGGGAAGGGTGGGGGCCATAGGATGCGCGAGAAACAGTTCCCGCATAAACCAAACCCCAGTGGCGCAGAAAAAAAGCAAAAAGAGAAGCTGGTTGAGAAGCCTGCTTCTCTTCATTTTCATTCCGATCATTATCTGGATTCTCGCCTTCGTGATCTGGTTTTTCTGGCGCGACATTACCAGGTTGTTCGATAAGAAAGGTGCAACGAACACGCCCGCCGGGGTTTCGCGGGGTACTAAGAAGACCCAGCCGCACCGGGAAAACAAGTCCCAGGAAAAAATCCCGGAAGAGGATCGGCGAAAGCTTGACGAGATTCTCAAGAATCGTTGAGCTACGTGTCAATGGTTGCCGGATTGTAGGCCGCGAAGACCGTGCGAATCTTGTTACTTCGCGACTCACCTATGCCAGGCTTCAGGCTCTCCTCGGGCATGGATTTGTTGACAGTTCGAAGCTGACGGTGCTGCTCCGACTCTAAACTGCGCCGACCACTGCGTTTTGCTCCTGGCATGGTCCGTGAATTGTTTAGAGAGCCGAGCCTGCCCACACATTCAGCAAAACGGCAATAATCCCCGTTAGAAAAATACCGTCGAAGGTTGCCGGCGCTGCCGATGGTGCGCTCGACTACTCGTCGCCTCGTTCAGCGAACTCCCCCGCCTTCAATTGGATCACGCAGATCCCATAAGAGCGTATAATGAACGCCCTTATCTTTGAGAAGCTTAACATTGACCCGCTTCATTTCCCGGTTGAAAGTTGCCTTTACGACGTAATTCCCGTCAGGAAGCTGTATGAAAAACAACGGGCCGTCCGCTTCCATGCGGAGGATCTCGACGCCCTTTGCAGACTCGATGACGACTGCCACATCCGCTATATACGGCCCTCTTCGGTCCGCGAAGGACAACTTTAAATTGAATTCCCGGCCCCGTTCCACGAAAAATTCTCTTTCGTTGCTACTGACACCACCGGCAAGATATGGAAATCCCTGCGCCGTTTTCCCTTCCGTAATCGTGTTCGGCGCAGCAATCTCCGCGGCCAACAGATCCGTTCTCGGCATACCGCACTTAAGCGGATCGAAGACGAACGCCAACAGAGAAAACAGCCAGAATTTTACGTCGCGTCGGAAACTCCAAATCATAGTCTCCTCCTAGTTTTCTTTCGCCTCCAGTTGCGGAAGAAAATCCGCAAGAACCATCATTGGGGTCAAGCACATCGTTTGGGTCAAATCATTGCGGTCAACGTGACGCTGTTCGTCTGACATCCATTCCCCCTCATCTTCTGCTCCGATCGAGCGCCTGAAACGCAGTGACAAATCCTACGCAATTCTTTGCTC
>Ga0153915_10006207_pt1 | contig 11179 bp, 8 predicted proteins | sample Opewatmetagenome_2_FD_107003 | JGI IMG/M metagenome (GOLD analysis project Ga0153915, IMG submission 107003) | Freshwater wetland microbial communities from Ohio, USA - Open water 3 Core 3 Depth 3 metaG | ecosystem: Environmental > Aquatic > Freshwater > Wetlands | place: USA: Ohio, Lake Erie...
AACACCGGTTAATGGTCCATAATAAGGTGATTCAGGTAGAGGAAGCGAAGCAGGAGCGAGGCTCATCACCTCCCCGTGTATATCTAATAATGACGCTTTGACCCAACAGGGATTAGTGCCCCCTATGGCCTGTATCACCACCCAGGTACCCAGCTCATTGCGGCCAATGACCTCGATGTTAAATCCTTCAAACAAGCCATATTTATATAGATACGGTGCACCCGGTCCGTATCGGCAGTTGGCTTGCTCAAGGACTGTAGCTCTGAGTATGGCATAAGTGGGAGTAGAAGAGGGTTGAGAAGTTTGAGTCGGCACTTGAGAAGGTGTATTCGTTGGTATCACGGTTGGGATATGGGTGGGTGTTAGGCTGGGTACTCGAGAAGGTTCGATGGTCGGGCTGAGTGTAGGAGTTGCGGTGGGAATTTCTGCTACCCGGCTGGTGGCGGTTGAAATTATTGGCACGTTATCCGGTACATTGCTCATCGTCGGCGTAGCTTCAATCGGTATACTCGAAAAATTACAGGCTGCTGCAGCAAAGATGACCATGAGAGACTGTAGGATCAAAGCTCCAAGGATTTGAGCATTCTTAGCCATAAAATGTGTTATTGTAGATACCGAGAAACCTTTGCTAAACGGAAATGACTTCGATCACAATGGCTGAAATATTATCCTCACCACCGGCTGAATTTGCCGCTTCGATTAATAAATCGCAGGCTTCCTGTGGTGAATTGGCTTCCAGGACGATTTTCTGTAACTTCTGGTCTTCCAGCAGGTTAGTCAGCCCATCAGAGCAAAGGAGTAGCCGGTCATGCGGGAAAAGCTGTTGGCTGAAACATTCCACTTCAACCACGGGCTTCTCACCCAGGCTGCGGTAGATCACATTTCGTTGGGGGTGGTAGCGAGCTTCATCTGAGCTGATTTGTCCGATCGACACCATATGCTGGACCAGAGAATGATCAGTGGTCAATTGCTTGATGGATCCCTTATTGACCAGATATATACGGCTATCTCCCAGGTGGGTCAGATAGGCTTGGGTATCAATAAGCAAACCAAGAACCAGGGTAGTACCCATATCATTGTCTGCGTCTTGCCGGGCTCCGTACACTGCCTGGTTAGCTGCCTGGACGGTTTGTTTGAGCCAATCAGCATGATTTTCGAATGATGGGTTCTGCAGAGCCACTATTTCGCAAGAAGCTTTTTGTGCGATGGTATTAATAACCAGTCCGCTTGCCAGATCACCGGAGGCGTGACCACCCATGCCATCAGCGATGGCAAATAACCCACGCGGCGTGATCGCGCCTTGGTGTATGCTGCTGAGTTCAATACTGAGCAAACTATCTTCGTTAAGCGTGCGGACTTTTCCTGGGTGGGTACGTCTTCCAACCTGATAGTCCAGGATCAAGCGCTCTACGCCTCCAGATTTCGCCAGTTCAATATGCTTAGTGAGATCAGCTCCACTCATAAAGCCTTCACCGATAAGCGCGTTTTCAAACAAATCGTTCAAAGCTGGAGGTAGATACGGATCCAGGGTATATGTGGTCTTACCTGTCATCAAGAAGTACATCGCAAGCACAAGCAGGCGCACATTGTTGATCTTTTCCCGGTCTGTAAGCAAGGGTAGGATGCGGGTAGATTTGAAATTTCTCCAGACAACATTATTCTCAACTAGTCCGATACTGGATGGGTCAAACTCTTCCCCTAAAGCAATCCCTTTTGCCTGTAAATAATCAAGGGCTTTGGCTAGCTGTATCCCCCACTCCAATACTTCAGATATTTCGGCTTGGGAAGGTAGGTCTCGTGAAAAGGGGTTGACCAGGCAGTAACGGACGCCACCAGGCAGCTCTTGCTGAAAGGTTGCCACCGGGGGATGAACATTAGGGTGCACCAAATGAAGGTCGATCACCGGCTGAACCGTGCTAAATCGATCAATATCAGCTTCCTGAAGCATGAATAATAGTGATTGCTCTTCAAGGGCATGCCCGCATTGAGTACAGAAGTTTTCGGTTTCTTGACCTACGGGGGAGTGAATTGTGCGACATTCTGGATTGGAACAAATCCGCACCGCGGGAGAGTCGGTCTGCACGATCTGTGTAACGGTATAGCGAATCTCATGCTCGTCCTGATATAACAAGGCCTCGTAACGGAAACGGTCACCAAATATTGATCCTTCCGGTCGCACCTGTAAACCCTTGGGAAGATCCACCGACTGCTTGAGTGAGGGTTGAGCGACTTCTTCCGGAGGGTTCATTAGAGCAAGTGATAGTGAAGATTCAGATGAAGTAGCTTGCTCAGCAGGTACAGGTGGGGCAGGTTGTTCCGCAAGCTTGGATTGTGTCGGTTGTATGAATAAAATTGTACCGCAGCGCGAGCAAAATGCAGCTTCCGGACGATTTTCAGCCTTACACTTAGGACAGATCACCATAATTAACTCCTTAAAAATGCGGGTTCATCAAAATAATGTTGGAGTAGAGAGATTTTTGATAATATCTTTGCGTACTCCGTCATTCCGACATCCTCTACAGAAGGTCGATCCGATGTAATTTTTAGACCTGGAAACAAGCATTTCAAGTCAGGTTGTGATTGTACGCATCCTAGATAATATCATCAGCTTTTATGATATGTGGGAAAGCTGACTTGTTCGGATACGTCGGGGTAGTAGTCATATTAATACATATTAACAAGCATTTCATGGATGGCTTTCCGTTGAAAACGCCACACCTTTCCAATCTTAAGGGCTGGCAGCTCTCCCCGGCGAGCCATGGAGCGGATGGTTTCGGGTTGAAGCTTGAGGTAATCAGCCACATCCTCAACCGTCCATAATGGATCGGCGAACAAGCCCGAATCATTGACATCCAAAATGCTGATGCTAGAACGCATAGTGTCTATCGGTTCATCATTAATCGCCATAAGCTAACTCCTTATTGGAGCCGCGATGACTTGAGATAGAGAGAGGATATATTGCCATGTGTTTTTACTCGTTTGTGTATTCATGAACCCGTATATGAGAGTATGCATGAATCATACCAGAGTAATTAAAAGGGTCCCTTTCACAGAAAAAAAGGTTTCAGAGGCAATTAAGATGGAGAGGTATCAAGATGGAACAGGCGGGCTCAGGTAACAATAAAGGTAATCTGTGGGTAGATGGGATTCATCGCTCAAAACCCGATCCACATACGATAAATCCCATGGGTCTTGGTGCTGAAATAGACAAGATTGGGGATGGCTGGATCTAGGCTGATGGCTTGAATCGTCTGATAGCGTAAGTGTTCATCAACAAATTTCCAGGTGAGACCAGCATCCAAAGAATAATAAGCACCCGAAGTAGTGCCTGCATAGATCAGATTTGGCTGGGATGAGTCAGTTGCAAGGGAGGTAACCACCTGATCAGTTAACCCTAATTGTTTCCAATTGCCTGAGTGGTAGCGATAAACCCCGCCGTTCGTTCCCGCATAAAGGTCACCTGGTTTTATCGGGGAGGTCGCTAATGAATAAAATGCTAACGGCTGGTAGGAGTCCATCCAGGTGCCCCCACCATCTGTACTGATTTTTATACTGCCGGGGCTATTTGTAATTGCATATACCAGATCATGATCGACCGAATCGACTGCGAGGCTGAGGATTGATTCACCTCCTAAGCCGGCAGGCTGCCAGCTCGCACCACCATTGGTGCTTTTATACACACCCGACCCCCCTGTGCCCATATACGCAATACGGGCATCAGAAGGAGCATAAACCATTGTTAGCAGATTAACACTCGACAATTGGCTGTTAGTCGTGGTTTCTATGGGGGTAGTAGATGCTTCCTGCATATCCTTGGTAGCGAATGGATGTTCCGCAGGGTAAGCTGGCGTGAAACTATTAGTGAGCGGTAGCCCTTGACCGACACTGACCCATCCGTGGCCAGTGTTTAAGTCATTCTGGAATAAACCTCCGCTATCAGTCATTGCATACAGCAACCCTGGTTGGCTAGGGTTCATCACCAGCTGATGCACGAATTTGTCGCCTAAACCAGCGTTTATCTCCCACCACGTTTGACCTCGGTTATCCGACTGATACACACCAGCGCCATACAAGCTAGCAAAGATCGTATAGGAATCGGTCGGAGAATGCACAACTGAGGTCACCATGGCATTATCGATACCGGTGTTACTATGCTGCCAGCTTGAGCCGGAATCCACACTCCGGTATAGACCATCCCCCGATGTGCCCGCGAGGAGATTATCAGAAGAGATCATGTTAATGACGAGTGAGTAGATTTCATCTTCCTGTAAACCGACCAACTGCCAGGTGAGACCTCCATCTACCGTCTTCATGATCCCGCGATTAAAGGTTGCCAGATATACTGTATCGGCATGTTGTAGGTCGATGGTGAGGTTGTAAACCTTAGCTGGTGGAATGGATGGGTCGGGACGGAACCATGAGCTGCCTCCATCTAGAGATTTATATACCGTATCAACATGCCACACGCCATAAAAAAGCGTGGTTCCATTACTATAATCCGGACTGATACCGATAGTCCTGCCAGATAGATCGGATAACTCATTTTGGATGGAGTACCAGTTATCACCATAGGTGGAACTTTTATAGGGTCCATGTTCATGGGTGGCAGCGTAGATCGTCTCGTGAGCATTGGGATCGACGACCAGCGAATATGCCCAATCCTGGGCATCTGCACCGCCTACATTCTTTAATACAGGAGTCCAGGTGCTACCCGCATCCATGGATTTGTAGACAACTCCATTCCACGGTGGACTGTCATTATTAGAAATACCTCGCGTACCTGCATAAATCGTGGAGGTTGCAAATGGATCAATCGCGATGGTGTAGACGATAGCTTGATCCTGCATGCCAGCCCCCGACCATATCCACGAATTCCCGCTATCCTGAGATTTGTACACCTGGTTGTGATATGTACCAGCGTATAGGGTAGAAGGGTGAGTCGGGTCTATTGCCAATGAGTTGACAAAGAGGTTTGTCAGGCCAAGGTTGGCCGATTGCCAATTAAGCCCTCCATCCGTACTTTTATATACTCCCGATCCCCATGAGCCAGCATATGCAATTTGTGGATCGGATGGATCGATGGCAAGTGCTACAATGTATCCGCCAAATGGTCCAATCCAGCTTGTGGGGTCATTGGAGATAATGGGTAAATATAAACTATTGGATAGTGCCTGCCCGGCAGAAAAAATCTGACCGCCGAGGCTAAAAAGGCCAATCAATATAAATGGGATGAGAATTCGGTTATATTTAGGCCGCATTGTTGAATATTATATACGCAAAAACGAAAAATTTCGTTATACTAAATACACGAATGTGCGGGATTTACCAAAAGCGAAGGAATCGTGGCTAAACATATCTTGATTGTTGACGATGATGCCCTGTTGAGACGCAGCCTGGCTTTCAACCTGGAACAGGCTGGTTACCGTGCCAGTACCGCCGAGAGTGCAGAAACTGCTCTCTCACAGGTTCGCCTGGAGAGACCAGACCTGGTGCTGTTGGATATTAGCCTGCCCGTTATGGATGGATTGGATGCTATGCGCCAGCTCAAAGATCAATTCGATCTGCCGGTCATCTTTCTGACTGCCCGCCGGCGGGAGCTGGATGAGGCCTTGGGGTTGGAACTGGGCGGGGATGATTACATCACCAAGCCATTTGATTTTAACGTACTGGTAGCACATATTAAGGCAGTGTTGCGCCGTTTTCAGCGCGCCACAGTCTCCTCAGCGGCTCAGGCTGCCTACAATAATGAACCTTTGGTGGTTGGTGATCTGGTGGTGGATCCGGTGACACATTCTGTAACCCTGTCAGGTAATCAGGTCGAGCTTCCACGCAGGGAGTTCGACCTGCTGCATGCTCTGGCGCTTCAACCTGGGCGGGTGTTCACTGTGGATGAATTGCTTGGTACTGTATGGGGGGCTGAATTCATTGGACAACCGCAGGTGGTTTATGTACACATCCGCTGGCTCAGGGAAAAAATTGAACATGAAGCGAACCATCCACGCCGGATTGTGACAGTACGTGGAGTTGGCTACAAGCTGATTCCGGAGGTAATTTGATGTTTCGCAGCATGCGTTCGCGTTTGGTTCTCAGCCACGCTTTGCCCTTGCTCGTCATCATCCCGATCATTGGAGTGGCATTGACGAACCTGATCGAAACACGGGTGTTGATACCCAGCTTGTCGAAAGCATTGATGACCAACGCTGTTCTTCTGGCAAACGTGGCAGGTGATGAAGAGGAGCTGTGGGCTAATCCCGCGTATGCTGAATATTACCTGACGCACTTAAGGCATGATATCAGTGCCAGGGTACAGTTCATAAACCCAGGTGGGCAATTACTGGCTTCATCAGACCCAACTGAAGCACGAATGATTGGTATTGTTCTAGATTTCGCAGGGGTGGCTCAAGCAAAGGCTGGTCAGGTAGCGAGTTATACCTATTTCAACATCTCCGCACCTTCAGAGGTCATCGATGTTTTCGTCCCTGTGCTGAATCAAAATCAGCAGCTGATAGGTATCCTGCGAATGTCTTATATATATAACACTCTTATCACAGAATTTACCCGTTCGCGCTATGTGATTGTTGGCATCCTGGCAGGTGGACTTTTGGTGGGGATCATCCTCGGTTGGAGTCTGGCCTTAAATTTGAGCAAACCAATTCGTCAGGTAACCCTGGCGATCAACGAGTTGGCACATGGTAATCGACAGGTGCAAGTGGAGGAACGTGGACCGGAAGAAATCCAGCTACTGGCGCAATCGTTCAATTCACTGAATGAGCGCTTGAGTAGCCTGGAGAAAGCCCGGAGACAGCTGTTGGCAAACCTTGTGCATGAGCTGGGGCGTCCTTTGGGAGCCCTACGCTCTGCCATCCAGGCTCTGGCGGGTGGAGCAGGGCGTGACCCGCAGCTACTGGCAGACTTGACGACAGGGATGGATGATGAAACTGCCCGTCTTCAGCACTTGCTGGAAGACCTGGCTCACCTTCATGATCAGGTGTTGGGCACCCTCGAATTGGATTACCAACCATTAGCGGTCAGTGGTTGGCTGCCTAAAGTGCTCCGCCCATGGCAGGAAGCTGCGCAAGACAAACACCTGATTTGGCAGACCGAAATTCCGGCTGATCTGCCAGAGATTTCGGTAGATCCGCTACGTCTGGCTTCTGCAGTGGAAAACCTGGTGAGCAATGCCATCAAATATACCCACGCGGGAGGGATGATCTCGATCAGCGCAGGTGTTGAGGGGGAGGAGTTATTGATTCGGGTGAAAGATAATGGTTCAGGGATTTCAGCTGAGGAACAACAGAAGGTATTCGAGCCATTTTACCGTGGCAACCAGGGACGACGCTTCAAACAAGGGATGGGCTTGGGATTGAACATTGCGAAGGACTTAGTAGAGGCACACGGTGGAAGGATCAGCCTTGACAGTGCACCAGGCGAAGGCAGCCAGTTCATCATTCACCTGCCATTGGTGAGGGCAGAGCCAGCAAACACCTCAACGAATTGAAATAACCATTTTGTCATCGAGGGCGATCGTGAAGCGTCTTCACCCTGCGTGTCTTTATGGATTCACTACTGCAGTGTATTCATAATTTCACTGGGTATCCCCTGCTTTACCCGTAGAAATCTTCTTATTACACTTAGTAATCTTCTCGAAGTTGGAAATTCTGTCGAATATGCTGATTCTGCTGGGTTTGGAGTAAGCCTACGCTGGTTAGGAGAAGATTGCTTCGTCGGGCAAAGTTATACCCTCCTCGCAATCACATAAGTGTAGTCGTCATTGGAATGCTTTTTCATAAACTTCGCTTAAGCTTTCTATAGGGGAGAGATAAGGACAAAACGCTGTCGGAGGGAATATGATAATGATAAATCTCGAAAAAATAACCTAAGAGATAATTCGGGAGGAAGCCATGAACAAGAAAATATTTAGTCTAACCAGTGTGTTAATTGTCGCAGGAATGTTGCTATCAGCCTGTAGTGGGGTAACTGCAGCATTATCCAAGACAGCCAGCCAATTAAATGTAGCACAGGCAGCAACTCAACCATCGGGGGCAAATCCATCATCCAGTGGGAGCACCGCATCGACAAGTTCATCCACCACCAGTACCACTACAACTACAGCTCCGGCAGCAATAACGGGAGGCTCTGACCTTCTGACGGCATATGAGAGCACGTTGGAGTCAATTTATACAACCGTCAGTCCACAGGTGGTCAATATCATGGTGCTGACACCAACGACCGGTAGCAATCTCCAGAACTTCCCAGGCTTTAACAACAATCCACAGTCACAGACACCCCAATACTCGTCAGCATTGGGTTCAGGTTTTATTTGGGATACGAAGGGAGATATCGTCACAAACAACCATGTAGTTGACGGTGCCACGAAAATCGAAGTAACCTTCTCTGATGGCACAACTGTTCCCGCAACTATTGTTGGTCAGGATCCATATAGTGATCTGGCAGTCATCAAAGTAGATGTCTCTGCAAGTAAGCTAGTACCAGTCACCATGGCAGATTCAACTCAGTTGAAGGTGGGTGAAATAGCGATTGCCATTGGTAACCCTTATGGATTTGAAGGATCGATGACTGTAGGAACCGTCTCAGGGCTTGGGCGTGATTTGCCGACCAGTCAGGTTGATCAAGCAAGTGGCGCTTCATATTCAATCCCAGACGTGATCCAGACCGATGCAGCCGTCAACCCGGGCAATTCGGGTGGTGTGCTGGTCAATGACCAAGCTCAGGTCATCGGTGTCACTTCAGCCCTTGAATCCTCCAGTGGATCAAGCTCTGGTATAGGTTTCGCCATCCCTGCGGAAATCGTCTCGAAAGTCGTCCCATCCTTGATTTCATCTGGCAAGTATGAGCATCCATATCTGGGTATCAGCGGTACTGACTTGACCCCAGATATTGCTCAGGCAATGAATCTTCCAGCTGATACACGCGGAGCACTCGTCGAGCAGGTTTCGACTGGTGGTCCAGCCGCCAATGCAGGACTACAAAGTAGCAATACTACCGTCACCATCAACGGTGTACAGGGTACCGTCGGTGGAGATGTCATCACCGCTATCGATGGCCAGACCATAAACAGCATGTCAGATATCATCGCATACCTGGCGATTCATACCCAGGTTGGGCAAACAGTAACCCTGACAATTATGCGCAATGGCCAGACCCAGACTGTCCAGGTAACGTTGGGCACCAGGCCGAGTCAGTAAACAACATGGTTTGCTCCCTTCCACCTCCTCCAATACCGGTGATAAATGGAGGAGGTGGGGAGGGGGTAAGAAAGTTGTGAGCTTATGTTCAATCGTCGTGGAGTGCGCATTCTTATTTACCTGCTCATGCTGCCAGTTTTTTTAAGCGCCGGATTTGCAGGTGGCGTCTTGGTAGATCACTATCTGATAGCACCTACCATTGCCTCAGCCAAGACACAAACTCAATCGAACGGGTTGGATCTGATTAACCAGGCTTACCAGATTATCCAACAGCATTATGTCGATCGAAATGCTGTGCAACAGACACAGCTCGAATACGGTGCAATCAGTGGGATGGTCGATGCACTCGGTGATACGGGGCATAGTCGCTTCGAAACCCCGCAGATGGTCCAGGAAGAGAATAACTTCACCCAGGGTTCATATGAAGGTATCGGTGCAGAAGTTGCGATAAACAATAATGGTCAGGTGGTGATTGTCGCTCCCATTGATGGCTCTCCAGTACAGGCAGCCGGAGTGAAGTCTGGAGACATCATGCTGAAGGTGGATGGGACCGACCTTTCGGGATTGAGCCTGAGCGATGTAGTCAGCAAGGTTGTAGGACCCGCAGGGACGAAGGTAACCATTACGCTTCAAGATCCCGGAACCGGTGCAATCAGAGATGTGACCATCACAAGGGCGAAGATCATCGTTCAGAACGTCTCCTGGATTATGCTGCCTGGTACAACTATCGCTGATGTACGGATTGCAGCATTCAGCCAAGGTGTAACCAAAGATTTAAGGACTGCACTGCAGCAAATCCAGGCACAAGGTGCCACCAGCATCATATTGGATCTGCGGAATGATCCGGGTGGTTTGCTAAATGAAGCTGTCGGCGTGACCAGTCAATTCCTGGGTAGCGGTAATGTATTATTGGTCAAGAATGCCCAAGGGCAGGAAAAGGCTGTTCCGGTTGATTCAGGTGGATTGGCTTTGAATATACCCATGGTCGTATTGGTGAACCAGGGTACTGCCAGTGCTGCTGAGATTGTTGCCGGTGCTATTCAGGATGCTCAGCGTGGGACCCTGATCGGTCAGACAACTTTCGGGACTGGCACAGTGCTCAGTGGTTTTCCGCTCACGGATGGCTCTCAGATATTATTGGCCACTGAGGAATGGCTCACACCCGGTGGGCGTGTGATTTGGCATAAGGGGATTACCCCAGATGTGAGTGTCAGCCTGGCAAATACCGTCACTCCTTTCGTGCCTGAGGCTGGGCGTGCAATGACTGCAGCTCAGTTGCAAAGTAGTCAGGACGCACAATTGCTAAAAGCGATCGATGAGCTTTCGAAGGGGGCTATAAAAAATTGAAAGAGGTAAGTAGAAATGGTTTGGTTGGTTTGCCCTCCCTGGAAGTCCTCTCCTCCCTTCCGGGGAGGGTGCTTTTAAGGGAGATATCAATAACCAACAATTTTTAATGCATTTCCCCTAAAAAGCTACTTGATCAAACAGCTAATTCGATCTTATTAACATTTCGGGTTGAGTTCACCGTTTTTTTTTTATTGATCTAGGTGCAGTTCCGGTGCAGTTTGGTGCAGTTTTATCAGCGAAACTAATTCCTCAATCATCTCAGCAGCTTCATCCTGGATGTTTGGTAATAGATGACCATAAACATCGCTTGTTATCGAAGCCCTCGCATGTCCAAGCCGGCGCGAAACGATAATCACTGGGACATCATGATTAAGCATCAAGGTTGCTGGTGTGTGCCATAAATCATGGAATCTAATCCGGGAAAGCCCTTCCCCACCAAACATAGATATGTATTTACTTACATCCCAGCAAGCTAGTTAAACAACCTGAACGGCGTCTTCTCCAAACCACCTGTCTGTCCCATTTTTCAAGGCAATAAGTTCCAGATTCTCAGCCTTTCTCCATTTCACTGTTAGGCTGGAGATTGGAGTGTTGGAGGATAATTCAGCTCTTCGACCTTTATTGAG